>WNGD01000427.1_pt1 | contig 45724 bp, 38 predicted proteins | sample 5400671 | NCBI WGS metagenome assembly WNGD01 (sample SAMN13153369, study PRJNA577476) | soil metagenome | isolation source: 40 cm soil or saprolite under grassland replicate 2 | place: USA:California | collected 2016-06-15 | reverse complement strand
CCTCGCTATGCTGCCGCACGTGCGCACTGGGATCATCCAGCACTGCGCTACCGACTGATTGATGGAGACACCGAGTTGCTGCCCGGCCTGACACTAATCGAGACTACTGGACACGCGCCTGGCCATCAGTCAGTCCTGGTACGCCTGCCGCAGACTGGGATGATTTTGCTGGCAATTGATGCCGTTGTCCTGGAGCGCCTTTTTACACCTGACCGTAAAGCATGGCCGCTCGAGAACGAGGAGCAATTGCGCGCCAGCACGCGCAAACTCCTGGATCTGGTCGAGCGCGAACATGTGTCACTGGTCGTATTTGGACATGATGGCCAACAGTGGCAAACGCTCAGGAAAGCTCCAGTCTATTATGAGTGATAGGTCTCGGCTTACTTACTTGCCTGACCCTCATAGTCAATCGAGCGCGCAAAAGCCTCGAAGAGTCTGCGTTGCTCATCATTCAAATGTGTGGGGAGTACCACTGACACTTCGGCATAGAGATCTCCACGCTTGTCAGGCTGTCCCAGTTGTGGCATACCCTGCCCGCGTAAACGGAAAGACTTGCCATTTGGAGTTTCTGGAGGAATACGCAGCATGAGACCACGACCATCAGGTGTTGTAACTCGAACTTCACCACCAAGCATCGCAGTTGCCAGAGGTACTTCCACTGTTGTGCGTAATAGAGTACCTGCTCTTGTAAATCGTGGATCTGGCAACATATGGATACGAAGGTAGAGATCACCACGCCCGGCTGTGCCCTGACCACCCTGACCAGCAATACGTATACGCGACCCCTCATCAACACCGGCAGGAATCTTTACTTCAATACGCTTACTACTGCCATCCATATCGGTCAGTTCGAAGACACGCGTAACACCCTGGTAAGCCTCTGCCAGTGTCACCTCTACAGAAGACTCGATATCTTGTCCTCTTATTGCGCGTTGACTTCCAGGTCCACCCGTTCGAGTTCTCATATCCGGCTGGCCGGCGAAACTTGAGCCGAAGAACGTTTCAAAGAAGTCGGAAAACGGTGATTGACCCCCGAACAGATCATTGAGATCCTCCGGATTCACAGTACGATACTCGTAGCGAACGCCGCCATCTCCTCCCATTGGTCCAGCCCCAGGGCCAGGCATCCGTCCATATTGCTGGTAATACGTACTCAGCTCATCATACTTCGTGCGTTTCTCAGGATCAGAAAGCACTTCGTTGGCTTCGTTGATTTCTTTAAATTTCTCTTCAGCAGTCTTATCACCTGGATTGACGTCGGGATGATATTTACGCGCCAGCTTACGATAAGCCTGGCGAATATCCTTCTCAGTCGCTTTCTTGTCAACACCTAATATTTTGTAATAATCTTTATAATCAACAGCCATACATGCCTCATATCTAACTGAATTTCTCTATTATAGTAGTCACTAAAATATGGCGACCACAAGACCCTATCATCAACTTTTTGATCGAAGACTGGCGACCCAAGGGTCGCATATAATGGTGATTGTGTTGAAGTGGCTGCTCAGGCGTGCCTGAGCAGCCACTTCAACACAATCACTTACTTATTACACTTCGCGGACTTCGCGGTACTCGCCTTCAACGGTGCCGGAGTCGCTTTCGGATGTCGAGCCTTGTGGACCTGCCTCCGCAGTAGCTCCGTTCTGGCTATAGACGTCCTGGCCGATCCGCTGCATCGCGCTCTCCAGTTCAGTGGTTGCGCTGCGAAGTCGCGTCATATCGTTGCTGGATAGTGCATCCCGCACAGCCTTTACTTTATCCTCGACATCACTGCGCACGCCAGCAGAGACTTTATCACCAACATCCCGTAGAGTACGCTCAGCCTGGTATGCTACGCTATCAGCACGGTTGCGCACTTCTATCTCTTCCTTACGTTGGAGGTCCTCCTGCGCATGCATCTCGGCATCCCGCACCATGCGATCTATCTCCTCCCTGGACAAACCGCTGGAGGCGGTGATGGTGATTTTTTGCTCGCGTCCAGTAGCCTTATCACGAGCGGTGACATTGAGAATGCCATTCGCGTCAATATCAAAGGTTACCTCGATCTGAGGAACGCCTCGTGGAGCTGGCGCAATACCTTCGAGTCTAAAGTGACCCAGGCTCTTGTTATCTCGAGCCAATTCACGCTCGCCCTGCAATACATGGATTTCGACCGCTGGCTGGTTATCATCTGCTGTGCTAAAGATCTCGCTCTTGCGCGTTGGAATGGTCGTATTGCGCTCAATCAGTCTTGTCATCACGCCACCGAGGGTTTCAACGCCCAGGGAAAGCGGAGTGACATCAAGTAAAAGCACATCTTTGACGTCACCTTTGAGGACCCCTGCCTGAATAGCGGCACCAATGGCTACTACTTCATCAGGATTAACCCCCTTATGTGGCTCTTTGCCGAAGAGTTTACGCACCATATCGATGATAGCAGGCATGCGTGTCTGTCCACCTACCAGTACCACCTCATTGATCTCGTTTGCTCGTAAACCGGCATCTTCAAGTGCTTTCACGACAGGTCCGCGTGTGCGTTCGATCAAGTCGCTGACAAGTTGTTCCAGTTTCGCCCTGGTAAGAGTCATCACCAGGTGTTTTGGACCATTGGCGTCAGCAGTGATAAAGGGCAGATTAATCTCTGTCTGTAACGATGAAGACAGCTCGATTTTCGCACGTTCCGCGGCTTCCTTCAAGCGCTGCAAAGCCATCTGATCTTTGCGCAGATCGATACCCTGCTCCTTGCGGAATTCGTCGGCGATCCAATCGACAATGCGCTGATCGAAGTCGTCACCACCAAGGTGCGTATCACCATTGGTCGCCTTGACCTCAAAGACACCCTCTCCCAACTGTAAGATGGAGATATCGAATGTACCACCACCAAGGTCATAAACTGCAATCGTCTCGTCTTTTTTCTTGTCCAGACCGTATGCAAGTGAAGCAGCGGTTGGTTCGTTGATAATGCGCAGAACTTCCAACCCGGCTATCTTACCTGCATCCTTAGTCGCCTGGCGCTGGGTGTCATTGAAGTAGGCAGGAACTGTAATCACTGCCTGCGTAATCTTCTCGCCCAGTTTTGCTTCGGCGTCGGCTTTCAACTTTTGCAGGATCATTGCCGAAATTTCGGGTGGACTATACTCTCGTCCTCCCATGGTTACCCGCGCGTCACCATTAGCTGCACGAGTGATCTTATAGGGTACGCTTTTCAGTGTGCGCTGCACCTCGGGATCATCAAATTTACGTCCCATCAGGCGCTTGATCGAGTAAATGGTGTTTTCTGGGTTGGTTACTGCCTGTCGTTTGGCAACCTGGCCAACCAGCCGTTCGCCACTCTTTGTGATCGCGACGATCGAGGGTGTCAGGCGTGATCCTTCGCTGTTGTCCAGCACTGTGGGTTCGCCAGCTTCCATAACTGCAACCACTGAGTTCGTCGTTCCAAGGTCAATACCAATCACTTTGGCCATAATTTTACAATCTCCTTTATTAAGTATGTCAGGTACTACCGGTGAGGTCACTCATCTGCCTCTCATCCACTTTGTCACGGTGTTCTGGTCATGTACCTTACATTTTTTGTTAGTTGAACTAACTTGTTTCGATAGTTAAAACAAGTATGGTCTTAATACTATTCCCATTCTTCATAACTACTTATACCTCTTTTCTTTTGAGCCGCCTGCGGCGGCGAGGGGCAAGAGGAGAAAAGCTGGGGACACCCCAGACCCCGCCAAAGGACTTCGTCCTCTGCACTCCTGTTCACGCTTGAGCTGTGGGCGGCTCAAGAGTAAAGGAGAAAAGCTGGGGACACCCCAGACCCCGCCAAAGGACTTCATCATCTGCACTCCTGTTCACGCTTGCGGCGGTCTTTCAGGGTGCTGGCTGACCTTTTCCAATTTACGCCACTCTTCTTCCGCGCGCAATTGTGCTTCTCGCGCTTCTTGAACCTCCTGTTGGAGAACCAGGATATGCTTGCGGATTTGAATGATATACCGGATACCTACCGCATTAATACCTTGTGCAGAAAGCTCAGCAATCTCTTCGAGAACGACCATATCCTGATCTGAATAGAGACGGTTCTTACCAGCCTGACGTGCTGGTTCAAGCAACCCTGCATCTTCATAACGTCTTAACATTTGTGGAGGTAAGCCCAAGAGTTGAGAAACAACACCAATCGTATATTTCGGCATGCTTGCATTATTCTCACTCATTTTACGAGCAGTAAATTTATCTCGCCTCTTCATACAACATGTGTCCTTTTACTTGCCCTGGATTTACATGCATGTAGTAGTTAGTTCCTGGATAATTTCAAAATAATATCTCAAATATAATATAATTCACCTTACAATTTTTGTCAAGTAAAATGATAGGAAAATCAGGGCCGTTGTGAGGATAGGACAAACTCCATAGGCGTTAATTTAAGTTGCCCAACAGTATCACCCTTCGCTACGCTCAGTATGACAGTTGTTGAAGAGGACGGGGATAAGGAAGCATCCACAGCGCCGACTGCGAAATGCTGAGCGCAGCGAAGCATGACAGGGCTGCCAGGCCTGTGAATAGTAGAGGCATACCCTTGCGGTCACCCTCGGAGTAGCTGCACTCACTCTTGTAGCTTGACTTTGCACAGCCACTTCTAAGACGCTTCGTGGTGAGGAGGCGCAGCATCCTTACGCCAACTTGATTAAACCGCTTCTTCCTGGAGGGTTCTACCCGTAAACTGACTGTTATAGAGGTCGGCATAGAAACCATTTTTTGCAAGCAGTTCCAGATGGGTCCCTTGCTCGATGATGCTGCCGTGATTCATGACCAGGATCAGATCCGCGTCCCGGATGGTAGAGAGTCTGTGGGCGATGACGAAACTGGTTCTACCCTTCATTAACTCACCCATAGCTTTTTGTATAGCCATCTCGGTTCGGGTATCAACGCTGCTGGTCGCCTCATCGAGAATAAGGATGGCCGGATCAGCCAGAAACGCGCGGGCAATGGTTAGCAACTGTTTTTGACCCTGCGAGATATTTGTCGCATCTTGATTTAAGACAGTATTGTAGCTTTCGGGAATCGTCCTGATAAAGTGATCAGCGCGTGCAGCTTTAGCCGCTCGGATAATTTCTTCTTCAGTGGCCCCCTCCCGGCCATAGGCAATGTTATCACGTATACTTCCATTGAAGAGCCAGGTATCCTGAAGTACCATACCAAATGTGCGGCGTAGATTTCCGCGCTGGTAGTGTATGATATTTATATCGTCAACCAGAATTTCCCCACTGTTCACTTCATAGAATCGCATCAACAGATTGACCAGGGTGGTTTTGCCAGCGCCAGTTGGCCCGACAATCGCAATCGTCTGCCCCGGTTTTGCTTCGAGATTCATATCCTCAATCAGCGGGACATCCTCTTTATAGCGGAACGAGACATGTTCGAATTGCACCTCACCCTGCGGAGACTCGATAACCTTCGCGTCAACCGCCTCAGGTTGCTCTTCCTCTTCATCGAGGAGTTCAAAGACACGCTCAGCCGAGGCAATAGTTAACTGAATCGTATTGGCAATACTCGCCAGCATAGTGATCGGCTGAGTAAATTGTTGCGAATACTGAATAAATGCCTGCACATCTCCTATCGTAATTGCGCCTTTCGTGACCATGATGCCGCCAACAACGCTTACGAAAACATAGCCGACGTTGCCTATAGACCTCATAAGCGGCATGATCATGCCAGAAACAAATTGAGCTCTCCAACCTGCATTGTAATATTTGTCGTTCATTTTGTTGAAAACATCAATCGATTCAGCCTCACGTCCAAAAGCTTTGACGATCTTGTGGCCCGTATACATTTCCTCAACGTGGCCGTTGAGTTCTCCAAGAGCTCTTTGCTGTTGCGCGAAGTAACGTTGTGAGCGCTTCGCAATCACAGTGGTGACGAGCAGGCTGAGTGGTAGTGTAATAAACACCACCAGGGATAATAAAAGACTGATCGACAACATTATAGCGATGACGCCAATAATCGTTACTACTGAGGTAATCAATTGTGTCAGACTTTGCTGTAACGTAGTGCTGATATTATCCATATCGTTTACGGCGCGACTGAGAATTTCTCCATGAGTTTGTGAGTCAAAGTATTTCAGGGGCAGGCGTGCAAGCTTGTCCTCCACCTGTTTGCGCATCGTGTACACAACTCTTTGGGCTACACCTGCCATGAGATACTGTTGAAGATACATAAACAAGGCACTGATGATGTAGAGTCCGCCCAGAAACAGCAGAATATGTGCTATGTAGTTGAAATCAACATGAGCGCCAGGTACGCCCTCTAATTTCTGCACTACACCTTCAAAGAGCTTGGTTGTTGCCAATCCCAGGATTTTCGGACCGACAATATTGAAAATTGTGCCAATTACTGCCGCGAAAAGTATAATCATCAGGAGGTATTTTTGTGGCTTAAAATAGCCAAGAAACCTGTAGAGGGTGCCTTTAAAGTTCTTTGCTTTCTGTACCGGCATACCTACCATACTACCCATTGGGCCTCTTCCCATCGGACCCATAGGGCGTTGAGCTTGCCCGCCAGTTCTCAAGTTTGCGCGGTCTTGACTCATGCGATTTCCTCCAATGAAAGCTGTGAGGAGACAATTTCGTAATAGATCTCGCTGGTATCCATTAACTCGCGGTGACTACCGATGCCTGCAATGCGTCCGTCATCCAGAACGATGATTTGATCTGCGTCCATGACGGTGCTGACTCTCTGTGAGACGATGAGTACCGTGGCATCGAGGGTTTCCTTTTTCAGCGCAGCTCGTAGCTTAGCATCCGTTTTAAAATCAAGCGCTGAGAAACTGTCGTCAAACAGGTAAATCTCGGGTTTTCTCACCAGGGCACGCGCGATAGACAGGCGCTGCTTCTGTCCACCCGAGACGTTTATGCCACCCTGGGCAATTACGGAATCAAAGCCGCCCGGCATTTCGTCGATAAATTCGGTAGCCTGTGCAATTTCAGCCGCGCGTCTGACTTCTTCATCTGTAGCGTTTTCTTTGCCATAGCGGATGTTCTGTGCAATTGTTCCTGAAAAAAGCACGGCTTTTTGCGGGACAAGGCCAACTTTCGCTCGCAAATGTTCTTGCGACATGTCGCGTACATCCACACCATCAACTAAAATACTACCGCTATCCACATCGTAGAAGCGTGGAATCAGGTTGATCAGTGTCGATTTGCCCGATCCTGTTCCCCCTATGATTGCCGTCACCTGACCAGGACGCACACTGAACGAAATGTCGTTAAGAGCAGGTTCTTCAGCACCGGGATAGCTAAATGTTACATGTTGAAATGTGACGTATCCTTGTTCTACACCGGTATCCTTTACTATCTCTGCATCATTGATTTCAGGCTCCATATCCAGCACTTCATTAATTCGATCTGCGGAGGCTGCAGCACGTGGAAGCATAATGAACATCATTGAAAGCATTAGAAGCGAGAAGAGAATCAGCACAGAGTATTGAAGAAATGCAATGAGCGCGCCGATTTGCATATCGCCATTATTAATGCGAATACTGCCGAACCAGAGTATTGCGATAGATGTCAGGTTGAAAACTAGCATCATCATTGGCATCATAAACGCGACGATACGATTGACTTTGATGGCCACATTTTTCAGATCACTGTTTGCTTCGTCGAAGCGTTCTTTCTCATGATCTATACGGTCAAATGCCCGGATGACACGCACCCCACTCAGCCCTTCATCCAGTATGAGATTGAGTTTATCCAATTTCGATTGCATGACTCTGAAAAGCGGAATTGCTACACGCATGATCAAAATGATCAGCACGAGCAGAATCGGAATGACAATGAGCAATACCAATGTAAGAACGGCATCCTGGCCAAAGGCCAGGATGAGGCCGCCGATGATCATGAGAGGCGCGCTGATCATCATGTTCAAGATAATGATTAAAACCTGCTGCACCTGGGTCGTATCGTTGGTTGTGCGAGTGATGAGTGATGCTGTGCTCACCCTATCAAACTCGTGCAATGAAAAGCTCCCGACACGGGTGAACAGCTTGCCACGGATCAGACGGCCAAAGCCGATGGCAACTCTAGCTGAATAGAAACTGGCCACGACAGCACAAATTGTGCCCACGATTGTGACAAGTAACATAATGCCACCAACCCGAAGTATATAGTTTATATCGCCTTTCACAATCCCATTATTCACGATATCAGCCGTCAAAGTGGGAAGATAGAGATTTGCCAGGGACTGTAAAAAGACAAGCACAAAAACAAAAAAGATTGGAATGCGATATGGTTGTAATAAGCGGAACAATTTTATCATGTTAGTTCATCTCCACTCCATTATGCGTACTGGTGGCTTGCCCATTGTAGTAGTAAACATCCAGGAGAAGCGCTCGATAATCTGATGCTTTACCTGTCAGGCGACTGTATACACGAATATTATCGATATATCGTATTCTCTTCACATTATAACGATATATCGTATTTTGTCAAGGGAGAACATACATTTGTTATGAGTATGATATATGCCTTTCGGATTCCTGATCGGCTACCACCTCTTGTACTCCCAGTCCTACCTGCACAAATTCTTCCAATCCGCTGAGCAGCGAAGCGCGCCCCTCTGGACTCATGGCGAATAAAATCGTATGAATGCGATCGATAAACTGCTGATGCGCTTCCTGTCGAGCTGTGCGGCCAGCATCTGTAAATTCAACGAAGACCTGACGCCTGTCCTCGCGACTTCGCCTGCGTGCTACCAGGCCTCGTTTTTCAAGGCTATCAACAGTGCGAACCACGGTTGCAGGGTCAATCCCCAACTGACCAGCAATGCTGCTAATGGTGCAAGGCTCTCCTGTAATCTGGGCCTTGTCAATCAGGCCAAGGACTATAAATTGAGTTGTGCTTAACCCGTGCTGGTGAGCATGTTTGAATCCTACACCCAGTACTTTGCGCAGGTCCAGGAATGTGGCAGTAAATCGTTCTACTTGCTCGTTGACAGTTGGTTGTTTCTGCTCGTAAAATATTGTTTCTGACATTGATATCTAGCTTTGTCTGAGAAATGGTTGCTAGTAACAGTCATTGTTAGTAACAATGATATGTTACAACAAAGAATACATCATAGATTTGGCGGTTGTCAAGAGGACCACCCCTTGACAATCCTCACCAGAAAACCTATAATACACTTAAATCCGAGTACACAAGTAAGGATTAAAAGGAAATATAAGATGGAGTGCAATCTATGAGTCAGGTATTCGATGTGGAGCAGCAGGACTATAGTCCTGGCTTCCATGTAGCCGAAAACTATGCGTTTAAGTCTGAAAGAGGACTGAGTCGCAAAGTCGTTGAGCAAATCTCCGAGATGAAGGGAGAACCCGATTGGATGCGTAAGTTCCGCCTCAAGAGCCTGGAACTTTTTGAGAAACGTCCAATGCCAACCTGGGGCGCTGACCTCTCTGGAATTGACTTCGACAACATTTTCTATTACATCAAGCCGGTACAAGAACAGGGTAAAACATGGGAAGAAATTCCGGCTGAGATTAAAGATACATTTGATCGCCTGGGTATTCCCGAGGCCGAGCGCAAGTTCCTGGCAGGTGTGACTGCTCAGTATGAGAGTGAGGCCGTCTATCATAAAGTGCGTGAGGACCTTGAGAAGATCGGCGTTATCTTTACCGATATGGATACTGCCTTGCGCCTCTATCCAGACATCGTGAAGCAATACTTCGGCACAATTATTCCTCCATCGGACAACAAGTTTGCTTCGCTGAACAGCGCTGTCTGGAGCGGTGGCAGCTTCGTGTACGTGCCGGAGGGTGTGCATGTTGAGATTCCCTTACAGGCCTACTTTCGCATCAATGCACAAAATATGGGCCAGTTCGAGCGCACACTGATTATTGCTGCCCCGGGTTCCTATGTACATTATGTTGAAGGCTGTACCGCGCCAACCTATACCAGCGATAGCCTGCATAGCGCCGTTGTGGAGATACGCGTAGAGAAAGGCGCTCGAGTGCGCTATACGACCATCCAGAACTGGTCGAAGAACGTCTACAACCTGGTAACTAAACGTGCTGCAGCCTACGGCGATGCCACGATGGAATGGGTCGATGGCAATATCGGCTCGAAGGTCACCATGAAATACCCGGCGGTCTTGTTGATGGAGCCGGGCGCACGCGGTGATATCCTCTCGGTCGCGTTCGCTTCTAATGGCATGCACCAGGACGCTGGCGCGAAAGTTACGCACCTGGCGCCGCACACTACCTCTCAGATCCTATCGAAATCGGTCTCGAAGGGTAGCGGCCGCGCTTCCTATCGTGGTCTGGTCCGTATCAATTCCGGCGCGCATCACACAAAGTCCAGTGTGCGCTGTGACGCCCTCTTGCTGGATGAGGATGCTCGCACTGATACCTATCCAACCATCCGCGTCGAAGAGAACCAGACCGAAATCGGTCACGAGGCAACCGTCTCGAAGGTCGGTGAGGATCAGCTCTTCTACCTGATGAGCCGTGGCCTGGACGAGTCCGAGGCCTACTCGCTGATCGTCAACGGCTTTATTGAGCCAATCACCAAGGAACTTCCGATGGAGTACGCGGTCGAGCTGAACCGGCTGATCCAGTTGGAGATGTCGGGCAGCGTGGGCTAAAGCGATATAGGACTGAAATACAAAAATCAAAAACAGAGGCCAATAGATTATTGGCCTCTGTTTTTGTTGCTCTTCAGTTTCGCACCTGTGAAGTATAGCCCAATTTCGGTCGCCAGAAGCTCGTATGGATGTCGGACCAGAGTTTGCTCAGCACTTCTAGCTCCTCTTTCACATATGCTATATCAGGTGGTCTTTTGCTCACATCCATTTCGAGCATGCTGGCGATAAGCTTTTCAAGCTTATTGACGAGCACATCAACCATGCTGGTGGTGAGCGATCCGGGGTCAGAGTGACTTGCGCTTTTGGGACGGAGGGGTGGAAAGCGAAATGGCACTTCTGAGGGATCGCTGGACGTAAGTAATTGATGCAAAACGGCACCTAAGCTGTAGATATCGGCGCACGGAGTGGTTTGTGCTTTGCCATACTGCTCTGGCGGGGCATAGCCAGGTGAACCAAGAGCAACGGTGTCTTTCGCCTGCCCCGGCTTGAAGTACCGTGCAATCCCAAAATCGATCAAGAAGAGTTGCCCTGTGCCGGTACGCATGATGTTGGCAGGTTTGAGATCGCGAAAGATGATGGGAGGCCGTTGTGAGTGCAGGTAATGCAGGACGGTACAGAGTTGAAGCCCAATAGCGAATACTTCGCTTAATAGAAGACGTCTTTTGGGCGCTTTGCTCTGGTATTCCTCGAGTGTTTCACCCACAATGAAGTCCATGACCAGGTACCAGTGCCCAGGGTACTGAAAGTGTTCGTACACGTGTGGTAGGTTGGGATGATCCAGTTGCGATAACAGGCTTACTTCACGCTGAAAGGCATTCGTGGCTTCAACCACCGCATGCGCGTGGAGCCCGAGGAGATTCACCTCCTTGATGGCAACGAGGCGATCTCCGCTTTGTGTGTCTGTGGCTTTGTAGACTGAACCGAAGCCACCTGCGCCAACCGCGCCAATGATGTAGTAGCGATTCCTAAACAGCGTATGTGGAAGGAGCTGTCCTGGAACAGGGGCTGGTTGAGGAACCATAGCGTATGCTCCCTCCTTCATGCGTGAAGGTAAAAGTAGCACGGTCAGTCAAAAAACTACACTCTGGCAAACTCCTTTTACAATGAGGAGTCAAGAGCAGTATACACCTCAGGAGAGAAATGCCACAAGTGTAAATGGAGTAGACCAAGAAATACTGTTAGACCAGACAACAAGAAAACAGTTACGTTCCATGATAGTGTTCCCTCTTCAGCATCGATGTTTAGCATGCAAGTTCGTGTGAATAAAAACCTTGTTATGGTCTCTGTAATCCAGCTATAATGAGATCAATTTAACAGAAAGGTGATCGAATAGCAGATCAGTTACATCTTGAGATTCTCAAACAGGGTGTAGAAGTATGAAATAAGTGGAGAGAAGAGTAATTAAGGAGCCTACGTACTTGCCTACAACACGCTTTTTCCTTGTTCGTCACGGTGAAACAATGGCGAACCGCGAGTATCGTTATATTGGTACCAGAGATGATTCGCTAAGCACATTAGGACAAGCACAGGCAATTCAGATTGCCGAAGCATTGTCTGTAATGCCAGTTGCGGCAGTTTACAGCAGTCCTCTTCAGCGTACTTTCGAGACAGCATTGCCGATAGCAGCACGCCTGGGTCTCGAGGTTCAACGAGTCGATGACCTGCGAGAATGTGATTTTGGGACATGGGAAGGTTTGACAAGAGCTGAAGTTATTGAACTCAGCCCAGTAGATGCTCAACGTATGCGCGAGTGGGAACAAAATACTTCCATCGCGCCACCAGGCGGCGAAAGCTTTGAGGCATTACAGCAGCGTGTTTGCGCTGTGGTTGAGAGTCTGGAACAGGCACATCCTGATCAATCGATTGTGCTGGTTACTCACGTCGGGCCGATTAAAGTGTTACTCAGCGCCGCGATCGGAGCGCCTCTCTCTTCCGCCTTCCGTATCTTCCTCGACCCGGCTACAATCAGCGTGGTGGATTGGCGAGATGCGGCGTATGCTACTGTACGGCTCGTCAACAGCCACGCTCACCTCGGCTGGGATCAGGCACGTTGGATGTAACAAGGCCTATCCATGAGGTCGCGCAATGAGTGCATCCTGTGTTGCAAACACATCAAATGATCCTGGTGCCTGAAAAACAGCATTGCCATATGCTGCATCGACGAAAGGAGCAAACCATTGCCTGTGTGTATAGGTTGTTTGAAAGAAATTGTCATCGCCCCCATTGAGCGCTATAGCAGTATGGTGGGCAGTGTTCTCAAGTTTAATATCATCATAACGACCCTCGAGCCGCGTCAGCTTATAGCCAGCATGTAATCCAATAACATTGAGCCATGCAGGAAACTTAATGATATCCCCTTGCATCATCCATTCGTCACCTTGAATAAGATAGGTGCTATCCGAGGTTACATGACCGTTGCCATCATAAAGCATTACCTCAACACTCATTTCATGTGCGATATTTGCTATCGGCGTCGCCCGGATATGCGCTACTTTGATCTCGCCGGTTAACCCAAGATAGCTTTGGACCAGGAATGTTACCCACAGAAGCGAAACCGCGACTGCTATGAGCACAATACCGCTTAAGCCGCGCATAACCTTGAAATGGCGGCGAGGTAAATGGCCTGTTCGATTGTAGCGTTCTTTCTCGTCTTCACTCAAAAACTTGCCTGGTCTAAGAAGGCCAAGACCTGCTGTGATAAAAAGCCATAGGCCAACAAGGCCAATGAGAAGCAGAAGAATCTGCGGCCAGCCGAATTGAAATGGTATGTTCATGCGCACTCCTGTTTACCGCAATTATTACGATACTCAATTTAAACACGTATGACAGAGCTATTTGGTTTGAGTGCTGGCAAAACCGTATAACGTTGACTTTTTTTCTTTAGCTAGCATAATGACGTAGAATGGTACTTAACGCTGTCTATACACAACTCCTAACCAGCTAGAGCGTACATATATAATGAAAAACGGAAACTACAGACCTCATAAAATGAAGAGATAGGATAGACACTTGGCCCGTTGTTTGAATCCACGAGCGGGCGGGGGACATGAAAATCCCGCCAGAGCGATAACCTGTGATAGATGCGATTTTCTAGTCCAGGGAGCGCGCATTGGTATTTACGAAGTAGTCTCCTTTGTTGGCACAGGAAGTTATGGCCACGTCTACCAGGTACGCGAACCCCCACCGCTCAGTCGTATATTGGCGCTCAAAGTGCTACGCACCGATCAGTTCAACGAAAAGGGGCAAAACAGCTTTTTTGACGAGGCGCAGCGCATTGCCAACCTGCAACACCCCAATATTCTACCCGTCTATAACTTCGGCCAGATTGCAGATGGACGCCCCTATCTCGTGATGGAGTACGCGCCGAAAACTATCCACGACCTCTTTCGCAGAGAAGATGGCAGTCGGCGACTTGCATATGCTGAAGAGCTTGTGCCGTATATTCAACAAGCGGCTGCAGCGCTCTACAACATCCACGAGAACGGCCTCATTCACCAGGATGTCAAGCCCGGCAACCTGCTGATTGGGCGTAGTGGACAGATCCTGCTCGCCGACTTCGGCGCGACGTACTATCTTGGGATGCAAACACATGCATCACTGGGTGAAGTCACCGGAACGGCTCCTTACATGCCACCTGAACAGTGGCAGGGTCATCCACGACGCGACTCCGACCAGTACGCGCTCGCCATCTGTATCTACGAGTTACTGGCAGGTCGCTCACCTTTTGCCTATAAATTTATTGAGCAGATGTGGAACGCGCACTTAAATGAAGAGCCGCCTGCGCCACAGCAGTGGAACCCCCGTATCCCCGTGGAGGTTAGCGCTGTACTGATGAGGGCCCTGGCAAAGGATTATCATCAACGTTACCGCACCATTATAGAGTTTGCCGAGAACTACACAAGCGCGGTACAAACAGCCCTGCTGCGCTACGTCTGCCAGCGCTGCGGGCACCAGAACCGCAGTGGCGCGCACCGTTGTAGCGTCTGCGGCGCTGATTATGATGATCGCTGCTGTCCCTATTGTGAAACACCCGTGCGTTTTGGGCAACGCTGTTGCTCAATCTGTGGACGACTCACTATACCACCTACGATGGTGGCGCATAGTCCTCTTTCAGGAGTCAGTGCCCGCCAGGGACGTTATCTCATCAAGCATGTTCTGAAGCATACTGAAGAGACAAAAGTGATGACGGCGATTGCCATCGATACCCAGGCCAATGACCAGAAGATTGTGCTGAAACGCTGGGAGTGTACCGATGTGCCCCTCGCTCGACGCGCAAAAGAACTGGTTTACTATGAGAAAGCCACTGAACCCCTGCTGCGGTTGCATCATCCACTCATTCCTGCCGTACTTGACCGTTTTGTCGAGGGAAAACATTACTACCTGGTACTGAGATATATCGATGGTGAAAGCCTGGAGGAACTACTGCAAAAGTTGCTGAGGCCACTATCCGAACGCGAGGTTCTGGGCTATATGAATAACATGCTGAATATATTGATTGCGCTGGAGCAACAACGTCCTCCTTTGCGTCACTTCGATATTTCACCTGCCAACATCATCATCGAAAATACGCGAGGGCGAGCCATATTGACAGGTTTTCAGATTCCCGCGCCTGCGCCAGAAAAACAAAACGCAGTGAGTAATCACCGTACAACACGCAAGATAGATATTTCATCGTATTTACCGGTGAAAGACACTCCATATGATCATCGCACCTGTATTTATATGCTTGCTGCTAGCATGCATCACGTACTTACTAACGTTGTGCCTCCTCATTACCCTGCATTTCCAGCGGCAAGAACGCTCAACCCGTTGATTTCAGAAGAACTTGAGGCAATCCTCAGCCGCGCTCTGCAGGAAGATAGGGAGAAACGCTATCAGAGTTATGTGGAGATGCAAAAGGATGTGAAGAAGCTTTTATAAACAAGGTATCTGAATATCCCGGTTTGAGCCGGGATATTCAGATACCTTGTTTATGCTTGTAAATCACAGAATTAAATGGGCGGATTGTAAAAAATTGTACAATTAAACGTACAGTTTCAACCTGAGTTTGGCTATGTAAGCAAGAAAGAAACCCTCTTAGTGAGATATGGTTGCAAACAGCGTCCAGAGCCACGATGATTTCCCTCTCGAGGTTATTGGTTTTCCAGCTGGTAGTACAGTCCAATCACCCCAGAAGGAAAGGTCTTCGTTTTGACCAGTTTCAGCTTCTGCCTCTCCTTGATGTCTTGAAAGAGCGGTTTTCCGCCCCCTAAAACAACCGGATGGACTAAGAGCTGATATTCATCAATCAAGCCATGATTGGTGAGGGTTCGCACCAGACTGGCGCTCCCGTAGATCAGCATGTCGCGCCCTGGCTCTTGTTTCAGTCTCGTGATGTCTTCGGGAAGCACCTCTTTCACCAGGCTTGAATTGTTCCACTCAACGGTGGGCAGCGTCTTGGAAAAGACAATTTTGCGCATCGCATTCAACTTGCGTGCATATGCTTTCTCGCCCTCTGAGGCATTGGGATTGTCAGGGACATGGGGCCAGGAGCCAGCAAAACTTTGATACGTCACGCGTCCCAGTAACAGCGTGTCCGCCGCGCTCACCAGATCATCCTCATAGATGCCCATTTCTTCATCGACGATCACCCAATCCAATTCTTCGTTTGGGCCTGCAATGAAGCCGTCAAGGGTGACCCACGTGGTGGTAATAATTTTTCTCATGCTCTTCTCCTTTTGTTGTTTAGGACCTTCGGCTCAACTGATTGGCAAGCAATCGGTGTTGTCTGGCCGATCCTGCCGGGCGACTCTCTGCTGCCACTTGCCACGAGGGGCGAGGCAGAGTAGGAACCTGCTGTGTCGATCTGGCCCGCCCACAGGAATCTGCTTTTTCAACCAGTTGCGCCGAAGAACCGTTGTTTCTCAGATGGAGGTATTATGACTCATCCCAAGGGCGTTGTCTTGTATAAAAACGGCATCTGCTCGGGTCGGCTTTTCTGAAGAATCTGGGCAGGTGTTTGTCCGATGAGGGACTGCAGCGATCGCGTCAGGTGCGGCTGATCGAAATAGCCCGCCTCGAACACGGTGTCCAGGATCGAGACGCCCTGCTGTAAGAGGTGCGTGGCGTAGCGAGCGCGTTCGATTTGACGAACCGCACTCTGCGTCAGCCCGGTCACCCGCAAGAACCGACGCTGGATGGTGCTCAATGAGCAGTCTTGCAGGCAACCCTGTAAGGCGGCATCGACGACCGGCTCACGCGCCAGCAGGTCCTTACGCACCAGCCAGTCCACGAACGTGTCGACATTATCATAGTCAGGAAGTTGCCAGGTGGAGCCACAGAGCCAGAAGGAGTTCCTCGAAACTGCGGGCAGCTTCACCTCTGCATCCACCAGCGTTCTGGTGGGGAGATGCGGCAGAAACGTGCCCAGCTTCAAGAGGATGCCAAGCCACTCCCCATCAGAAGGACAGTCTCCAAGCGGTGTGGCTCTGGTCTCTGGCCCACGCACCGTCATGGTGACCTTGCCCCCAAGTCTGCTCACCACCAACTCGCAGCGGCTGGCGGCAATGGAGAGAAAAGGGGCCGCGCCCTCACTATGGCAGCGCCAGACCCGTTCGACAAAAGGCGAGTCGGATGGTCTGTCCTCGTCAAAGAGAATCATTTCACTCCCTCTTAAGTTGACGTGCAGGGGTTCGGCAAACGCGCCGTTCATGCTATGTTGGCGGCCTCACCCGCCTCCCATGATAGCACACACGCTCTGATTTTCAAGCGTGAACAGGCTTCTGGTAGGGTGGAAATCACACCATGCTGCGATTTACCTAAGCGACAGGGTCGCCCCTGCCGCTTAGGTTAACCGTTTAACTGTGCAATTTTTTAACAATCCATCCGTTTAATTCTGTGATTTACATATGCTAGCCTCGCTGCTCAACCGGGACGTAAACCACGTTCTTGGGGCCAATGTACTCGGCGCGAGGACGAATCAAGCGGTTATTGGCATATTGTTCCAGAACATGAGCGGTCCACCCGGTTACGCGGCTACATGCGAAAATGGGAGTATCCAGATCAATTGGAATGCCCATCATATAGTAGACCGAGGCTGAGTAGAAGTCCACGTTTGCATATAAGCCTTTGTGCTCTTTGATATATTCTTCGATGATGCGCGATATTTCATACCAGCGAGTATCACCGGTACGCTCACCCAGTTCCCTGGACATCTGGCGCAGGTGGGTAGCACGAGGGTCCTCAGTCTTATATACTCGATGTCCAAACCCCATAATGCGTTCGTGTCGATCAAGCGCTCCTTGAATATACGCGCTTGCCCTGTCCACTTCACCAATTTTCAAGAGCATACGCATTACCTGTTCGTTAGCGCCACCATGGAGCGGACCAGAGAGGGCGCCGATTGCTGAGGTAATGGCAGCATACATACCGGCAAGTGTGCCAGCCGTTACGCGGGCAGCAAAGGTAGATGCATTGAGTTCATGATCAGCATGCAAGATTAGAACGACATCCATCATATGGGCCTTATAGGCATCTGGCATCTCACCTGTCAGCATGTAGAGAAAGTTGGTAGCCAGGTTTCCATCCGTCAGAGGGGTAACCGGCTCTTTGCCATTGCGAAGGCGATCCCAACCTGCAACAATGGTGGGCATTACTGCTGTCAGGCGGATTGAACGACGACGATTTGCTTCAGGAGAGGTATCGCCAGTATCGGGATCGAAGGAAGAGAGGGCCGAGACTGTAGTGCGCAAGACGTCCATTGGAGTAGACGATTTGGGTAGTAATCGCAGGAATTCGCTTACAGGACTGGGGAGCGCTCGGTTTGCACAAAGCTGTGCATTTAGATCTTCTAGCTGCTCTTTCGATGGCAAGACACCATACCAAAGCAGATAAGCAGTCTCCTCAAACGTAGAATAACGTGCTAAGTCGTGAATATCCAGGCCAAAATACGATAACTTTCCTAGTTTGCCATCCAGGTCGCAGATGTAGGAATGTGCTGCAACGATGTCTTCAAGTCCATCTGTGGTCGGCATATGAGGTGCTCCTCCAGGAATATGTACGCTTCGCCTGGATAGAAGATTGCAGGTCGGCATCCGACTAGTTGGCGGGTGTCGGGAAACTGTTGCTTCCACGACGAAGCAGACAACTTTCACCACAACAAATAGTATGCGGTTATGTAAAGAATTATAATCAGCCTGCGAGAGCAATGTCAACGGAAAAAAGCACAGAGCATCACAATTTTGTGTGATTATTTATTTCGTAACCGCTTCTTGAGGTAAAGTAGGAGCAACTTCCTGTTCTGTAAATGTTTGTTGGTGTATTGCCTGATCCTCTTGCTTTTTCAGTTTCTCCCGGTGATTCTTTTCGATGACAACACGCCAATGGTCCCCCAGCTTCATCCAGGGCTTCTCAATGAGAAGATAGGAGAGAAACGCGAATGGAAGAATGATCACCAATACCCAGAGCCAGTAGAGGCTATAGATTGCATAGCGATTCAAATGCAGGCCCTGCAACAGTGGCACAACACGAGACTGAAAGAGAATAAGCAACGGTAGATGCCAGATATAAAGACTATATGAAATCAAGCCTACCCAACGCAGCCAGGGCCAGTTGAATATTACTCTCAATCCAGTACTTCCATAGAGGATAGCAGCTACACACGCCCCAAAGCCAATTGCGAGTATCATCTCATTTAGCCAATCGAACTCGGGCATAATACTCGTTAAGAAAGGCCAACTCGTCGTCACATAGGACTTTTTAAAGTGCCACATAGCATCAAAAACTACTATCAGGATACCACCAGCCCACATCCACGGACTGAGGCGCTGCCATCCCTGCACAACCTTACCACCGATCGTAGGATGTTGCGCATATATGTAGCAGAGACTAATAAACATACCAATGGCGAAATCTTCTGTGTATTTGCCAGTTATGCCGAACAGAAAGAACAAGAGGACATCTAGTTCAGAGCGCGGAACCAGGAAGGTCTGCGAGGGGTATTTCAAAAAATAGAGTCCCCAGTAGCGTATAAACAAGCCCCAGATGATGATCCCCATAAGGCAGACCGTGACTGCTGGCAAGCGCCCTTTGATAGGAACACGACTCACCAGGAAGGCGATACCCAGAGCAATGAGCGGCAGAAGCATATAAAACTGCCATTCGGTTGCCAGCGTCCAGTAAGGGCCATTCAGCTGCCGAAATGTTGTTCGCGAGGAATCCATAAAAAAGGTTAGGAATAGAGCAAGGTTTTTTAGGTGATCGCGATGCAGATATTCAGGGTGTTGGAATAGGATTAACAGAAAAAGTGATACATAATAAGCAGGAAGAATGCGTAACACACGCCGCATATAGAAGACACGCACCAGGGGCCAATTTGTCTTATAAAGGAGCGCCTTCGCAAAGGGCATGAAAAGCAAGAATCCAGATAATACGAAGAAAAGCGTTACACCTATTCCACCCGCAGTTGAGATCGAAGAAGCAAGTGGATTCGCGGCCTGGTTCCAAAGGTTATCTCCGGTCACGCGATTGACATGGAATACGATGACCATTAGAACGGCTACCCCTCGAACTCCATCCAACACTGATATCGTATTTTTTTTCCCATTCATTTGTTCGTTATCTAATAGACTCTCTACCCAATAGCCAAAATGCCGAAAGATGCTTTGTAACCAGAGGAAGGGGTATTGTATATACTGCATACAGCTATTCTTCTTCGCAAATCTCTTGTCTAACATAGTTTCTGCCATAACATTCTCTTGTAATAACGAACAAAGGCAACAGAAAGACTTATGATTGTACTTTTGGGAAATATTGTGTCTATGCAGGCGCTGGTACTCAAATGAGCTAAAATATGCTACACTAGCAAAACGAACATACAGCAAGAAAGAGGCAACCGTTATGACGGAGCCAGTGCGAGATGATGAGATACTGCTCATCACGCGCAGCCAAAAAGGAGATGTCAACGCATTTAATCAGTTGGTGCTGAAATATCAGCAAACCACCTACAATGTGGTACTGCGCATGCTTGGTGATCGCGATGCTGCCGCCGATGTGACACAAGATACCTTTATTGCTGCCTTTCGAGCCATTCAGTCCTTTCGTGGAGGCCCCTCATTTCGTGCCTGGCTGCTTCGCATCGCTTCCAACCAGGCCTGTGACTTTTGGCGACGCACTAATCGCCACCCCCAGGACTCGCTGGATACTATCCTGGATGAGGATGAACCGCATGATGCCGGTTTGCTGAGCACCCTGGTTACGACGGAGCAGGCATCAAATCCCGAGGAGTTTTTGCTGAACCAGGAATTGCAAGAACTACTTCAGAAAGGGTTGCAAGAACTGCCCCTCGAACAGCGTGTCGTGGTTATCTTGTGCGATGTGCAGGGGCTATCCTATGAAGAGATCGCAGCCAGTACTCAAACAAGTCTTGGAACCGTCCGATCACGTATCGCGCGTGGACGTAAGCGTCTCCGCGCCTACCTGTACCAGCATCGGGAACTTTTACCGCGTAGTTATCGTTTACTAACTGATAGAGAGTAATACGTAACGGAGTTTTTCGTGGCACAATTACATGATAAGCATCTGACAACTGAGCAAATTTCAGCATTTTTCGACAAGCAGCTTTCTCCAGGGGAGCAGGCTGTTCTTGATGCTCATCTGTCCACCTGCCAGCAGTGCCAACGCAATCTGGCTGACTTGCGGTTGACTGCTTCCCTGTTGCGTGCAATGCCTGAGGAAGCGGTGCCTCGTTCATTCGTCTTATCTGGCAGCTTGACGCCTGTTTCACAAAGAACTGCACGTCAAGACACTCTAATCACACCTGTTCCACAAAAACAGCGTGTACGATTCAATGCACTGCGGCGCTCAGTCAGGGTGGTAAGTACACTTGCGGCAGTGCTGGCCCTGATGTTTATCATCTCAGGTATTCTGCCTTCTTTGCATTTTGGTGCTAGTGAATCCACCTCGACTCTTGCACCAAGCAGCTCATCTGGGGGAGCAACGACGCCTCATACTGCTGTATCGACACCCAACAGTCAGAAAACGAATGTCTCTCGCCCTCAAGAGGGGGCGGCTACAACAACCCGCACACCGGCGGCAACACAGACCCCTGCCCCGACAGGTACAGCGACAAAAAATACAAGCAGCGGCACTCCAACTGATCAAGGCTCTAGCATCACGCCAGCGATTGACCTCAGCCAACCAGTAGTACGCCTGAGCCTCGGTATTTTAGTGCTCGCCCTGAGTATCATTGGTTTGATTGTCACAAGGCGCAGACGAGTTACGATACATTAACCGGAGGCTGACGCCAGTTCCCAGCATTCCCGCGCGATGGCCCAATCTTCCTGGGTATGAATGATGAGCACAGGTATTGCTGAATCAGCAGGGCTGATATGCTGATCCGCAGGAGATCGAGCATTTTTCTGCGCATCTAGTTTGAGACCAAGGAAAGCAAACGATTCACATACTGATTCACGCACTTCGGCAGCATTCTCACCTATACCACCAGTAAAGACAAGCGCGTCCAAACCGCCAAGCGTTGCCAGCATAGCACCAATGTAGTAGCGCAGGCGATGTACAAACATATCAAAGGCCAGTTTTGCTTGTGACTTGCCTTCTTTGACGTCGCGCAAGACCTGTCGCATATCACTCGAACCCGAAATACCTTTGAGACCAGAGGCTTTATTGAGTGTTTCATCCAACTGTTCTACTGAATACTTCTTTTGTTGCAGCAAGTAGAGCAGGATACCGGGATCAATTGAGCCAGAACGACTGCCCATCATCAGCCCTTCGAGGGGAGTAAACCCCATAGTTGTCTCGATGCTGTGACCATGATGAATGGCTGCTAACGAGCAGCCATTGCCTAAGTGGCAGGTGATAAGCCGCAGCGATTCCAGGTCTTTGCCGAGTATCTGTGCCGTGCGCCGGGCGCAATACTGATGACTGATACCATGAAATCCATAGCGATAAATCTCCTGTTCAAACCATTCGTAAGGGCCTGAGTACACGACAGCAGGGAGTGGCATCTTGCGATGAAAAGCTGTGTCGAATACTGCTACCTGTGGAACGGATGGCAAGATGCGCTCAACAACTTCGATGCCCTCAAGATTTGCAGGGTTATGCATGGGCGCGAGAACTGCCATACGTGAAATCACAGCCTTCACTTCAGGTGTAACAAGTGTGCTTTTCTCAAACTCACTTCCGCCATGAACAACCCGATGTCCTACAATATCAATTTCAGAGGCTTGAGAGAGAACCTGAGTTTTACCACTCCAAAGGGTCTTGAGGATATGCCTAATCACTTCTGAACGCACATCCGTGTGCAGGCTTTCTTCGAGCATAGCGCCACTAGCAGTGCTGATCTTCACCTCTGTGGTTCCACTATGATGTGTCCAATCTGCATCGACCTGCCAGAGCGGTGTGGGTGCAAGTTCAGGCAAGGTGTCAGTATTAACTATTTCATACAAACGGCTCTTCTGGCTGCTTGAACCAGCATTTAACACAAGTATTTTCAGAGCAAATTCCTTCTGACGCAACTCCGCATATTGCAATCAACTCCACTGCCAGTTGGAGATCTCCTCGGGGTCTACTCCATTCTCTTGAATAAAGCGACGGAAAGCCAAGAGGACATATTCATAATGATGGACACGTTCGCTTGCTCGAACAGCCACATGCGGATTACGAACTGTGGCCAGCCGAATAGCCTGCATTATAATGTGGTAACGGCTGGTACCGTTGCGCACACTCATATCAAAGGGAGTCGTGGTTGTGCCCTCTTCCTGATAACCATGAATATGGAACCGCTGAATATGCCGACGTCCAAAGAGCAACTGTTTTACTGCCGAGGGATAGCCATGAAAGTTGACGATTACAGGGCAATCAAGAGTGAAAAGTGCCCCAAACATCTCGTCATCCAGACCATGGGGATGAGCTGTTTCTTTTTCAAGGATGAAAAGGTCAGTGACATTGACTACGCGCACACGTAACTCGGGCATCTCATTACGCAAGATATGAGCCGCTGCCATGACCTCCAGCGTTGGAGTATCACCAATGCCCACCAGCACTACATCTGGGTCCATGCCATCATCTGTGCTGGCCCATTGCCAGATCGAGGCACCAGCGCGGCAATGTGCAATGGCATCCTGCATAGAAAGCCATTGAGGCATGGGAGGCTTGTTCGCAATTACCAGGTTGACATACTCCTTGCTGCGCAAGCAATGATCCACGGTACTAATCAAACAGTTTGCATCTGGTGGAAGGTAGACTCTGGATACTTGCGCCTTCCTGTTCAGAATATCATTGATTAAACCCGGGCTTTGATGCGAGAAGCCGTTGTGTTCCTGCCGCCATAAAGTAGAGGTCTCGAGATAGTTCAGCGAGGCAACAGGTAGACGCCAGGGTATCTCTTGCGACATCTTCAAAAACTTGGAATACTGATCCATCATTGAGACAACAATATTCAGAAACGCTTCATAGGAAGGGAAGAGGCCATATCGGCCAGTCAGGAGATATCCCTGCAGCCATCCCTGAAGGGTATGCTCACTCAACATCTCCAGCACTCGTCCATCATGCGAACTGATATTTTCGTTATGAGGTGGAACAGGCCACTGGTAATCACGCTTTGTTACATCAAGCACTGCAGTTAATTTATTCGATTCTAATTCGTCCGGGCTAAAAATGCGGAAGGTGTGCGGATTGCGTCGTATAACGTCCTGCAGGTACTTCGCGAGCAGTTCAGGACCACTTACAAAGCCATCCCTTTTGTGCCCATCTTTCTCTTCGGCTACTTGCTCAAGAGACACCGCATAATCAAATATATCGGGAAGATCGAGATTTTTGCGTATCCTACCACCAAAAGTGTGTGGATTACTGCCCATGCGGCGGTCTCCCTTTGGACAGTGTTCGAGAATCTCAGGTTTTGGACTCCCTTTCTCGTCGTAGAGTTCCTCAACATGATAGGAACGCAGCCAGCCTTCCAGTAAGCGCAGGTGTTCGGGATTGGTCTTTGGATCCGTAATAGGTACTTGATGTGAACGGTAAGAGTTGACGATGGGCTCTCCATCTAATTCTTTAATGCTTGTCATGCCTTTTGGAGAACGGAAAAGGATCACCGGCCATTGTGGCTTGACAACAGGCTGTCTGGACCGAACCGCCTGTTGAATCCGCCTGATCTTGTGATAAGCCAGATCTAATGCTCCATATAGCGATGCATTTAAATCGTCACCTTCTACAAAAATTGGCTCGTAGCCATAGCCTGTGAACAGCGCAAAGAGCTCCGTGTCGCTCATCGTGCCGTATATAGTAGGGTTGGCAATTTTGTAGCCATTCAAGTGCAAAATGGGAAGTACTGCGCCGGATTCCGCTGGGTCTATAAATTTGTAACTATGCCAGGCTGTTGCAGTCGGGCCAGTCTCAGCTTCACCATCGCCTACAATGCAGGCTACAATCAAGTCGGGATTGTCCATTGCAGCGCCAAAAGCTGTTGCCAGGGCATAGCCTAGCTCTCCACCCTCGTGAATAGTTCCTGGAACACCTGGATACAGATGGCTGGGAAAACCACCGGGCCAGGAAAAGCGTCGTACAAATCGTTCAACACCAGTCCAATCAAATGTGAGGTCCGGATAGTATTCCTGGAGCGTGCCCTCTAAATAGAGGTTAGCCAGATTGGCGGGAGCACCGTGTCCTGGTCCCGTGACCAGGAACATGTCGAAATCATAGCGCGTGATCAAGTGATTGAGGTGGGCATAGATCATGTTGATACCCGGGCTGGTACCCCAATGCCCCAACAAGCGATCTTTAATATCTTCTGGCTTTAATGGCTCCTGAAGTAAGACATTCTGCTTGAGATAAATCTGCGCGGCTGCCAGATAATCGGTAACCCGCTGGTAACGGGCTATTGCATCCAACTCTTCTGCGTGTTCCCTGCGAATTTGCTTAGCCGAAATCCCCTGGTTACTGGCAGATGTTTGGGATGTAGTAACTTCTAAAGACATGAATTTTTTTCCTAACTGTGGTCTATGGAACTACGATCTCTTTTACAAATTATACGAACCTGAAGCACATTTGAGTACCATATGCGCACACTTATAGGGATATGAGACATCACTCGATGCTAATTCCTACTGAGGAGAGCCCCTGGCGCATAGATTGAGGAGTAAGCGGCTGCACAAAAACTGAGCGCACAATGCCGCTACTGTCGATAAAATAGGTGGTCGGAATGGCTGTGACTGCATAGTCAGCATTAGTCGTGTTCCTCTTATCAAAGAGGAGGGGATAGGTAATCTTAAAATCAGCGCCAAACCTGGAAATATCATCCTTCGGATCAGCTTGATTGATCCCCAGTAGCGTAAATTGGCCCTGCACTCCCCATTGCGTATAAATACGCTCTAAATAGGGAACCTCTGAGCGACAAGGAAGGCACGATTCGGACCAGAAGTTGAGGATAACCGGATGACCGCGCAAAGCATGTAGCTCAATAGAACCACCCACATCACCACCACCATAAATCGGCAGCGTAAAATTGGGAGCAGCCGTGCCGATAGCCACACCTGCAAGGGGCTGTTGAGTTGGGGAGGGGAGCAAGACCAGCCAGACAAAGATGCCTGCCAGTAGCGCAAGCATTCCAAGTATGATAAACGTAATGATTCTCCGGCGGTTGTGGGGTCTGCGCGGCAATTGTGCGTAATTGTCAGCCAGTTCAGCTTTCAGTTCTTGCTGCTGTATTCGCGCCAGCGCTTGTTCTTGTTTCTTTTTATCAAGTTTTTGAGCCATGTTCCCAGTTGGGTCTCCTATCCAGTGATTCATAGTATAAGCGCACAGGCAAGGGAACTACAAGAGTACTTTGTGACCACGCAAAAATCTAAAAAACGCGCAAAAATCTATAAGTTTAAACAGATTTCCCCAATTTCGGGCTTGACGAATTTGCCAACGAGGAGTATCCTTTCTAAGGTCAATGGTGCATATTCACAACTTGAATCACATCAAAGGTGGGACCAAATGATGACAGACAAATCTATTTTACTGCTCTTCGCCATTGTAAACGTAGTAGTAACTGGCCTCTTTGCAGGAGTAGTGCTGCGCCAGTATATACAGCGGCGCCGTTATTCTCAACTTTACTGGTCTATTGCTCTTATTATGGCTTTTCTTGCAACACTAGCCTACGTCTTCATGGTCATCGTCGGGCCGACAACTAGCACAGGTATAGTGCTCTTCCGCATCTATTACATTTTTGGAGCAGCCCTTGTACCCGCCTGGTTGGGTCTGGGCAGCATCGCGTTAGTAGCAAGTTCACGTATCACACGCATTTGTCTCATTGTCCTCGTCGTGCTGAGCGTATTGGCAATTGCGCTTATCTCGACAGCCAGTATCAATATGTCCAAACTCAGCCAGATTACAGGCACACCAGGAACAGGCATCCTCGAACCCGGCGCGTGGCTGGTTACGATTATTACCCTGAACACGTTGGGAGTGCTAGCAGTGGCCGGCGTTGCTGTATATTCGGGGTGGAAACTGATACGTCGCCAATCCAGTGTGGCAGGTATCCAGACAATCAACCTTTTGTGGGCCAATGTGCTGATTCTTGTGGGTGATCTGTTGAATGCTGCTGCCGGAACCCTTGCGCGCGGCTTTGGTTTACAGAGTAGCTTCTGGATCATCCAGGCATTAGGGTGGACAGCATTCTTCGCCGGTGTGCTTCTCGCGAGTCATCGTCCAGCCACTGCTCGGCAGACAAGTCCAGAAAAGGCCCGCATTCCTATTTAATTCCTGCGTAGTGTTCTGTTTCCTGCCCTATTGCCACCACAAGGCATTGATGCGATAATACATCACAAGATTAAGGAGCGGGAGGTCAACTCATTTGGAAGACAAGGCAGAGCCGGGACAGGGCGGCAAACAGAGAATACATACCATGGATGCCAGTGCCAGGACAAAAACAGCAAGCGAACTCGAAAAACTCCGGCAAGAAGCTCACGAATATCTGCAAGCCAAACGATGGCACGAAGCACGTACGGCATTCAACGAGCTACTCCAATATAATCGAGAAGACATAGATGCGCTACTTGGACTTGCCTTAGTGTTGGATAGGCTCGGTGACTACGAAAAGATGTATGAGTTGGCACAAACCGCTACGCAAGTTGATCCAGGCTCAGCCATGGCCCTTGCCTGTAAAGCGCGAGCGCTACAGAAACTCGAACACATCTCTGAAGCTACCATTGCTAATGACCAGGCATTGCTCCTGGATACCAACCTACCACTGGCATGGTTCAACCGCGGCGGGCAGCAACTGCTACAAGATCATGCTCAAGAGGCTTTGCGGTATACCGAACGCGCCATTGAACTCGACCCAGGCGATGCCCGTAGCTGGTGCAACAAAGCGCTGGCGCTCCTTCGCCTGAATCGAACGTACGAGGCGTTAGAAGCGGCCAATCAAAGCCTGGCTATTGACCCAGACTATCTGCTGTCTTTGGAGACAAAGGGTGAGATCCTACGCAGGTATGCACGATTTGAAGAAGTCGTGGAGACGATGGATCACGCCCTGGAACTCGCGCCCGATGATGTCCCGGCGCTCAATCTGATGGCAAACGCCTTGCGTACATCAGGCCAGTTTGATCGCTTACTAGAGATTACACAACGATTAGTACGTCTCTCACCTGATGACCTTCTTTCCTGGGACTTTCATTTGTCCGCCCTGCGCGGCACAGCGCGCTTTGAAGAAGCAAGCGAGGTCATTGATCGCATCCTGGAATTCGAACCAACCAATGTGCGTTACTGGATGATCAAGGCCGATAACCTGTACAGATTGCAGCGCTACCGCGAGGCTGTAAGCGTGTCTGAACACGCCCTCAAGCTCGATGACGAGTACCCACCTGCTCGCAGGATTCACGAGAAGGCGATGCGCATGATGTACCAGCAGAAGAAGAGGAAGAAGTGACGCTGCTTCTATACCGCTCATTACATCTCTACCAACCGCTCCAAAGCCGGCAGAAGGACATCATTCTTTCGAGCCAGCAACGGCTCGCGCAGGCGCTCAGGCACGACGACACGAATCCGGCGCTGGTGTTGTTCATAGCGCGCTAAATCATCTGGTTGCAGGCCGGTTGCCTCTACCCATGTTACTAGCGAGTCCATACCAACAGGGGGATTGGCGAACGTTACCCACACATCCATCTCCCACTTCTCCGGACGGGGAATATCAAAGAGCACCTCGTAATCAGCAATCTCTATTCCCAATGTACTTGCCAGCTCAACTGCTAGCAGTTGCTCGATGCGTCGACGTCGCTGGACATCCCAGAAGAGTGCATCCAGACGGTTATAGAGGCGACCGGCCAGGCGACTGATCTCAATCACCCCTTTATAGGGACGTCGCATCTCTAAATCATCAGCCAGTTTGCGGGAACTGGTCGGCATATGTCCTTCTGCCAGCAATGAGAGCAAGGAGGCATCATTTAACCTCGCCAGTTGCTCGATCCGCAGCGCATCACATACTAAAGCCTCGTGAACGGCTCGCATCAGCATTACCTGGCATGCTCGACTGGTGTGATGCCAGTAAATATTGTCAAACATCTCTTGTCGAGCGTGGAGCAGCGAGTGCAGTGGGCTGATACCCTTGTGAGTCACCACGATACGCCGCTGGCCATTGACGTTGTCGTGGATGCGCAGTGCTGACTGCAGACGTGCAACATCAACGCCGCCGTAAGGAACATTACATGCGCGAGCATCACGCGGCAGGTAATCCAATTTGTCTACGTCGAGAGCACCGCTCAATAAACTACTGAGCAGTTCGTCATCGTCGGGTAACTTCCTGGTCTTGGGAGGATCAATAAAATCCGCTACGCGCTCAGGCGAGAGGTGATATTCTCGCTCAAGGATCGCAGCTATCTCACTGTTCTCGATGATGGAACGTCCCACCTTTTCATGGGCGATGACTGGATAGCCGAGTTCTTCAATTGTGTGTGAGAAAGGGTAATGTCCGATGTCGTGAAGCAAAGACGCTACAACGAGCGTGTGAACGCTATTCACAGAGACACCAAAAAGCCCACCATCGTTTCCTCGCTGTAAGAGCGAACGCAATGCGCGCACTGCCAGGTAATAACAGCCGAGACTATGTTCATAGCGTGTATGAGTCGCTCCGGGCCATATACGATAGACAAAACCAAGCTGCTTAATTTTTTGCAGGCGTAGGAAAGGAGTAGTGCCGATCAATTTCTCTTCGCGGGAACCAAGAGGGATCAAGTCATAAAGGCTATCACGCACAGTACATATGTGCTGTTCGTCAGGCAACAATGGCAAACCCGCGGCATCCCTCCATTGCTCCCTCATGCCAGGCTTCACTGCATCAGCGTCATACTGATCATTTGCACCTGGTTGGCGTTTTGCGTGTACACGCCTGGTACGCTTTTCTTGCATGCTCATGAGGGGATTGTATCAGAAGCCTAGGAAGAATGTCTAGCTGAATGATATCTCAGTGATTCTACTTAGTTTCTTACGTTGTACACACCAGAAATGGAACAATCACCTAAGTGAGCCTTTTAGAGAATGTTTTCTAGGACTTTTGGAACTTGTCTCTACTTATTCTATGGGCATTATTGGACGTGCCTTTTTTACAGTCAATTGTATTGTCAAAACTTTAGTATAATGGAGTTGAAAGTATTGTTATGAAAACCAACAACTTCTGGGGACAATCACGGTCAACGGGTGTAAACGTGGGGTTGATCGTGCGTCTAGGCCTGGCGCTGGCGGCTGTAGCCGGTAGCCTGGTGCTGGCCTGGACACTTCTAAGCTCGCTTCAAGGAGCACATGCAACTTCTACTGCCAACGAAATTTCTACAACACGCGGAACGCCCTGGGGCATATCTATTGATTCCCATGGCAATGCATGGGTTGCGGAACCCAACTGTCTGCCTGATCCGGCTGGTGGTGGCGCCTGTAGCACAATTAATCTCGCTGCTGGAGCCATCGACGAATTTAATCTTTCGGGTGGTCTCCCAAGCAGGGTTCATGCCTTCACTCCACCCTCGGTTATGAACCCAACCTTTGTCGTTGCAGACGCAAGCGGAAATGCCTGGTTCACCGATCCCACCCACAATGCAATCGGCGAAATATCGAAAGGAACATGGACAGAGTACACGGCAATTACAGCCAGTGCTAACCCATATGACCTGGTCCTCGATAAACATGGAATCCTTTGGTTCACCGAGCTTAATGGGAACAAGATCGGCGCTTTCAATACAAGCAGTAAAACAATGGTTGGCGAAACGTCCGTCCCAACTGCTAATTGCCAACCTCTAGGTATTGCTTATGACTCTACAAACGATGCCGTCTGGTTTTCTGAGAATAATGCACCGAAAGTTGGACATTTTTCCTCTCCAACTGCCACTTTTCCGCTTACAATCATACAGATACCTGTTACTGGCGCCTCACATCTGATCACCTTAGACAGTAAGGGCAATGTCTGGTATAGTGAGCCTTTTCTAAACCCACCCGCTGTTGGTGAAATTCCTGGAGGATCGGGCAAGCCGGTAAATTTTAATGCCTGTACAGCTAAGCCATGCGGCTCCACATTCATAGGTGGCATTGGAGCAGACGGTTCTGGCAACATATGGTACAATGACTCGCCAACTGATCACGTTGATTGGCTTAACCCTTCCACGAAGGTGACCACCGCCATTACGCTTCCCACGTCAGGTGCTCATCCACAGGATGGACTGGCAGTTGACGGCAGCGGCAATGTGTGGGTAAACGAACAGTATAAAAGTATGATAGCCGAGTTACCAGCCGGTACTACTCCTCCCACACCAACGCCGACATCAACTGGTACCGGCACACCATCGCCAACAGCGACTACTACCAATACGCCAACGCCGACAGGCACGCCACCACCCAACCTGCCTCCAGGGCGGGTTAATACAACATGGTACTTCGCTGAAGGTAAGGTCGGTCAGGGCTTCACTGAATATCTGACCATTCAAAACCCCGACCCGGTCAACACGTGTACGGTCAATATCCAGTATCTATTGAGCGCAAACCAACCTGTGACAAAATCGCTCACGATTCTCCCCAATACGCGCTGGACTGAGGGAGTCAACAATGACTTGAATACGCCGTCAAGTTCAACTGCCTATCAGGCGGTCTCAACGATTGTAACAGTCACTAATGCGAATGCCTGTAAGGGTGTAGTGGTAGAGCGACCGATTTACTTCACCAACTTCAAGGGTATTAGCAGCGGCACAGATGCGTTAGGAGCGACAAAGCTTGGCACCGATTTCTACTTTGCCGATGTGTCCACCCTGCCAGGCTACAATTCCTATATCACGATCCTGAATCCGCCAAATGGATCCGCTGCCACAATCACTGCCACCTACTACTCTGCAGGCGGGGCTCAGGGCACCGATACGCTAGTAGTGCAGCCTGGAACACGTGGCACGATTATTCCTAAAAGCTTAAACGCACGCGCGGCCACATTGGTACATTCTGACCAACCGGTAGTAGTGGAACGCCCGACGTACTTCAACAACTACTCCTATGGTAATGCACACAACGTCTATGGCTCTGCTACGGTAGTAGGCGCACCTCAACCGGCTAATGACTGGCGTTTTGCCGAGGGCTACATCGGTGGTCAGTTCCAGGAGAACCTGATACTCGCCAACTTTGGCACCACTACAACTAATGCCACGGTTGTGCTGGAGTACGACAATGGCTCGACGCTCACCAATACATATTCTATCAATCCACAAGACAACATTATCTTGGACGTGAACTTTGCTACTAACCACACGATAGGTGTCTGCACACCCATGCCGTGCGCGCTCTCACAAAGTGTCTCGGCAGAGATCACGACTAGCAAGGGAACGAACATTGTTGCTGAACGTGAAATGTTCTTCCATTTTAACCATTTTGACCGGGCTCTTAACCAGACAACCATTGCTATGGGTGGCACTGATGTGATCGGTCAATCGGGAGCAGCTACAGCAACTTCGTACAGTTTTGCTGAAGGTTATACCTTCCATGGCTATGACGAGTGGCTCACCGTACAGAATCCCACCGCCAATCTGGAGACGGTGTGGGTGACGCTGATCAACGGCAAGGGCACTGTTTATTCATTTCCCATATCAGTTCTGGCGCATAGTCGCTACACTGTAAATATCAACGAAGCCGTAGTCTTACGCATGCTCCATTCCAATGATGGAACTGCGGGCTACCAGGTGTCTATGACAGTACAAACAACGGACGGCAGTGTCTTCGTGGTTGAGCGTCCGATGTACTGGAACGTCAATGGCTCTCAGGGTGGCGACGATGTGATTGGTTACATTGGGGGCTAGTTTTCCTTACTGATCAAGCATATGCAAATACGTCATGTCCTATAAAAGGAGGGCTGATGTTTGAGACTATCAGCCCTCCTTTTTCTGTATGCTATAGTATCAATATACTTAACCCTGTGACTATGCGAAGCCCTGATCTTATCTGTCGCATTATTGGTCAAAGATTGAAATACTATAGAGATGGAAACACCAGCAAGCATTAAAATGGTAGTTATCGACATTGATGGTACACTACTTACTCCTGAAGGCACGATCACTGAGCCTACATTGGCGGCGGTGCAGGCTGCCCAGCAATTGGGGATAGTGGTGACGCTGGCAACAGCACGACGCTACTGTAATACAATCAAGATTGCAAATGAACTCGGCCTGGATAGCTCACTCATTCTGTATGATGGGGCTATAATTATTCAACATCCACACAAAACGATCCTTCACATACATCCTCTACAGACAGAGGTGGGTCAACAGGCAGTAGAACTGCTAGTACGTCATAAGCTTCAGCCTGTTGTTCATCCAGCTACAGGCATAGCGGAGCAGATATGGACAGGGCCTGCCGATTATGATAATCCGTGGGTAGAGGCTTACTTCACTAGCGTTCCCGAGCAGGTGCACCGTATGTCCTTTGAGACACTCTGCACAGGGCACCCTGATCCGATCCGGGTCGTGGCCTTCGCTTCTGAAGAGATTATCCATACATTGCTGCCGGAAGTTTCCGCACTGGATTGCAGATGGACGATCACCAGCCGTGGCAACTATGGCAGTGCGGAATTGGCGATTATGAACCCAACATGTTCGAAAGCTAGTGGCGTCGCAGAACTGGCAGAGTATCTCACGATTCCGCTAGAGCAGATAATGGCGATTGGAGACAACAACAATGACATCGAGATGTTGGGAATAGTGGGTTGGGGAGTCGCAATGGGACAGGCCTCCGAAGCCGTAAAATTGGCAGCTCGAGCTGTCACTGCCAGCAATTGGGATAATGGAGTAGCCCTGGCCATTGAACGTTATGCGCTGCGCAGTGCTGCGACAGCCGACTCAAACTCTCTTAACCGCCTGACCTGCCTATGATTAGGAGATGCCTGCCAGCGTTTCTGCTGCACCAATTGCAAAGCATCCTGCGCATGCATCCCATCGTAAACCAGCACTGCACAGGTAAGCAAGACACTACGCCCAACACCGTGTTCGCAGTGAATCAATACGCGCCCACCTTGCTCCATACTCTCTTGTACCCATTGTGCACCCTGTAACATTTGCTCAATTGTCAGGGGGCGCATATCGTCAGTAGGCAGGTGTAATAGCTCGATATGCTCCTTAGCTAATGCCTGAGCATCATCACAATACTCCGAGCGTGTATCCACGACATGAGTTATACCTGCTCTAGCCAACGCTTGGATATCCCCCAGGTGAATACGCCCGCCGACAGCTAGATGGGTGGTTATCCAACTCATGTTGAGTTTATCAGGTAAGGGAATATGCAAGGCAAGAGCGATCTGCTCAGCCTTCGACTCTTCGGGGAAGAGAAACGCAGCGACATGCGTCCAGCTCCTATAGCTTAGGCGCACAATGCCTGTAAAAAACCAGCGCGGTCCCGAAAACTGTACATAAGGTCGCTCTACTGGTACAGTTTCGGATGTTCCAGTAGGGGGTGGAGTAACTTCAGGTTCAGACGACATGGGTGCATTTTCCTTTTTATCTTGAAGCAACTAAGGGGGGTAGTGTAATATCGGCCACCTCACGATCAGTTTTTCTATCCAGATCGTCACGACGTATTACACGGTTCAACGCAGCAATTGCGCACTCAATCATGCTATCATCAGGCTCGCGGGTAGTTAAACCTTGTAATGCCAGCCCTGGAGCAAGTAGCAAGCGCACGACGCGATAACGATAATTTGCTGCTCCCAGGCGCATCAATTCATAAGCGATACCGGCTACCACAGGCACCAGGAGCACTCGCGAAACGACTTTTATCAGTATTGAAGGTGAGCCAACGAAAGCAAATACCACAATAGAGACAACTACCACCAGCAGTAGGAAGCCTGTACCGCAGCGTGTATGGACACGTGAAGCCTGGCGAACATGCGGAACATCGAGAGGCACACCATGTTCCATTGCATTAATGGCTTTATGTTCAGCGCCATGATAACCAAAGACGCGCTGAATATCCGGAATGCGGCCAATCAGGTATAAATAACCGATTAGCAGTCCCAGGCGAATCAATCCCTCGATTGTCAGGCTGAGCCAGCCTCCGCCGATTTGATTATTGAAGAGGCCAGCTATAAGCAGTGGCCCCAGGAAGAAGACAGCGACCGCAAAGCCTAATGAGACAATCAAGGTGAAAACCAGGGCTACTCCACCAATCTGCGGTGGAGTCCCGGTTTTTTCGGGTAAGGCCTCGCTGGAATTGCTAATCGCTCCATGCATACCGGGTGTTTCAGGTTCGGCAGGGGGCGCATCAGGATCAATTGCGCCTGTAGCGATATTTGCAGAGAGGGCCATGAGACGTGTCCCCAGGACCAGCATTTCCCACAGCAACAACATGCCGCGTAAGAATGGCATACGAAAGAGACGATTCTGGTACAGTCGTGGGTTTAGGGCTTCTTCATAGAGATAGATGCTGCCATTTGGTCGTCGGATTGCCACTGCAGCCGATTTACGACCTCTCATCATTACACCCTCCATAACTGCTTGCCCACCATAATAGAATTTTGCCATCAGAGACATCCTACCTTTCAGTTGACTCTACAGGCTATCAATGGATGTATCATGCGAACGATCTATCACTGTTTGATTACGTAAGTGCGATAGATTACGTACTCGCCGTTGCAGGAAAGCCAGGCGCGGTAACCTTCGATGAAAGGTGCGCATTGATGCTCGAGAACGCCGGTGCCGCGAATTTACCCAGCGTTTCTCTATCCCCTGTGCATTCTGCCAGACACCTGGCGCACCAGTAGGAGGAAGAAACCCGAGAATGCAGTTCGCGATATCGAAAGATGCTCGCGGACGACTAACGCGCTTAGCGTTTTCTAACTCCCGACGTAACAATTCCGATCCTGGCTTCACCAGGCGACGCAGCATATTAATCAACTCAACCGAGTCATACGCCAGTACGCCAACTTCGTTTTGCTCGACGTAGGTAATATTGCCCTCTTCCTGGCCAGGAACATAGCCGCTCAGAATGATCGGAAGATTACAAGCCAGCGCTTCACAAATAGTCCCAGGACCTGCCTTTGTCACAATCACATCCGAGGCATGCATCATTTCCGGCATATTCTGCACAAAGCCAAAAACCCTCGCTGGTACGTGTAAGCTCGAACGTTCCCGCTGGAGTTGTACGTATAAGCGCTTATTGCGACCGGTAATGATGAGCAACTGCACCGGTAAACGCGCCTGGGAAATAGCATGTACGGCTGAACGCAATCCCATAGCGCCTTCACCACCACCTACCAGGAGAACGACGGCAAGGCCAGACTCTAATCCTAATTTACGCTGCAACTCCTGTTTGCTCTCCAGCGTTTGTGTGAACTTAGGATCGATTGGCATACCCAGGTTATGGACACGCTCCAGTTCTATTCCTTGTTTTAAAGCGACTTCCCCAGCATACTCAGTTGGTACAATATAAGCATCTGCTCCTAGTGCAAACCAGGCATTATGGGCGCTGACAAGGTCCGTCACCACTGTAATAAAAGGGATATGAATATCGAGATCTTGTAAAGCGCGAATCGTTACATGATTGAGTAAAGGGTGAACGGAGACGATTATATCAGGCTTAACACTCGTTATCAAGCGCAGCAGGCCATTGCGAATAAGAGGTGTAGAAACAGTTTCCATAGCCGAAAATCTTTGAGCCTTGTTGCTTAAATGATAAACACGCCCGTAGAGTTTCGGCCTATAGCGTATTGCAGGCCCATAGAGCTTTACAGTCTCTCGCAAAGGAAAACGACTATACTCTTCAAATACATCGACAATCTCAATGCGATAGCTTGGAGGTGCTGGCTTACAGCTCAATTGCTCATCAGTAGCCATTTGCTGTTGTGCCAGCCACTCCTCTTGCTCTTTTTGGGCAATCAGGATCAAGGCATTGCGAATTGCGTTTGCAGCGCTGCGATGCCCTGCCCCAGTATCAGCAATAAGGAAAAGTATCGTTCTTTGAGGCCCATTCAATGGGTAATTCCCTCTTATGTACGTTTATTTAACTCTGTAAAAGTACAAATAAACAGGGATAAGGGCCTGAAAATAGCCTTTATCCCTGTGACCTCATTCCTGAATAGCTTACTCTTCTTCCTGTATATTGAAGCGCTTGCGAAAACGCTCTACGCGTCCGGCGGTGTCAAGAATGCGCTGTTGCCCGGTAAAGAATGGATGGCACTTTGAACAGACATCTATCTTCAACAGAGGCTTAATACTAAGTGTTTGAAAGCTATTTCCACAGGCACAACTTACTGTGGCTTCTACGTAATTTGGATGTATTCCTTTTCTCATAACAACTCCCGAATATTATCAACTGTTATGGTTGCGAGCATGATTGTACACGGATGATACTCTCCCGTCAAGAGAATAGGATCAGGTTGCCACCTTTCACTCCAACCCTAACGAGGAGGGATTGGGGACTGTCGCACCTACCAACCCTGCCTTTTCCTTATTCTACCATACTATAACACTTTTTGGAGCAGGTTTATGCCCCAAATTCTTTTGATTGCCGAATATTTCCGCTTCTGGTGGAATACAGAAATCCTTGACGCCGCTTTTCAACGAGCTTCCCTTAGTGAGTGTCTATTGAGACCGTAAAGCCTCTACCCAATCCGCTGCATTACCGGTTACTGACCAATGCGAACTACTGCCAATACCCCTGGTGAAAGTTGTTTCATAACCAAGCATGATCACGTATTCCTTCCGATACCTGAAAGTGAATGCCTCACACTCCAGATTCCCAATATAGAAAGAGGCACGTTGCTTGACAGAGTCCAGATCTTTGAGGGGTGCATATAAAAATACACGCTTTTCACCTCGATTTTCTGCACATAACAGTTTATCATCGAACAGGTAAAGCCGCCCTCTTGCTACCAGTTCGCCCTTTGTATTCAGGAGAGTCATGAGAGTGAAGCGACGAGGCTGGCGTACCGGCACATGTTCAGCTATCACTTGCTCGAGTTGCGCGCGTTGCTCAGGCAACATACCTTCAAGATACAGGCGAACATAGCGCGTCTTACCAAAGAGAAATCCCACGCCCTCCTTACCCTTGCTGACGCGCAGGTATTCTTCCCCTTCGTCCGAGGCAAAGAGTACCTCTGACCAGGGCATCTCTTGCTCATCCATACCGGGAAACCGCACACGCAGTTTATCAGGTTCAATCCACACTCCGGAATGTGCATAGCCATATTGCAAGACAAGCACCAGCAACAGAACAGCCACTGCACACATCGCAATGATGTAAGAAGGCAAGAGCAGCCCATCTAGATTTATAGACAGGATACGAAAACCCGCAAGCAAGGCCACCGACCCTGCAATTACCATCACAACAGCAGAAATGATAGTGAGAGTAGTGAGATGTCGAGTATGGGAAGTAAAACGAAATCGAATAATATTCTCAGTATTCATATTCATTCACATTCGTGTGATACACTACGTTCAGAAATTTTTCTTTCCGCTGAAGTGTAACACATTGAGGAACCATTTACACCATGATCGAACGATATTCTCTGCCAGAGATGGCTGCTATCTGGTCAGCAACACACAAAACCGATATGTGGCTACAGGTAGAATTGCTTGTCTGCGAAGCGTGGGCGCGCGAAGGCATTATTCCACGGGATGCGATCGAAAAGATACGCACCGCTCGCTATGACGCACAGCGCATGCAAGAGATCGAGCAGGAAACCCATCACGATATTATTTCTTTTCTGCGCTCCATCCAGGAACAACTGGGGTCTGAAGGACGCTTCATCCATCTCGGGTTGACCTCTTCTGACGTGCTGGATACCGGACTGGCTATGCAGCTCAAAGAGGCGGGTGTTTTACTCAGCAAGTCCCTCTCTGAACTTATAGAGACGGTAACACAGGCCACCATTCGCTATAAATATACACTAATGGTTGGACGAACACACGGTATTCATGCCGAACCAATGACTTTCGGTTTAAAGCTGGCGTTATGGGTAGACGAACTACGTCGAGGACAAGAACGCCTCTCCGTAGCGCTTGAACAGGTGACTGTAGGTAAAATCTCAGGCGCTGTCGGTACCCATGCTACTGTCCCACCACAGATCGAGGAATATGTCTGTGAACAGTCAGGCTTGAACATCGCGCCAGCTTCCAGTCAGATTGTGCAGCGTGATCGCCATTCATACTTCATTACGACTCTGGCGCTGATTGGCAGTTCGCTGGAAAAGATGGCCCAGGAGATCCGTCACCTGCAACGTACAGAAGTGAGCGAGGCTTTTGAGCCATTTAGCGTTGGTCAACAAGGATCGTCAGCCATGCCACACAAACGCAATCCTGAACTCTGCGAGCGCATCTGTGGGTTGGCCCGCGTCCTGCGTGGTTTTGCCGTAACATCAATGGAGAATGTGGCACTCTGGCACGAGCGCGATATCAGTCATTCTTCCGCAGAGCGAATCATCATTCCTGACACGTGCACTTTACTCCATTACATACTGTACATCTTTAACAAGGTCATGAGCGGACTGCAAATTGACGAAGAACGCATGCTTACTAATCTGAACATGACTGGGGGACTCATTTTCTCACAGCGAATCCTTCTCGCTCTTATCGAGAAAGGAGTGGGCAGGCAAGAAGCGTATCAGATGGTGCAGCGTAACGCGAAGAAAGTCTGGAGTAAGTCTAGTAAAGGTGCAATAGAGGGAATGGCATTGATCGAGGCGTTGAGTAGTGACAACGAGGTCACGCACTATCTTTCACGCAGCGAGCTAGCCGAATTGATGAATATTGAATATTATGTCAAATATATCGATACGACATTTGCAAGGCTGGGATTATGAGAGCCTTGACCATTTTTCAGCGTTTATCACCGTTGCTGCTTTTCATCCTGTCAGGCAGCATGCTTGAGTTACTTTATCTCTTGATCTTCACGCTCTTCCCTTTATCTATGACCCATTTAATACAGTCATCATCAGGCACAAATTGGCCCTGGTTACTTGCGCCTGCGCAACTGCTCTCTCATAGAACCTCGAGCCTGGATGGAAGGCACACCGATCTTGGCTTCTACTTCCTTTTGCTCGGATTGATATTTATTGCGCTAAATGGTGTTTATTTATTTACGATTGGAAAAGCTTTTCACACCAGCAACAACATACACATCACATCCCGCTGGCTGTTCTTGCCACTTTTTGGGGCAACGATGTTCGGTATCACACTGTTTTTCCTGCCTGCGCTCTTTTCAACTGAAGGCTATAGCTATATTTTCAAAGGTCTGGCGCTGCTCTCCCATCTCACCAATTGTGTTCTGATCTGGGCTATTCTTAGCAAATTAGCGCCTGCGCGTCGTCTGGGAGGAACACTGCTCTATGCCTGGAATCCGCTCGCACTGATTGAACTAGCGGGTAATGGACATAATGAAGGCGTTCTGATTTGCTTACTATTACTGACAATCTGGCTCTACATACTGCAAAAAGGCGGATGGTATGATTTCTTGGAAATAGTATTACTCGGACTTGCAATCAGTGTTAATTTTATCGCCCTGTTATTTGCTCCCCTATGCATCTGGTACAGTGTGCGTAGTAAACAACGTATCGTTCATGCTGTATGGGGATTCTGTTGGAGAGCGCTACTAGCGCTCTCCGTAATGTTCATTCTCTATCTCCCATTCTGGCATGGCAGTTCAACGTTTCTGAGTATCATCTCATCCATCAATATGCAGCATTTCATCCACTCTCCCCTGGGTGTAGTTGTGATGCCAGTTCGCTGGCTCTACAGCCTTCTCGTACAAGGCCTGAACCTACCCACTACTGTTTCCTCATATTATCTGCAACCTATTGCTGCCGCCGACATGACAGTGCTGGCATCGGCCATATTCATCTTTGTGCTCATTTACTTCTATCTCTCAGGCAAAGTACAGAGCATTGATACACTTCTCAACAGCTTGTGCCTGGCTACTTTGGGATTTATAGTACTCATATCAGGACAATTCTGGCCCTGGTATGTTTTATGGGCGCTCTGGATTGTTGCGCTGCGTCGTTTCGACGCGCTCACTGTGAGTGTTCTGTTGCTCTCATGCACTGCGCTTCTTACCTATCCCTTACTCTACGTGGACAATTTGCCAATATCAATCTATCATCCATTGCTCATCTTCGGCATTCCTCTCATCTACTTGATTACACAGGTGAAAAGAAACAACGAAAGGAAGACCATACTCTATGGCCGACGAAGTGAAACAGCGAAAAATTGAACATGTGAACATCGCCCTCGGACAGGATATCTCTGTAGCTCAACGCGCAAATTGGAATGACGTACAATTCGTTCATCAGGCATTACCGGAGGTAGACCTGGATGAGATCGATACCTCGGTTAGCTTTCTCGGTCATACGTTGCGCTACCCAATTTTCATTTCTTCTTTGACTGGGGGACATGACGATGTAATATCAATCAACCGCAACCTTGCGCGTGCAGCGGAACACTACGGTTTAGCACTAGGTGTAGGCAGCCAGCGTGCTGCTATTGTAAATCCTGAAGTTATCAGCAGCTACACTATCACTCGTGAGCATGCCCCCAACACCTTCCTGATTGCCAATATTGGCGCACCACAGCTTATTGCACAGCAACGCCATGCCCCATTCACGATTGAACAGGTAGAACATGCTATTGCGATGATTGGAGCAAACGCCCTTGCCGTCCATATGAACAGCCTTCAGGAAGCGTCACAGCCCGAAGGTGACAGGCGTGCAGCAGGTGAAGCAGCAGTGCTCAAAACACTAGCCAGCCAGGTCGACGTTCCTATGATTGCTAAGGAAACAGGCGCAGGCGTCTGCCGTGAGCAGGCGCTGCTCTTAGCCTCCTGTGGTGTTGCCGCCATCGACGTAGGAGGAGCAGGCGGCAGCAGTATGTCAGCGATGGAAGCGGCACGGTCTAAAGCGCGTGGCGATGAGAGGACACAGAATATTGGCCTGCTCTTTCGCGATTGGGGCATAGCCACGCCTGTTTCGATTGTCGAGGCAAGTGTGGCACATCTGCCCTTGATTTCTACAGGTGGAGTTCGTAATGGTCTGGATATGGCTCGTGCACTCGCCATGGGAGCCACACTCGTCGGTATAGGTTTTCCTTTCCTCAAAGCAGCAAGCGAAAGCTATGATGCGGTTTGTGAACTACTTGAGACGTTTGTGGCCGAGCTCCAAGTAGCGATGCAACTGAGTGGGGCAGCTACTATTGGACAGTTACAACAAACCGATATCGTTGTCACCGGAGAAACACGCAACTGGCTATCAATGCGAGGGTTTGAGGAAGAGCTGAGATCGATGGCACAACGAAAATGGGCCGGGATGCAGCATCTGTAGGAGTAGTCTCTATATCCGCATAAAGGATTGAGAGTCTGTATGAGTGAACCGGTATCTTCCCAAATACTAAACGAAATGGTGAACTACTACAGGGCACGCGCCAATGAATACGATGAATGGTTTTACCGTCGTGGTCACTATGACCGGGGTCCCGAGGCAAATGCACGTTGGTTCGCAGAAGTTGATGAGGTCTTTACCGCGCTTGATGCGCTAAAAATTGAGGGTGATGTGCTCGAACTAGCGCCCGGCACTGGTATCTGGACGGAACGGCTCCTTCGAACAGCAACCTCGATCACTGCAGTTGATGCTTCTCCTGAAATGATTGCCATCAACCGTACCAGGTTGGCAAGTGATCGTGTCTCTTACTTGCAAGCCGACCTCTTCACATGGCATCCCACGCACAGATATGATGCTGTCTGTTTCTGCTTCTGGATCTCTCACGTACCGACTGAGCGACTCGACAATTTCTTGAGTAGTGTTGCGATGGCATTACAACCAGGAGGTAAAGTCTTTTTTGTTGATGGTCGCCGCGAAACGACTGGCACTGCGGTTGACCACCGGTTGCCAGAGGAGCACAGACAAGTGATGACACGAAGACTAAACGACGGTCGTGAATTCAAGATCGTCAAGAATTTCTACAAACCAGTTAGTCTTGCTGCACGCTTCGCGTCATTTGGCTTCGACATAGCGGTGCGCGAGACAGCAACATATTTTCTTTATGGCTATGGTACGCAAGGGAAAACTTTAGAATAACTCCTGTAATTCTTCCGGCGTATTGATATTAACAAACGAGCGTAACTGGGGATCGACCTGGAGCAGTTGCTTTTCTTCAATGAATTGCACAGGTGCAACTTCTAGCAAACAACGCAGATCGCGCCGCCCCCACTGTAACTGCTCCTTGACTACCGGCACAACTGAGCGCGGATATAGAGCCAGCATTACTTGCGGCACATCGTGAACTATGGGAACCAGCAATGTATCTGCGGTGAGAGGTTGAGATAGTAGAAAGGAGAGCAGGGCAGGCTGCACAAATGGCAGATCTACAGCGACAACCAGCGCACGCTCTGTATTCATAGCACTCAACCCGCTATAGAGACCCATCAAGGGTCCTATGCCAGGTGTTTCGTCGAATATAATTCGCAGTCCTGGTAATGCATAGGCTGAGGCATATGCTTGGTCACGAGCAACAATCAGTGTCTCTACGCAACATTGGACGAGCAGGGAAGCAAGATGCTCAACAAACGTGACAGCTTGATTACCGGGAAAGGGCAGCAGAGCTTTATTTTTACCCATACGACTGCTGCTGCCCCCAGCAAGAATAATACCCGTGGTTTGGGTCGAATGATACTTATTCACGCACCAAATTACCTGGACGTGGCCGCCTTGCGTTTACCATTCTTCGACTTACTACCCTTTGGTATATACTGTTCTCGTTTTTTGTACGCCTCGTAATTTCTCTGTTCCTCTGGAAATTTTCGTACCAGGTAGACAATCCAAACGATAGCCCAGCTAAGCAAACTAGCAAACCAGAGATAGCGCCAGATACGCCACGCGAAAAAGTACTCGTAGAGGAAAGCACGCGCAAAAATCAGCGGAAAGCCGAGTATGCAGATGATAGCAAGCCAACCCAGAAAGCGATCTAGCATATGCTTGATAACTGGCTTATCTTTCACAAAACGTTTGCGGCCTTCTACAGAATAGTAGAAAGGAATCAACACGCCCAGGATACAAAAGATGATCCATGGAGCATAAAAATGAAATGTCTCTGCTGGGGTCCCTGGACTCGTTGCAGTACTTACCACGCAGTTCGTAGCGTTGCATGGATCGGTAAATAACCATTGAATCAGATTGAAGTTCATGCGTTCCCGCCCCTTTATGCACAGCTTTTCAAAATCGCTCAATATAGTATTCGAAAGGGAATTTCTATCCCTTTGCTCCGCGACTAATGAAAAGCCTTGCCTTTCATTAGCTAGCACTTTTATTGTTGACAATCATAACATGGTTAAGGCAAACAGTCCATAGTCCAGATCATTTGTCTTTCTCCACCTTTGGAATGCTACTTTGGACGATTTTTTCAACGTCCCGCTTTAGAGAATGTCATATAATAATGTCACCAGCAATCATAAGGAGCAAGCGTAGGATGAGAAGACTAGTGATACTGGCAGAAGGCTCATTCGAGTGGCACTACGGTAAAACGGCGACCGGCGTTATCCGTTACGGCAGAGATAAGGTGGTGGCCGTCATCGACAGTACTAAAGCAGGCATGGATGTCCCCCAGGCATTAGGAGGCGCATCTTTTGGACATGGTATACCTGTAGTACACGATATTCACGAGGCACTTACTTACAAACCTGATGCTCTCTTAATTGGCATTGCTCCTATGGGCGGGGCATTACCCGAAGCCTGGCGCTGGCAACTTCTCACAGCTATTGACGCCGGATTAGATATCATCAGTGGTCTGCATTTCTTTATTTCAGATGACGAGGAATTACGCACTGCCGCTGAGAAGCGTGGCGTGACTATCTGGGATGTGCGTCGCCCACCTGAGAAAAACCGCGTCGCGCAATTTATACCGCATCGCCCCGGTAGCCACACTATCCTCATGGTAGGCTCAGATTGCGCAGTAGGCAAAATGACCGTTTCCCTGGAGTTGGATCGCGAGGCGAAAAATCGTGGTTTGAATAGCACCTTTGTAGCTACCGGACAGACTGGGATCATGATCTCCGGCAATGGTTTACCAGTGGACCGTATCATCAGCGATTTCATAGCTGGTATGGTTGAACAGATGATACTCGACTTTACCAACGAGCATGATTGGGTCTTCGTCGAGGGTCAGGGCGCTCTCAATCATCCAGGATATTCGCCTGTTACGCTTGGCTTGATTCATGGCTCTATGCCTGATGCCATGATCTTCTGCCACAAGGCCGGGACAACAGAGATTGAGGGCTATCATCATTGTCTATTCCCCTCATTGAATCGCATGATTCAATTGAATGAGGATACAGTGAGCTGGGTACGTCCTGAGCAACCATGCAAGGTAGTTGGCCTTGCATTGATGACTTTTGGTTTGAGTGAACAAGAAGCACGAGACACTTTGAACCAAGTAGAGGATGAAACAGGTCTACCCGCTTCCGACGTAATGCGTTTCGGGGCAGGAGTTTTAATGGACGCTCTCATCAAACATTTTGCTACTTAGGCTGAGTATACAGAAAGGAAGCTATTTTATGTCTCCAGAAGAGAACAAGGCTCTTGTAAGCCGCTTTAATGAGGAAGTGTTCGGCAAGAGGAACCTGGCAGCCATTGATGAATTCATCACTCCTGATCAGGTCGATCACTCCC
>WNGD01002431.1_pt1 | contig 45755 bp, 49 predicted proteins | sample 5400671 | NCBI WGS metagenome assembly WNGD01 (sample SAMN13153369, study PRJNA577476) | soil metagenome | isolation source: 40 cm soil or saprolite under grassland replicate 2 | place: USA:California | collected 2016-06-15 | reverse complement strand
TCCGGAATCTATGAGCACCCTCGAGTTGATTAAGCAGAATAAAAATGGAGGGTTGGCCGCGACAAGCGGCCATTTTTTGTCTGGTGTCAGAGGAGGGCATGCGCCAACTCTGTTATGCTCTGAGCAACCATTCTGAGACGGCTTACGGTCGAGAAACCACAATGTGCTTGTCGGATGTCTCCGTTAGACTCTCTCCCGCTGCACGATTGGCTCCCCTAGATACCGGTTTGGGCCTACTTTCTTGAACTGTCAATACCATTCGATATGCTAAGGCTGTCTTGTGTATTTCCACCCGTTCTAACGGTTAGAGGGTGAGGGAGCGTGGATGAAGATAATCCGGGACGTGTTGTCGCTAGCACTGGTCGCATCTGCTCTGGTCGGGACTCAGATACTCCTGAGCGACAAGTGGCTATGGTCCGCGGCACCATCGCACGCGTTTGGACTAGTAGGATTCGTGCTAATCGATTTGGTCCTAGTTGCGGCCACGCTGAGAAGAATTGGCATAGCAGTTTTGGGCGCAACACTACTGGCCTCCGTGCAGTTCGGAGCTATGCTCTCTGACCTTGTTGCGGGCCAGCCGGAAGGGGTTCCTTCTGTCGCCTTCAGAAACTATTTGCTCAGCGACGCGGCATATCTGGGTCTGCTGTTCATACAGGTTGCAATAGTGATCGTGGCGGTGGACGCGCTGGCAACATCACTGTTTCACAGGCATGGTCGCGTGTTGAAGGTCCTGCACTTTCAGCATCAATAGACGAGTCGCCAGTCGCTCGTAATAAGAAAAGAAGAGGATCCTGCGAGTCATGTTTTGCTGACGCGTTCTCGTAATTCCTGATCTTGATGAAGAGGGGTGTCTCGTGCTTAGCTCTTGAAGAAGCGAGCTATTGTGAGACCTGCGAACAGCTCGGCGAAGGCCGCGAGTCCATAAGCGAGTCCTGCCAGGATAATTCCCCCAGCGACTGTCGTGTACGCATGCAAGACGAGATAGAACCATCCGGTGAGAGTTATGGCTTGGGTGGCTGTTGGAGCGAGACTGTTCTTGAGCTGCTTCGAATACGCTCCAGCACTGGACATTGCTGATGCCAACGCTGATCTTCCCTGGTCTAGCGCGGTCTCGAAATCGCGCCGGTAGGTTTCTAGTTGCTCTTTCTCTTCGGAGCTACGCTGCGAGGGGTCGTTTGGTAGCTGTGAAAGGTAGTGCTCGAACAAGAGACCCGCGTTCAGAAACTTTGCAGCTTCCTCGTCCAGATTCGCGTTCTCTAACTGCAGCCAAACGTCCAATGTGGTATCCTCGGTGTCCGTGAATTGGATGACACGCTGATTGAGCAGGTTGAGATCCTTCTGTGAAGGCTCCTCACCCGGAGTCCAAGTAGGCTTGTTGGATACTGCAGACGACATGTTAGGCACTCGATCTGAAACCGCGTATCATATTTGATGTGTAACTTGAAAGAGAGATGCTGACGGACACGAGAGTTTGCGACCGTCCGTTGTATTTGGCTGAGACTCTAGTGTACGAAGGAATCGGCTGACCTTTGTAATGCGGATAGCTTATTAAGCTACTACCGCTGTAGCCGATTAGGAATGAGCGTTAACAAGCACGCGTTGAAAATCCTGTCCTTGGTACTACTCCTAGCATTTGCCTCTCCTCTGTTTTCACAGAGCCATTTACCCTACCCAACAGCCCACGCGTCTACAAGGACGATTTCTCTAGTCGCCAACACCGTAGGAGGATATTACTATTGGAACTCGACGAACCCGACGATTACAGTCACACAAGGAGACAGTGTCACGCTTGACCTTTCAAGCACTACAGGAGCTGTATCTCATCGCTTCCTGCTCGATCTTGACCAAGATGGTTTGGATACGAGTGACTGTTCTCCAACTGCAGATCCATGTTCTTCTTCGTTCATGACATCTGCAACGGTTAGCTTCACCGCGAACACTGTTGGCACTTTCACGTACTATTGCACATTCCACTCCTATACCATGACTGGTAACTTCATCGTCCAAGCAGCTTCGACCCCGAACTTCTCTATCACACCAAATCCCACCTCACTCACAATCCAGCAAGGCTCCTCAGCAATATCATCAATAACCCTCACAAGCCTCAACGGATTCTCCGGATCTCTCAGTCTATCAGGAACTGCCTCCCCGTCGGGACCAAGTGCTTCATTCAGTCCAAACTCGGTAACCCTTTCATCTGAAGGAACCGCTACATCGATGATGACAATCTCTGCGGTGGGGGGCTTGTATAGTTCGGTGGCAAATGGAAACTATGCGATCACAGTGACAGCAACCAACGGAACACTAACCCGCTCGACAACGGTCCAAGTCACAATAGGCACCACTGGCACATCACCAGCAGGATCAATAAACCTTCCACTCACCACATTCGGTGTCGCAGCGGTCGCCATTGTCGCCGCGGTTGGAGTGACTGTTTTCCTCATCAGAAGGAAGAGTAAGTGACACACTTGGCAACTTAGACCGACTCCACGGCGCGGACCTGAATTAGCTCACGGGGACTCATGATGTTGGTTTAATCGCGTCAATCATTATCCAATCGGGTGCTTCTAGTCCTTCTTTCTCTAGAACTCTTTGGTGGGATTTCCAGTAGGACTGTCGTATGTCCCAGTCTCTCAGAAGCTCTCTTGCAGCAATGGATCGAATTATGAGTCCGTTCTTCAATCTGGTAATGTGTGGCCTCTTGAATCCTGCTAGCACTAGCTGCTCTGAAACGAGCTTTGGATTCGGGGAAAACCATTCGGCGGGCGGGGTCTTGGTCCATCGCGGATTGCTATCTGCCTCAATGAGTCGTCTTTGCCTAGCATTCCGCGGTGCTGGTGAGAGGAATGAATGAATGGTTTTTCCGCCACGTTTGATTACTCTATAGCAGTCGCCGAAGAACCGACGCATGCTCTCGGAGTCTAGTTCCGGGAGAAATTCACTAGAGACTAGCGCATCATACTTTGAGACGGGCTGGCTCTCAAACCAAGTCTGGTAATCGCTGAGGACGACTTTGACTTTCCTTGAACGACCTGCGAGAGCAGACAAGAGTTCAGCCTGGGTCTCAGAGTAGGATCCTCTGAAATTGTCCACCCCAACTATCTGTAATCGTGGAACCATTTCAGACAGCGGGATCGTCAACTGCCCTCTGCCACATCCGATCTCCGCTAAGATCCCGTTCTTGGGCAGTATTCGAGAGAACTTTTGTGAAAGTCTCGAGTATTGCTGGCTCCAGGCGAGATCGAGTTGTCCGGGGTCCGAGACCGGTCTCAACTATCTATACCAGCCGAACCATCAATCCGGCGGAATATGTTCTGTCACTTTCTTCCGATGGCTAGCAGATGATCGCTCACTCCAAGCAGAGACCGTTCGAGGTCAACGCGGTCGAGGATACTTATTAGTCGATTCCTCAACTGAGGATCCTTCCATATTTGTTTGAATCCTGGCAGTAGCCAGGCGAAGCTTGTGACAGCGAAGACCTTGACCGATCTGAATCCAGTCTGTTTCATTTCAGCCTTTAGTTCATCTGGGTGATGAAAGAAGGCGGTTGTGAAATAGTCGGGCTTGTTCGTCGGGTTTCTATGTTGGCCGGTCTTGAGGTCCTGTTCTATGATCTTCATGAAGCCAGGGTCTCGGATGAACCCTCTGAGAGATCCGTCGAGGGCTGAGGTGAATCTAGAGACTGCAGCGGCGAAGAGGAACCCTCTTGGTTTCAGTACGCGGTGAGCTTCGGAGAGTGCCCTGAGGCGTTCGCTCTTTAGGACGAGATGGTACAAGGGTCCGAACAATAGGACAGCGTCCGCAGACCCGTCCTCAAAGTCTAGACTTCGCGCATCTCCGAGATGGATGCTCGCCAACGGATTCTTCGACTTTCTCTGGAATTCACGCGCCTGTCTAATGTGCAAAGGCATGATGTCTACGAGGTGAACTGAATGTCCCATCCTTGCCAGCCAGAACGAGTATTTGCCGGGTCCTCCTCCAATATCGAGTATTGTAGCAGGTCTTCTAGGTAGATACCGTGAGAGAATCCGTTTTGTCCTCTCGAACTCAAGATTAGATGTCCCTCCGAGAAGCCGGTCCTTCTCTACGCCCGCATTGTAATGGAGTCGAAAGCTGGCGTCCAAGCTCGGACTTGCCTGTTTAGCTCTCGCACTAGACCGCTTCAATCCTTCAACTCACTAGGTTACTGAACCCATCTTCTCTGGAGGCCTCGGCCATCTGGTAAACCTATACGTTACCGGTGGCGCGTAGAACCTAATGATTCATGCCGACGGGACGGCATCAGGCTCATCCGTAGAAGAAGGATTTCTCACTCCAAAGTCGCCGTTTGACTTTTCCAAATCTCTAGGCTTCCTTGGAGAGTTCACGCCTATGAAGGAGGAGCATCTGATCGATCAGGAGTCGCTGACCCGGGCAGTCAGCTTTGGCGGGCAGGCCGTGGTCTTCAAGGTCAGATCGACGGGACTGATCAAGAATCCGCGGCTCAAGTACACTCTGTATTCGGAGAGACCGCTCTCCACGGGAATCCGCGACGCTGTAGTTGATCGAATCAGTTTCTTCTTGAGCCTGACTGACGACCTGGAACCATTCTACAGAATTGGCTATGGAGACGTAGACTTTGCGCCAGTCTTGCAAAAATACTATGGCCTCCACCATGTGAAGTTCATCACGCCATTCGAGTGTGCTAGCTGGGCAGTTCTGTCCCAACGCTACCCGATGGGTGCCGCTCAGAAGGTGAAGCAAGCTATCATGGAAAAGTTCGGGACCGGCCTAGAGGTTGAACGTCACACGTATCGGGCCTTTCCCGAGCCGTCCCGTCTGGCAAGGGCCGTTATAGACGAATTGATGCCGTTGGTCAGGAACAAGCGACGAGTCGAGTTCTTGATGGGTGTCGCGAACGCGTTCAGCGATATCGATGAGCGTTTCCTGCGGACAGCCAAGTATGATGAGGTCGAGAAATGGCTCAGTAAGATCAACGGTATCGGCGAGTGGTCTTCGAAGCTGATAATGCTTCGAGGGTTGGGACGGATGGAGAAGCTCGCTGTTGAGAAGCGGCTGTTGAAGGCAGCATCAAGCGTCTATGGATATGGACAGCCTCTCGCGCAGCCACGGTTCGACCAGATAGCCGAGAAATATGGTCCCTGGAAAGGATACTGGGCCTACTACTTGAGAGCATCAAGCCGCATGACCAGCGTGAAGTGACAACCGGGAATGAAGCTTGTATTCATCTATGGACCGCCTGCCTCTGGAAAGCTGACGGTTGCCAGAGAACTCTCGAAGCTGACCGGTTTCAAACTCTTCGATAACCATGTTTCCATTCGATTCGTCGAGTCCCTATTCGACTTTGGAACTAGGCCGTTCTTGCGTCTTACTGGCAAGTACCGGATGGAGATGATAGAAACGGCCGCGAAGGAAGGAATCGATACCATATTCACGTTTGTCTACGGCAAGACTGTCGATGACCCCTTTGTCCGGGAGATCAAACGAAAGGTGAGTCGACACGGTGGGAAAGTATGCTTTGTGCGCTTACAGTGCGACAGGAACGAACTGGAGAGGCGGGTCGGCAATAAGGCTCGCAAATCACTTGGGAAGATGTCAACAAAGATGCTATTGAACTCGGTTTTCAGAAGATATGATCTCGATTCGGAAGTGCCCTTTCAGTCAAGCCTAACCATCGATACCACGAATCAATTGCCTGGAAAGGCGGCGAGGATCATAGCTCGACACTACGGTCTTGGAGCCTTGAAGAAACGATAGCCAATCCTCCCACCAAGTTGAAAAGCTTCTGTCGCTATAGTAACCTCTGGCTACTTTTCCGTGACCACTCTTCACCGTACCGCAACGATTCTACTCCTGCTGTGCACTCTCATGTGGACAGGCTCTTCAAGGGTCGAGCCAACAGCACACACTCTGATTCAAGCAGCTACGACTCCAAATATTCCGGTCGTGACTGATGATGGTATAAACCTGATCTTCACAGGATACGCGCCCTCTTGGTGGGTCGCTTCGAACATGGTTGGCTGGAGCGACTCAGGCTATTGTTCCGGACCGAAGACGGTCGACGGCAAGGCATACAATTACACTCTCGAACATCCTGACCCGACATGGTATCCATGCGTCGGACCACGTGACCATATCCGGATCTGGGACATGGGATACAGCCCAGTCTTCGGAGAATGGAGCATAGCCTCAGCCCACCATGAGCATACTGTCCTTGACCCTCTTCCTCACCACGTGATAGACAACTGGACAAGAGCGGAGTCAGACGCACGATCTTCGTTTTTGGGCGAACAAGCTACAGTGTCAATATCGAACTACACCCTGACGAATGCAGGCTATTACCAGGGAGTCTTCTACGACGGAAACGCGACGATGATCCAACTCAAACCGCCATCAGGCCATTACCCGGTAGTCTTTAGCGAAAATGGACTGGGCAATCAAACATTATGGTCTGTAACCCTCAACGGGACAGCAGTTAGCTCTTCTCGGCCCGACATTGTATTCGACGAGCCGAACGGCACATACCAATTTGCAGTGGAGGCTTCTGGATTCAATGTGTCTCCATCCTCAGGCACGATCATTGTCAATGGAAGCTGGACTAGCGAGAACATTCAGTTCAGAACTCCATGGATGACCTATATTGCGAATGTCAACGCTCACGGCCGGTCAGTCACAATAGAATTCAAGGGGAATGCTACCGTAGCAACTTCATCTGTTCAAATGTCAACTGGAAGAAATACAACTATCAGTTTCATGGCGACCGAAATTGGAACAATTGGTGCCCTCAACGTCACCGTGCCCAAGTCAATTGTTCCGGTCACTGCTTCTCCCCTCGTTCATGTTGACGGAGTATCAAGTGGCAACACGAAGATCGTAAGCGACGCAAGCAAGTATTACCTCTACTTCTTTATGGTCTATGGAAAGCATTCCGTCCAGCTCCAATTTGCTGGACCGGAGATATCGTACTTGGAATACTTTGTTGGTGGAGCGACGGCTGTTGGGATCGTAGGAGCCTTGTTCTTAGTGTTCAGGTTCAAGTGGCGAAGGCAGAGGTCAAGAGCGCCCACTCCTTCGAGTTCAGCCTCGATAGTTCCGTAATCCTTAACAATCAAATCTTCGACTGTGCGCTCTGTTCGGCCTTTGGCTTCTTCAGTTCACCGTCAATCCCGACAGAAGTGTAGAAATCAGTTCGAACATGACAACATATTCTTCCTCTCTCCAAAACGCTAGCAAGCTCTTTCCGCCCGGCTATGCAATCCGGTCCTCCTCCAGCTTCTCACAACAGGCCAATGCCGTGGTCGAGACTACGAATACCCAATATCAACTACCACAAGCCTTGAACTACAATCTCTCACGAGTTGTCAGCTCGATCAGCTTTACTGCCTCGCAAACAGGTCTGTCAGGCCGGGGCTCACTTGCGATTACTACGACGACACTTTCTCCGGTTCAGAGCATTAACCTTGCTTACTCGACAAGTTCCGTCAGGATCTCAGTCAACGCATCAGCTCAAGTCTACTTCTCCTCTTCATTGTACGCTGGCACCCCCTTCGAGAATCGGACTTTCTTCGAAAGAAACTGGAACTCTACCTTCGGAAATCAGACCTGGATAAACAACGAGAGATACCAAATCCACAACGCAACCCAGATACTGAATGTGTTTGCGTTCTACGGTAACGTCACCTATTCCGACGATACGTCCGCGAGTCTCGCGATAACCTTTGTAGGTGTGCCATCGGGATCAGCACCTGATTTTGTCACAGCGTTTGATAATCTCCTAATGCTACCATCTCCTCTCCTGAATGGAATGAACAATATCATTCAATCAGCCCTCAACCTTTCCACTGGCGAAACGGCAACGCTGACGTATACGGCCAATACAGGAACAGTAAACTTCCAGTCAACCACAAACTATGTCAGTAACCTCGACACGCAGTTAAACAGCCTAAAGAGCCAGTTCTTCCAGCTGATCTTCAACGCAGATCCTGCACTTGAGAACGTACCGAGTTTGGCGTTTCTTAACTCGACCTCGGTTACGGTCAGTAAGGTCTCGATGACAAGCTACCTCGACCTCAATGCTGGGACATACAACACGGCACTTGCCGGGCTTGTTATCGGCCCACCTACTGTAGGCACGAATACTAACTTCACAATTCCAGGCCTCTTCCAGACCCTAGGAACAGTGCCATTCTCCGCACCGGGAATAAACATCACACTAGCTGGCGGCTCCGACTCAAGCAACCAAGTGAAGATCATCGTCCCAGGAACCCCACTGCCGACTAGCACAACATCAAACACGGCAACTTGGACCAATGTGATGAACGCATCGGAGCTCCAAAATGTCCGTTTCTTGATTCAGCCTCTGCCATTCTCCTTCCTCGTATTCCTGACATCACCAACCGGATTCGCGATCGAAGCGATCATTGCAGCCGCCATCGTGGCAGGAATAGTTCTCTATGCTCGAAAGAGGCGCACGAAAGCGCCTCCACAATTCGCGCCGTCTAGTCCGACTCCAGTGCCCGGCTTCGGGCCTAGTCCGGTGCCTCCTACGCAATAGGGATTGCCCGGTTTCGCGGTCTGGCTCTACGGAACGAGTACTAGATGGTCCAGTTCTCTGTATGCTTGAAGTAGCTTCCGCAACTTTTGGCCCTGATCCGTGAGCGAATATCCAACCGCGAAGGGTTGTGTTGCGAGAATGTGGCGATTTACGAAGCCCTGATCGGCAAGTTGTTTGAGAGTCCTTGACAAGGTGCGGGCGTTGAGGGAGTCGCCTTCTCCCATGTTGAGGATCTCATTGAAGCGTCGCGGTCCATCAAGGAGGTAAGCAGCGACTATGAGGTTCCAGGGTGAGTCTGCGTTCTTGATTCCTCGTATGAGCGAGCAGACTTCTGGCCGGCAAGCAGATGCTTCTCGTGCGGTATTTCATGGGAGAACAAACCCGCAGCGATCATCAGCGCCTCATCGGGTCCGCAAGGAGAGGTTAGAGCCCAGCTGCACCTCCGACAAATAATGGTTGATCTCAATATCCACCCAATAAATCGGCCCCTGCTCTTGGTCGCAAACGAATCAGAAAAGTTCGGCATGAATATGAAACTCACCGACCCACAGATCCGTGAGACGCTACGCAAGGCACTGGTCCAACTCGAAGAATGGACACGAAAGCTTCAGTCCAATATTCAAAGAGTAACAGCCTAGCGCCAAGTCGCAACTCTCCTACCCCCTGGCAATACTTATTCCGAATCGGTATTCTTATCCTGCTTCCAAGCAACTAGGAATCTTGAGACCCGAAGCATTCTAATCAGGGCTCAGATAGTCGTAGGCGACTCCCAGAGAGTAGTGAGAGTACCTCGGCCATTACTGTGTGACGCCCATGGCATCCTTCGAGTTTGTTATCACTGCGTTTCTCGCAATCGCTCTGACAGCCTCCATTATTTCCAGTAGAACTAGAGCACCCTACACAATTATTCTAGTGCTCTTTGGAGTCGCGATAGCCGGCTCTTCACTCTCATCCATACTCAGCGTCAACCTGCTCTACGACAGTCTGATCGGGGGAGGCCTATTTGTCGGGCTCGTTCTTCCACCACTCCTCTTCGAAACGATGATGAACATTCGGTACGAGGAGTTCCGCGCCGTCTTCACACCTGCAATACGACTCGCCACAATAGGCGTTGTAATCGCAACGATCGTCGGAGGACTATTACTCTGGCAGATAGCACGGCTGCCGATAATCTCTGCTTTCGTCTTCTCCTCTCTCATCGCTCCCACCGACACGGCGACCGTCCTCGAAATCTTCCGGAGAGCACGACTACCTCGAAAACTCTCGACGTTGATGGAGGTCGAAGCATCCTTCAATGACGCTACTGGTATCACAATTTTCACAATCATCGTCACATCAATCGGAGTCTCGCAACCATCCGTCTTAGGAGTCCTCATCAACTTCGCAAGAATCTTCGGCGGAGGAGTCCTCATAGGAATTGGAGTCGCTCTTGGAGCACATCTCTTGGCCAGACTCGTAGACGACCCGATGTCCGAAACAATGGTGACCATCACCACTGTATACGGATCCTACACCGCGGCGGAGGCACTGGGAGTCTCAGGTCTCGTTGCAGTGTCAGTAGCCGGATTGTACTATGGGAATACAACTATCAGAACGTGGGTTCGACCCCAGACTACACGAACTGTAAGGAATTTCTGGCGCATCATGACATTCATTGCAAATTCCCTGGCTTTCCTCTACATCGGACTTAGCACGAACCTTGCCTCGATAAGGGCTGACTTGGTTCCGATCGGGATAGCATTCAGCGCCGTGATAATCGCTCGTTTATCTACAGTCTATTCTCTCCTCGGAATCTCTCATGTTGATGGAGAGCCGATTCCGAGAAGCTGGAAGAATGTTGCGTTCCTAGGAGGAATGAGGGGAGCGCTCTCCATCGCACTGGTCGCCTCCCTGAAGAGTTGCGCTCCAACACCGGTTGCAGGGTGCGTTCCGCAGTTGGACTTGATTACCTCGATGGTGTTGGGAGTAGCGTTTCTCTCGATCATACTGCAAGGCTTCCTGTTGTCACGCTATATTCGAAAGAACTTTCCCAAGAGAACCGCTCCTAGAGGTGTACAGGCCCTACTGACATCTGGAAAGTAAGAAGATAGTCCAAGAGCCTATGCTGTTGCAGCAGGCTGGGCTTTGGGCAGAGCATGTTTCAGCAGTACGGACTTTCCCCAGCCGTGATGAGCGAATTCCTCCATGGAGGGTAGTTTGTCGATCTCGAACCATTTCGCTTCTGAGACCGTGGGACCTGTCGATACGGTCATACTTCGAGGAAAGGCGAGATAGTCGAAGATTAGATGCCAAGTCTCATTGTTTCCTACAAATGACTCGATCTCAACCAGCTTCAAAGTCGCATCGGTGATTCCAGCGTGTTCCTTCAGAATACGTTTGGCCGCCTGTTCTGGATGCTCCAAGTGATGAAGGTCGTCGTTGGGCAGGAACCAGCCCAGCTGGTTATCATGACCCGCACTATACTTGACCAGCAAGGCGGACCTATGATGCAGGAGCGCGATGTGCGCGACCAGAGTGTGCTTACTGCATTCCAAGATGAATGTTGCTAAGCGTGACGATGTTAATAGATTCGTAGTTCATTAATTAGTTGGATTCATCATCTTGCCGAGGTCTTCCAATTCCGCGAGAGATGCGGGGGTCATCGTTCGCAAGGCCACTAGGGCCGACGCCAAGGCCGTTGTGGATCTGATCATCGGTCTCGCACAGTTTGAACGTCTGGAGCCCCCGGGTCCAAAGGCCAAGGAAAGACTTGCCAAGGATATTTTCGACAAAAAGCTAGCGAGTGTTATCGTTGCTAGCATCAGGGGGAAGATGGTTGGCTATGCTTTGTACTTCTACACCTACTCTTCGTTCCTAGCCCGCCCGACACTGTATCTCGAGGACATTTTCGTAAATGCGCAGAATCGACGGGAGGGAGTGGGGAACGCGCTCTTCATGAGATGTGTCCTAGAAGCGGCTCGAAACGGGTGCGGCAGGATGGAATGGCAGGTCCTGACATGGAACAAGAAGGCGATGAGGTTCTATGAGAAACTGGGCGCGAAGAGGATCGACGATCTACGTTTGTACAGGCTGAACCGAGATTCGATTCGTGCCTTGGGCGGACAGCCATCGAAAAAGCAGCGGTAAAGAGCGAGATTAGCTCTCATTCGATAACGTTGGGGGAGACCACGGTCTCTTCAACGCTCTCGGTGTCGCCGAAGAGGGTAGTCGGGCTATCGCCGGTTGCTGCTCGTCTCTGGTAGATCTTCGCGACCTGTCGGAATATGTCCGAAAGCTTCTCGGACTTCACCCGGACCTCTTTGCCGAGCTTCCGGGACAATATTTCCGCGCAGTGGTTGACGACCATTTTCCTTCCGGTCCCGAGAATCTCTTTCAGGGCATTGTCTAGCTCATCGATCCCAGCGGGAAGTTCTTTCATGTCCACGTTGTGTCTCCTCCTAGCATAGTGAAGGATCAGCTCGGCAGTAGCTCCCCCAAGGCTCTGAAACGCCTCATCCACAGACTCTCTAAGCTGCTTTGCCAAATCTGGCGGCAGGTGTACGAGGCGAAACAGGTTCCGATCGGACATCGACAAACCCCCACCCTCGCTGTATGTTCTTACAAGTGCCGTAACCAGGCCGGTCTACTCGAAGTTGCACGCGAGATGCGACCCGAACAATACTACTTTCAAACGATCGAAATTAGCAACTAGCTGTTAATGATTGGAGTCGTAGGTTCTGGTCGAAGATACAATATCATGTCTTGGACTAGAGCTGAGAAGCTAGGGTAGATCGAGTGATCGTTCGCGTAGCGTTCGAAGAATGGAAATAAGACATCTGCTTCAGGATAGTATTTCGGGTTAGGTCTGATCCCCTTCTTTTCTCGGTTTGACGGGTCTGGCTTGGCTAGAAAATCTCTGACGCTGAAGTAGGCCAGCATGTCCACGACCGTATGTGCTATCCCAAGTTTGAGACCCGCGCCTCGGAGGGCCTCCATGATGGCGTGCTGGGGAGTGATTAGTTCAGACAGCTCGTGAGCGAGGAGCTTTTTCTGAACCTCCATGTCAGGAAGGGCAGCCAGTCCGATACAGTCGTTCCAGGCGAAGCCTCCGTAGAGACAGTCTACGTAGTGAACTTGGATCCTCCCGGTTTGCCAATGGGCCTTCGCCAGGTCTTTGAGCGTTAACAGGACCCGGTCGCTTGTTGATGCCCATTGAGACAAGAACTCGTACTTGTACTCCTCCAGTCGTGGCCGAGTCTCTTTCCATATCTCGTCGAAGCCTGCGGCTCTACGCTGGCGAAGGTCTTGGAACACCTCTACGAAACTGCTATTGCTAGACAGAGATTGAAAGCCGCCAGTCTGGTCTCTCCTCATAAGACCTGTGGCGAACGTGTACCATTCGGAATCTGAGGAGAAGCGCCCGGTTTTCTGGAGCCTAAGACGGGTCTCATCGTTTCTAACTCGATGTTGCTCTTGGTAGGTCCGGTTTCCAAGTATCCCGCTAGCAAGTTCTGGGGGCATCAGGTCAGCGTAGAGGACGGAGAGATGGCAGAACTCATTCACGACCCTGGAGACTTCGAACTCGACTTTCGGCACCAAAGCAGACGTATCAGTCGAGGATGTGGAAGAAGATAGCCTTCAGAGCATCATGAAACTAATGGGAGCGCTGTCTGTCCTAGAACACTACAAAGCCGAACCAGAGAGCTATTCCTTGAGTTCTCGAATCAACTGCTTGGCTATCGTCAATCGCTGAATATCATTCGTCCCCTCGTATGTTTTTATGATCTGTGAATCTCGCAGGTACCGTTCAACCGGATACTCGGTCGCAACCCCGTAGCCTCCATGAATCATCATAGCAAGCAACGATAGCTTCTCAGCAGTCTCGGTCGAGGTTACTTTCGCGATAGAGGCTGCCTTCACAAACTCTTTTCCCTGATCTTTCAGAGACGCTGCCCAGTAGGTCAAGAGTCTAGCTGTGTGCAGTCCCATTGCCATCTCAGCCAGTTTATACTGGACTTGTTGGAAGTCGATGAGAGGTTTGTCGAAGCTCATCCTTGTCTGCGCGTAACTGATAGCGGCCTCGTATGCTGCCTGAGCGATGCCCACGCCCTGCGCTGAAACGTCCACACGGCCCCGGTCATATGTCTTTACTCCGATGTAGAATCCGTCGCCTTCTTTCCCAATGAGATTGTCTGTTGGAACCTTCACATGGTCCAGGATCAGCTCTGAGGGTTGAGAGCCGCGCAGTCCCGTGGTCTCGATATGGTTACCGACTTGGAACCCCTCAGTTCCTCTCTCTACTATGAACGCGCTGAGACCCTTGTGCCGTTCCTTGCTGCTCGGAGCAGGACTGGTCCTCGCGAAGACAAGGTAGAGATCAGCAATCTCTCCGTTTGTGATGAACGTTTTTCGCCCGTTGATCTCCCAGTGGGTCCCGTGCAGTTTTGCCGTGGATTTTATCCCTGCTACATCGGACCCTGCGCCAGGTTCGGTCATTGCATGTGCTCCGATTTTCTCCCCTGAAACCATTGGGATGAGGAAGCGTTTCTTCTGCTCTTCCGAAGCCCACTCGTTCAACGGTTCAGAAACGAGATGGCTTGCGACAAACACGGTAGAACATGCGGCTGACACGCGTGCAATCTCCTCAAGGGCGATGACCATTGAAAGAAGGTCGCCTCCAAGACCTCCGTACTCTTCCTTGTAGTTGATAGCGGTCAGACCGACGCCCGCGATCCGCCGCAGCAGGTCTCTTGGAATCTTGTTAGCTCGATCAATCTCAAACGCGACAGGACGAATCTCTTTCTCAGCAAAATCTCGGACCGTATGTCGGAGACTCTCATGATCCGGAGTCAGCTTCACTTCGTAATCAGCAGAACGAGGCATCATGGTACTCGTCAAATCGAAATCAACCGCCGCTGGTCGTGAAAGCTAGTCATTCCTTTAAACTTTGAACCTAGACCAGGGCTCAGTCCGGACAGGTAGACAAGCGAGTGACAAAGTTCATCCAAGTACTGACGACAGTAGACAGCAAAGGAGCCGCCGATAGGATTGCTCTCAACCTCCTCCATGAGAGGATCGCGGCCTGTGTCCAAATCATAGGTCCCATCGACAGCAAGTACTGGTGGAAGAGCCGGATAGAACAGAGGAGAGAATGGCTCTGCATAGCCAAAGCTCGAGCGAATGACTATCGAAAGATAGAAGCCACTATCAAGATGACCCATCCATACACTGTCCCTGAGATCCTGTCCATTCCCGTTTCAAACGGTAACACGGACTATCTAGAGTGGGTCAAAAGCGAGACGAGCCGCAACACTAAGCCTGGAAAGAAACACCTTAGAATCTGACGTTCGTAGGGCGCGCGACCATGATGCCATCGACGATATTGCAGGTCCGTCCTGCACGCCCGAGAGACCTCCTCGCCTGCGCCCGCGTATGTGTACGCTCGATACAGGATTTGAACCGCCGCCTAGGGAAACCGCCCCTCCAGACCCACGCGAGAGATCTGATTCCGTTCATGCGGCATGCGCTGAGAACGGATCCTAGAGGCTTCCAGGTCGCAGTCTCAGAGGGGAAGATAGTCTGCTACCCCATCACAATCCTCCGAGGAAAGACACATTTTCTCGCGCAGTTCTTCTCGCTCCCCCGGGTCCAGAGCCGGGGCATTGGACGGAAGATCCTGACTCGCGCGTTCGAGGAGCCTAGGCCGCCACGAGATGCAATCCGCTGTCTCGTCGCATCACTCGATGTACGAGCAGAGTCTCTATACATGAAATTCGGGATGCAACCACGGACAACCATTTACCACCTCGTCGGAAAACCATCGCAGACAACTGCACATGGCGATCTCGAACTTAGACAGGTCGGCGCGACAGGCAAATCGACAAGGCGGTCTCGGGAAATCGCGGCCAGATTCGACGCCAGGCTCAGAGGGGCCCGCAGGGATGTGGATCAGCGATTCTTCATGACGGCTGCCCCCGGATCGCGGTTCTTCGAGGCCCAGCGGAAAGGACGTACCGTAGGATATGTTGTCATCCGTGAAAACGGCGCGATTGGCCCAGCAGGGATTGTTGACGCGTCTCTAAGCGGAGACCTCCTCGCGGCTTCCTTGGAAAGAGTACACGAGCTCGGGTCGGAGAAAGCCTTCGTCTGGGTTCCCGGTCTTAATGCAGGCGCGGTTCGAGCTGCATTCGCAGCGGGCCTCAAAGTGGACTTTTTGACCGTGTGGATGGCGGCGGCGCCCATAGGGAATCTGGAGACTTACATCCCATCTGGCGGCGTCCTCTTCTAGAAGAGAACAATGCTCAGGATCTTCGCATCTTAGCCAGAGAATTGATTCGAGGAGGGCGGATTCACAACCATGGTGGGGCGGGTGGGATTTGAACCCACGATCACCTGGGCCCGAGCCAGGTATCTTAGACCAAGCTATCCCCACCGATGTGTGGTCTGGACCACCGCCCCTAGGGAGGGGCGAATGAGTTTGGTGCACAAATAAACCATTCAGCGCAAACACAAAACCATTGACAACGATGTCTAGTTCTCTAACTAGCCATTCCGGACAGTATCGGATGACCTGGAGTCTGGTCTAGTCTATCTCGGTCTCTTCGACCCGGTCTCTTTTACGGCTCCGTTGAAGTATTGGCGGATCAGCTTCTCGAAGAATATGCTGAAGCCCCCGGTCCTACCGTAGTAGAGTTTGTCGACCTCAGTCCTCACAAGCTCCTCGGCTTCATCCGTCAGAGAGATCATTACTTTTCCCATGGTAGCTCAAGACTTCTAAAGATAGCCCCACTTCCGGTTTTATGGTTATCCCCTCTCCCTGGACCTTTCACGGGCAAAGAATAAGAATCCAAACCCGGAATATTGCGGCTCAGAGCCTTCCAAAGAAAAACCCTCCAGACTATCCCGCATTCCGAGCTAGGGATGGAATGGACTGGCGAGATCCACGCTAGTTTCGCGTTGAGCCAGTACTCCGAGTTATCCAGAAATGTTTCGAAAGGAGTCCCGTGACGTCGGTCTTTTTGTCGCACAGTGTTAACCTGACCGTTCGAGCGACACCATAATGTTGTTAATGGCATCCTGGCTAGCCTCTAATCTAAAGCGTAGGCGCGACTCTTTTCGTCGGTTCCGGAACTGGTCTAGGCTCTGATAAGCTTGAAATGCACAGCTCAATCTCGTCTCTCGGAATCTCCTTGAGCACGATCAGTGCCGATGATTACTTTGACAGCGTCCACCGAATAGTCTCCCTCCTCGACGAAGAAAACGTGACGATTCTCAGGACGATGAAGCAGCACGGGCCCAGAAACCTGCTAGAGATTGCTCGAAAGTCTAAGCTGCCATACACGACCGTCTACAACCGCGTTACAAAACTCGAGAATCAAGGAGTCCTGAAGACCTGGGTCTATCCGAATTATCCAAAGATTGGTCTGAGCCGTGCAGTCGTCCTGGCAACGCCCCACCCGGGAAAAGAGGTCTTCGCAAGAGAGGCGTTGAAGGTTCCCGGGTTCTGGCTGAAGATTGCGCGCTGTCTAGGAGACACGAACGGGTACTATTCGCAGCATGCGATTCCCACCTCGAACAGGCAAGACTTCGACCTATACCTGGCACAGCTCTTGGAGCGGGGAGTGATCAAGAACTATCGCATCTTCTGGCTGGGCGACGCCGGGTTTCCCTTGACGAACTTTGACTATTACAAGCCGAAGGACAGTTCCTGGAAGTTCGACTGGAAAGGCTGGCTCGAAAAACTGACCACCAGCCGAGCAAAGCCCGAGACGGGCAGACAGACGAATTCTCAGCCCAACCAGTTTGACAAGAGAGACCTCATCATACTCAAGGAGCTCACGAAAGACGCGAGAACGACCCTGGCAGATCTCTCGAAACTGCTAGGTCTTACACTGCCCGCGACAAAGTACCGGTTCGACAAACTCGTCGCCCGCGGACTCGTCCAAGAATACGTAATAGACCTCCTGCCCTTCGCTCCCCAAATATCCAAACTACTCGATGTGCGTCTAGATTTCAAGGGCGACGGGTCTATGCGTGCAGTTGAAAGCGCCTTGTCGGATCTCCCGATCGTCCAGAGCTACTCGCTGATAACTGGGCTGAACTCGATGACTGTCAGACTGTACCTTCCGATGGTCGAGATCAGCAACCTCTTCGCCTTCCTCTCATTGCTCGTATCGAAGGGAGTCCTCACCAACTACTCCTATCTCATCATCGACCCTATGACGATTCAGTCGCAGACCTTCTCGTACAAAGAATACAATGATGAGACTGGCTGGCGCTATGACAGTCGAGAATACATGAAGACAGTAGACAACCTAATGCCGAAATGGAACAAGACGGACATTGAACCGAACTATCAGACTCTGCCCCCACTCTCCATCCAGCTATAGACACTAGACTAGCGCAATAGTCTCGATAAGGGCTCATAAGCCTCTGAAAACCATCTCAGTTTAAAAGCGCCGAGACATTACGTTTCCCGGTTCCTTTGCAGCAGGTCGAATCCGGAACGATGGCACTGGTCGTCGTCGGATACGAGACGAAGTTTCATGAGCCATTGGCCATGGAGCCGGGCGATAAGTTGAGGATCGTGAAGAGGAGGGACGATGAATGGCCCGGATGGGTGTTGTGTCAAGCCGAGAGTGGGAAGCAGGGCTGGGTCCCGGAGAACAGCCTCAAGATAGACTCTGAAAATGCTGTTGCGCAGCAGACCTATACTGCACGCGAAGTGTCTGTGATGGAGGGCGAGATTGTCCGGATAGAGAAGGCCGAGAACGGTTGGGCCTGGGTCACGAACATGACGAATGAAACAGGCTGGGTCCCGCTAAGAAACCTGAAACTCGTCGAATAGTACAACTTGCCTCCGGTCGCAATTTGTGTAGGCCTAGATCGCAAGCCTGAAAGAAAAGAGAATCGGAAAAAAAGAGACGTTTGGCCTCCATAGGCTAGACCGCGGGGACTTCGGGCCGGGTCTTGGCTGCGAGGGTTACTCCGAGTTGTTTCAGTAATCCGACTTGGTCGTAGAAGAGTCTCTCTTCGACAATCTCGCCATTCTTCCAAGTGGCAACGGTGCAGAACTCAAGTTCGAACTTTTTGTTGGTAGCGGGAATAATTTGTCCGTCTGGAACCATGAACGGGCCAACGTTCGTGCCGGTCCACCGAGCCACCGAGCAAGTGTAGTTGTCGTTGCCGAAGAAGATCTTGTAGGGATGGTTGTCGAGACGGTTGTCAAACGCTTTGAAGAATTCTACCGATTCCTTGTGATGTGCATGTCGTCCCATCGTCGGCTGAGGCTGGCCTGGCCAGTAGACGGCCACGTTTTCCGCGTGACGTTTCTTGAACGTTTCCCAATCCTTCGCGTTCCACGCATCGTCCAGGGTCTGAAACAGTCGCATGTTTTCCTCAACACCCAATTGAACAATTCACCTCAATGATGTCTCTCGGTCGAGTTACGAATATAACACTAGATTACTGTACTGGCCTGCCGGGCAGAGGTTCTACTCGCCCGTACCTTACTCAAGTTTTTTAGTGTAAATAACACGCTTCCCCGGACGGAGTCTCTTCTTTGCAGCGTTCATACGAGCGTTTCAGCTCTGAAGTTCTTGACGCTGCCTCCGCTCCCGTCCGCCTGCACGTCCTCAAGCTCCTCGTCTCGAAAGGTCCCCTACCCTATACTGAGATCATGTACGAAGTGAAGCTTGATCCCGTGCGGGACGCCGGCAAGTTCGTCTACCATCTCAAAACGCTCCGCAAAACCGGTCTGGTCGCGATCGAAAAAGGCACGAAAAAGTACAGCATAACCGAGCTTGGAAAGTTTCTCGTCGAGTTCTCCCGGGACCTGGAAGAGTACATTGCGGTCAAACGGGGCAGAATGTTCGTCCGCACCTCCCGCATGACCATCGACGAGTTCGACCGCACCCGGATAGCCCGGTCGCTCGTCTCAGAGGCGGGAATGCCTCAGACCCTCGCGGACGAGGTCGCCGCAGAAGCCGAAGACAGACTCCTCAAGTTCGGAATAGTCCACCTCACAGCCCCACTCATCCGCGAACTAGTCAACATAATTCTGATCGAGAGGAAGCTCGAAGAGTACCGCCACAAACTCACGAGACTAGGCTTACCAGTCAACGATGTGACGGTCCTGCTCAGGGATGCTGGCCAGAAACAGCTCGACGCGAGCTGGGTCCAGAAATCCGCGGGAGAGAAGGTCACTGAAGAATATGTTCTGCTGAACAGTCTTCCTCGAGCCACAGTCGACGCACACCTCTCAGGCCAGATACACCTAGAGGACGCTTCCTCTTGGATTCTGAAACCAGGCATACTCTTCCACGACACCAGTCTACTTCTCCACACCGGCCTTCCAGCCACCAGTCCTCCACCCTCCTTCGAAGACGCTCTAGAATCAATCCTGAAAATCGTACGAACAGCAGAACGACAAGTCTCGACAGAACAGGTTCTAGACCATTTCAACATCACACTAGCACCATTCATTAGAGGACTTCCACGCCAGCGCGTCCAAGAAACCCTCAGACGATTCATGTACAACCTCAACTGGGACGGCTTCTCTAACACAATACCAGCCAAGGTCACACTGGGCATAGACTATCAGATCAACCGTAGTCTCGAGAGTCGAGAAGCCATAGGCCCCAACGGCAAAAAAGAGGGAGTCTACAGCGACTTTTCGAGAGAAGCAGAAGAATTATTCACAACAATAATTGACGCAAGCTTAGACCTGAGCCGCCAACAGCCTCTCATCAACCCGACCATTATTGTGCGGACCCCTAGCGAGAAGCTTGAGCCCACCGATGGGCTCTTGGACATGGCCTTCGAGAGTTCCGCGAAATACTCAACCCCCAACTTCTTCATACAATCACCCGAACAAAACCAGTCCATCTCATCAGAAGGATCGACTCTTCTCGAAGACAGAGACGGGACAAAAAGAGCAGGAGCGATTGTTGGAACAGTCCAGCTCGGCGTGCCTAGAGCCGCCTACGAAGCCTCCGGGAAGGACGAGAGACTCCTCCAGACAGTTCAGTCTGCCACAGTCGAAGCCGTAAAGGCCCTCCAGCTTCGGCAGCAAGCCATCAACGATAGAATGTCCGAGGGAGTACTGCCGCTCCTCTCATGGCAGACAGACGGAGGATCCTACTACGACTCGAGAAACTCTCAGGGAGAGATAGGCCTGATGGGACTCGCGGAAGCGGTGAAGTATCATACTCAAAACGAGATCTGGGAAAAATCGAGCCTAGCGTTCTCGGCGAAGATCATAGAAGCCGCCAGGCGAGCCGTCGCCGAGGCCGACGCTCGCGATATCAGAGTAAGAATCGGCATCCATGCCTCGCCCCAAGCCTCAGCCAGACTAGCATCGATAGACGCGGAAAAGTACGGGTTCTCAACAGTCGTCTACCAGGGCTCGAAAAAATATCCTTACTATAACGACGTGCCCGTCATCCCGCTCACAAAGAAAGTCGCAATGTCAACCCGAGCCTCGGTCGAGGGAGAGCTACAGAAGACCTTCGACGGGGGTTCGATACTCCCGCTAATGGGCGGGCAGAAGACTGACAAGTCAAGCCTTGTCAAGACCTCGAGACAGCTGGCCGAAGCTGAAGTTCGATACTTCACCTTCTCCTCTTTCTATTCTCTCTGCAAGAGATGCTATAAGACCAGCTTCGGTGTCCGCGGGAGATGCGACAACTGTGGCTTCGAACACCTGACCATCCTGGCGAAGCTAGGGGGCAACATGCTACCTTTGGACATGTTGTCCGATGCGCGGAAGCGAGACTTGGATCATATCATCGTCTACGACTTCTCCTAGCCTGAGCGAATCAACACCTAATATCCCATTGCAAGTCTGCATCGTTTAACTCGGAGGGTCAAGCGTGACTCTCGCCCAAAGCATAACACTGACCAATCTCGAACTGACCCGGTTTTTCATCGCACTCATCCTACTCCTTTTCTCGGCTCACCTCTGCGCCCTTCTCTTCGACAAGATCAAGCTCCCGCGGGTCATCGGAGAGATTTTCGGAGGCCTACTTCTAGGCCCAACCGTCTTCGGCTACCTATTTCCTGCCACGGAGAACTGGATATTCTCAGCATACCCTTCCGAAGGCCAACTACTCTTCTTGATATCCGAGTTCGGACTAATCCTCCTAATGTTCGTCTCGGGAGTTGAGATTCACGGGACGTTCAGCCGTGAAGACAAGCGTACTGCCGTATCCTTCCTTCTCGGAGCAACAATTCTACCATTCCTAATCGGACTGGCTGTCTCGAGAGTACTGGATTTCAGCTCGTTCGCCGGTCCAAACAGTAACTCACTGTCACTATCACTCATCATCGGGATTGCTGTCGCGGTCACTTCGATACCGGTCATCTCGAAGATCTTCCTCGACCTCAAAATAATGGGAACCCGCTACGCTAGGATTGTTCTTGCAATCGCGACCGTCGAGGACAGCATTCTCTATGCGGGGCTCGCAATAGCCACAGGCGTCGCCGGGGCTTCAGTACCCTCCATAACGACGATAGCCAGCGTGATCGTCCTCACCGCTGTCTTTCTCCTCGGCGGACTGTTCCTCGTTCCCCGCGGCCTCCGATGGCTCAGCACTTCAAGAGCCAGAGTCCTCATGGAAGCGTCTCACTCCAGATTCTCCCTCTTCCTCCTCCTCGTCTTCGTCGCAACAGCCGCTCTGCTCAACGTCAACATAGTCTTCGGCGCCTTCCTTGCAGGCATAGCTATCGGAACCGTCCCACAAGACATGTTCGCAAAGGCCACTGGAAGCATCAGGAAAATCTCCCTAGCACTCTTCACCCCAGCATACTTCGCAATCGTCGGCCTCGAACTAGACCTCATTCATCAGTTCGACATTGCCATCTTCCTCGGTTTCCTGATCCTATCCTCTGGTCTAAAAATCGCCGGCGCGCTAGGAGTTGGCAAGCTAATCAGGAAAAGCTGGTTATCCAGCGCCAATCTCGCGATCGGCCTGAACGCCAGAGGGGGACCGGGAATCGTCCTCGCGACAATCGCCTTCAGCGCCGGACTGATATCTGAACCATTCTTTGTTGCTCTCGTCCTCATAGCCATAGTGACATCCCTAGCCACGGGATACTGGCTGAGATACAGGCTCGCCAGGGGCTTGCCTCTCCTTGAAGAGAACCAACCTGCTCGAATGAGCGGTTCATGACCATTTGGCCTCTCCCTCTCGAACCGGAAGGTCCCTTTCTTGCAAGCCAAGAACGGATAGGCTTGAATGTCAGATTGGAGCGTTTCGATACGGGTTCAGAATTGGACTGGAGACTACAAGGAGCTGGTCTCACGCTTGCCATCGTCCTTACTGGTCTGCCAGAGTTTCTTGCGCCCAGACTACAATGGCAGCTTGGCTGCCTTTTCCTCGTCTTGGAACGCCCTGGCTTCTACAATGAAATACCTTGTGATTGCGAGCCTAGTCCTTGTCATACTCGGCATTGTCTGGCGAGGACAGATTGAGCGCGCCTCGGCATGGATACAGATGTTCATCAGTTTTGGACTAGGCTGTTGGATGCTAATTGTATCGGTAGGAGTTGGTTTCATCAGCATCGACTTTAGGGCACTTGATCCGGCGACGGGTCCGGCCCGAAATGTCCTTGCCATCGGCCTCTTGATTCCAGTCTTGAGTTTTGTCAGCTCTTTGGCGTGGCTGTTCTGGGACGGTAGACACAGACTCCAAGCAAGCGGCGAACTTTCAGAACGCGAGATTCGCCGAAGACTGTTCGAAGAGACAAGTCAGTCTCTCACCTCTGCGATTGTGACACCGCTTATGCTCATGTTTGGAGGATTGCTGATCGTTTCGACATCCGGCGCTCTTCAGATAGTCGCGGCCGGCGTGCTCGCCCTGAGCATACTGGTCGCAATCCTACAGGTATCATGCCAAAGAAAGGTCTGAAGCAGAGCTTGTCAGAGCGCCCCGAGGACTAGTCCCAGGAGTCCCATTCTCAGGACTACCCCGTTTCCGACCTGCTGGAAGTATTTCGCGTGACTTGTGGAGTCGACGCTGGGGTCCACCTCATCGACCCGGGGAAGAGGATGCATGACGATCGAACTCTTTTTGGTCTTGTTCAGATCCTCGCCTACGAGTCGATACGAGCCTTTGACCTTCTCGTACTCTTGCAGATCCGCGAATCGCTCCTTCTGAACCCGGGTCATGTAGATAACGTCCAATTCCCGCAAGTGGTCCTTGAGTGATGACGTCTCGGTGACGTCGATCTTCTTCGAAACATCCTCGGCCACTTCTTTTCGCATCTGTAGAATGTCTGGAGAGATCAGGACCAGTTTCACTTTGTAGAGCGACAATGCGTATGCGAGCGAGTGCACGGTCCGCCCATATCTGAGGTCACCAACCAATCCAATCGTCAGACCGTCTACGGTCCCCATTTCCTTCCTTATCGTGTAGAGATCCAAGAGAGCTTGGGTCGGATGCTCCTCAGACCCCGACCCCGCATTGATTACAGGGATAGAAGCAAACTCCGCAGCCATACGAGCCGCCCCTTCCAGGGGATGTCTAATCACGAGTACATCAGCATACTTCTCCGTCACCCTGACGGTGTCAGCTAGATTCTCTCCTTTCTCGACAGACGTGCCCTTGGTCTCCGCGAATCCCAGTGCCGTTCCGCCTAGTCTAGTCATGGCCGACTCGAAGCTCAATCGTGTCCGAGTGCTCGCCTCAAAGAACAGGGTTGCCATTATTCTGCCATGAAGCATATCTGACCCCCTCTTTACGAGAGGCTCCATCACTTCCGCAATGTCCAGAACGTGATCGATCTCTCTTCGAGAAAAGTCGCGGATTGAGACAATGTCACGCCCAGCGAACGAGGGGCTTTCAGACATGGCTCCAAGCGACCCGGTTCTGGGAAGAGGTCTATAACACTCTTTGCGAAACGAGACTGAAAGCCTTGCGAGTCGTGGCCGCGACCTCTGACATGTTCCTTCAATCGCGTATAGCGGAGCTCGCGAATCAGACGGGTTCCGATCCTTTCTTCGCAACGGGACCCGACCAGCTAAAACGACTGGTAGCTGAGAGCCGAGCCGAACTGGTCATCCTAGACCTGTCCTCAACAGAGTATGATCCGTTCGCCGTTGGGCGTGAGCTGAAGACAAAGTTCAACACTCGTCTCTTCGGCCTGTTTCCTCACGTTAAGACTGAGCTGAAGAAGAGGGCTGACGAGGCGGGATTCGAGTATGTGGTGCCAAACTCGAATTTTCTCTCAAGCCTGAGACGAGTCCTGCTCGAAAGAGCTGACGATGAGTGAGCTGGATCCTCAGAGATCTCTGGTCGACCCTCGAAGCAAGACGCGACGAGTATGCAGCCCTCGTAGACACTAACAGAATCCGAGCCTTCGAAGTCGTCAGCCGAATCGCTTACGAGGTCGGACAGAGGTACGGTGTCCTTCTACAGCTCAACTTTCCGCCGGGACAGTACGGGCCCCGCCTCAAAGACCTCGGGCACAGAGACCTATCCATGCTGGTCCAAAGAGGAACGGACAAGTTTGAACCAGTCTCTGAAAACGAAGTCAAGAGAATGTTCGAACCGCTAAACCCGAAGAGCTTCGAGCCGCTGAAGCGCGGTCAGGAAGGATTCAAGGCTCAGCTCACGGAGGGCAGGATCGACTGTCTCCCGGGCGGGGTGCATCTCTGGTGCGAGATCACTGCGGAAATTCTAGAAATTCTAGATTGGCTTTTCGCAAACGCGTATGGTTTAGGCCCGCCTAAGCGATCTGAGTAGCTCGCGTGGGCCGAGAATGGCCGACTCTCGTTTATCGTAGTTTCGTTTCGTCGAGAATCAATTGTCGGTCAGAGGCTTCAAGAGATGACTGCTCTCCGCGAGTCGCGGTCCGGCCAGTCGCTGTAAGAAGGGACCTGCCAATGCAGTCACGAGCACTGACAATCCCACAAGCGAAAAGACGCTCGTGGTAATAATACCTGTTGCCAGTGCAAACTGGCCTATGACGAAAGAGAATTCGCCCCTCGGCACGAGCCACGCGCACTCAAGGACAATAATCGTCCAATAAGAAATCCTCCCAAGAACTTGCCAGCCATTACGAATATGAGGGCAAAAACGATAGCGGCTCCGAGTGCTGCGGCCGAGAAAGGATCGATGAGGCTCCCCATGGATACAAAGAAGAGGACGATGAAAAGATCTTTTATCGCGGAGAGTTTCTCTGTCAAGAACCTTGACTGCTTTCCCCGTATTGAGAGACCGATCGTGAAGGCTCCAATCCCGGGAGAGTATCCTAGAACAGCCGCTAGCACGGCAAAAACAAGTCCCAAGCCGAGACCGAAGAGAAACGGTATCTCTTCCGACTCCAGCTCGTAGGAGCTCAGGTAGTTGATGGCCGCTTGAGCAAAGTATCTAGCAACCAGATAGGCGAGAACTAGTAGTCCGACTCCTCCTAGACCTATCTCAACTACTCGGAGAAGCTGTGCAGAGGCCGTGATTCCAGCGCTGGTGATGGTGGAGAGCAGTATGAGGAATCCTACTGCCACGATATCCTCGGATATCATTAGTCCGACTAGGAATTTCGATTCTTCTGTTCGAAACATGCGCTTTTCTAGAATTATTTTACCGACGATCGCGGTGCTGCTGATACTTGCTGTCATCGCGAAAATGATGGACCAGATCAGGGTCAAACCGAGAAGGTAGGAGGCGAGTAGACCGAAGGCAAACGCGACAGCGACCTCCATTAGGGTCAGCGGAACAACTTGTTTTGCGATCCGGCGCAGTTCAACTGGGTCAAGTTCTAGACCTCATTACCCATCCCAGCACGTGGGGTCCGACGGTCATTCCTGCAATGATTTGTGCTGAAACGATCGGCAACCGGAGCCTGATAAATAGGAGGCTGAAACTCAATGCCGCGACAGCCAATATGCCTAAGTCGAGTAGGAAGACTGTTTCGTTGGCCATTGGCGTATCGCGATTTGCATCTCGATATTTAGAAAAGCCTAGGTCCGCCGTACGGAGGCGAACGAAATTCTATGAATTCACCTCATCGCGCGGTTCTCCAGTAAATAGAAGACTCTTCTCCCAGCATCACCAATAGCAACGTCTGTTACCATGTATCCTCTCTGGAAGTAATTCTCGAAGATCCTCCTAGCATGTAATGTCCAAGTGTTGGCTGCTCTTGCGCTCGCATCCCTGACCCTTACAATGCTGCTAGGAATCTCTACCAGTAATCTCTTCTCACTCAGATTAAGTCTAGCGGATGAGGGAACCCGGAGCCGGGAATGAATCTCACGTGTTTGATTGACTGGCTCTGCTCTTTCACATAATTCCTCATTCAATGAGCCTGGTCCAAGGCGATCTCCCATCCTCTCTCTAACTCTCTTACTCTTGACATGCCATTCAACCTCGAAACGGTCAGTAAATCTTCCGCGATTTAACGAATCATCCAGCTGACCATACAAGTCCCTATGGTAAATGCGGCAGATGGTGCCTAGTTTTCGAATGTTGAAGTAAGCATTCCCGGCCTGAAGCGGGTCGTAGGTCCAGCGGACAAGCCCTTCTCCTCTCTTCATCACGTGTTCCCGCTGAGCCAGCTTAAGCTTGAATCCTATGCCCTTCGACTGGTACTCCTTGGCCACACCAGTGATGTGAGAATAATGGTACGGTCGACCCTTGTCGACACCCGTAATCCCGAAGAGAACTCCCACCATCCGACGACCATCGTAAGCGCCGAGGACCAGACCCCCATGATGTTGTGCAGCAATCAATAGATGAGACGGAATAGTACTGGAGGCGTCTTGGCCCCACGCACTCTTCTGAACCTTTACTGTTTCCTGGAATTGTTCAGGTCGTGAGAGTGTAACGATGCGGATCAGGTTACGATTCCTTTGCCTAGGAGAGGATCTTTGCTAACTCGCTGACAATTCCTTCTTTGGCGATGTCTCTCTCTTGTCCGGTTCTCATATCTCTCAGCCGGACCTTGCCTTCTTTGACCTCTCTAGGGCCAACGATTACGACAACTCTTGCCCTAATGGTTGCGGCGTATTCCATCTGTTTTCTCAACTGGCGTTCTTTCAGATCTCTGTCGGCTCGAATCCCGCCCTCACGTAGGGTCCGCAGAACTTCTATCGCTTCTTTCCGGACCTCGTTATTGGCTGTGACCACGAACACTTGGCAGTTCTGGTCCGTGTCTGGGAAGAGTCCCTTCCTCTCCAAGGAGAGCATTAGCCGTTCGAAGCCACCCGCCACGCCTGTCGCGGGCATGTCCCGCTTCCCATAGATCTTGCACAGCTTATCGAAACGGCCGCCGCCAAAGACAGCGCCCACATCCTCGCTGGCGTGATCGTAGCCCTCGAAAACTATCCCGTCATAGTAGCTTATGCCCCTGACGATTCCCAAGTCAATCCTGACCTTGGACAATTTTCCGAGCAGTTCAACGTTCTCGATAGTTTTCGACAATTCCTCAACTCCCTTGTTGATCATGTCATTCTTGGGAAGCTTGTTCTGCAAGTCTGGCAGAACCTCGTCAGGCCTTCCAGCGATATCAGCGAACCCCATGACGCGTTTGACCTTGTCCTTCGACAAACCGGCTCGTCCCAGTTCGGCGCTAGAAGCTTCAGGCCCCTTCCTCCCCATCCCGTCAATTATTCGCAGCATTCTCTCTAGCTGTTCTTGTGATCGAATGTCAATTGCTTGTAGAAATCCTTCAGCCAGCTTCCGGCTACTGACCCGCACCTCGTGATCCTTCAACCCTACCTTGTCGAGTATGTCCGATCCGAGCGAGATTATTTCCGCGTCAGCGGTCGACTCCGCTACTCCGTAGATCTCAACGTCCCACTGTGTGTGGTACCTGTATCGGGCGAACTGGGGCTCGTCGTAGCGCCAGACTCCGCCGATGCATCCGATCTTTATCGGCTCAGGCAGGTCGAAGCGGTTAGCTACCATGCGAGTCATGCCAACAGTTAGGTCAAAGCGGAGGCCGAGGTTTCGATCTGCCTTGTCTTTGAACCAGTAGATCTCTTCGCGGACGCCGGGGCCTGATTTTGCCTCCAGGGTCTCAAGGGTCTCTACCGGACTAGGCTCGAGGAGTTGGAATCCGTAGCTCCAGAGTACATGGCGAATCTTTTCTGCGAGCCAGATCCGTCTGACCATCTCGTCGGGTTCAATGTCTTTCATTCCGCGAGGGAGGGCGAATTGAGTCTCAGACACGAACCGGGTCCCTCAAGACTTTGGTCACTGGCCCTGGAAAGTTTCAGGGTTCAGCGTGTAGTAGACAATGTCAGTACGCCGGTCGATTACGGCTAGAACCAGATCCTTTCCTTCCTTGTTCGCCTTCGCTGAGAGCTTTGCGAGCTTCTCCAGCGTTGACTCTCCTCCTTCGAAGACGATAGAGACCAAGCGTCTCATCGCGCCTTTTCCGAAGGATTCAAAATCGTATCCTGCTTCGCCCTCGCGGACGAGGTATCCCCGATCTCTCAAGTCTCGGTACACGAGATACTTAGTCCATATCGTTGGTTTTCCGACAGAGAGCTTAGTCACTAGCTGCTGGAGGGATCTCGTCTGCTTCGACTTCTCGTCCAGGACGTTGATCCTTTTCTTTTCTACTAGGTAGAAAGTTTCGTATGGGTTGAGTGTGATTTTTTCGCCTGTTAGAGTGCCGAACGCCTTCTCGCGTAGGTCCATCAACTTGCCAGGATCTCGGAGAAACACCTCTCCCTTGGAGAGATACGCCTCAAGCATCTCAACTGCAGCATGAGCTTCTTGAGTTTCCGCTTCCAAGGGTCTCAGAAAATCTGAACGCGGCCCAGCGGCGTATAAAGCCATTCAAATAGAAAGACGATTCGAATACTGTCCGAATCCCGATGACCGGCAAGAGTCTAGAGCCAGTTCGATGGCGTAGTGGCGTGCTCGAAGCGATAGATCAGACCCTCCTTCCCTCGAAGCTGTCTCATATCCGATTGAGAAGTGTCGATCAAGTCTGTGACGCAATTCGGACAATGAAGGTCCGCGGCGCACCCTTGATCGGAGTGGTCGGAGCCTTTGGGCTCGTTTTGTCCCTCAAGAAGGTCAAATCCAGCGACATCATTGAAGCCAGGAAGCAACTGCGGAAGTTTGCTGACCTTCTCATCCAGACACGGCCCACCGGCGTCAATCTTCGATGGGCGGTAGAACGCGTCTTCGACGCAGGGTATCGATCGGATACAGTCGCTTCTCTCCAAGAGGATCTCGAGAGAGAGGCCATGGCCATTATGAATGCGGAGCTAGAATCCGCACGGAAGATCGGAGAATATGGTGCTCCCCTCCTCGAAGACGGAGACACGGTCCTTACTCACTGCAATGCTGGAGCCCTAGCGACAGTGGGCTACGGAACTGCTCTCGCAGTGGTAAGGACCGCAATTCAGCAAGGCAAAGAGATCAATGTGATCGCCACGGAGACCCGCCCATTGCTGCAGGGGTCAAGGCTCACGGCGTTTGAACTGGCTCACGACGGAGTTCCCGTAAAGATCGTCTGTGACAGCGCCGCGGCGCAAGTACTCTCGCGAGGTGTGGTTGACAAGATAGTAGTTGGTGCCGATCGCATTCTCAAGACCGGTCATGTAACCAACAAGATCGGAACACTTCCCATAGCCTTGTCGGCCAAGTTCTACGACGTCCCATTCTATACGGCAGCTCCGGTCTCCACTCTCGATATGAAGACGGACCCGTCGATGGTCGTGATAGAAGAGAGACCTCAACGAGAAGTATTATTCTTCAAGGGAATGCGGATTGGGCCAAGGAGAGTAGAGGCGTTGAACCCGGCTTTCGACGTGACTCCACCAGAGCTGGTTTCTGGCGTGATTACAGATAGGGGGGTAGCGAAGCCTCCACTTGAAGAGAGTCTCCGCTCCCTCACAGGGATAGTTTGATGGTTCTGCGATGATGTTTCTACTTTTTCTACGCTGAAAGGTACAGCCTAGGCGGGCATTTGACTACTCTTTCTTGATGAGGGTTGTTCCGATTTCGACTGGAATGTTGCCCATTGACTCTATACGTGGCTTCCAAGCGTCGCCAATCGCGACTAGAGCGTAGATTCCTATCACTTCCGCCTTTGCCTTGTGCGCGATCTTGATCATTGCCCGTTGTGTTTCGCCGCTGTCGATGATGTCGTCGGCTATGAGCACTCCCTCGCCTCTCTTGAAAGCCTCCTTTGACACGTAGAGGCTCTTCATCAAGGCGGGCGGCATTACGTAGACCTCCTCGATGAACTCTCGGACTCCGATCTCTCTGGCCTGTTTTGCGATGATGAGCCTCTTGCCGAGTCGTTGCGCCAGTAGGGTGGCTAGCGGTACTCCGTCAACCGCGGCTGTCATGACTTTGTTTATCCTCTTTCCAGCGAATGCACCGACCGCCTGCTGGACCGCTCTTTCTAGAAGCATCGTGTCGTTGATTATTTCGTTGTTGTCAAAGAAGCCCAGATCGTCGTACTTGATTCTCTTATGCAGTTCCTTTTCTAGTCCCATGTATTTTTGCAGTGTCTTGTTGATCTCTTCCGCTCGCTCTGCCGTCGGGAGTACATGACCCTTCACGTAGCGGCTCAACACTGTCTCTGGAAGATGTAGTATTCCGGAGAGTGCTCTGTATGTGTATTCTGTCTTCGCGAGATTCAGCAGCTCGATCGTCTGTAGTTTATACTTGAGATCCAGTATGCGCGAAGTGTCCTTCATCGCTTGTATTCCGCTTTAGCCACGGACACTATGTATAACGTTTTGCATATTTCTACGACTGACGATCTTCTTTCGTCGACTCTTGACGACGCCTCGACTGTTCTGGTATTTCCCAATGTATGTTTGCGAAGCGGGTGAGCCGAGTCTTAATAGAGAGAGCTGGATGAATCTCTCGCCTCTCCTTAGGCTGACCAATCTATCTCCAGCATTATAGAGACTGACCGTGAGCTGACCGTGAAAGCCCGGATCAACGAGGGCCAGGCTCGCGATGATGCCTTCTCGGGCGAGAGAAGATCGTATGTGAAGTATTCCAAGACAATTCTCTGGGAGTTCAATTCGCTCAATAGTTGCCGCGAGCATTTGCTGTTTTGGGTCGAGCTTCACATTCCGGTCTATTCTTAGATCTACACCTGCCGGGTTCAGTTTTGCAATCCTGGGATGGATCCTTATCTGTCCAGTTTTTATTGCACGGATTATCTCGCTATCAGAGAGGGCCATTCTAGTCGTTGCTTATCACGATAACTTGCGATAAAGCTTCGGGGTCAGTTAACCGTGAAGGACAGTAAGAAGACGGCTTCGATACCCTACAGAAGCCCGTCTGTGGGCTCTCTCGCGGACCCCAAAGTCTGGACGAAAGGAGTTCGATACCTCAAGCGAAAAGACTCTATACTTGCCAGAATAATCAGTTCGACCGAGCCTATCCGATTCAGGCTGGACGATGACCACTACGAAGCTATAGTTGGTTCGATAATATTCCAGCAACTGGCAGGGTCTGCTGCTAGAGCGATCCTCAACCGATTCAAAGAACTGTATGATGGAAGACTGCCGAGTCCGAAAGAGTACCTGTCGACGACTGACAATAGGCTTCGAAAGGCGGGATTGTCTCCACAGAAGATCTCCTACATAAGAGACCTCGCAGAGAGACTTCTGGATGGAAGGTTAGACTTGAAGAGCCTGGAGAAATTGTCAGATGAGGAGGCCATGAGAGAGCTGGACGCGGTTCGTGGAATTGGGCGTTGGACAGCAGAGATGTTTTTGATATTCAAGCTTGGAAGGACCGACGTCCTGCCGGTGGACGATCTGGGTTTGCGAAAGGCTGCGAAGCGAGCCTACAGACTCCGCAAGCTTCCATCTAGAAAAAAAATCGAACAGCTTGCAACCAATTGGCATCCATACTCTTCCATATCAACACTCTATCTATGGCGGAGCACTGAGAAGCCTGAGGCTGCAGCAAAATGGTAGCTTCGACCGAATCGATCTCTGTTTATTTCTGGCCGATCCAGCAAGCGTTCTTGTTTCTATCGTACCAAGAGTTGACGTATTCCCCAGTGCTGATTCGGTTACAAACAAAATTCGTGTCGCAGTAGTCGCAGAGTTCTTCGTTGCCAATGACCCACCCGGTCCCAGGGTCCATATCCGTCTTCAACTCAACCATCTCTTCGGACAATCCCTGAGTCAACGTATCGAACCGGTCATTGCTACACTGGTTGCAGCCTTGGGCGCAGGGATAGGGCTCTAAAGTGTAGAAAGGTCCACTAGCCCCGTTGGCTGTATCGTGAAAATCGCAAAAAGAGCCACATGAAAGGTCGCCCGAAAGGGAGGCGGTAGTGCCTGGCGGCAGAAAGATGTTGTAAGCGCCGCTGCCTCCCAGGTTCGTAACTGTGCCGTCGCCAATCCAGCTGGTCAAGGCTTTTCCAATCTGGTCGTTCGAGAGCTGTGCAGGCGGGTCTTGTCCTATTGTGATGGGTCCGATCAACTTGCCGATTCCAACATTGTACTGCCGTAGCCCGCCTGAGTAGCTTGCGTCGGACTCGATGTGAGCAACTGCCAATTCGAGCCGACTAACCCACTGGGCCGATGAGGGTTTGGCATAGAATGTGCCCCAGTAAATGTTCTGCCAAGAGTAACCGTCCCGCCAAATCGGTCCGCCATTGTATTTCGCGATCGATGATGTTGCTAAGGGGCGGATTCGGTGATTACATGGTTGTGAGTAATGCCAGATTCCGGAAGGGTGCTGGTCATAGGTGATGTTGTAGTCGATGATCGGTATTCTAAGACGGCTCGTTGTTCCTCGGACACCGATGTGGCGGAAGCTGGTTGCACCAGTCCCGCAGACGGGACATGTCGAGATGGTTCTGCAGGACTCGCATCGGTTCATGTTGACTCAGATCGTGCGTGTGTGTCTCTTGAAAGATTTTACCCATAGAGTGTAACCGTTGAGGATGCTATCTGGTTCAGACGTTGACAAATATGATCCATTCCTCGTAAAGCTCTCAGAAGAACAATGTCCAAATCTGAATCTACCAGCTTTGTCTTCGCAAACGCCAAAGGCGAACTCGCACGAATCATCAACCAGCTCAAGAAAACCACCAACGTAGCATCAGTAACACCAGTCACCGGACGGTTCGACCTAGTGATCAAACTAAAGACCAACGAACCCATCAAAGCCTTCAACACAGTTGAAAAGATCCGCAGCATCAGCGGCATCACAGCCACCCAAACGGCCATCTCGATCGAGAGTGTCACCAATGCTAAGAACAAGGAGGAATCGAACGAACCACCGCTCGCTTTCGCTCTCGTAAAGGTCAAGGGCAAAATCCAGAGCGTACTTCAGAAGCTGAAGACGTTCCCGAACCTCGTCGAGGCGCACTTGATCCCTGGAGAGTTTGATGTCGTCGCCTCGTTCAACGGTTTCAGCCAAGACGAACTCATGGAGACCTCCGTTGAGAAGCTCAGCCGCATCAGCGGGATAACTGCCAGCGAGACACTGATCTCCTGGACACCCAGCAATCAGCCATAGATTCCATCGGAGAGCCCCAAGACAGCTCTCCAATCCACCTGTTTTCTATTTCATCACACGAAGACTTGGCGGGCCCGGTGAGATACAAACTCACGGTTCAAAACAAACGATTTAATCGGAGAACTTTTCTAGCTTTACGACCAGAGCGTACGATACAAGGATTCGGAGTGCGAGCCCATTGAAGAGAAGGGTTAGGGACCTACTGGCCAAAATCTACGGTGGTCGCGCTGACGTTCATCTCGATCTCTATCGACTTTCGAACCAACATAGGAAGAAGCATGGGCGGGGTTGCGACATGTATCCGAGCAGCCCGTTGCAGGCGCCTCTATGGTCAGCGGTCGCATCGTTGACACATGCACGGAGAATGTTAGAGGTTGGCTGTGGCCACGGTTACACATCTGCTGTGATGGCCTCAGCGGGTGGACCAGACTGCCTAGTGGAGACGGTTGAGGCCGACCAAGTTCATGCAGACTTAGCTCAGGAAGCTTTTCTGCATCGAGGTCTCGCCAAGCGTGTGCATGTCCTCCGCGGACGAGGACAAACCATTCTGCCAAAGCTGAAAGGCAAATATGATGTTGTGTTTCTCGACGGTGATTGGCGCGAGTACCCCCGATATCTTCCTCAGCTTCGCCGTCTTACTCGTCCTGGAAGCATAGTAGTAACTGCAAATCTCTCTCCACTCTTCGGGGGATGGGGCGGGAGGTTGCCTGGGAAACGGGCGATTCAATCATATCTGTCGCGCCTCGTCGGAGATCCGAGCTTTCGCACTTACATCATTCCCAGTGATTGGCATGCGATTAGCGTGCGACTGTAGTCGCTTAGATGCACGAAGCGACGATCGAAAAGTTTGCTCTTAGGAGCCTCCCAGTTCAAGCGAGCGGCATCACGGCTAGGATTTGTTTAGACTGCCTTCCTTACCACTATGAATCGCTCCAGATTTCGGTGAACATGGAAGCCTGACCGAAGGAACATGTTCAGCGAACCTCTGAAACCTAAATTCAGTTTAGGAATATTGTAGGGGTTGTTGGTCGCCGCTTCTGGATTTCTCGGATAACCCTCTGCAATCGGAATCCTCCAACTCTTTATCAAGTCACACGCGGACTGAAGTAGCCTCGGAGCGACTCCCGACCCACGATGGCCAGCCGAGACCACGAAACACATTATTGACCCAACTCTCTCGCTCGAATCTTCTACAGCAGCCTTCAAGTTCCTAAGGTTGATGTAGTTGCTTCTCGGTGCTATATTGCACCAACCTATGACCTTACCTTCCTGGTAGGCTAGCAGACCTGACGCCTTTGCTTCCTCTATCATTCTCAGGCGTGCGGTCCTATTCGCAGACCTCTTGTCCTTGGATGAGTTGATTTCGTCTTCCTCACGGAGGTCGTCCCAAAAACTACAGTAGCATCCTCCCCACCAAGGATTGTCCTTAGAATTCAGCCAAGGATCATTGTCGTAGACGTCATCAAAGAAGTCGAAGTAGTCCGCAGCAAGGCTAGGCTTCAATTCTCTGATGACGATTCGGTCACTCGGCATTGCCGACGTACTGGAAACAATCTGCTTCCTTAATGAAGAGTTCGTAGATTTATCGGAGCGAGGGATTTTCTTGCGGGTTAGGTGTTTTACTTTGTTCCGATTCATTACACGCACTTGGCTTCGTAAAGCCGTAATAGCGTGATTCGTGTGTCTTCAACGCTTTCACAAAACTGAACAGGATCGAAAAAACAGGAAAGTTCGATACACAGTGTGTTTCTTCGAAACGAGGCAATTACTAGCTCGTTTCGCGAAATTGGGTTCGCGGGCCCGGTGGGATTCGAACCCACGATTTTGGGCTGGCTCCGAGCGCTCAATTCGAGATCTTGAGCAGTCACCGAAGGCCCACGTCTTGGTCCTGGCTCGACTACGGGCCCCTTGGGGCGGAGGAGAAGGCAGATTAGTTAATCATTCCCATGGATAACCGCAACGCGTGTGAGTTTTCCAGAACGAAGTTGTTTGGCAAGGATGACCATCCAAAGGACGACGAGCGCAAAGAATAGTCTCGGCTGAACGGCCGCAAGATACGTTCCGAAGACGAAAAAACCTCCAATATAGGTTATCATTGCAACAAGTCCCAGATTCCTTGATAATCGTCCGATAGCTAAGCGCCTTCCGTCTTGGCGAAAAGCTACAGCGAACAACAATATTCCGACCACGGCACAGATAGACCAGACATTTGCAGCTGAAGCATGAATGAGACCAGAGAGAGATGGAGCCGCCCCTGAAGCATCTGTGTTAAACGCGCCTACTATCACAAGCCCTGCACCAGCAATGGAAAGCACGACCATATCAACGCTGTAAAGGATAGTTGGTCTTGCGCTGCCCCTTAACCCGGCTACTAAGGAGAAAAACGCGAGACCGAGAACTACGAAACCAGTTCTCATCACGATGCCATAGGGTCCAAGAGAATACTGACTTAGAGGGCCGAAGTTCATTTCCGGCTCAACAATGTGTACGACTACCATAGTGATTGAGAACAGTATAGCGAACGCGAGAATGATGGTGCCTTGGCCCTTGACCCTTCCCTTAGAAGGCTCGCTCAACTCGCCAACCACCCAAAGCTACGCCCTGCACACTTAATCTTTGATAAACTCTACAATCCACAAGCCAAGAAGGATCTTGCCTGGCTCGACTACGGGCCCTGCGCCCGAATGATTCTGAGTGCTTTTACTGCCTTGGGCTCGGCAATTGCCGCCCATCAAAGAAGTCTCACACACACTTTAGACGCTCTAGGCCGGATGATGAGCCTGGGCTTCTTGAAAATTCAAGAAATGATTCGTATAACTGGAATATCTGCCGTGGCTTACTGAGTCGACCATAAGCATCTGCTAAGTGTCCGGTCTGCCGGCAAAGTGTCTCAGGAATCGTTGTATTTTACGCACGACCCCATGTGCTTCAGGTTTCGCCTGGTTGAATATCGAAACAAAGTCAGAATGGTACTGTTGAGCTAGTGCACTGTCCGACGCAAATGTAGCATTTTCGAAATTCTTGTATTCTGCGCGTTCGGTATAGTTGTAGCTTCCCCACTCCACCGTCTTCCCATCAACGATGATGTACTTGTCATGCATAATGCCCCCACTCGGCGAAATCAGCCGTATCTCAGAACCTGCACTTTCTAGTGTGTCGTGGACTTGTGCTTGTCTGCCTTGGGTCTCGGTCTTGTCCATGACTACCGCGACTTTGACTCCTCTTTTGATAGCCTCCAACAGAGCCTTTTCGATGTAGACATTCGTGATTTCGTATGCTGCCATCTCAATGCTCCCTATCGCACTATCAATCAATGAGACCACATGTCGCTCTACCCCTCCCGACGGGGAGAATAACGCGGTGACTCTTGGCGCTGATTGCTGGAGTGTTGTTTTCTCCGTCCTCACTGCAGGACTGTCAGTTTCGCCCAGTTTCGAACTGTCGGAGGGGGGAGGGGTCTCAATGCTCGTGGGTGGCACGAGGATTTGTCCGCGCTTCGAATAGGGCTTCAAAGTAATCTTGGCGCCGGTTTTTCCTTCTACTGACAGAAAGAGTTCGGTGCGGTTGCCAGATTTCCAGGCGCCCTCTATCCATAAGTCGATAGAGTCAACGTTCAGTCCTTTGAACCAGTCCAGAAGCTCATCAAGTTTCAGACGTAGGCTTTTGAATGGAGTAATTCCGGCTATCTGAGCCGCTGGGTTCTCAGGCGGACGGAATACCAGAACCACATCTTCGTTCTGCCGATTATCTCCCAGCAGGCTCATGTCCGCATTTTCCTCTCTAAAGGTTCACTGAATAATCGATTGAAACTCTACACTCACTCCCACAGTACATGTGAATATGCCTGAGAGGGATTCTCGCTGAAGGAATTCAGATTCGTGCTCTACGAATTGAGCTGGACCTAATTCTAGCTCGAATCATACGAACCTGAGATATTCTGTAGATTCGCACGAGCTCATTCTTGATTTCGCTGTGGTTGATGGAGCTCAGAAAGACAACTTCGGCCAGCGGGATCATCGCATATGGATAGAGAGCGGTGCTTATTCCCGTGTTGAAGACCATTCCAAGAAACGAGAATCCTACGCCTGGATAGACTAAGGCAAGGTTCGACAGTATGAGAGTTGCTGCTAATGCCTTGATAGCCGAAGAGGTCTTGGTTACATTAGATGCGAGAAATAACGGGATGGCAACGAGTGCGAACCTGGGATCGAAGAACGCGAATCCGAGCGAGACGCCTGACCAGACAGACCTTCCTTTCCTGCCAAGATAGAATGATGCCGTTAGGAATAGCGCCTCTAGGACCTTTGATTGGCCTTCCTTCCATTGCCAAAAGTAGCCCACTGAGAATCCCCACCCAGGTGCTGCAGCAGGCAATAGTAGAACCAGGACCTCGGCAATGACCGTTATTCCCCAATCTTGCTCTTTCGTAAGATCATAGACCAGTAGTCCAATCAAGGGTAGCGATAGGAACTGAAAGATGTCGAAGAGGGCCAACGCCTCGGGGTATGGGACTAAGAGAAGCGGGGAAATGATGAGTAGGAACGATGGCAGATACTTGTATTGTTCCGGCTGGGGATAGATGAAGGGCTCCCCATCACTCACGTAAGCATGAGTGTAGATCTGCGCGGGGTCATGAAAGAGCCGCCAGGCTCCAATAAAGAATGCAGAGAAATCCTTTGCGAGAGGATGGTCTGAGCAACAGCCAGAGTCAATGCTAGAGACTTGGGAGAAGGCCGGAAAGAATGTGGCTAGATTCAAGATGAGCAACCCGGAGACGAGAGCAAAGAGGGCGGTTCGGCTCAGTGCTCTCGCTCCCGCGTCATTCATCCCAAGTGGCTCCCTTATTCAGCTCGCGCTTACAGATCATGACAATGAATTCTTAAGATGCAATCTGAGAAGATGATTATTAGTTGGCGCTTCTGCCGATCAACAAGGTGCATTACATCGGCGACGGAAATGAATAGAGGTGGCGGTCCGGTTGGGTTCCTGTATTGAGGTCCAGTACGTCACAAAATCCTACGGAAAAACTGTCGCGCTCGACGATGTCTCCTTCTCGATCCCATGCGGTGAGAGGTACGCGCTTCTGGGTCCGAATGGAGCAGGCAAGTCAACCACTCTTCGACTCCTAGTAGGGCTATTGAAGCCTGACACTGGAACGATCAAGATCGACAATCATGAGCCTTTCAGTCCCGAGGCAAAGTCAGTCCTCGGATATCTGCCGGAGGATGCGACACCATACAGGACTCTTTCAGTTCGAGAGAACCTAGAATACATCGCCGCCCTCCGCGGAGTCAAGGATGTTGCAGATGCCACGAATAGATTCTTGGACGAACTAAGCCTCCGCGAGTACGAACGCGCCAAAGTCGGTAAACTGTCCCGCGGTAACATGCAAAAACTCTCAATCGCCCTAGCTCTCGTACACAATCCCAAGATCGTCCTCCTTGATGAGCCGTTGAATTATCTGGACATACCAACGCAAGAGAGAGTGTTCAAGATGCTGAAAGCATTGGACTCGACGCAGATCGTCTCGACCCATATCATGTCGATCGCCACCCGCCTTACGGAGAGGGTCTTGATGATCGCGAGGGGCAAGATTGTCTGGAACGGTACCATAGACGCGTTGAAGGCAATGGAAGTAGGCGACGAGCCAATAGAGAGTGTTGTTGCTAGGATGATGACAAGTGCTTCCTAAGCTCGTCAAGTTCGTCCTCCTTACACGATTCTCTAGGCCCCTCCTCGGCCTCGTCGCCTTCTTCCTGATCTACGACACTGTAATAAGAGCGCTCACAGCTGGAAACGCGCCAGAGTTTTCTGGCGGAATCTCGTACTACGCCATAGGCGCTTCAATATTCTTCATTGCGATGAGTCTGATGTTTGGAGGACTCTTCGTTCTGAAATCTGACAGGGACTATTTGTTGACACTTCCGCTGAAGCGGAGAGATCTCAGCCTCTCACTCTTTATCGCACAATTCGTCGGATCAGGAATCACGATCCTATTCCTCTACGGATTCTATGTCGCCGGCGCCGGGGATCTCGAAACTACCCTCGTGCTAGTGGCCAACCTCGTACTATTGGCCTGCGTCGTGACATCTCTTGGAGTCATCTCTAACATTCTTCAGACTTGGAGGAGAGCTGCTCTAGCGGTCGTCCTCGGACTCTGGTGCTTCTCCTCGATCCTCGGCTTCGCCTTCACACCAGTCTCTGCGTTTAGCGGAGAACTTGTCTACGGAAGTGTCGTCTTGTTCGCGCTAACAGCAATCGTCGTGCCAGTCGCGTTGAGAGAACTCGCATATCTGGAACTCGGCTCAATAAGGAGCCTGCTAAGAGCTACGAGCTCGGAATACAAGAAGAACATGAGCTTCTCAGGCAAGGGACCAATACGGGCGATATACTCCTACCACCTGTCATTCCTTGAACTGATGGGAAGAGTCAACATAGGCGGATCCACAAGCTACAGGACTGCTCGAATAAGAACGTCTACGGTCTTAGCTATTTCCACGGTAGCCGCAGTGGTCTACCTGTTTCTTGCAGGAATCTCGCCGTTTGGTGTCGTCGTTGGTGGTAGGTCTTTGAGAGCTGCTATCTTCGTTATTCCAGTGTTCATGGGAATCGTAACTCTAGTGCTGATGTCTCAGGGGACTTTCTCAAACGAGAGAGGGTGGTTGGCCTTTACCGCGATGGACCCTGCCACATACCTCCGGCATCTTCTCCTCTCAAGGGTAATTTCGGCTCTTGCGATAATAGGCCCGTTCGGCATCGCTAATCTCATCCTCGCTTTACTCGGGATACCATCAGGTCTCGAATCTGCTCTCGTGCTTCTGGTCACGGTTCCCTCGGCGTCAGTACTCGCGACCTATCTGGTCGCAAGACTGGGCGCTGTGCAACAAGTGAAAGAGGAGGGAATGATGCCGGGACAATTCGACCTCCGACAGTTCCTCGTCATCCTTCCAACATATCTCGTCATCGGCCTCATAGTCGTCTCTGAGATATCACGGATCGCATCGGTAGTCATAGCGACCCTCCTAACCGTCATTGCCACTTCACTGCTGATCAGTGCTGGGGTGTGGAGAGGGATAGCTTACCGTTTGACTGAAAGAGGATTCGTATGACTCAAACTGTCAATCCGTAAATTTGTAATGTCGATAACCTTGGGGAGTTACGTCTAGCAGAACGAACTCGTTTTCAGGCTCAGAAACGAACTTTCTCGCCTCTGGTAAGCTCGTCCCGTCATGAAGCGCCTCATACTCGGCAAGTGATATCGGCTTGCGGCGCTGAAGCTTCTCTGCATGACCGAACTTCTTGGCGACCGTTTTCCAATCTTCTTGGAGGACCCAGCTTGACGCTTTCGCTTTAGAACCGCTACCATAGTTGCCTGACCCGCCTCTCTTTCCGACAAGGTCAGCGTTCTTCTTCGACTTGGTCTCGAGGAGCATCGAGAGACAGCTCTTCTCAGAAGCTGAGTAGCTATTTCCGCTTTCACGCGCATGGGTAAGGCCGTCGGCCACTTTATCCTTGTACTCTGTCTGAAATCTAGATGTTTCCATGAAGTGTTTCATGTAGTCGGATTCGGCTTTCTCAAACTCCTCGCGGGTCTTGAATCCTAACTGTTTAGGCTCGATTCCTATCTCTTTGACAACTTCGTCCCAGCGGGACAGACCTCTCCAGAAATGTCGTAATAGGTAGGCGAACCCTTTCTCTGCCATCTTGGGATAAGGTACGTGAAATGACATGGGTCCAAACTGATCGACGAGAGATTCCCCGGGCGCGTTCTGTATGATACCGGAAGCTATGGCCTGTTCCGCCCAGTTATCAACGGCTCCCTCCATCGCTTTGAGATAGCATTTCTCAGAATGTTTCCCGTGGACCACTGCGGTGGTTGAAAATAAGGGCCTCCAGAAATCATCCTCGTCCTCCATGTAGGTACCGATCACACTGTCAAACGCCACGAGTCTCGGATTTTCTTTGACCAAGAGAGCTACTGCGCCGGCGCCTTGCGTGGGTTCTCCTGGACCATTCAATGGATACTTCGCAATGTCGGTTGCACAGACGATGCTGCATCTACCGTTGCTCCTTCCTGCCCATGCCCAGTCCAGCGAGCTCTCTAGAGCGTCGGCTGTGCTCACGCATGCGAACTTGTACTCTACCCCTGATGTTCTCTTGAAGGAACCTTTGCCAAACTTCTGCTCAAGCATTCCATGAACGTAAGCGGCAACTGGTTTCGACTCATCGACCCCGGTCTCAGTCGCGATATCGATTCTAGCAATGTCGATAGGCGAGAGCTTGTTTCGATCTATCAGTTCGTAGATCGCGTTCGCGGCAAGCACGGAGCTGTCCTGGTATGTGTCTGGAATCGACATTTTGGCGATTCCGATGCCGTGAAGATACTTAGCGGGGTCAGATTTGCGCGACTGTGAAAATTCGGTCGGCTTATCCGGGTGGTTTTCATCAGCCAGTTCCAAGTAGAGTCTTGGTACGTATATAGCGATGTCGTCGATGCCTACTGGGACCCTCATGAGAAAGTTCCTGCCCGATTAGCCTGACGCGTTGCCTTCGTCGCCGACCCACAGGGTCTTCGCCCCTGCGAGAAGATAGGCTGCATGTTCTCCAGATAGCGGTTATTGGTTACAATAAGATTCGGATTTCATAGGTAGAACTGGAATCGTTTGGGATTATCGGATTCTCTATCTAATACGATATAGTTTATATCCAACCCGTTTTCCGCTGAACGGAGAGCAACCAGATGACCGGGATAATTGACGTTTCCCAGCTTGTGAAGACTTATGGCGATGGCACCAAGGCCGTCAAGGGCATATCCTTCAATGTTTCAGAAGGCGAATTCTTCGGGTTTTTGGGACCCAACGGTGCGGGTAAGAGCACCACGATCAAAATACTCACAACATTACTTCGGAAGACATCAGGCTCTGCTTCCGTCGCTGGATTCGATGTGGATTCTGATGGCCCGAAGATTAGAAAGATCATCGGTGTTCAGAACCAGGATACGGTTGTTGATGAGGATCTTACGGGGCGCGAGAACATGATGCTCCAGGGAGAACTGCAACAGATGCACGGACAAGCCTTGAGGGACAGAGTTGACGAACTCCTCAAAATTGTCGACCTAGTCGATGCTGCTGACAAGCGTGCGGGGTTCTATTCTGGTGGAATGAAGAAACGACTGGATTTGGCGACAACACTTGTTCATGATCCGAAGATCCTTTTCTTGGACGAGCCGACAACTGGTTTGGACCCACAGTCGCGAGCTGCCATCTGGGCATATCTCAAACGATTGAACGAGCAAGGAATCACGATTTTCATCACCACTCAGTACTTGGAGGAAGTGGACAGGCTCTGCCGTCGCCTTGCAATAGTTGACCTCGGAGAAATTGTCGCCCAAGGGGCTCCTGGCGAACTCAAGCAGGAAATCGGAGCCGATTCAATATCTCTCGGATTCGAAAACAGTATGATAAACGGCGGTGATACAAGAATCAAGGCGAGAGAAGTCCTAGAAAAGAAGTTTGACGGAATAACCAACATCGTAAATTCGGACGTCGGCTTGACTGTGTACGCGAAAAACGGAGGCTTCATGGTTCCCGAGATTGTGAGAGCGTTCGACGAGGCCAAGATCGGCCTCTCATCCATAGGAGTATCCTCTCCGACCCTAGACGATGTGTTTCTCAAACATACCGGAAAACGAATCAGGGTCGAAGAAGTCAGTAGCGCTAACTATCGTGGAATGTTCAGTCGTAGGAGACGGTAGACATGTCCTTCTTCTCGGACTCTTACCATCTCTTCATTCGATGGATGAAAAAGCTAGTCCGAAACCCGATACTGGTCTTCTTCTCTCTCTTCCAGCCGATAATCTTTCTAGTACTGTTCACCCAGCTTTTCAGCAAGTTCGGTTCACTACTCGGCCCGGGCATCAACTACACTGTCTTCGCAACAGCAGGAATAGTGCTTCAGAACGCCTTCTCCAGCGCGTTTCAGTCCGGGACATCTGTTGTGGATGACATAAAGTCCGGCTTCCTCACGAAGATGCTTGCCACACCGGTCAACCGCTCAGCCATCCTGTTCGGACGAATACTCAGCGACATGTTCCGGGTTGCAGTGCAGACCATAATCATACTCGCACTGGCCTATGTGCTGGGAGTGTATCCTCAAACAGGCATTGCCGGATACGTGCTCGTCATTCTCACCGTTGGCTTCTTTGGTCTCGCTTGGTCTGGGATTTCACTTGCCCTAGGGCTCAAGACCAAGAGCGGCGAGACGGTGTTCGGAATAGCTGGATTCCTAACATTCCCACTCTTGTTCATGAGCACGGCTCTAGTAAACCAGTTCGTGATGCCCCCATGGATGCAGACAGTATCGTCGTATAATCCGATAAGCTTCGCAGTGAACGCAATTCGTAGCTTGATCATGCCTCCGCTAAATTGCATCACTTGCACGAACGTATACGACTGGAGCACAATTCTACAAGCTTACGGAGTAATAGCCCTGATCGGAGTTGTTACGCTCGGAGCAACACTCTACTTGTTCAGAAAAATCGTCAGCTGAAGGAAAATACTCATTGACTATCTCGAGTTCACGCCCGAGCTGGAGATCCTCTACTATCTGAATGGAAATAGGTCGCTAAGACTCTCCCGGCACTCTCAACTTCATTCAGAGAAATGTCACGTTCAATGCTTCCCGAGATATTGTTCAGTAAGAGTCTACCGTAGAATCCGTCTCGTTCATCTCGTCTGAGTCGTCCGATCCTGCCTGTTCCCCCGCATAAGATTGCATAAGGTCACGGAACTTGTTATTCTTCATCAGCTCGTCAGCAAGGGACTCGTTCTCTTTTCCTTCCCTGTCCCAGACCAAGAATCTGGACTCGCCCCCGCGAGTGAATTTCACCATGAAATAGGGCATGTAAAACAGGCTTCCTTCCAGAAGCTCAATTTTCTCCAGATCTATCTTTCGCGGAAGCTTCAGCCCATCCGCGAACATCTTCCATCTAACCTCCCGAGTCTTCTTCAAGTGATCGATGCTTTCTTTGACGACTTGCCTTGCATTCTCGGTCTTAAGTAGTGAATTGTACTGTTTCTCGAGTTCCTGAAGCTGATAGTCATAGTCGGAGAGCACTTTCTTGAGCTCTTCCAATCTCTCGTTAACAAGAACTGTCGATTCGATCCCCTGCACAATAGAATCTGATTCAGCTTCGACGTCTACAAGTTGATGAGCGAGCGCCGCTAAGTCTGGATAGAAGCCTAGGTCGACCTCGCGAAGCGCCAGTACAACCGACCTGCCTTGGCCGATAACCGCTTGCTTCGACAGGAAGCCCTTCTGGGCTGGGTACTGGTAGGTGAAGTCGAGGTAGGGCAGATAGAGAGTTTTCTCGAAGATTCGACGCTCTTCCGAGTCGCTTAGAATCCCTCTCTTAACCCGCTTCTTTTCGGCATCATGCTGAAGGGTCGTCTCCGGGACCAGCATTGGCAAGGCCTTCACAACCGTCGCTTCTGGAGAGCTCATCTCTTCCAAGCTCCTGAACTCAGCACGCTCAGAGGGTCCGGATTGATAACTCATAAACCATCTAGGAGCCGAATCCGCGGTTCCCCATGATGGATTATCGGTATTAGGACTATGATACCCTAGATTGCCTTGTAGTAGATGACTATCGTGTGTCCGGTCCCGTAGGGATAGGTGCCGCCTCCCCAGTAAGGGTTGCCTCCAGCGGTAAAGTTGCAAGGCGGTGACTGCCCGTTGGCCGCGTTGCAATAGTCAAG
>WNGD01002433.1_pt1 | contig 45770 bp, 31 predicted proteins | sample 5400671 | NCBI WGS metagenome assembly WNGD01 (sample SAMN13153369, study PRJNA577476) | soil metagenome | isolation source: 40 cm soil or saprolite under grassland replicate 2 | place: USA:California | collected 2016-06-15 | reverse complement strand
GACGTTCCTGCCCACGCCGCTGGCTGAGGCGGTGCTCGACGAGCGGTGGCCGTCCCACACCGTGCTCAGGCTGATGCACACAGGCGGCTCGGCGCTCCACCGCGGCGTGCCCCCGGGCCTGCCGTTCACTCTGGTCAACCTCTACGGGCCGGCCGAGTGCACGGTGGGTGTGACGACCGCTCCGGTGCTGCCGGCCGGCCCCGTGCCGCCACCGATCGGGGTTCCCATCGACGGCGTGCGCTGCTACGTGCTCGACGGCCTTGAGGCGGTGCCCGATGGCGAGCCCGGCGAGATGTGCCTCGCAGGAGCATGCGTGGCCCGCGGCTACCTGGGCGACCCGGCGGCCACGGCCAGGTCCTTCGCGCCTGACATCACGGTCCCTGGGCGGCGGATGTACCGGACCGGCGACAAGGTCCGCCGCCGGGCCGACGGATCCTTCGAGTACCTCGGCAGGCTCGACGATCAGGTCAAGATCCGCGGGTTCCGGATCGAGCCGGGCGAGGTGGCCGCGGTGCTGCGGCAGCATCCGGCGGTCAGGGAGTCCTTCGTGGCCGCCGAGCGATCCGGTCCCGCTGACCCGCGCCTGGTCGGCTACGTTGCCGCGGACGCCGCGCCCGCCGAGCTGATCGGGTTCGCCGCGTCGCGGCTGCCCGGCTACATGGTGCCCGCCGCGATCGTTGTGCTGCCCGCGCTGCCGATGACGCCCAACGGCAAGGTGGACCGCGCCGCGCTGCCCGCGCCCGGCCGGGCAGCCGCCGGCCTGGCCGAGGTGGCCGCGGCGCAGCGCACGCCGACCGAGGGCGCGGTGGCCGCGATCGTGGCCCGGCTGCTCGGGGGCGGGCAGGTCGGCGCCGATGACGACTTCTTCGCCCTCGGCGGTACCTCGTTGCTTGTCGGGCGGCTGGCTGCCCAGATCGCCGCCGAGCTGCAGGCCACGGTGAGCCTGGCCGACCTGCTCCGCGCCCGCACGGTGGCCGCGATCGCCGCCATCGTCGACGAGCGGGCCGGCCAGCAGACCACGGTGGCCAGCCTGAAGCCGGACTCCCCGCCGACGGCGCCGACCAGGCCGCCGGTCCGCCCGGGCCGCAGGGAACGGCCGACACCGCTGTCGCTGCAGCAGGAGCGGGTGTGGTTCTTCGAGCAGCTGTCACCGGGTAACCTGGCCTACAACTTCCAGGCCACGGTGTCGCTGCACGGCGAGGTGGACACCGTGGCGCTGCGCGCCGCGCTCGACGAGATCGTGCGCAGGCACGAGATCCTGCGGACCGCGTTCGTCACGGTCGACGGGGCCGCGATGCAGCGGCCGGTCACGACGGCGAGGGCGCCGCTGCGGGTGCTGGACGTCCCCGCCGAGCACGCCGAGAAGGTCATCGCCTCGGAGTTGCGCAAGCCGTTCGACCTGACCAGGCCGCCGTTAGCGCGCTGGCTGCTGCTGCGCCACGCGGGGGGCGAGAACACGTTCGTCCACGTGGAGCACCACTTCGTGCACGACGGCTGGTCGCTGGCGGTGCTGCTGTCCGAGCTGAGCGCCCTCTACCAGGCCTTCGCGACCGGTCAGCCCTCGCCACTTCCCGATCTCGCCGTCCAGTACGCGGACTACGCGCTTTGGCAGCGGGAGTGGATGCGGGGCGAGGTACTGAGGGCTCACGTGGACCACTGGACCTCTCTGCTAGCCGGCGCACCCGACATCCTGGAGCTGCCGGCCGATCACCCGCGGCCGCCGGTCATGAGCTTCCGCGGCGCGGCGCCGCGGATCAAGGTTCCGGCCGAGTTGTCCCGCGTGCTGCGCTCGTTCAGCCGGAAGCACCGGGTGTCGCTGTTCTCGACCATGTACGCGGGCTTCGCGGCGCTGCTGTACCGCTACACCGGTCAACAGGACCTGCTCGTGGGCACCGGCGCGGCGAACCGCAGCCTGCCCGAGTTCGAACCGCTGCTTGGCATGATCGTCAACATCCTGGTCCTGCGAACCAAGGTCTGCGGCCAGATGTCGTTCACAGACCTGCTCGACCAGGTGCAGCGGACCGTCGTCGACGCGCTGGCCTGGTCGGACACCCCAGTGGACGCCCTCATCGACGCGATCGGCCCAGCCCGCGACCCCTCGCGCACTCCGCTTTTCCAGGTCATGTTCAGCTTCCACGACTCCGCCGTGCCCGACTTGGACTTCGGCGGGCTCACCGGCGCTGTCACCGAGCGCGCGAACGGCTCGGCCAAGTCCGACCTCAACGTGATCGTGGTGCCGCGGGCCGCGCAGCGGCTTGGCCGGGAGCCCCGGCCCGAGGACGACGACCTTAGCCTGATCTGGGAGCACTCGACCGACCTGTTCGACGAGGCCACCATGTCCCGGATGGTCACGCACTACCTGAACCTGCTCACCGATGCCCTGGCCAGGCCGGCGACCCAGGTCGGCAGGCTGCGGCTGCTCACCGACTCCGAGTCGCGGCTGCTCGACTCCTGGAGCCGCGGGCCAGCGGTGACCGACGCCAGGCCGGTGACCGAGCTGATTGCCAAGGTCTGCCGCGCGCCGGACGTGGTCGCCGGGCGGAACCGCACCCGCGCCGCCTACCCCGCGGACGCTACCGTCCCCGCGCTGTTCGCGGCCCAGGTCGCCAGGAACCCTGACGCGACGGCGCTGGTCTTCGGCGCCGCCTCCGTAACCTACGCCGAGCTCGACCGGCGCAGTAACGCACTGGCCTGGCTGCTGCGCCGACGCGGCGTGGGCGCGGATGTACCGGTCGGGGTGGCGATGGAGCGCGGCACCGACCTCGTCGCCGCCCTACTGGCCGTGCTGAAAGCCGGCGGTGCCTACCTGCCCATCGACATCGGCAGCCCGGCGTTCCGCGTGGCCGCCATGATCGCCGCTGCGGGTGCCCGGCTCGTGCTGGTCACGGCCGAGACCGCCGCCGCGATGCCCCAGCTGGCGGGCGCGGACATGGTCCGCGTCGACCAGGAGCTCGCTCTGGCCGCCGATGAGCGCGCTGCACCTCCGGACATCTCGCATCCGCTGAGCCTGGCCTACATCAGCTTCACCTCAGGCTCGACCGGCGTGCCGAAGGGCGTCGCCGTGCCGCAGCGCGCCGTCATCCGGCTCATCAGCGATCCGACGTTCGCCTCCCTCGGTCCCGGCGAGCGGCTGCTCCACCTGGCCCCGGTCGCGTTCGATGCCTCCACGCTGGAAATCTGGGGCGCGCTGCTGACCGGCGCCACGGTCGTGATCGCGCCGCCCGGCCCGCTCGGGCTGTCGGATGTCGCGTCGCTGCTGCGCACCGCCGGCGTGACGGTCGCTTGGCTCACCGCCGGACTGTTCCACCAGCTGGCCGAGACGGATATCGACGCGATCGCCGCCGTCCCCGTTGTCCTGGCGGGCGGCGACGTGCTCAATCCGGACACAGTGCGCGCCGTGCTCGCGGCGCGCCGCGGGCAGCCCCTGGTCAACGGCTACGGCCCGACCGAGAACACCACCTTCACCGCATGCCATGTCATGACCGACCCGAGCCAGGTCGGGGCGACGGTGCCAATCGGTCGCCCGATCCAGCACACCACCGTGCACGTCCTCGACCAGCGCGGGCGGCCCGCGCCGATTGGCGTGACCGGCGAGCTGTATACCGGCGGGGACGGATTGGCCCGCGGTTACACCGGGAACGCCGCGGCGACGGCGCGGGCGTTCGTGCCCGACCCGTCCGGGCACGGCGCGCGCCTGTACCGGAGCGGAGACCTGGCGCGCTGGCGCGCGGACGGGACCCTCGAATTCGTCGGCCGCTTAGACGATCAGATCAAGATCCGCGGGTTCCGGGTCGAACCCGGCGAGGTCGCGGCGGTTCTCCGCGCGCATCCGGCAGTGCGGGAATCGGTCGTCCTCGTAGCGGGCGAGGGCGCGCAGCGGCACCTGATCGGCTACGTGACGCCGGCGGACGGTGTGGACCTCGCTACGCTGCGGCCGTCAATGCTGCGCGGCTTCGTCGCGCAGCGGCTGCCGGATTACCTGGTACCAACCGGATTCAAGGCCGTCGACCGGCTCCCACTAAACGCCAACGGCAAGGTCGACCGAGCCGCGCTGCCCGCGCCCGAGCGGGAGACTCGCGGACCGGCCACCCCGCTGCGCGGCGCCACCGAGGAACGGCTCGCCGATATCTGGCGGCTGCTGCTGCCCGAGGACGGCGCCCGCGGCGGCGATATCGGCCGCGAGGACAGCTTCTTTGCGCTCGGCGGCAACTCCCTGTCGGCGGCGCGCCTGATGTTCCGCATCGGCGAGGTTTTCGACGTCAAACTGCGCTTGGCCTCGTTCTACGAGGCGCCCAGGCTCGCCGCCTGCGCCGCCGCCATCGACGCGGCCCAATCGGCCGGCCAGGTCGCGGTCAGTGCGCCGCCATCGGCCGTGGCGCCGTCAAGCATCGGTCGCAGGGACCGCAGCGCTTATCGCGTGGCCGCCCCGCAGCCGACGCCGGACCGGCCATCCGCGCTCGCGCCGCATCTCGTGCGCCTGACCGACGACTGGGCGCTGTGGCGAACGGTGTGCCTGCGCGCGGCGGGCTTCCCGGTCCATCTGCTCGCCGCACTGGGGGACGCCGACCTTGCGCGCGCCGCGGACGCAGCCATCGCCGCGGACGCCCGCGCGCTGGCCGCCTCAGATCGGGTCGCGCGGGACCGGGCCGGCGCCGTCTACGCCGCCGAGTTCACCGCCGCGGTCCGGCGTCTGTCCGCGGCCCTGCACGAGGCGGCCGGCCTGCCGGCGCTGCGGGAAGCGGTCGCCTGGCAGAACCGCCACGCGCTGACGACCGGCATTGACGTGCTGGTCCGCCGCGGGCCTGAGCCAGGTAAGCGCAACGCTCAGCGCAGGCAGCACGAGGCGCTCGTCGCGAGGTATCTGCAGCGTTACTGCGCGAAGAACGAAACCATTGGCTTCTTCGGGCCGGTGAGCTGGTCGCAGATCGACGATGACCCCGGCATCCGCATCACGCACACCGCTGATGGGCACTCGCTGGCCGCCCGCGTCACCTACCTGGAGGGCTGGGCGGTGCGCGCGATCATGGCCGACCACGGCAGCGCGCTGCGCCCCTGGCTCGTGCCGCGGCGGATGCCGTTCGTGGGCGTCGACGGCACGCTGCTGCGCCTGCCGCTGGCGCCAGCGGTGCCGCTGACGCCGGCCGAGGCGGCTGTCATGCGGGCGTGCGACGGCACCCGTGACGCTGGTGAGGTCGCGGCCGCGGTGCTCGCCGATCCCTGCGCCGGGTTCGGCGATGTCGCGGAAGTCTTCGCGCTGATGGGGCGGCTGGCCGACAGCCGCCGACTGGCCTGGCAGGTCGACGTAGCTCCGCAGGACATCCGGCCCGAGCGCTCCGTGCGGGCGCTCCTGTCGCGGGTCACCGACGACGGTGTCCGCGGGCCGGCTGAAAAGGCGCTAGCGGAGCTGACCGCTGCCAGGGACGAGCTGGCCGACGCCGCCGGCGACGCGGAGCGGGTCGCCGTGGCCATGGCCGGCCTGGAGGCGACGTTCACCCGTCTGGCCGGGGTCCCGCCCACGCGTCGGGCGGGAGAGCTCTATGCCGGCCGTACGCTCGCCTATGAGGAGTGCCTGCGCGGCGACACGGTGCGGCTGGGCGCGGACGTCCTGGATGGCCTGCGCGCGCCGCTGGCGCTGGTGCTCGACAGCGCACGGTGGTTCACCACGGCCTGCGGCGCGCTGTACGCGCGACACTTCGAGGAGGCCTACCGGCAGCGGGCCGCTTGGCTCGGCACCGACATCGTGCCGTTCGCCGACTTCTGGCTGATCGTCAACGGCTCGCTGTTCGACCAGCCGCCGCAGCTCATCGAGCCTGTGGCGCGCGCGCTGCGGCAGCGCTGGTCGGCGATCCTGGACCTGCCGCCGGGCGCCCGGCGGATCCAGCTGCGGGCAGCCGACCTGCGGGAGCGGGTGACATCGGCGTTTCCGGCCCAGCCGCTGCCCTGGCCGATGGCGGTGCACAACAGCCCCGACCTGATGATCGCGGGCGCGGAAGCCGCCGCTGGCGGCCGGCTCACCTGGGTGCTCGGCGAGGTCCACCCCAGCATCGTCACCTCGCGCTACGCCACGTGGCTGGAGTTCCATGACGCCCCGGACGCCGTCCACGCCGCCATGCGGCACGACCTGCGCGGCTCTGCCGTGTGGTACGCCGAGACCGCCGAGAACGGCGGCACTTGCACGCGGCTGTGCAATGTGCTGTCTTCGCCCGGCGACTTCCGCCTCGTCAACGCGCACGACTCCTGCGGCTATGACCCCGCCACGACCGTGACGGTCGGCGAGTGCGACCTGATCAGCTCTCCCGCCGGGCTGCGGGTGCGGCGCCGCGACGGGACATTCGAACGCGGCCTGCTTGAGGTCGTCGGCGACCTGATCAGCGTCACGACCTCAAACTGTTTCGACCTGGCGCCACCGGGCGCGCATGCGCCGCGCGTCACCATCGACGATCTCGTGGTGAGCCGTGAGAGGTGGACGCTCGCCGCCACCGATCCAGCATTCGCCGACACCACCGACGAGAGCGCCCGCTATCTGCAGGCCAGGGCGTGGGCGGCGAGCCACGGACTGCCACGGCACGTGTTCCTGCGGTTCACCGGCGAGCGCAAGCCGATCTACGCGGACCTGACCAGCCTCGCATCGATCGACCTGATCTCGCGGTCGCTACGCCGCTCCCGCCGGAACGCCGGCGCCGATGCGACAGTGGCCGTCGTCGAGATGCTGCCCACGCCGGACGAGGTGTGGCTCGCCGACGCCCAGGGCCTGCGCTACATCGCGGAGCTGCGTATGGTGGCGGTCGACCAGAAAGCGGCTGACCAGAAGCAGGAAGGCTGATCGTGGCCGTATACGAGTTCCCCACGTCATTTGGCCAGCGGCGGATGTGGCTGCTGGCCGAGATGGACTCCGGTGAGCCCGCCTACAACATCGCGTGGGCGCTATGGCTGGATGGCGCGCTTGAGGTCAGCGCGCTGCAGCAAGCCTGGGACGCCGCACTGGTCAGGCACGAGGTGCTGCGCACCACCTTTCGAAACGAGTCCGGCGTGCCGGTGCAGGTGATCGAGGACGAGCCGGCCGCGCGGCCCCTGCTGGTCACCTCCGTCGAGCAGTTGGCCGCCGGCGAGCGGAAGCCGGCCGCCCTGGCGCTGATCGACGACCTCGCCCGCACTCCTTTCGATCTGGCCACCGCGCCGCTCGCGCGTGCCGCCCTGGTGCGGCTGTCGCCGGAAGCTCACGTGCTCGCGGTGGTGATGCACCACATCGTCGCGGACGGCTGGTCCTTCCGGATCCTGTTCGACGAGCTGTCAGCGGACTACGAGGCGATCAGCCGCGGCGGCGATCCGGTCACCGCGGAACCGCCGATCCAGTACGCCGACTTCGCCATCTGGCAGATCGAGCACGCCGAGGACGGCGGGTACGCGTCGGCCGAACGGTTCTGGCGCACCGAGCTGGCCGATGCCCCGTCGGCGCTGCCGCTGCCAGCGGATGCGCCGTACCCGGCGCGCCAGACTTCCGCCGCCGGGGGCATTGACACCACGATCGACGGCAACCTGGCCGACGCGCTCAGGCAGCTCGCCGCCCGGCACGGAACCACGCTGTTCGCCGTCCTGCTGGCCGCATACGCGGCGGTGCTCGCCCGGCTGACCGGCAGCGACGACCTGCTGATCGCGGTGCCGATGGCTGCCCGTACCCGGCCGGAGACCGAGTCGGTCGTCGGGCTGTTCATGAACACCGTCACAATCCGGATCCGGGTCGACCGGTACGGGACGCTCAGCGACCTGGTGCGGTCTGTCCACACCGCGACCGCGCGGGCGATGGCGCACCAGGAGCTGCCGTTCGCCAGGGTGGTGGAGCTGGTCAGGCCCGACCGTGACCCGGCGCGGCTGCCGCTGGTCCAGGTGATGTTCGCGATGGAGGAGCCGTGGGTCGTCCCGGACCGCGGCGGGCTGCGCTGGCGCCCGGAGCTGATGGAGATCGGCACCGCCAAGTTCGAGATCGAGCTGACGGTCACCGACGCGCCGGCCGGGCCGCACGTGCGGGTCAACTACAACAGCGACTTGTTCCACCCGGCCACCGGCCAGCTCGTGGCCGACGGCTTCACAGCGATCCTGCGCTGCCTCTGCTTCGACCCGGACCGGGTCGTCGCCGACGCGGACATCATGTCGCCCGGCGAGGTTGCCCTCGTCACGAGCGTGTGGCCGGACGGTGGTCCGGTCGCTGACCCGGACGCGACCGCCGTGGCCCAGCTGTGGGCGGCATGTGCCGGCGACTCAGTCATCGCCGTCGGCGCCGACGGCGCGCTGACCGGTGCCGACGTGCGCGACCTGGCGCGCCGGATCGCCGCCGCCGTTCGCGGGCACGGCGTCGGCGTGTCCGACCGGGTCGCGATCCTTCTGCCCCGCGGCGCCCGGATGCTGCCGGCGATCCTCGGCATCTGGTCGGCCGGCGCGTCCTACGTGCCGCTGGACCCGATCTATCCGGCCCAGCGGCTTGCCACGATGCTCAGCGACGCGGGCGCGGCCGCGATCGTGGTCGACAGCAGCGCCGCTGCCGCGCTTGGCCCGCCGCCCGCCGCGAAGCCGATAGCGATCGTGGACCTGGCGACGCTGGCCGCCACGGGTGCCGGGCCGGCCGAGCCGGTGGCGGACCTGCCGCCGTCGGCCGCCGCAGTGACGATCTTCACCTCGGGATCGACCGGCCGCCCGAAAGCGGTCAGCGTGACCCAGGGCGGCATCGCCACGCTGCTGAACGCCGTGCGGCCGATGCTCGCGCTCGGCCCCCAGGACCGATTCGTCGCGGTGGCGACCTTCGCGTTCGACATCGCCCTGGTCGAGCTGCTCGCGCCGGTGCTGGCCGGCGGGTGCGTCGTGATCGCCGATGCCGAGCAAATACTCGACGCGGCGCAGTTGCGCGATCTGCTGGCCGACAGCGGCGCGACAGCGCTGCAGGCGACGCCGGCGGGCTGGCGGATGCTCGTCGACGCCGGCGGGATCCCGGCCGGGGTGAGGCTGCGGATGACCGCCGGGGAGCCGCTGCCCAGGGACCTCGCCGACGCGATCGGCGCCGGGACTTCAGTGCGCCTGTGGAACCTGTACGGCCCGACCGAGACCACGATCTACTCGGGCGGCGACGCCGTCGGCCCCTCGCCAGCCCCGATCGAGATCGGGTCGATCATCGCAGGGACCCAGCTATACGTGCTCGACGACCGGCTGCGGCCGGTCCCGCCCGGTGTCTTCGGGGAGGTCGACATCGGTGGTGCCGGGGTCGCCCACGGCTACCACGGCGCGCCCGGCATGACCGCGGGCCGGTTCGTCCCTGACCCGTTCAGCGGACAGCCCGGCGCGCGCCTGTACCGGACCGGCGACGTCGGCCGGTGGCGCAGATCCGGGCGGATCGAGCTCGCCGGCCGCGCGGACCGGCAGCTCAAGATCCGCGGCTACCGGGTGGAGAGCGGCGAGGTCGAGGCGGCGCTGCGGAGCCAGGACGACATCGCGCAGGCCGTGGTGTCGGTCCGCGGCGCGGGCGACGACGTCCGGCTCGTCGGCTACCTCGTCACCCGTTCCGGCGCCGACCGCCCGCCCGCTGGGCTGCGCGAGCACCTTCGCGAGGTGCTTCCTGACTACATGGTGCCGGCCACCTTCGTGGTGCTGCCCGCGCTGCCGCTCACCGGCAGCGGGAAGATCGACCACGGCGCGCTTCCCGAGCCGGACTGGGGCACGGCCCCCGGCCAGGTCCCGGTCGCGCCGCGGACGCCGACCGAATCGAAGCTCGCGGCGATCGTTGCCGAACTGCTCGCGCTGCCGGCGCCGGTCGGCGTGAGCGACAACTTCTTCGCTCTCGGCGGCCACTCGCTGACCGCGACCCGGCTGATGGCCCGCATCCGGGCCGTCTACGGCGTCGACCTGCCCGTCCGCACGCTCTTCTCCGATCCCACGGTCGCCGGCCTGGCCGCCGCACTTGCCGCCGCTAGCAACGGCGCGGCGGACCCGGCGGACTCCGCACGGCGGAAGCAGCGGGCCGATCTCGGCGGCGCGCAGGCCGGCGATGTGCCGCGAACGTTCGTACCCGGCGACCGGAGGTAGGTCCCCATGCGCTTCCCTGTGTCGTTCTCGCAGCAGCGGCTGTGGTTCCTCGATCAGCTTGAGCCCGGCGAACCCACGTACAACATGCCGTATGCGATGTGGCTCGACGGCCCGCTCGACGCGCAGGCGCTGCAGCGGGCGATGGACGCCATGGTCGCGCGCCACGCCGTGCTGCGGACGAGCATCGTCGCCTTCGACGGCGTGCCCGAGCAAGTCGTCGCCGACGCCGGTACGGTGCCGATCGAGCGCATCGAGCTGCCTGCGGGGCTGGACGCCGGTGAGCGCACCCGGCAGGCCGAGTCAATCGCGGCCGACCACGCGCGCCAGCCGTTCGATCTGGCCACCGGGCCGCTGATCCGGGCTGCGCTGATCGGCGCTGGTCCTGACCGGTGGCTGTTCGTGCTGGTCATCCACCACATCATCAGCGACGGCGCGACGATGGAGATCCTGATCGACGAGCTGTCCGCCTTTTACCGGGCCGAAACGACCGGTGCGCCCGCGTCGCTGCCGCCACAGTGGATGGAGTACGGCGACTACGCCGTGTGGCAGCACGACCTGCTGCGCGGCGAGGAGCTTGACCGGCAGCTGGGCTACTGGCGCGAGCAGCTCCGCGGCGCACCGCAAGTTCTCACGCTGCCCTCTGACCGGCCCAGGCCCGCCAGCCAGTCCTCGCGCGGCGCGGTAGCGAAGCTCACTGTCGACGCCGAGACGACCCGGCGCCTGGCCGCGGTGGCCCACGATGCCAACGCCACCATGTTCATGGTGTTCCTCACCGGCTTCGCGGCGGTGTTGTCGCGCTACGCGCGCGAGACCGACATCGTGACCGGCACCCAGGCGGCTGGCCGCACCCACACCGAGCTGGACCCGATCGTCGGCATGTTCACGAACACTGTCCCGCTGCGGCTGTCGCTGGCCGGCGATCCGGCCTTCACCGGGCTGCTCGGCCGGGTCAGGGACACCACCCTGGATGCGATGTTGCACCAGCAGGTCCCGTTCGAGAAGCTCGTCAAGGAGTTCGCGCCAGACCGCACGCTCGGGCACTGGCCGCTTGTACAGGTCCAGTTCGTCTACGGATCGCTCACGCCGCCCACGCTGGATCTTCCTGGTATCACCTCGCGCTCCCGGGCGCTGCTCACCGGGACCGCGAAACTCGACATCACCGTATACGCGGACACACAGGACGGCCAGACCACGACGCTGGCGATGGAATACAGCACGGACCAATTCGACCGGGTGTGGGCCGACCGGTTCCTGCGCTGCATGGCGACCCTGCTCGAGCACGCGGCGGACGCTCCCGGCACTCCGGTGGCGGGCCTGCCGATGCTGTCGGCCACGGAGCGCGACGCGCTGATCATCGGGCGCAACCGCCAGGCGCTCCCCGCCGGCGACGACGACAGCGTGGACATCCGGCGCCTGCTCCAGGCGTCGACGTCCCGCGTCATCGATCGCGACGGTGCCCAGCCGATGAGCCAGGTGTGCGATCGCGCCGCCCGGATCGCCCGGACTCTCCGGCATGCTGACGGCGCTGCTCGGTGTGTGGTGGGCCGGCGGCGCTTACGTGCCGCTGGATCCGGGTTTCCCGGAGGCGCGGCTGGCCGCGATGGCCCGCGGAGCCGGCCTGCAGATCATCGTCTCCGACTCCGCGCACCGCGATCTCACCCGGTCCGTGGCCGACGGCGCCGCGGTGATCTGCGTCGACGACCCGGCGGCGGCGGCGTCGCCGCTCGCTCCCGTGCCCGTGCCCGCCGCCGCGCTCGCCTACGTCATCTTCACCTCCGGCTCGACCGGGCAGCCTAAGGGCGTCGGCATTGAGCACCGGGCTGTCACGAATCTGCTCGCGTCGTTCCGGCGCGCGCTCAGGCTCGGCAGTGACGACAGCTTCGTCGCCGTCACGACGCTGTCGTTCGACATCGCCCTCCTCGAGCTTCTGCTGCCCGTGGCCTGTGGCGCCGACCTCGTGATCGCGACCGCCGACGAGGCCCGCGAGCCCGATCGGCTGCGGTCGCTGATCGAGCGGACGGCCGCGACCGCGATGCAGGCGACGCCGCAGACGTGGCGCCTGCTGGCATCAGCGGGCGGCGTGCCCGCTGGCCTGCGGCTGCGCCTCTGCGGTGGCGAGGCCCTCCCGGCCGACCTCGCGGACCAGCTGATGGCTCCCGGCGCCATCTTGTGGAACGTCTACGGCCCGACCGAGACCACGGTGTGGTCGGCGGCTGGCGTCGTCACCAGCGCGGCAGAGGCGGCGGAGATCGGGCCGCCGATCGATCACACCCGCGTGTACGTTCTGGACGAGCGCCTGATGCCGGTGCCGGTCGGTGTGGTGGGCGAGGTCTGCCTGGCCGGCCGCGGCGTCGCGCGCGGCTATCACCACCGGCCGGGGCTCACGGCACGGTCGTTCCGGCCTGACCCGTGGAGCAACGAGCCGGGAGCGCGGATGTACCTGACCGGCGACCTCGGCCGGTGGCGGGAAGGTGCGGGCCTCGAGCTGATCGGCAGGAACGACCGCCAGGTGAAGATCCGCGGCTTCCGGATCGAGTGCGGCGAGATCGAGGCCGTGCTGCGCGCACACCGTGACGTGCGCCAAGCGGCCGTCGTCACCGCCACAAGGTCCGGTGAGCCTGCGCTGGTCGCGTACATCGTGCCCCGCCGAAACAGCGCCGCGGCGCAGCCCGGCACCGACCTGCTTGAGGAGCTGCGGCCGCACCTGCGCGCCGCGCTGCCAGATTACATGGTCCCGGCGCTCGTGGTCGCGCTGCCCGCGCTGCCGCTGACGCCGAACGGGAAGGTCGACCGGGCCGCGCTTCCCGCCCCGCTGTGGGGTGCTCCGCCATCGGCGGCCGACCGCGTCCAGCCCCGGAACCATGTCGAGGCGACCCTCGCCCGGATGTGGAGCGACCTCCTCGCGACCGAGGAGCCGATCGGCGTGCACGACAACCTTTTCGCCCTCGGCGGTCACTCGCTGACCGCGACCAGATTCGTCGCTCGCGTCGCCGACACCTACGGCGTGAGCCTGCCGGTTCACCACGTCTTCGCCGGCCCGACGATCGCGGAACTGGCCGAGGTCATCTCCGCCGACCCGGATTTCGGGCTCGCCGCGGCCTCGGACCGCCACGCCGAGCTGGACGCGCTCAGCGACGAGGACCTGGACGAGCTACTGCGCGCGGCGCTTGTCCAGCGCTATCGGCGGCAGACGATCGCGGGCGGCCCCGATTCGTAACGCGACCTCGGCCACGTTCGTGACAAGCGGCGGGAGCACCGGACGGTGTTCGCTCTGTCCGGCTCGTTCGGCTTCGGCGGGCACGACGTCAGCCTGGTGCTGGGCGGCCCGAGCACTACGAAGTGGGGCCGGTCTAACGGATACCGTCGTCGGCCCAACTCACGGCAGCGCCAGCGGGAGGTCATCATGGCACGCGTGCTGTTCATCACGGGATTCAACCGCAGCGGGACGACGCTGGTCACCTCTGCCGTAACGCAGGCCGCCCGGGCGAGGACCCTGACCGTGGGCGACCTGGCCCGGCACATGCCCAGCGTGCAGCGGTTCCTGGCGGCTGCGAGCAAGTACGGGACGGTCCCCGACCGCGGGGTGGACCGGTTGCCGGTCAGCGAGTCGACCCCGGAGGAGTACGGCTGGCTGCTGAACGCGGTGACCGGCGACTTCGCCTTCGGCACGCAGGCGGCGCAGGCTGGCGTGTTGCACTCGCTGGTCGACGAGCTTGCGGGTGCCGGGCACGCCACGGTCGTGCTCAAGAACCCCTGGGACACCGGCCGGGAGCGGCTGCTGCTCGACCATTTCGCCGGCTCGCGGGTCCTGCTGGTCCGGCGTGATCTCAGCGCGATCGAGGACAGCCAGAGGCGGGCCTGGAACCGGATGGCCACGTCCAACCGGTACGTGCGCGCGCTGATCGCCGACCCCCGTCGCAGGGCCGAGACTCTCGGGGCGATCCTGGATCCTCTGGCACGGCAGCGCGTGGTCCGTGACGCCAGGCGCAGGATGCGCAGGGACGCCGTGCGGCTGGCGCGCAGCGTCTCGAAGCTTCCGCTCGACCGGGTCGCGTTCTTGTCCTACGACGAGCTGCGCGCCGACCCGTCCGCCGGGGCGTCGTGGGCCGCGCACATCCTCGACCCGAGCGCGCTTGGCGAGGCTATCGCCGCGCACACCTTCCCCGAGTACAACAGGGCGAGCGCGCGGACCGTGATGGCCCGGGTGATCGACTGGTACTGGGCGCGGGCCTGGCGGCGGGCCAGGGCCAGGCAGGTCAGGGCGGGCATCCTGGCCGTGCCTGCAAGATCCGGGCCGCGCGCCGGTCGTCTGGCTCGGGCGGTGAGGCGATGAACCGCTTCCTCTTCGTCTCGCCTCCGCTGGCCGGGTCAGCCCGGCCAGCGGGATGGCGCCAGGAGAGCAGCGTCGCCGGGGTCACGGCGAACACCTCGCCCCGCCGGCAGCGAGGAACAAACCGCGACAAGGCCGCCATGTGGACGCGGGTCGGCCAGTACCACCGGGACACAGCGGCGGGGTCAGCGTGCGAACGACGCGGCGTCAGGGCAGGAGGAGCAAGGCGTCGCCGATGGGGCGTTCACCCGTCGTGTCGGAGGGGTGGTTCACCAGCGTGCTCCCGATCGTCATCGTGCTGGAGCCCCCGCCGTCCAGGTTCACCGCGTCGCGCGCCCCGAGTGCCTGCATGATCCGAGCCTCCTCCGCGAACGACAGCCCCACGCTGATATCTGGGTAGCGCCCATCGGCAACCACCAACACGATCGTCCCGTCCGGCCTCACGCCCGCCAGCGTCCGTGGGTTGCGGTGCTCGCCGAAGTGGTAGTAGAAGCTCGGGTCGCCGGGGTGGGCGAAGCCCTCGGCGTAGGCCGTGATGTCCGCGGCCCCCTCGCCCAGCAGGCGCGGCCCGCCGTTGATGATCCCTGTCCGGGCGGTCGGCTGGAAGACAGCGCACCCGGAGGCCTGTGTGCACAACGGCTGGCCTCCGGACAGCACCTGCTCATGCACCGTGATCCGGTCGCCCACCCGCGCGTGGTCCCGGAGCCACTGCGCGCCCGAGTCCGTGCCCGCCAACACCGATCCATCAGCCGGAACCGACGTCCCCCGCCCCTCGTGCGCGGCGACCACCACGCCCGAGGAGTCCAGCGTCGCCTCGTAGCCGTCCCCGCCAGGAGTCGTCGTGCCGAAGTCGGGCGTGTAGAGGATCACCTCGCTCGAGTCCGTGCACGTGAAGTCGTGCAGTGGGCTCTCCGTCGGATCGTCGCCGCCCACGCCTCCGCACGCGCGGATCAGCCCTGGCAGCCGGTTGAGCCCGTCGAGCTCCCGTTGCGCGCCGTCCGGGGAAACGATCCCGTCGATCGTGCTCAGCCGAACCACCCGCGCCGACACGCTGGAGCCTTCGGTCACGACCAAGTCCGTGCGGCCATTCACCGCCTCGCTGATTAGCCGTCCGTCGATCACCGATAGGCCCGCGAGGTCGCCCGGCGTGCCGTCTTCCGGCCCCACCACAAAGTAGCCCCCGTTGGTCCCCGCGATCGCGCCGGTGCGCGCCGCGATGCTCGTCAGTTGCTCCTTGTCCGGCACGATGTCGGTGGCGAGGTGCGGCTCGAGCCTGCCCTGGAAGCTCGACGGGTCGATTGTCATGACGTGCAGGATCCACGGCCCGTCGGTCGTCGAGCCGTCCAGGCTCGTGTAGTCGGTTCTGGCATGGGAGTAGCCGGCGGCCCGCAGCCGCTGGGTGCGGGAGTCGGCCTGGACCTGCGACGAGAAGTGCCCGCTCCGCACGACGTAGTCCTTTGCCCCCGGGGCCGGGTCATCGGGCGCGGTCGGGAACGGGTGCACATAGGCGTCGAAGCCGTCGGCCTTCAGCCGGGCCACCAGCTCATCGGCCTCGGCGCTCGTGCCGACCACGTCCACCTCCGCCGTCCAGAAATCGGCGGGGGACATGAAGCCGCGCTCGATCCGCGTGTAGGTCACCCCTGGTGCGACCCGCGTCGTGGTCTGGCTCTGCGGGAGGCCCGAGGGGCCCAGCGGCAGCCCGCCCGACGGGTCGCCGGCGGGTAAGGCATCGGTCGCGCCGCGAGCCGCGGAGGCCGGCCCGGCCGGCAGCATTCCAAGCGCCAGGACAACCGCTGTGACGAGGCCCAGAACGGTGCGATGGATTCTCAGCACGCCGCCTCCTCCACAACCGTCGCTTCGGGGCGGAACTTGCCCGGGAGCTGCTTTCCCGAAACCGTTCGGTGTGCTCTCCGCACCACCACCCACGGCGTCTCCCCGTCGCTGGACCGGTGACCGCGATCACGGTTCGGAAGATTCACTCACAGCTGACTGAGCGGTTGCGGTTTTCGCTCTCGGTATGTCCGCGTCCACAAGCGCGGTAGCGCCGGCCGGACGCGTGGCCGCGTCCTCGGTCCGCTCCCGCAGCCGCCACAGCGATTCGGTGTCGCCGAGTGGGACAACCGCCCTTAGGTGGGTGCTCTGCTGTACTTCGGGCAGATCCATGACGGCGTCGACGAGGCTCGCCCGGCGGCCAGGGGCGATATGCCCGGACGCCGCATGCAGCGATGCCAGAACGGTTGCGTTTGGCTGGGGGAAAGTCGTCACCTCGGCGGCGGCGACCGTTTGATCGCCGTCGTTGATTTCGACATGCCGCCGGGTAGCGGGATCGGTCATCGGGTGGCTCCTTGACTATTAGCCCGTTGCCTGCGAGAACAGCCGGACCCGGACCCAACGCCGCTGCCGAACAGCCGTAGCAGATCACCTCTTGCGCACGCCTGCTGGCGTCCGTTTCGGCGGCTGCGGTAGCCACCCGGTCCTGCCCGGCCCCACAGCGGCGCCGCTGCCGCAGGCCCCGTTAATGCCCTGCCCGGCCCGCCCGGCGTGAAACAGCAGTTCCGCACTCGCCTGATCCGGCAGATGGCTGCGGCACGGTCTTGCGCCCCCGCATTGTCCGGCGTGGCGGCGTCGCTGATGATCGGTCACGGAACAAGAGCAACGGGGCACAAAGCGCCCGAAGCGGCGCCTACGTGTACCTCCTGATAATACGCGCCCGCCTTGCGAGGACCTCGCTTCCGGCCGTCGCCGCGGCCAGCCGCCGCAGGTGGCCTGCAGTTTCTGGCTGTGACGCGCGCGCGGCAGCCGTTATGGACATTGATACCGAACGGCTGCCGCATCGTGACACGGTCGGCGCGCGGTAACCACGTCTTGGGCGCGACGCGCCGGCCGCTTCAGCGGCGACGATGGCTCATGGCGAAGGCTGCTCCATCGCCTCGGTGCCTTGATGGGTGTCAGCTGACAGCCGCCTGGCGCGGCGGGAGACCTTCAAAGGGTGCCTCCAATGAGGCAACGTTCCATTTCCGCTGCAGGAACCTCATTTGCGGCGCCGACGCCAGATGAGCCAGGCCGCGGCCGATGTGATGCTCAGCACCGGCCCGGGATGCGCGCTCGCCCACAGGGCTGCCCGCAGGCTCCTGCGCAGGGCCGCGGCAGCCCGTGCCCCGTCCGGCGGCCCTGCGACGTCTGTCCACTCAAAGGACCGGAGCCGGTGCAAGAAGCCCTGCCAGACGCACCCTTCCAGACTGTGGATCAGTATCTGATCGCAAAAGTGCCGGGCCAGGCGCAAATCCCGCGCCAGCTCCCCCCAGCTCAGCGACGGCATCTGCGGCGAACCCGGGATATCCGGGCCGCCCCCGGTGGTGCCCACCCCGATCGCCGCCGCCTGCGGCCCATAGGCCCAGATCAGCCCGGGCCCCACCGCGCGCATGAACGAGGAATAGAGCATCCACACCTCGCGGTCGGTGGCCACGTCCACCAGCGCCAGCCGCTGCAGCAATGTCGAACCGGCTTGCCGCTCGTCGGCGATCAACGGGAACTGGTAATTCTCCACCCGCCAGCCATCGGCGCGGATCCGGTCGACCAACCCCCGGTACGCCGCCCGGGACCGGGCCGGCCGGACCCGGGCGAACAACCGCGGCAGCAGCATCGGCACCAGCCCCCAAGGGCCCTCCATGATCTGCAGGAAGATCCGGGCGTCCGGTTCGATGTCCAGGCCAACGCCGTCCCACACCAGCCCGTGCCGGCGTGTCCACGCTGACCATTGCTGATAGCAGCCCGCCGCCCGGTCAGCGTTGTCGGCGGTGAAGTAGTAGCCCTCCGCCAGCGGCAGCAGCGGGATCCCGACCACCGGGACGCCAGCCGCGTTCAGCCGCCGGACCACGTCGGCGCGCTCGTCGCTGAAATCCGAACACATCAGCGCCACCCGCGCGTCGAGCGCGAGAAGATCATCGATAACCGAGGGATCAGCGAACAACGCCGCCAGCCGGGCAGGATCCAGCTCACACGCGAACGTCAGCCGGGGCGGCGGGAACGTCAACGCGCCCCCGCCCCCGGCGTGGCCGCTGTGGACCGCCACGACTCTCCCGTCCACGCCGTTCGCCAGTAAGCAGCACCCAGCTTAGGCACTCACCGCAAAAGGACCGCTCGACTCGCGGATCAGCTCGGCCTCGATCCGGGCGCCGAGTTGCGACGGCACCAGCGGGAGGCCATGCCAGGTGCGGGCACGAACCGCTCTGCGTACGCGGCGACGACACGGCCGCACTCGTGACCGCGTTCCTGGTTGCCGCACAGACCGAACCGCGCAACCGCGGCCATAAGCACCGCCTATGCTGCACCCATGTCTAGCACCCAGCCGCCTGGACGTCCCGCGTCGGAGGGGGCTGGCGTACCCGACGGTTTCGAGCGGCTGCGGACGCCGCACCGGATGGCCTACATCAAAGGCGACGCGGGCTCCGCAGGGACGGCGGGGGCGCGGGAGGGTACCGATGCCCGGGCCCGATCGGCCGCACCGGACGACTGCCCCTTCCGGCACGTAGCCACTACGCGGAGGCATGGCCGGATGACTGACCGTGGCCGATGACCGGCCGGTGCGGCGGTGACCGCCGGGGAGGCCGTGCCGCGCAGCGGCGCTAGCGTCCCGCCCGGCCAGGCGGAGCCGGCCGCCGGGCCGGCGTCGCTGTGGCGGCACCGCGACTTCAACAAGCTCTGGCTGGGTCAGGCGGTCTCCGCTGTGGGCAGTCAGGTCACGCTGCTCGCCCTGCCGCTGACCGCGGTGCTCTACCTGCACGCCAGCGCGGGCCAGGTCGGGTTGCTGGCCGCCGCCGGGCTGGCGGCCGACTGCGGTCCCAGCCTCCTGTTCGGGGTGATGGCCGACCGGATGCGCAGGCGGCCGCTGATGATAGCGGCGGACACCGGCCGCGCGGCCGTCATCTCGCTGATCCCCGCGCTCGCCTGGACAGGCGGGCTGACGATGCCCGTGATGTACGCGGTGGCGCTCGTCCACGGTGGCCTGACCGGTGTCTTCGAGGTGGCCTACCGCTCCTACCTGCCGGGCCTGGTCGGCGCCGGGGCGCTGCTCCCCGGCAACAGCAGGCTGCAGGCCACCCAGTCGGTGGCGCAGGTGGGCGGCCCGGGGCTGTCCGGCGTCCTGGTGGGCCTGCTCGGCGCTCCGTTCACGCTGCTGGCGGACGCCGGCTCGTTCGTCGTGTCGGTGGCCTCGCTGCTGTGGATCCGGGCCCGCGAGCCCGCACCAGGGCGCGGTCACCGCCCCGGCGCCCCGGCCGGCGGCCGTGGGGTGATCAGCGAGATCCGGTCCGGCCTGCGGTTCATCTACCGCCACCCCGTGCTGCGCGCGCTCGCGGGCTCGGCCGCGACCTTCAACTTCTTCTCCCAGCTCCAGCTGACCCTGTTCGTGCTCTACGCGGCCCGTCAGATGCACATGCCGGCCGGGGCGATCGGGCTCGTCCTCGCCTGTTTCGGCGTCGGCGGCGTGGCGGCCGCGGCCACCGTCGGGCGGATCGTCGCCAGGATCGGCTACGGCCGCATGCTGGTGGCCGGCTACGCCCTCGCGGCGCTGGCCATTCTCTGCCTGCCCCTGGTCCCCGGCCCCCCCGCGCTGAGCACCGCGCTGTTCACCGGGGTGTACTTCACGGCCGGGTACGGGCTCGTCGGCACGAACATCGCGATGATGACCCTGCGCCAGGTCGCCACGCCGGCCTCGCTGCAGGGCCGGGTGAACGCCAGCTTCTGGTTCGCGATCAGCGCCCTGATGCCGCTGTCCGCCCTGCTGGCAGGCCTGCTCGGCGAGCGGCTGGGGCTGCGGGCCACGCTGTTCATCACCGCGGGCGGCATGCCGGTCTCCGTGGTGTGGATCGCCCTGTCGCCCACCCGCAAGGTGGTGGCCGCGCGAGAGCTTGAGCCGGCGCCCGAGACGCCGCCGGGATCTCATGGGTAAGGCTCTGGCCCGGCTGCCAGGCAGCAGCCGAACTTCATGTCGCTGCCCGTCAGCAGCACGGCCAGCTGCGAGTCCGTGCTGAAAGCGCGGGCGAAGACCCCGCCATAGCCGGCCGGGAAGGTGAATACCCCCCAGGTGACGATCCAGGGGACGGGTTCGCCGTCCTCGCCGGGACACAGTTCGGGCACCGGCCTGATCCGCCGCTGGATCACGTACGGGCCGTCCATCGCGGCTCTCAGCCGGTCCCGCCACAGCATCGCGCTGGTGTCAGGGTGCCATCCGGCCAGGACGCCGCGACCGCCATGCAAGAGGGTGGGCTTCAGGATGAGATCGCCGGGATGGCTGATCGCATGGTCGTACAGGTCCACCGTCCGGCCGTCCTCGAGGGTGACCGGCCCGGGCCTGACCATCCGGGTCCAGGGGAGAATGCGGTCGATGGCGGCACGTTCTTCCGGGCTGAGCAGGCGCCGGTTGGCGTGGTCGGAGAGCATCGCGAGCGATGCCTTGCTGCCGTAGACCTCGGCGTCGAGCGGAGTGAACATCACCAGTTCGCCCCTGGCCACGGCGTCGATCACCGGGTCTATCAGGGCATGGCCGTCCGGCTCGAGCAGATGCTCGGGCAGGAAGAGACGGAAGATGATGTCGACCGGCCGGCCGCGCAGCCGGACCCGGCCGCGGCTCACCTTGAGCTGCGCGATGTGGCAGGCATGCGCGTCGAGCCCGCGGGCGCGCCAGCGCCGGGTGATCGTGTGCAGGAGGGGTGCTATCCGGCGGTAGTGATCGGGCCAGTCCGCCACCGCGACCATCGGGAACGAGCCGCGCTCGAAGCCGGTCTCTTTGAAGATCACGCTGATGTGCTCGCTCAGCGTGTCGGCGAAGCGCAGCCGGTGCTCGCGGGCGAATTCGCGGAGCACTGGATGGCGGATCATGGCCCGGCAGAGCTCGCCATTCTCGATGCCGTCCACCGGGCTGCCCATGTTCAGCTCGAGCAGGCGCAAGCCGGACGGATCTGGGTACATGTCGGCCCGGGCCAGCTGGGTGACGTTCGGTGTCCTGGTGCGCAGCGCCGCCTTGACCTGATCATCGGTCATGCCCGCGGCCGCGGCGAACGCGGCGAAGTCGCCCCCGTACAACCGGTCGGGCAAACTGATCAGCGCGGTCCGCAGGTGCTGGAGATCGGAGTTTAACTGGCCGCTCTCGGCGTAGCCGATGAACAGCGGCCGGGACAGGTACCGCTGCCGCGGGGTGGCCCCCAGCATGCCGGTAGCGGGGACGACCGCGCGCAGGTCGCTGGCCGTGGCGCCGTGCCGCGTCACCGCGTCGAGGTAGCGAGCGGTCAGCGTGGCCCGGTCCGTCATGGCCCCTGCCTCTTTTGCCCTGTCGCCGGACACGGCGGGTGCTCTGCCGCGCGGAATAATTGTGCCACCGCTCTCACGGTCCCGCCCCGATCCCGCCCGCAACAAGCCTCATCCGCGGGTTGGGCCGGGTCGACTGTAGACCTGCGGGTGCAGGCGAGCGGATCACAGCCGTGAGACGCCGGGTGCGCGGAGGTCTTGCAGGAGGAGCGGGATCTCTTGTTCCTCGTAACGTGGCCGGGCAGCAGGGGCAGCGGGATATCGCCACAGTCGCAGTGACGGGATCGCGGTGCGCAGGGCGGCGACGATGTCGCGACCGGCGGGGTCGTCGTCGGCGCGGGCGTGGATAGTGGCACCGCCGTCTGCGAGCACGGTGAGCAGGCGGCGCACGGCGGCCGAAGGACGGCCGTTCGTGCAGACCAGGGGGAGCGCGTCGGCGCCGAGTTGGTCGGCGGCGGCGATCAGCACGGATGGGTTCTCGCAGACGTGCACGTCGGACGCGTCGCAGCCGAATGGCCCGGACAGGGATCGCCAGGTCAGCCACAGTGGCTCTGGCCCCGCCGCCGCGGTTAGCCGACAGGCGGCCGCGTCGCCGTGCAGGACCAGGTTCAGCACGAGGACGCGGGACGACACCGGGTCGCAGACGACCCCGGCCTCCTCCCAGGCGGCCCGCCACGCCTGTGCGGTGGCGGGCACGTCGACGCCGAGGAGGCGCAGCACGCCAGTCGCGACCGCGCCTCCCTTGTCAAGCGCGTGGGGGTCACCGATTGCCTCGGCCGCGAGCACGGTGAGCAAGACGGTCGAGCCGGCCGGGCCAGGAAGTTTCCGCCACACCTGGGCGCAGCGCTCGGCGAGTTCGAGCAGCTGTCCGCTCCCGGCGCGCGGCAGCCCGCGCCGAGCCAGCCAGCCCGTGGCTGCGGCGGCGGGAACGTCGGCAGCGGCCAGCGCGGTCGCCGCGAGCACTCGCTCGTCGTCCGCGTCACGCTGCGCGGCGGCCCGTTCCGCGGGCCGGTCCCGCAATGGGCCGCCTGTCTCCGTCAGCAGCGCGTCCAGGTCGGTGCCCACACTCTCGATCGCCGTCGCAAGCACTTTCGCGCCGACCTGCCGCCCCGACAGCGCCCACGTCGTGCCGAGCAGCTTGCCAACCTGATCGCGCTCGGCGCCGGCAAGAGCGACTCGAAGCGGTCGGCCGGCCATGCCGTGCCCGGCTTCGCGGCGCTGCCGTGCCGCCGCGAGCACCTTCGCAGGCCCGGGAAGGCGGGCCCACTCCAGCAGCCGGGGATCGATCACAGCGAGGAAAACAGGTCGTCGGAGGTGGTCGCGACCGAAACTGGGTCGGCTGAAAGGCTGGGCAGGTCCGCCGGGTCCGGGGTGGGGATGTGCGTCAGCTCGTTCCCGCTCCACACTGCGAGCTCCAGCGAGACCCCGGGCAGCGGCTGGGGTGCCCGGCGCACCTCGTAGATCGAGGCGAGCGGGACGGTGGAGGAGTTCGCGATGATGCCCGGACCCGCGATCAGCCAATCCAGGTCGCACGAAGTCAGCAACCGGAACATGGCGGCCTTGTTGGCGGAGTCAACACCGCCGAACGCCTCGTCGAGCCAGATCATGCGCGGCCCGATGCCCGACTGGTCGTACATGGCATGCAGCGCGGCGATGAAGGGCTGCATCAACGTGACGACTTTCGCTCCCTGGGACAGCAGGCCGTGATCGCCCCGGCCGAGCGCGCGCCAGCCGCCAGAAGATCCGTTGCCCGAACGCGCCGTGCGGTACTCCAGCCGCAACTCGAACCAGAGCCGGTAGTCGAGTATCTCCGCGAGCCTGGCCCGCCAGTCCGGGTCGCCGGCGACCCTTGCCCTCTCCTGCGCATCGCTGACTCGCCCGGCGAGGAAGCCGCGTAGCTGATCCTGGATGGTTTCCGGCAGCAGGCTGAAGTCGCGTTCCAGCGCGGCGAGCACGTCGTTGGCCGCGCGCTCCTCCGACACGGGCACCCGGATCAGCCGGAGGGTGAGCCCCGAGACCGACGTCGGATTCTGCGCGAGCTTGGCGTTGATGTCGGAACGCAGCCGTTCCGCCTCGGCGAGCCGGTCCCGCAGGTGCTCGATGAACGTACTGCCGAGCAGCTCGTTGATGGTCCTGGTGAGCTCCTCGTCGTACTCTGTCTGCAGCCGTCGCAGCAGCGCGTCCAGTGTCTGCACCGCGGTGGGCGGGGCCAGCGCGGCGCCGGTAGCGTCGACCACCACCTCGACGGCGCCGGGGAAGTCTTGACTGCCATCGCCGGGGGTGACGGTGCGGACGGTTCGCCCTGCGAGGGCCTCAAGCCGCGAGCGGAGTTCCGCTACAGCCTCGGTCATGCGCTGCCACTGGACCTGGACCCGGTGGGTGGCGGCGTCCGGGTCGTCCGGCCAGTCGCGGGGGCTGATCTTCGCTCGAGCGGCGCGGACCGATTCCAGCGCGGCCGTGACGTGCCGCGCCGGCGGATCGTCAAGTCCGCGGAGCCGGGGCAGGCCCGAGTCGACACAGCCGAGCCACCGGTCCACGCATCGCTGCCGCTGCTCCTCGGCCTCCTTGCGTCGGCCCTCGACCTGCTCGAGTATCGCCTCGGCCTTGATCTTGCGGCCGGTCAGCTCTTTCTGGGCGTTGCCCAGGTGCTTGAGCGTTTTCGCCGCCTCCTCGATCCGCCGGCCGAGCCGCCCGACCTCCTCGAGGATCTCCTGCGCCTCCTTGGTGAGCGCGGCCCGGGCGGCGTCCGCCTTGGCCCGCAGGCCGAGCGCAGTCTCCTCGTCGCTGGCTGCGTCACCGGCCGCGCTTTCGTGCGCCACGCGGAGCTGACCAACTGTGGCGGTCGCCTGCTCTGCCGCGTCGCGCAGCGGCTTCACCAGGCTCATCGCGCTGACCAGGCCGCTGATCGCCGACTGGTACTCGGTCAGCGCCGTCTGCACCTGCTCTATCTCCTCGCTGGTGCGCGGCAGATCGCGCTCGGTGCAGTGCGCGGCAACCTCCGCCGCGGCGGTATCCACGACCAGCCTGGCGTTGCGCTCGGCGTCGTCCGCCACCGCAGCGTCCGCGGCAGCGCGTTCGGCGGCTCTCGCGGCGTCCCTGGCGCGGAGCACTGCGACGACCACATCGGAGTCGCCTGGTGCCCGGTCAGCGGCCGCATCGAGCGCGGCCAGCAGCTTATCGACCGCGGCCAGTCCGGCGGTGAGGCTGTCACGCACGGCGGCCAGCTCATCGAGCCTGGTACGGAGTTCGGCGATGCGGCGTGCTCGGTCGGCCGCTCGCGCCGCCGCCCCGAGCAGCCGCGCTCCGCCCGGCGCTGGGGCAGCGCAGCCGGTGAGTTCACCGTGCCGCCAGTGCCCGTCTTCGCTGATCGCCGCGCCGTCGTCGGCCAGGTCTGCGCCATAAGCCACCGAACCCAGCAGCCGGTCCACAACCTCGGCGAGCGTGCCAGCGTCGTCCGCCGGGCGTAGCGCTGCGCGCAGCGATCCGGCTGTGCCGAGCGCGTTCTGGCAGAGCCATGGCGCCGTGCCCGTCCACACGACGTCGCTTCCTTCGCGAGCGCTGACGTAAGCGCCGTCCGGCGTGATCCAGGCCTGCAGCAGACCTGCGGCGTCCATCGCAGCCTCGAGCACAGCGACCGGCACGTCCGGATCGACGTTCTCCACCAGTCTCCACAGTGGCCCCCCGGCCGCGCTGATTCCTTCCGGCCGCTCGCGCCGAGACCAGAGTTCCGGGTCGCGCGGCCGCGGATCGCGCGACGCCTCGACGGCGGCGAGTTCCGATTCGGCCGCGACGCGGCCCGCCGTGTTGTCCCGTAGGGCGCCGTCGAGTTCGGCGTGCCGCTTGTCCAGTGGCCGCCGCGTCGGCACCAGATGCTCGCGGCCGATGGCCGCCGCGAGCACCGGCGCGGGGCTGTCCGCCCCGGTCAGGCCGGACACCTGGCGGGTCCAGTCTTCGAGGAGTTCGGCCGGCGGTCGGATGCGGCTATCGAGTGCGCGAGCCCAGTTGGCCAGCCGCTCCGCGACCGCGGTGATGGCCGCTTCGACCGCCCGCTCGCGCGTCGCGGCCTCGCGCTGAGTTTTATCAGCCTGGGTGCGGTATTCGCGGACCTTCGACGCGGCAGCGTCGGATGCGGCTACCGCTTTGGCGTGCGCGTCGATCATGCGTCGCGCCTGCGCCGCGGCGGTCCCGCGCAGCCGCGCGGCCTGCCGCAGCCGCTGCGTGTCCCGGTCAGGCAAGAACCGCGTAGTGACCTCGACCAGGCCCGCGTTGTTAGCGTGACCAGCTACGGCGTCGGTGGCTGATGTCACTGCTCGTTCTGACTGAGCGAGGTTTTTCCTGGCCGCGGCGAGTCGGGATTCGGCTGGCGCGATTGCTTGCAGCGCCTCCTTGGCCCGTTGGCGCGAGCGCTTGGCAGTCGCCTCGGCGCCGTCGGCACGCTCGGCCAGCTGCTGGGCGTTCAGGCTGGCGGTGCGCGCGTCGTCGTAGCCCTTGCTCTCGCGCAGCGCCTCGCGCTGCGCGGTAGCGAGCTGGCTGGTCTGCTCTTCGGCACCGATGCGCTCCTCCAGCAGCGCGACCTCGCCAGTGAGCGCGAAGACAGTATCCGAGGCGGCCTTCTCCTCGCGGGTAATCTGAGTCAGCCGACTCGTCACGGCAGCGACCGGGTCCGCGGCCGCGCGGATGACCGAGTCCGCCCACGGCCGCCACCGCTGCCGGGTGAACTCGGTCACAGCGGTCAGCGCCTGCTCCGTGGTGTCGCGCTCGTCGCGCAGCCGCTGTAGTTGTTCCCAGCCGTCCGCGAGCTGGTTGATCTCGTCCTGGGCGATCGGCGGCAGCGCGTGCCGGAACGCGCCGGTAAGGAATCGCAGGTCGAGCCGGTGACCGATGTGCGGCGTGCGCACCACCCGCAGGATACGGATGACCTGATCCAGCCAGGCTGTGTCGGTGCCATAGAGCGTGCGGGCGATCTCCTCGCGGTAGGCGGAACCCGAGCGGTGCGTCGTGAACCCCGCCACGTCGCGGAACTGGCCGGGTTCTGCCACGACCCCGGCGGTGGCCAGCATCAGCCCGTCGCGGACCCGGGCCGAGCCGTACGCGGTGCACCACTGCGGCTTGAGCGCGTTGTCGGCCCGCCTGGACTCGGCGAACAACAGCAGGGTGAAGTACTCGGCAGCGCCGCCGCCCGAGCCGCCAGCGCTGCCGAACTCCAGCCACACCCAGCCGCGGTTTTTCGCCTGCGTCGCGTCGCGCCGGTCGAGGGCGTGGCCGGTCGGCTCGACGTAGTAGCGGAAGCGCTTTTCGCTTTGGCCCAGCGTGTCGATGTTGCTGCTGCTGGTGTCGCCCGCCAGCAGCAGCAGCGTCGTCAGCGTCATCAGGGTGGACTTGCCGGATTCGTTCGCGCCCTGCAGCTGCATGCGCCCGTCGGCGTACCAGATCTCGGCGGCGTCGTACTCCCACAAGTTCACCACGCCAGCGCGCAGCGGCTGCCAGCGCTCAGTGCGAGCGGCCCGGGGCAGGCCGCCACGCACGGCGGTGTCGCGCCACGAGGTCAGGTCGAACGCGCCTGTCACAGGAGATCCTCCAGGGTGGGCGCCCAGACGGCCTTCGGGTCGCGGTAGCGGCCGGCCACCGGAAGGATGACCCAGCCGCCACCCGCCGGTGTAAGGAGCCTGATCAAGCCAAGGCCGGTGAGAATCGGCTCGACCGCTGCCCGCAGCCGGGCGGGAGATTCTTTCAGCGCCTTGGTGAGCGCGCGGAAGTTGTCCAGGTAGACGCGGGAAGCGAAGGCGTCCACCTGGACGCTGGTGAGCGTGATCCGGCCGTTACCGTCGGGGACCCCTTCGGCGGTCGCCGCGTCGAGGATCTTCAGGGCGAACCACGGCGCGGCAGTCGCGGCCGGGAACGCCACAGTCACGTCGGCGGTGGTCAGCCTGTCCTCGGGCAGCCGGAGCAGCATTCCCTCCTCGCGGATTTCCACGACCCCGCCTGTCATGTCGATGGCCTGTCCGGCCAGCCAGGAGCGCTGCCCGCGAGCGTACTCGGCGTCAATCGGGTGCAGGTCGGCGTAGAGCAGCGCGGTGTCCTCGACCAGGACTCGGAGCAGCCGCTGGCTGCGGGTCGGGATGCGGAAAGCTTCCTCGTCTTCGCTGGCCGGCGAACCGGGCGTGAGCGCCAGTTCCACCGTGTAGGGGTCGGTGAACTGCAGCAACGCGTCCCTGTCCACCTCGTAGCCCGCCCCCACGCCTGTGCCCTCGTCTTCCCACTGCTTTAGCAGCGCTTCATCGGATGTGCGGCGGATGAGGATGCCGAGTTCGGTCAGACGACCGAGGCCGCGGACGAACCCCTGCCGCTCCACCCGGCGGTCGGGGTCGTAGGCGCTGACGCGCGCGCCAACGGACAGTGCCCGGACTTCATCCGAGAGCGCCTGCACGGTGGTGGTGGAGTCACTGTCCTCACACGCGGCAGCGGTCAGCGCGACCAGGACCAGGTCACGGCGGGTCGGCGGATCCCAGGGCGGCGGCGCGGCGGTGAGCTGGGGACCGGCCGGATCGCGATGCAGCCGGGCTACGCGTCCGGCGATGACCAGCCGGTATCCGAGCCGGGCTACCCAGTCGCTGACCATGGCCCGGTGCCGCAGGAGTGCGGCGAACAACGCAGGGTTTGTCCGCGCCGCGAGCAGCGGCGTGGCGAGCAAGCCCACGAATGCCTCCTGTGCCTGCGCTCGCGTGCTGTCGCGCCCGATTGTGTTCACGCCCTGCTGACCTCGATCCGCCAGTTCTCGCAGGTGAGCCCCCCGTCGGGGGTTCGTAGAAGCGCTGACGGCCCGGTGAGCGGGGCGGGATGGGCCAGCACGATCCATCGGTCGTCTCCGGTGAGGGCGGTCCTGATCCCGCTGGCGTCGGGGGGCGTCCGTAGCACGGCGGTGACGATATCCCAGACGATGGCGGCCTCCTCGCTGCTGGAGATCACTGTCCAGTCGGCCAGGTAGGCACCGGACCGGCGCGCGATTGCCTGCTCAGCGCGTTCCATCGCGGCTCTGCGTTCCGCGGCCGCCTGCCGTGCCGCCTGGCGCGCGGCGCGGTGGTTCGGCACGTGCGCGGGACGGCCCTTCACCGACTGCGTGCCACGCTTTCGCAGAGTCACGTCGACAGGGACCGCCGGCGCCGCCCAGAACGACGTCCGGGGAGGAGCGGCCGGTTCCATTTCCGGGGTGCCGGACAGGTGACGGGCACCCCACAGGCCGGTGGTGGCGCACCAAATCCGCCAGGCGTCATCGTCGCTAGCCGCGGACTCGATCGCGGCGGCAATGCGCTCCAATTCGGCGCGCCGCGTCACCCGCCCGCCGGTCGCCAGCAGCGCGCGCGATCCGCGCAGCAGCGGCGTGACCGCGTCCCTCACCTGTCGGCGCAGCCGCAGTGCCTGGCCGGGACCGCGCCGAAACCAGGTATCCAGGGTCTGCGCGGCGTCCTTGTGTCCTTGCTTGATCGCCTGCACGATCTCCTCGGCCGCGTCGGGGTCCAGCCCGGCCACGGCGATGGCACGCCAGTCCTCGTCGGTCGTCTTGCTGAGCCTGGTGATGGCATCGCGGATGCGAGGGCTGTAGGTGTCCACTCCCGCGCCCCAGACCGTGACATAGGCCATGAGCGTTTCCCGCAAGCGGCGCATCTTCTCCTCATCCGGCGAGCCAGCAAGTGCCGATGCCATCCTGGACTGCCAGATCGCGGCCGCCTCCGCCATGTCCTTCAGCGTGGTGCGGACCTGCGCCCAGGCCTGGGCGGCGCCGGCATGGTCCCGTTCGGCTAGGGCGAGCAGGGTGTCGTCGAGCCTGTCGGCAATCACCGCGGGCGCGAAGGCCGCAGCGCTGGTCGCGACGGCATCCTCGTCGATCTTTCGCCGGAGCCAGCGGTGCAGGTCGGCGGCCTCGCTGGTCAGCTGATAGCGGTCGCGGGTGCGAATGAAGTCGGCCTCGGTCTTGGCCGCGTCCTGCCACCGGATCACCACGCCCCAGTGCTGCAGGGCCTTCATTCGGGCGTCGATGTCGAAGGAATCAGGTGCGCTAAGGCGTGCCGCCGTTACGGTGTCTGTCGCGGCCGTGATCCTATCCCGGACGCTGGTGAGCAGCTCGTCGCGGCTGATCCCGGTGAGCGAGTACTCCTGCGCGTCGAGCAGCACATCGACGAGAACGCGGTATTGCGCCGAGTGCTGATCTGCGGTGAGGTACGCGGCGACGTCCAGCCGCCCAGGGAAGCCGGCCAGCTCCCAGGCATCTACGTCGGGCGTCGTCATCGATCACGGCCTTCGCTAGCGCGGTGCGTGTTTACGTCCTGACTGTAGACGCGCGGCATGTCAATCTGGCCCGCATCCGCGTGCGAGGGGTGTGAGACGGCCTCATCAAGCTGACACTGGCGGAGCGTTACTGCTGAATCCGCCTGGCGGGACCTGCGCGGGATCGCCTTTCTGCAGCTGCCGATCCCCGGCCCCCGACCGCTCGCCGCAAGCGCCGTTAAAGGATCGGCGCACGCCGCGGCAGCCGTTCGGGATCATTGTCCTTAACGGCTGCGCGAGGCGCGCCACTGCTCGACCCGGGGCCGCCTTCACCGTGGCCGACCGCAACTACCTGTCCGCGCGCTGGCCCGGTGACGCCTATCTGTTCGCTCGCCGCTTCTGCGACCTTCTGCAGATCGGCCAGATGTCCTTTTAGCCCAGCAGAGCGGCCAGGCGGCGCTGGACCGACCCGGTGGTAAACGTGAGGATCCGGCCGTTCAAGGCGAAGCGGCAGTTGCTTCCCTGCACGAGGACCTCCCAGCCAGGACCCGAGGTGTAGCCGAACCGCAGCAGGAATGCACCGCCGGGGCGGTTCTGGCACATGAAGTTGATCGGCTTGTGGACATGCCGGAGGCCGTTGAGCTGGGCCACCAGAGGTTCGACGCCGCTGCGGAGCACGCGGAATTGCTTGTTGCCGCGCGCGACTCCGTAGCCGCACACCGTCAGGACCACCGGATGCCCTGGCACGAGGTGGCTTGAGCTGCCCGGCCGGGCCGGCGAGGCAGGCTGGCCCGGCGGGTGCGCGGGACAAGGTAAGGCCGCGATCGGCGGAGCCGGGCTGGCCGCGGGGGCGGCCGGCCTGGCGCTCGGCAAGGACGCCTGCCTTCGGCGTGCGCCTGCACTGCCATCCGGTTCGGGCTCACGCGTGTCCTCCGCTTCGCGGGACCATCTGATCTGACGCGAGGCCGCCACCGGCGGTTCCACGGCAGCTCCTGCAGGGCTCGGCCGATCGCGCACCCCGCCCGTTGAGCGCGACCGTTGGGCGCGCGGCTCAGCGCGCCGTTGAGCCCGCCCGTTGAGCCCGCCCGTGGCGGCGTGCAGGCTGGCCACGGGCAGCATATCCAATTGTGTGATTTCCAGATCTTACGCACCAATCCGGCTTGACGCTTAAGACTCCTATATGCATTATTTTCACTAGTGCCCCGGGGGAAAGTCCGGCGATCTTTCTGCCCGCGTCAGTATCGCGGGAGGGGCGGCATAATCGGAGCAAGCCGGAAGTTCGGGGCACGGGGGCTGCGGTCACATGACGTCATGTCCTCTCCGAACCAACGGCGGAGGGGTCGTGGTACGTGCGGATTTTTCGTAACACCTCAGGGCGCTTGGCTGCCAGCTGGAAACTTCGTGGCGCATTGGCCGGTGTGGCAGCCGCCGGCCTGCTGACCGGTATGGGTGTCCTGTCCGGGTCGGCGGCCGTGGCGGGCGCCCCCCAGGGAGCGGGCTTCGCGGTGAAGGGACTGGGTCAGACGGCGTCGCCGCAGTCTGGCGGGACCCGCTTCCTGCCACGGCGTGGTCGCTTACTGGGAATCCTGCCCAGTGGCAGCGCCAGGTTCGCCCATGCCGCAGCGACGGCCAACGGCACTCCGCCGCTCACCTACCACGGCGGGCCCGTGCAGCACGCGACGAAGGCGTACGCGATCTTCTGGGCGCCTGCGGGCCACTACATCCCGCCCGCCTACCGCGCGGCCGTCGCGCAATACTTCAATGACGTCAGCAAGGCTGACTACGCGACGGGCAACGTGTACGCCGCCTCGACCCAGTACTACGACAAGACGGGCCCTGGCGGGGGCAAGAACTGGGTCTCCTACAACGTCACCTACGGTGGTTCTGCCATCTCGACGAGCGCCGTGCCGGCCAGTGGCTGCGCGAACTACACATTGGGCGATTTCTCCACGACCTGGGCGTGCCTGCTCGACTCGCAGTTGCGGTCGCAGATCAGCAGCGTGATCTCCGCGCAGAAGTGGCCGACTGGGCTCCGGTATCAGTATTTCCTGTTCACCCCACCTGGCATGGGAAGCTGCTTCGACACCAATCCGGCAGACGGGTGCTACGACCCGGCTTTCACCGCCGGCTACTGCGCCTACCACTCCAACATCGGCGGCACCACGCTTTATGCGAGCCAGCCATGGGCGGACATCAGCGGCTGCCAGTATTCCGTTCCCGACAACCCATATCCGAACGATGACGGTGCCGACACCGTGATCAATGTGGTGAGCCATGAGCAGAACGAGACCATGACCGACCCACTCGGGAATGCATGGTATGACAGCAGCGGGTACGAGAACGGCGACGAGTGCGCCTGGCTTTCTGAGACAACCCACTTCAACGGCATCGGGGATTATTCTCAGACGATCAGCGGCAACGAGTACATGATGCAGTTTGAGTGGAGCAACCGGGCTAGCAACTGCGTTGCCAAGAACACATATGCGCAGCCCACCGGCTCGTTCACCTTCGGTCCGAGCGGTACGACACACGGCGAGACCTTCACCGCATCCGCGACCGATTCTGACGATACGGCGTTCACGTATCTCTGGAATTTCGGTGACGGCGCATCAACCCTCGTCAGCACGCCTACGGTCACGCACACGTACGCGGCCTCCGGCACCTACTCCGTGACGCTGGTCATCTTTGACGCGCACGGGGACCAGGTGCGGGTGATCAAGAGCGTGCCGGTTTCCTAGCGTTCGCAGCTTCAATCGGGTCCCCCCCTCCGGAGGGGGGGACCCGATTGTGTTCGTGGCGGTGACGGTCGCCGTGCGCGTTCGGCCGCAGCGAGCTGCTCCTGGTCTGCCGCGCGCCGCACTGGCCGCAGCCCCCCGCTTGCCTGGGGTCCGCACGGGGGAATGGCCGGATGGTTGGCGGGCATCAATGGGAGCGGTCAGAGATTTATCTAGTCGTGTGGGCGGACCATGTCGGCTGAGGCTGTGCCCGGTTCCCGGGCAGACACACGACGCCAGGAGGAGGCAGCGATGTCAGTGATCAGGTTTGAGCCGTTCCGGGACCCTTTCCGGGAGTTCGACCGGCTCATGTCCATGGCCGCGAGCGGGACGCGTGCCCCGCTCGGTATGCCTATGGACGTCTACCGCGGCCAGGACGGCGCCTATCACGTGGAGGCCGACCTGCCCGGCGTCGACGCGGACAAGATCGAGGTGACAGTCGAGCACAGCGTCTTGACGATCCGGGCCGAACGCGCCCCTCACCACGGCGAGGGCGACCAGGTGATTGTCGCCGAGCGACCCCAGGGATCCTTCACCCGCCAGCTGTCCCTCGGCGAAGGCGTGGACTCCGAGCACCTCACCGCCGGCTACGCCGACGGTGTGCTGCACGTGACCATCCCCGCGTCACCGAGGGCACAGGCTCGCCGGGTTGAGATCGCCCATGCGGCCGGCGGCGGCCGCACCATCTCGGGGAGCACGACCGATCAGGGCGAGGGGCCTGCCGGCGGCACTGGCGGCGGCGCTGGCTGAACGCGCCGCCCACGCCACGGCTGCGGATTCGCGGGAAACATCCGCCCGGCACCCCCACCCGGCGCCGCTTCAATGCCGGCCCGGGGAGGTGGATGACGTGTGGGATGGCCTGGTGACCTTGTTCCTGTGCGGTGATGTGATGGTGGGCCGCGGCGTCGACCAGATTCTGCCGCACCCGGGCGACCCGGAACTGCGGGAGCGGCACGCCGGTGACGCGCGCGCCTACGTCGGTTTGGCGGAACGCGCTAACGGCAAGATCCCGCGGCCAGTGCCCTTCGGCTGGCCGTGGGGGGACGCCGCGGCGATACTCGACAGCGTCGCCGCCGACGTGCGGGTGATCAACCTGGAGACGAGCATCACCCGCAGCTCCGCATTCGCGCCGGGCAAGGCCGTTCACTACCGGATGAGCCCGGGCAACCTGCCCTGCGTGGCCGCGGCCCGGCCCGACGCGTGCGCGCTGGCGAACAACCACGTGCTCGACTTCGGCCGCCGGGGCCTGCAGGACACCCTGACGTCCCTGTCCGAAGCGGGGCTGTCGGCGGTCGGGGCTGGGCGCAACACCGGTGAGGCCCAGCGGCCACTGGCCGTCCCGGTGACGGGTGGCACGCGCGTCGTGGTCTTGTCGTGCGGCACCTGGTCCAGTGGGATCCCGGCCAGCTGGGCCGCCACCCGAGACCGGCCCGGCGTCGACGTGCTGCCCGATCTGTCCGACGCCACGGCCGACGATGTCACTGGCCGCGTGCTGGCCGAAAAGCGGCCCGGTGACGTCGCGGTCGTCTCCATCCACTGGGGATCAAACTGGGGGTACGGCGTGGGCGCCGACGAGGTCCGTTTCGCCCACCGGCTGATCGACGGCGGGGTCGACCTGGTCCACGGTCACTCCTCGCACCACCCCCGGCCGATCGAGGTGTTCCGCGGCAAGCTCGTCCTCTACGGCTGCGGCGACTGCATCGACGACTATGAGGGCATCAGGGGCCACCGGGAGTACCGCCACGACCTGCGGCTGCTCTACTTCGCATCGGTCCAGCCCGGCACGGGCGAGCTGGCAGCCCTGCGGATGGCGCCCATGCGGGCCGTGAAGATGCGCCTCCAATCCGCCGTAGCAGCGGACGCGCAGTGGCTGCGCGCCGTACTTGACCGGATCAGCCGCGGCTTCGGGTCACGAGTCGACCTCCACAACGACGGCATGCTCACCCTCCGTCGGCGGGATCCGGGGCCGGGTGGGAGAGCGACTGATGGTCAGGCCGCGTACTTCAGCACCAGGTCGCCGACGCGCGGGAGCGCGGCCTCGACATGCTTGACTGCGCTGCCGCGGACGGCGCCGTACGCCTTGATCACTGTGGGCCGGCCGGAGGCCGCCGCGCGGGCGTCGGTCACCGAGAGCAGAGCCTGCGACACCTCCTCGCCGCGCTTGGCCAGGTAGTCGCCGAACTCGGCGCCGCCGGAGGTGTTGAAGTCCGCCCAGTACGGCTCAAGCTTGTCCACCATCTGCGGAAGCAGGGATTCCACCATGTAGCGGATGTGGCCAGGCAGGAAGGTGCTCACCGTCTTGTAGGCGAGCTTGACCGCCGTACCTGAGACCCCTGACTTTTCCGAGACCTCCTGCTCAAGCAGCATGTGGCAGTCGGCGATCACCTTTGGCTGGGTGTCCGGCGCAAGCAGAATCTCGCCAAGCGTCGCTGCCATGGGTATGCCGTTCTCCTTGTCGCTGGGGCCGTTGCCCATTGGGTCCCGCACGCATACCGCGATGCGCCGTCCGTCACTAGACGGCGAGCGCCCAACCATGGTTTACCGCTTCCGGGCGTGACCAGGCGGCGCCCGCGTCCGCAGACGCGGCGATGGTGAAGCCAAGCGGAGAGTCAGGTGGCGCGGGTCACGCCCGCGGCGCGATGTCGCGGCCCACGGTCAGGGCGGACCGCAACTGATCCGGTATTTCCTGCAGGACGGCGTCCGGCAGGGTGCCGGTCGCATCGAGCACCTTGCTGAAGAAGCATCGGGCGGCAGCGGCAAGAATGACGTTGAGCACGTCGGCGTCGGAGAACCCGAGGTGGCGGAGTTCGTCAACGTCCTCCTGGGTGATCTTCTCGGCGTCCTCCGCGACCTTTCGCGCGAACCGGACGACCGCCGCGTCGGCCTCGTCCAGCGCATCGCCCACGTCGTCCGCCGCGAGGCTCATAACCTTCTCGGCCGGGTAGTAGCTGGTCGCGAGGATACGTCCGTGTACGAGACTGCAGTAGCTCGATCTGATCGCCGTCGCAGCCGCGACCGTGGCCAGCTCGTACAGCCGAGGGTCCATCCCCGAAGTGATCGCGTTCTTCAGCGCTTGCCAGCCGTGCAGCACCTCGGGCCGGCCGCTGAAGGCGCGCGTGTAGTTCGCCACATATCCCTGCGTGGCGAGGTCCCTGTCGTACATCGTTTTGACCTCGCCAGCCGCCTCCTCGGGCGGGACGGTCTGAAGGTATGGCATCGTTTACCCCTCCGAACTCCTACGTTACGCGTGCCCGGCTCTGGCTGGACGGCGAACGGCGCTGCGAGATGTTTGTGGTGAGATTCCCTCGTGACGGGACCCGTGCTTGTCGTCCCCATTCCGCGGGACTCGCGCGTCGTACGTTTCGGGCGGCCTGGCACGGCGCCGAAGCGGGTGGACATTTGGGTCGGAAGGAGGGCGATGGGCCATGGCGTGGTGGAAGCGGTCGCGCGGGGGTGTGGAGCATGACGCGGTTCCTGCGTGCGCGCCGGCTGGGCCGGTGGAAGGCAACGTCATGCGGAAGGTTCCGGTCGTAATTGCCACCGTGCTCGGGATTGTGAGCGGGGCGATATATTCCGCTCCTGCGCAGGCGACAGGATCCAGTTACTACTGCTTTCACGCGTACGCTCCCTACGACTCCTACCGTGAGTTCCGCCTGCCGCTGCCGCACCCATGCAAGACCCGTGGGTATGTGCGGGTCTCGGTTGGCAGCGGTACTGACCAGATCGTGACAGTAACTGCGCTAACCCGTTTCACCAGCTATGCTCGGTTCAACGCTTTTGCCCGTACCGCTAGTGGCTGGGTGCATCGATATGGCGCTTGGACTGCGCGAATCGGTGGCGGTGGAATGGCGCTGCGAGGGCAGAAAATCGAGGGCGACGACCTAACCCCGCAGGGTACCTACGGATTCAGCTTCATGTTCGGCGTCTATGGCAATCCGGGTGTGAAGTTCTCTTGGCGGCATGCCTATACTTACGACGTCTGGGACGATGACCCCGCGAGTTCGCGATACAACCTGTGGACTGATGAACGGTACCATTGGCCCGGCGTAAATCCTGAGCCAATGCATAACGTACCTGCCTACGACTACTCCGCAGTAATTGCGTATAACACGGCTCGGGTGCCTGGTGCGGGTAGTGCGATCTTCTTGCATGTTGGCACTGGTAGTGCAACGGCCGGCTGTGTGTCGTTGCCGACCGGTGAACTCCTCAGCATACTTCGGTGGCTTGCGCCGGCGAAAGCACCGCGAATAGCTATCGCGGCGTTGGCATAGGCAGCGCTCGGCCGCGAGACCCCACGGCGAGGAAGGGCGGCGCACCCGCGGCAGCCGTTATGAAAATTAATCCAGAACGGCTGCCGCGCGGCGCCGCAACCTTTCCGCGCCTCAGCTCTGGAGAAACCTGCGTTCCAGCTCGGCGAAAAACGCCGCCGAGAGTCGTTCGAACTCTTCCTCGGTAAGCCTGATTGGGTCGCCAATGTGGAGCTTCACGACTGACCGTTCAGGTGTTAGCTTGATCTGTTTGTCGCCTCGCAGGATGCCGTTGTTGTTCATCAACGAGTCACATATGATTCTGACTTCGTTGAGTGGATTCCCGTCCTTGCCTTCGTAGTTAGGCCCGGAAAGTCTGTGGACGAAGTAACGGTCCAGGGCGAGGGTCATGTTGTTGAAGAAGAGCGCCTCGAAGGAGTCAACCGCGGAGTTGACCTCCTTGTCCGTTGTCGCGCTGGCGATGGCTTTGACGAGTTTCTTGTACGCGGCAAGCTGTTGCTTGATCGCCGCCTTGCCTTGGCCAATTTCCTCTCGTGTGTAGTTCTTACGGCCGAGCATGACGGTTTCCTTTCATGGTTAGCTGAGCCAGGGAAAGATCGTTCGCGGGCGGTTCGGCAAACACCGACGATCCAGCGGCCGTCGCGATCGCGTGGATTCATGCCACGACGCCTGATCGCTGAAGGTGGAATTAAGCGGAGGTCGCGACCTTCCAGAGGTGGCCGTCCGGGTCGCTGAAGTACCCGAAGTACCCACCCCACCGAGAGGCCGCTGCTTCCTTTACGACGCCGCCGCCGGCCGCCACGGCGTTGCTCATGACCTCGTCCACAGCTTCGCTCGACGGCACGATGAAGTGGAACGAGACACCACGGAATCCGGATCCCGTGGCGGGGACGCCGGCGTCTTGGGCCGCCGCCTCCCATTGGTAGAGGGCCAGCGACGACGATCCGTCACCCAGGTTGAACGACACGAAATTGGGATAGTCATGGTCGATCGTGCAGCCCAAGCCCTCCCCGTAGAACTTCTTGGAGCGGGCCAGGTCCTTGACACCGATCATGATGGCGGTCACCTGCAGAGGCATGGCTGTCTCCCTTGTCCGTTGCGTTGAACATCTCGATCTATATGACGAGACGAAGCGGCAACGTGTAACCGGCCCGGCCGAGGTGCGACATTAATGCAGGTGGCGCTGCCAGTCCGGGGGGAACGCGGCCTGCTGGCCCAGGCGCGGGCCCAGGCGGCTGATCAGGTCGTCGTGGAAGATGCCGTGCCGCTCGCAGAAGACCCCGACGCGGTCGAGATCAACCGGATCGGGCAGAACCCGCGACGCCTCTTCAGCTACCTGTGGGAATCCCATTTTGCGCAGCGTGTCGATCACGTGCTGCCTGGTAACTTGCATGGCGATCACCGAGCCTTTGCTTTAGCTTCGACCCGGAGGCAGTACCCAGCCCCGCGAACGGTCTCGATCACGGCCTCGCCGAGCTTGCGGCGCAGGTAGCCGACGTACACGTCGACGAGGTTCGAGCGGGGATCAAAGTTCATGCCCCAGGCCATGGACAGTAGCTCTTGTCGCGAGAGGACCTGACCGGGGTGGTCGACGAAGGCCTTCAGCAGTGAGAACTCGCGCGCGGATAGGCCCACCGGCCGCCCGTCCACCGTTACCTCACGCCGCAGCAGGTCGACGCGGATGCCGCCGACGCGAAGCACGCCCGGCGAGGCCCCGGCCCGGGGGCGGAGATTGGCCCGTACTCGGGCCAGGAGTTCCTCGAATGCGAACGGCTTCGCCAGGTAGTCGTCCGCCCCGAGATTGAGCCCTTTGACCCGGTCGGCCACACGGCCCCTGGCACTCAACACCAGGACGGGAACCGTGGCGCCCCGCTCACGAAACCCATCGAGCACCTCAAGGCCGTCCAGGTCGGGCAGGCCGAGATCAAGAATCACGAGCGAGATGTCCGCTTGAGTGACGCGCTCGAGCGCTTCGCGCCCGCTCTTCACCCACTCGACGCCGTACCCATGGGCGCGGAGCCCTTTCGCGAGGAACGACGCGATGCGCTCTTCGTCCTCGACGACCAGCAGGTTCACCGCGGGATCCTGATCCAGAACGTGGCGCCGCGCCCCAGCCGGTTAACGACGCCGGACTCCCCGCCGTGGGCTCTCGCGATCCCCCGAACGATGGAAAGTCCCAGTCCCGTTCCTCCTGTTGACGACGATCCGGTGCTGAACGGCTCAAAGACGAGCTGTTCGTCGCCGGGTGGAAGACCCCCTCCTTCGTCGGCCACCTCGAAACGCCAGCTTGACGACTCGACCCCGACACGAAATCGCACGGGTCGATCCCCTCGGGCGTGCTCCGCGGCGTTGCGCAGCAGGTTCAGCAGGGCCTGGCTCAGCCGTTGCGGGTCGGCGCGAAGCGTTGCGCCACCGTTGTCGGACTCCACGTGAAGGCGGTCTCCAAGCATGGGTTCTGCCTTGGTCCTGATGCTGTCGACGAAACCGTCCAAGGGGAGCGATTCCATTCTGAGCAGAGTTCGGTCGTCCACCCGGGCGAGGGTGGCCAGGTCCTCCACCAGCCGGCCCATGAGATCGAGCTCGTCCACGATCGTTTCCTTAACGGCCCGCACTTCCCGCTCGTCGGCGCCCTCTTCCATAACGTCCAGGTGGCCACGGCAGATGGTGATGGGCGTCCGCAGCTCGTGAGAGACCGCCGAAAGGAACGCGTCCTTCATTTCGTCCAGTTCGCGCAGCTGCTCGGTCCTGTCTCGTTCGCGCAGCAGAGCGAGTTCGATCTGCTCGAGCCTTCCCACACCCCACGCAATCCCTTCTCCCACGAGCACGCAGACCGGAATGGTGATCGCAGCTGAAGACAGGCCTACGCCAAGGTTGCCGGGCATGAAGAACAGCGGCAGGATGTAGGCCGCCGCGGCCAGCGGTGCCATGGCGATGGACGTGCGGGGCGGATGGGCCATCCCTATCCACACGAAGGTGACCACGAAGAAAATTCCATATACGTACAGGTCTGACCCGCCGAAAGCATTGCCAAGCGCGATAAGGGCGAACGCAGGCGGGACGATCCCGAGGCTCGCCCGCCGGGGCCATGTCTCCCATGGCGCGCGCCAGATCACAATGCCGAGAGCGAGCGCCACCATGGAGACGGCCGCCGTCGGGATAACGTTCAACCCCGGCGCGGGAAGCGGGAGCGTGACGAGGCTCAGCACCCCGGCGCCCACGAAGAACACGGCCGCTAGGCGGCCGAGGAGCCTTCGTCGGTGCGCGGGCCCGTCGTTCAGCGAGGAGGACTCGGTCAGGTCGGTCGTATGGATCCCGCTGCTGGCCGGATCTCGCGCGCGGGAGTAGGGCGGTCGAGGCACAGCCGTGGCCAACGCCCGCTGCAGATGGCCTAGACTCATCGCTCCCCCCCGACCAGCAGGCTGTGCAGTCAACGGCTCCCTCACCATCTAGGTGCGATCCCACCTGTCTTGGGAGTAAATGTCCACCGGGGCTTACATTCCAGTCAAATGGCGCCGCAACGACGGGGAGGGGGATGAACGCGGACATGGAGCGTCAGTCAGCCCAAGGCGGCGGTGATCGCCGGGGTGAGGTTATCCAACAAGCAGCAGCGCGCCGGCTCACTGAATCTCAGGAGCAAGCGCCGGATTGGGCCCGGAACCCCTCGCTCCACCCCCCTGACGGAGTCGGAGGGGCCCGGGCCCTAACTCGTTTCCCACCTGCCCAGCTGGTATGAGCCCGATGAGAGGATTCTCATGGCCGTGATCTATGGCAGTTCCGCCAGTCGCGCCCTCCGTCCAGGCAGCGCTAGCCGATCGCGGCGGCGCCGCGGCAACCGTTATGAGGGACTTCTCATCTTCAGCGACCCGGACGGCGACGCCTGGGCTTTGCAGCAGCTGCCGCCAAGGGAATAGGTGATCAGGCGTTCGGGTCCGGGCCGGGATCATCACCCCGGACCCGGACGTCGAGTCGGCCGAGGTAGAACTCCCACCCCTTGCGGTGGTGCTCGCCTTGCTCCTCGTTGGGCAGGTCATAGTGGCGCAGCACGACGCGGGTCCCGCCGTTCTCCGGATACAGCGTGACGACGACGCGCGTGGTTCCGGGCGCGACCGCGTGGTCGTGCGTCCAGCCCCAGGTGAACACCACTCGGCGCGGCGCGTCCACCTCGACGAACTCGCCGGCGGCCTCGACGCCGTCTCGCATCAGCACGCGGTAGCAGCCACCAGGCACCGGCTCCAACGTCGCGCCGCTGCCCATCCATTGGATATAGCGGCCCGGGTCGGTGAAGTAGGGGAACACCGTCTCGGGCTGGGCGGCGATGTACACGCTCACCTCAACCACGCCGTCATCGGTCATGACCGGTCCTTATCCCGCTGCTCGGCCTCAGCCAGGTCCTTGACCTGGGCGAGGCCGCGCCGCCAGTGATCTTCGACGACAGCGCGGAGGGACCCGAGGGCGGCCTTGTCGGCACGGTAGATGCGGCTGGTCCCCTCCCGGCGTTCCACGACGAACCCGGCCTGCTTCAGCACGCGCAGGTGTTGGCTGACGGCCGACCAGGACACCTCGAACTCCGCCGCGATGTCTCCTGCGGACAGCTCACGGTCCCACACCAGCTCAAGGATGCGCAGCCGACGGGGCGCGGCGATCACCTGTAGCGGTTCCACGGCGTGCCTCGCTCCCGATCAATCCGCTGGCCAGCGCCTGGTGCCTCGCTGCGACCGCCTTGACGCCGGCCAACTATTTTAGATAGAACTAAAATAACAATCGGCGCGAGCCGAAGCAACGGGAGGATCGCATGAACCGATCCATCACTCTGGCTACCGATGTCGAAGCGGAAGGCGCCCGGGTCTTCGAGATCCTCTCGACGACTCAGGGGCAGCGCGGCTTCTGGACCGCCGATTGTGACGTGTCCGCCGACCACGCGCGATTTGGCTTCCCGCAGACTCCTGTGGACCTGCTGACCGATGTGACCACCGAACCTGGCAAGCTCGTCCGCATGCGTGTCACCGAGGGCTTCCCGTTCTGGGCGGGCTCGACGTGGGAGTGGGAACTTGGCGAGCCCGCCCGTGCCGAGACCGGAACGGGCGTGTTGTTCCGGCACTACGGCTTCGCCGAAGGGTACGCGGAGATTGACCTCGGTCACACTGCCCAAACCTGGGCGCTGATCCTGCAGCGACTTGCGGGCTACGCCGCCAGCGGCAGCCCGCAGCCGTTCTTCCCCGCGCCATGATGGTCCCCCGCATTCCCGCCGCCCGCCCTCCGACGGAGGACCCCGTGGCCGTTGACGTATGGCCGGTTGTGCTTGTTCGCCGGCGTCGGACGGGCGGACGCCGTGGCCGTTGACGTACGGCCGGTTGTGCTTGTTCGCCGGCGGCGGACCGAGGTCGCCGCGTTCATGTTCGATCCGCGCAACGACCTGAGCTGGACCGGCGGCATCACCTCGAGTCGGCCGCGCCAGCCGGGACCGCTGGCGCCTGGCGCAAGAGTCGAGCGCACGGCCAATTTTCTCGGACGGACCTTCAGCTACGGGTACGTCGTAACCGAGCTCCAGCCGGACAGGCTGGTCGAGCTGAGGGTCGACCGGCCCTTCCCCATGCTCGTCCGCTACGAGCTGGAGGACGCGCCTGAGGGCACGCTCGTGGCCATCCACGCGACCGGCACGCCAGGCCGCTTCTTTGGCTGGGCCGCGCCGCTCATGGCCCGCCAGGTGCGCAAGAGCATCGCCGGCGACCTCGACCGGCTGCGAGCCGCACTCGAGACGTGAACATGTGCGCGTACCGGGAAACGCGGCACCCGCGCCGTCGGCCAGATACTGCTTTGTACTCGGTGGTGTTGTTCTGGCCCCCGAAATACCGACGAGTAACAACATTCTGGAGTACGAAGCGCGGTGGCGGTCCGCGAAGAACCGGCATCAGGGGGGTCGGCCGCCGACAATCTCGCCTTCACCGCGGAGGCAGCGTTGACCGAGCGGCTGTTCCGGCAGCTTGAACGCGGCGTTGACCGAGCGGCTGTCCCGGCAGCTTGAACGCGGGCGGGAGGTGTGAGCTGCGCCGCGCCGACGGTGTCAGAGCCTTGTCAGCTTGGCACAGGGCGTTGTGATGCGGAGCTTGCGAGGACCGAAATCGACGAGCACCGCGATCCCGGATTCGACGCCGACGACCCTCCCGAGGCCGTAGGTGTCGTGGCTGACCCGGTCATCCACCGCGTAGCACTCTTCAGGCGGCGCGGCGGATTGGCGAACGTTGAAGGGACTACCTGGCAGTTGGCGCCGGGGTGCGGCGCGGAAAGATCTCATCACATTCAGTATGCGCCAACCCAGCGAGCGACGGTACTAGGAGTCGCTAGGCCGTCCCGATTGACCGCCCGTCGAGGCGGCTGGCGGGCAGCACACGGTACGGAATTTAAGTGCAGCGTGTTTGTGTTACCGTGTGAGCGGTTGTAGTCGAAGTTCGCGTACGTGTCACAGCGCCTGCGAAGTTCTGACAGCGGGCGTCGGGGATACGCGGACCAGCAAGTATGTGCGCGTGTCAACCCACTTCCGAGGGTTCGCCTTCGAAGCGAAGACGGTCGCGGCAACCTGGGTTCCGCAAAACCGTGGATCCCGAAGATCGTGACAGTAGGAGAAGGTACATGCCTCAAGGCATCGTGAAGTGGTTCAACGCCGACAAGGGCTACGGTTTCATCGCCCCGGACGACGGCACCGCAGACGTGTTCGTTCACCACTCCGCCATCCAGGCTGACGGTTTCCGCAGCCTCGAGGAGAACCAGCGGGTCGAGTTCACCGCAGGGCAGGGCCGCAAGGGCCCGCAGGCCGAAGAGGTCCGCCCGCTCTGAGCGACCCGGTCCACGCGGCGGGTGGGACGACCGCTGGGTCGTCCCACCAAGCCCCGCTCGGCATGGACAGCACGGACTTCGTCCGGACCGGGGCGGTCCGTGATCACCTTGCGACTGGGGGCCCGGCGCCGCGCCTGCGCAAAGGATTCCGCCTGCATGCCGATGACTCGGCCGACCCGTACCTGTTCCGGCTCGACCTCGCCGACCTTGACCGGGGCACCTGGCGGTAGCCTTCAGCCGGAACGATGGCGCGTGACCGTGCTTTCACAACCGTGCTTTCACATGGGTCCAACACCGATGTCCATCGCCAAGCGGCCCGGCTACCGCAACCCGGCGAGACTGGCGGCGGCCGGGGCTGGGGCTGTGGGGGTAGCGGGCGCAGCGGTGGCCCTGCGCTCCATCACCCGCCGGCGCTGAGAACGGCGCGGGCCGGGCCACACTCTGTGGGCACGGCGCTGGGTATGACGCGCCCAGCGGCAGCCGTTAAGAATCATGATCCCGAACGGCTGCCGCACCGTGTCACCGCGCCTTGGCGCCCGCGTGCCTACGGCGGGCGATCATGACCGAGTCTGGCCGGGCCACCTGACAGAAACGGTCCGCAGGGAGTGAAATGGGAACCAGCGGCGATCAGCCGCTGCGGCCGGAGGTGTGGCGGTGGGGCAGAAAGTGCTCGCGGGCATGACGATGTCGCTGGACGGGTACGTCACCGGCCCGAACGATCGGCCCGGCGCGGGCCTGGGAGAGGGCGGCGAGCGGCTGCACTACTGGGTGTTCGGTGGGCCGTGGAGCTACCAGGCGCCGCCGGCGGGTTCTGCCGTCGGGGTCGACAAGGAGTACCTCGAGGAGACCTTCAGCGCTGCCGGCGCTTGGCTGGTGGGCCGGACGATGCACGACGTGGTCGATGGATGGGGGGACGATCCAGGATTCGGCGTGCCTGTCTTTGTCGTCACTCACCGCCCGCACCAGACCGTGGTGAAGGGCGACACGACGTTCGAGTTCGTTACCGACGGGGCCGCTGCGGCGCTTAACCGGGCGCGCGCCGCCGCTGGCGGGAGGAACATCCTGGTGATGGGCGGCGCGAATCTGCTCAGCCAGTACCTCGACGCAGGCGTCATTGACGAGCTCACAGTCACGATCGCGCCGGTGCTGCTCGGCTCGGGTAAACGCTTGTTTGACCGCGCTCTGCGCTCTGACCTCACCTTCGAGCAGGTCGGGACCATCGAGTCGGCGTTCGCAACGCACCTGCGCTATCGGCTCGTCCCGGCGGCCCGGCCTCAGCCGTAAGACCCGCGCCGCCTGTTCAGGGGACGCGCGCGCGCCTCTACCGCGGACGAGAGTAGAGCCGCTGCGGTCTCACGGGACTCAGAGTGCCGCGAGTTCGAGCAAGGCGCGGGTCACGCCGTCGGGATCGACGATCTGGTGGAGATGCTCGCCGGGTACTGATCGGACCGGCCAGCCGCGCTGGCGGGCTTGGGCCGCCTGGTCCCGGTAGGACGGGCTGAAGAGCAGGTAGGCGCAGCGATGGTCATCCCAGCCGCTCGGCGCAGGCACCTGCTCCAGGTAATAGGCCAGCGGCAGCCGGGGCTGCTCAGCGGTGATGACCTCGCGGGCCTGCGGTTCGGGAAACATCGGGGCCACGTCAGCTTCGTCCCACCAGTCGGTCCACCGGGGCAGTCGGCCATCCGGGCCCACAAGCCCACGCAGGAATGGCAGGAACCCCTCGTCTGCCACCGGCGTGCGGCCGTCGTGCCCCGGGACGCTGGCGTCGGCGAAGATGGAGCATGCCACCGGCCGCCGCAGGCCGCGCGCGATCACGGGGACGAACACCCCGGCGTTGCTGTGGGCGACAAGCACCAGCGGCTGCCCCGGTTCGGTCCCGCTCAGCCCTGCGCTGACGGCGGCGACCACCCGCGGCCAAAATGGCGGCCCGCC
>WNGD01000889.1_pt1 | contig 45821 bp, 47 predicted proteins | sample 5400671 | NCBI WGS metagenome assembly WNGD01 (sample SAMN13153369, study PRJNA577476) | soil metagenome | isolation source: 40 cm soil or saprolite under grassland replicate 2 | place: USA:California | collected 2016-06-15 | reverse complement strand
GGACGACACCCTTGTGGGCGTCGGGCCTGCAGGGCCAACCCCCTGGGACGCCGTCTCACGTCAGTCCTCAAGGGACAAGCAGGCCAAGCGTTCCCAGGGGGAGACCCCATGAGCAAGGAGGGTAGAGCCATCAGCAGGCCCGCCGGCGTCGAGGACCTGCTCCGGGAGCTGGCGCCGCAGGTCCTCGGCGCGCTCGTCCGCCGCTACGGGCACTTCGACACCTGCGAGGACGCCGTCCAGGAGGCGCTGCTGGCCGCCGCCACGCAGTGGCCCGGGCAGGGCGTTCCGCACAACCCGCGGGGCTGGCTGATCACCGTGGCCTCGCGCCGGCTGACCGACGAGCTGCGGAGCGAGCTGTCCCGCAAGCGCCGCGAGACCGCCGCCGCGACGCTGGCGCCGGTGGACCGGGCGGTGGTGCCGGCCCCCGGCGACGACCACCCGCCGGCCCAGGACGACACGCTGGCCCTGCTGTTCCTGTGCTGCCACCCGGCGCTGTCGCCGCCCTCCCAGGTCGCGCTCACCCTGCGCGCCGTCGGCGGCCTCACCACCGCCCAGATCGCCCGGGCGTTCCTGGTCCCCGAGGCGACCATGGCCCAGCGGATCAGCCGTGCCAAGCAGCGCATCATCAGCACCGGCATCGGGTTCCAGTTGCCACCGGCCGGCGAGCGGGCCGACCGGCTGCGGGTTGTCCTGCACGTGCTGTACCTGATCTTCAACGAGGGCTACACCACCACCTCCGGTCCATCGCTGCACCGCAGCGAGCTGACCGGCGAGGCGATCCGCCTCGCCCGCGCCGTCCACCGGTTGCTGCCCGACGACGGCGAGGTCGCGGGGCTGCTGGCGCTGATGCTGCTCACCGACGCGCGACGCCCTGCGCGGGCCCGGCCCGACGGTACCCTGGTCCCGCTCGCCGAGCAGGACCGGGGCCTGTGGAACCGGGCGTCCATCCAGGAGGGCGTGGCGCTCGTCAGCGACGCGCTGCCCCGGGCGCGGATCGGCCCCTACCAGCTCCAGGCGGCGATCGCCGCCGTGCACGACGAGGCTCCCAGCGCCACCGACACCGACTGGCGGGAGATCCTCGCGCTCTACGAGCTGCTGGAGCGCGTCTCGCCCAATCCCATGGTCACCCTCAACCACGCCGTCGCCCGCGGCATGGTCCACGGCCCGCGGGCCGGCCTGGACCTGCTCGAGACCCTGGACACCGACGACCGTGTGGCCGGCCACCACCGCCTGGACGCCGTCCGCGCCCACCTCCTGGAGATGGCCGGCGACCACGCGGCCGCCCGCGCCCACTACCAGCAGGCCGCCCGCCGCACCACCAGCCTCCCCGAGCAGCGCTACCTCCAGGCCCGAGCCGCCCGCCTGAGCGACGACCGGTAGAAACCGGAGATCAGCGGCCGAGCGCCTCGGGCGTTCGCCACGGCAGCTCGACGGGTGGGTCGGGGCGCTCGCCCGCCAGCAGGCGGTCGAGCAGTGGGCGCAGCCCGATGGGCAGCACCGGCTCGGCCGCCGCGTCGATCTCGGGCCGCGGCCACCAGCGGTGCCCGTTCACGAGGCGTTGCTCCTCGGCCTGGAAGCCCGCGGTGTCGACCGTCACGGCGCCGACCCGGACGTAGAAGAACGTGTCGATGGCCAGGTAGCGCTGGCGCCTCCAGCTCCATTCGCCGCTGCAGCGGGCGACGGCCGGGCCGAGGTCGGCTTCCGCCAGCGACAGGCCGGTCTCCTCATGGAGCTCCCGCACGGCCGCCTCGGCAAGCGTCTCCCCCGGCTGGACCCCGCCGCCGGGCGTGATCCACATGTGCCCCCGATCCTGGAGATCGGCGTCGACCCGGCAGCGGAACAGCAGCACCCGCTCGTCGCCGTCGACGAGCAGGACGCGCGCGGTGTTTCGGGTGGTCAGTGCGGCGGATTCCATCGGCCCTCGATTCCCGTGCGATCATCCTGGCGGTATGACGTCCCTCGTCCTGGTCACCGGATCTCCCGCCAGCGGCAAGACCACCCTGGCGGTGCCACTGGCCAGGCTGCTGGACCTTCCGCTCGTCAGCAAGGACGCCATCAAGGAAGCCTTGTTCGACAGCCTGGGTCACGCCGACCTCCAGTGGTCGCGGCGCCTGGGTGCCGCCAGCTTCGCGGTGATGTTCGCCCTGCTGCGCCATTTCCCCGTGGCGGTCGCCGAGGCGCCCTTCGCTCCGGTCGCGGGCCCGGAGCTGCTGGCCATCTGCCCACGCCCGATCGAGGTGTTCTGCCGTTGTCCCGACCCGGAGGTCATGCGCAGGTACCTGGTGCGGGCGCCGAGCCGCCACCTCGGTCACCTCGACCACCAGATGGCCGCCGAGATCCGCGTGCGGCTGGAGCGCGGAGCGGGGCCGCTCGGGCTCGGCGGGCCGCTGCTGGAGGTGGACACCACCCGCCAGGTGGACGTGGCCGCGGTGGCCGAGTGGGTCAACCTGCAGCGCGAGGTCGTGTGACCATGTCAGAGTTGACGCGCTCGGCTGTCTCCAGGTGGGAACCGGCATGCGGACTGGATGGCTTCGAAGTGCTCGCTGGCTCGCGGCGGTCCTGCTCGCCGCGACGCTGGCGGCGTGCACGTCCGGCGGGACGGCTGGCGGGGCCGGCACGACCGGGCCGGGAGCGAGCCCGGCGACCACGCGGGCGAGCTCGCCGGCGGCCGCCACGGCCCGGCTGGGGGGCTCAGGTCCCTGCGCGGGGGCGGCGGGGTTCACGTGCTCCACGCTGTCGGTGCCGCTGGACCACTCCGGGCGCGTCGGCGGACAGCTCGACCTGCGGGTGGCCGCCGGCGACGACGCCAAGGCTCCGCGGGGCGTGCTGGTGCTGCTCACCGGCGGCCCGGGCCAGCCGGGGGTGCCGTTCGTCGGCCGCCTGGCACGCGCGCTCGGGTCGACGATCGCCGGTTATCGGCTGGTCATGTTCGACCAGCGGGGCACCGGCGCGGAGGCGCTCCAGTGCCCGGCGCTGCAGCGAGCCATGGGCCAGTCCGACCTGCGCGCCCCGCCCGCCGAGGCGGTTCGCGACTGTGGCGCCGCCGTCGGCGCCAAGCGCCGCTTCTTCAGCACCGCCGACACGGTCGCCGACCTGGACCTGCTGCGGGGCGCGCTGGGCGCCGCCAGGCTCACCCTCGACGGCGTCTCCTATGGGACCTTCGTCGCCGAGCGGTACGCGCTGGCGCACCCGGACAGGGTCCAGCGGCTGGTGCTGGACTCGGTGGTGCCCCACGACGCGCCGATCATCCTGCCGGTCGACAACATGCGGGCCACGGCCAGGGTCCTGCGGGCCGTCTGCCAGCAGCGGAGCTGCGCCTCCGACCCGGCCGACGACCTCGCCGCGGTGGTGCGGTCGCGTGGCGACGGGTCCGAGCTGCTCGACACCCTGGTGACGCTCAGCGTGGCGGACCCCACCTTCCCGGGCGTGCCCGAAGCCTTGCTCCAGGCGCGGCAGGGCCAGCCGGGTCGGCTCGACCGGCTGGTCGCGGCGGTCAGGCAGGGCAGCGGCGCCAGCGCGGCGCAGTTGAGCCAGGGCCTGCATGCCAGCACGCTGTGCACCGACACGCCGGCGCCGTGGGGCGACTCGTCCACCCCGGTCCAGGGTCGCGCCGAGGCCCTGCGCCGCGCCGTCGACCGGCTCACCCCCGCTGAGGTGTTCCCCTTCGACCGCGCCACCGCCAGCGGGAACGGCATCGCGCAGACGTGCCTGGCCTGGCCGTCGACACCCGCGCCGCCGTCGCCCACCCCGGGTACCAAGCTGCCACCGGTCCCGGTGCTGCTGCTGGCCGGCGACCGCGACCTCTCCACGCCCCTGGCCTGGGCGCAGCGGGAGACGCGCCTGGCGCCCGCCGGCCGGCTGGTGGTGGTGCCGGACGCCGGGCACTCCGTACAGTCCCGCGCCTCCAGCGAGGTCGCCCGCCGAGCTGTCAGCGAATTTCTGGGCGCCTGAGCCGCGGTCAGGCGGCTGGCGCCGGGGATGGCCACTTCGGATCGGACTTGATCCTCTCGTTGCAAGAGGCTCGAGCATCCAAGGTATGCACTCCGCCACACAGAACCAGCAGCCACTGGGATGCTAGATCTCGCTCTGCCGACGTAACCGCTCATGATCATGCTTGACGCGACTGTCACCAACCGTGGTTGTCCCTGTCGCTTCAACGATCGACCCGAGGTGCAGTCCGCCAGGTGGGAGCCTTGCCTCGCGCCTCGCCATAGAGCTGGGTGGTGCGCCGGGCATGCGGCGCAACACTACGAAAAGCGCCCGATAGCTCCACTGCGCCGGCGTAGAACTGGATGTGACTTTCCTAGCTGTCCGAAGCCCCACCACGTGGGTGGGTACTGCGCAGGGCACTACAGGCAACTCCGTCGAGGCCGCCCGTTGACGCCATTAGGAGAGCGGAAAGGTTGGTACCGGAGTAGCGCCGGCTACATCTATGTGTGGGAGCCCAGCCATCCGAATGCAAACAAGCGTGGATATGTCGCTGAGCATACTAAGGTCATGGCAGAGGTCCTGGGCCGCCCATTATATCCTTCCGAAGAAGTTCACCATCGCAATAAGCGACGGGATGATAATCGTCCCACAGCCCCCGGGCGCACGGGCCAGCGACCTCGTTGTGGAGGCGTGGCGAATCCTATGTTTGTATGGGCTTGAGCGCCGGCTACACCTTCTGGATCGCTCTGCGACGGATCTTCACATGGATGGGCATCGCGATCCAGTTCTTCTCAAGTCTCATGCCATGCCGCCGTTGGCGCGAGAAATTACGAGGCGCTGAATCTCACTCGTCCCTTCGAAGAGGCAGTAGATTTTCGCATCCCGATGCCACTTTTCCACCGGGAAGTCGCGGATGTACCCGTAGCCGCCGAGGATCTGGATCGCCTCGTCGGTCACCCGGACAGCGGTCTCACCGGCCTTGAGCTTGGACATCGAGCCCTCGGCTCGGGTGAAGGGGTGGCCGTTGCGGCCCATCCACGAGGCACGCCAGACCAGCAGCCTGGCGGCGTCGATGTCGGTGGCCATGTCCGCCAGCTTGAAGGCGATCCCCTGCTGCGCCGCGATCGGCTTGCCGAACTGCACCCGCTCGCGAGCGTAGTCGCGCGAGAATTCGAAGGCCGCCCGCGCGATGCCGAGCGCCTGCGCCCCCACGATCGGGCGCGTCGCCTCGAAGGTGGCCAGCGCTCCCGAGCCGCGGCTGGGCTGCTTCTCGCGGGCACGGGCCAGCTTGGCGTCCAGCCGCTCCTGCCCGCCGAGCAGGCAGTCGGCTGGGACGCGGCAGTCGTCGAGCAGCACCTCGGCGGTGTGGGACGCGCGGATCCCGAGCTTGCGCTCCTTCTTGCCCTGCCGCAGGCCGGGCGTGCCGGCCGGGATGATGAAGCTCGCCTGGCCGCGGTGCCCGAGCGAGGGGTCGACCGTGGCGACCATGATGTGGACGTTGGCGATGCCGCCGTTGGTGATGAAGACCTTCTGGCCGTTCAGCACCCAGTCGTCGCCGTCGCGGACCGCCCTGGTGCGCAGCGAGGAGACGTCGGAGCCGGCGCCCGGCTCGGTGACCGCGAACGCGCCCACCTTCGGGTCGTCGACGGTGCCGAACATCTCCGGGAGGAACCGGCCGATCTGCTCGGGCGTGCCCTGTGCCATCAGCGCCACCAGCGGCAGGCCGGTGCCGAGGATCGCCAGCGAGATGCCGGCGCATCCCCAGCACAGCTCCTCGACCAGCGCGGGCTGGAGGACGCCGGTGTCGTCGGAGGCGACCATCTGGTAATAGTCCTGGCCGTACAGGCCGATCTCCGCGGCCCGCTTGAGGACCGGCCAGGGAAACTCCTCGGTCTCGTCGTAGTGGGGGGCGACCGGCCGGATCTCCTTCTGGGCGAACTCGCGGACCCACTTCTGGGCCGCGACTTGGTCCTCGTCGAGCGCAAAGCCGATCATGGGCCCATCCTTTCCGGACCGGTTGCACGTCGGTTCGGTGCGACGCGTGCGAGAGTTACCGATTAGTAACCTACTGAACGGTAGCATGCGCTCCGGAGCAGCGAATTTCAAGGGAGGGAACCCGAGTTGAAGAGCCCCGTCGGAGCTGGCGGCGCCCGCCTGCCGGCGGCCGCCCGCCGCGCCCAACTGCTCGACGTGGCCCGGAAAGTGTTTGGCCGGGACGGGTACCGCGGCGCCTCCATGGAGGCCATCGCCGAGGCCGCCGGGGTCACCAAGCCGGTGCTCTACCAGCACTTCCCTTCCAAGCACGCGCTGTATGCCTCGCTGCTGGAGCAGGAGCTGGGCCAGCTCACCGCCGACCTGGAGCGTGCGTTCGACCTCGCGGACGGCAACCAGCAGCGGCTACGGCTGGGGTTCGGCGCCTACCTCGGCTTCGTCGAGGCGCACGAGGACGCCTTCCGCCTGCTGTTCACCGAGGGTATTGGTCTGGACGACGCCTTCCAGCGTCGCGTGGCGCGCTTCCGGAGCTGGGTCGCCGAGCGTGTCACCGCGATCATCAGCGCGGAGGCGGGCCTGCCGGGACCGCGCGCCCGCGCGCTGGCGGTGGCGATCGTCGGCATGGCCGAGAGCGCCGCGACCTGGTGGCTGACCGAGCACCGCCCGCTGCCCATCGCCGACCTCGCCGACGAGCTGGCCGGGCTCGCCTGGAAGGGGTTTGCGCGCTACCCGGCGCCGGGCGCCGAGCCTACCGCGCCGACGGAGCGCTGACCCGCGGGTTCTGGCATACCCGTCGAGGCGACCGAGCCAGGCGAGGCGGGCGTCAACGGTCCGTGCGCAGATTCGGGCTGAAGGTGCATTCATAGAGGTCTGGGGCAGCACGGCCCGTTCAGTCGGAGTGAGCACATCTGGTGAGCCTGTCGAACCTCCGGAGAGTTGACAACCGGATGTTTCACGTGAAACTCACTTCTAGACAGGTTGCTCGCGGCCAGGCCGCCAGACGCGGAGGAGAGTCCGATGCGCCGTGCCGTCTCCGTCATCGCTGTGACCGTCGTCGCCGTCGCGCTGCTGGCCGCGCCGGCGCGAGCCGCTACCCCGCCGTTGCCGAACTCCATGGCCGCACTCGGGGACTCGATCACCAGAGCCTTCGACGTCTGCTGCTATTACGGCGACCACCCCAGCAACTCCTGGGCGACCGGGGGGTCGGGGCTGGACGGCATCCAGAGCCATTACGAGCGCCTGCGGGCCGTCAACCCGGCCATCGGGGGCCACCAGTTCAACGACGCCGTCACCGGGGCCAGGATGTCCGACGGGGCGAGGCAGGCCGGACAGGCGGTGGCCCAGGGCGCGCAGTACGTGACCATCCTGCTGGGCGCCAACGACCTCTGCACCTCGTCGGTGGCCACCATGACGCCGACGGCGACCTTCCGGCAGCAGTTCCAGGCCACCATGGCGACGCTGGACCCTGACCACCGCGGCATCCACGTGTTCGTGTCCAGCATCCCCAATGTCGTGCAGCTCTGGACCGTGCTGCACACCAACGCAGCGGCCCGGTTCGTGTGGGGGCTGGCCAAGATCTGCCAGTCGCTGCTGGCGTCCTCCAACGGCGAGGCGCAGCGCCAGGCGGTCGCCGACCGCGAGCTCCAGCTCAACGGGGCGCTCGCCGACGTCTGCGGCGGCTACGCCAACTGCCGCTTCGACCAGCTCGCCACCTTCAATTTCCAGTTCAGCGCGGGGGACGTCTCGATCCTCGACTACTTCCACCCCGACCTGGATGGGCAGCGCAAGCTGGCCGCGAACACCTGGGCCGCCTCCTGGTGGGCCGCCGGGGTGTAGCCGGCGGCCCGGGGCCTCGGCCGGCCGTGGGCTCGGGATCTCGGCCGGGGCTCGGGCGAGGGCGCATACAATCCCGCCCGGACGACCACGGGATCCGAGCGAGGAGCGGCATGGGGCGGGACGAGGCCACACGAGGGGGCGAGCGCGCCGGCTCGGCGCCGGCGGCGGAGCGGACGGCGGCCGGTGTGCAGCGCATGTTCGACCGGGTGGCGCCCCGCTACGACCTGGCCAACACGGTGCTGTCGCTCGGCCAGGACCGCCGCTGGCGTGAGGCGGCTGGCCGAGCGACCGACCTGGCGCCCGGCGAGGTCGCCGTGGACGTGGCCTGCGGCACGGGCCGCCTGGCCGCCGAGCTGGCCCGGCTGCAACCGGGCGCCACCGTGCTCGGCCTGGACTTCTCGTGGGAGATGGTGCGGCGGGCCGGGGCGGAGCCCGGCCGGCGCGAGGGGCTCGGCTTCGCCGTCGCCGACGCCATGCGGCTGCCGCTGCCCGACGCCTCGGTCGACGTGGTGACCATCGCGTTCGGCCTGCGCAACCTCCCAGAGCCCGGGTATGGCCTGCTGGAGATGCGGCGGGTGCTGCGTCCCGGCGGCCGGCTGGTGGTGTGCGAGTTCTCCCGGCCGGTCGTGCCCGGCTTCCGGCAGGTGTACGAGCGCTACCTCGGCCGCCTGCTGCCCCTGGCGGCCAGGCGGCTCAGCTCCGACCCGGAGGCGTACCAGTACCTGATCCGCTCGATCAGCGCCTGGCCAGGTCAGGCCGAACTGGCTGGCTGGCTGCGGGACGCCGGCCTCGAGCACGTCCGCTGGCGCGACCTCAGCGGCGGTATCGTCGCCCTGCACCGCGGCGCCGCCCCTGGGTAGGCGCGGCGGCACCGCGCCTGGGGTGGGCGCCTCGGCACCGCGCCTGGGGTGGGTGCCTCGGCACCGGCTCCTCCGGGCGTGTCCAGGCCGGGTGCTATGGTCGATCGATGAGTGCAGTGGAGCGGGAGGACGCCGCCCTCGAGCAGCGGCGGGTCCTGGCGTCGGACTTCTTCAACCGGGTCTGGGAGCTGCTCGAGCTCCCGGAGCGGACGCGGGAGCAGGACGACGAGATGCTGCACAGCGCCCACGCCTCGCGGGCGCTGTGGGCTGGGGTCGGCACGCTCGCCAATCTGGCGCGAGGCGAGTGGCAGTGCTCGCGCGTCTACGCGGTGCTCCGCCGCCCCGAGCCGGCGCTGTGGCACGCGCGGCGCTCCCTGGAGCTGTGCGAACAGGCGGAGCCGGGCATCCTCGCCGACTTCGACCTGCCGTTCGCCTTCGAGGCGCTGGCCCGCGCCCACGCGGTCGCCGGTGCCCGCGAGGCGGCCATGAACTGGCTGGAGCGCGCCGCCGACGCGGCCCTGCGGATCGCCGATGCCGACGACCGCGAGCAGGTCGCGACGGACCTCCGCGACGTCCGCCGCCTCCTCTGAGGCACCCGCCGGGCCTTCTCTGGGTGTTGGCCGCGTTTTCAGGGCAACAGCCCTGGACGGGGCCTGTGGATTCAGGTTTGCTGCTGTTGTCGGGCGGGCCTACACTGCCCGCGCAGCATCTTTGTGCATCGATTCACAAAGGCGCGCGATCAGCGAGGAGCGAGCCCTTGAGCGACCGGTACGACGCCCTTGTGGTCGGCGGTGGGCCTGGTGGAGCGGCCACCGCGTATCACCTCGCGCGCGGGGGCGCACGGGTCCTGCTGTGTGAGCGGGCCGCCTATCCCCGCGACAAGGTCTGCGGCGACGGCCTCACGCCGCGGGCGGTCGCCGCCCTGGACGGCATGGGCCTCCGCGACGAATACCAGAGCTGGTCGCGCAGTGCCGGCCTCAAGGTCCACGGAGGCGGCATCGTGCTGGAGCTGCCCTGGCCGGAGCTGGACGGGGTCCCCTCGTTCGGGCTCTGCCGGCCGCGCACCGACTTCGACGAGCTGCTCGCCCGCCAGGCGCAGCGTGCCGGCGCCATCCTCTGGGAGTCGACCGAGGTGGTCGAGCCGCTGGTGGAGAACGGCCTGGTCCGCGGCACGATCGTGCGGCGCGGGGGCGAGGACGCCGTGGACGTGCGCGCCGAGGTGGTGGTCGCCGCCGACGGCGCCTCCAGCCGCTTCGCCCAGTCGCTCGGCCTGGAGCGCGACCCCAACCGGCCGATCGGCGTCGCAATCCGCCAGTATTTCCGCTCCGAGCGGGACGTGGACCCGTGGATCGACTCCTACCTGGAGCTGTGGCGCGGCAACGAGCTGCTGCCCGGCTACGGCTGGGTGTTCCCGATGGCCGACGGCACCGTCAACGTCGGCGTGGGCCTGCTGAACACCTCCGCGCACTTCCGCAACCTGAACTACAGGCAGCTCCTGAAGGATTGGGCGCCGACCGCCGGGCGCGAGTGGGGTTTCACCGCCGCCGACGCGGTCGCCAGGCCACGCTCGCACCCGCTGCCGATGGCGGCCAACCGGCACCCGCCGCTGTACCGTGGCGTGATGTTCGTCGGCGACGCCGCCGGGCTCGTGAATCCCTTCAACGGTGAGGGCATCGACTACGCGATGGAGTCGGGCGAGCTGGCGGCCAGCACCGGCCTGGCCGTCCTCGCCAGCGGCGACCGCTCGCTTCTGGAGGGGTACCGGACCTCGGTCGAGCGCCGCTTCGGCGGCTACTTCGCGCTCGGCCGGGTGTTCGTGAGGCTGATCGGCGAGCCGCAGGTGATGCGTATGGCGACCACCTATGGCCTGCCGAGGCCGTTCCTGATGAAGATCGTCCTCAAGCTCCTGGCCAACCTGTACAACCCGACCGGCGGGGACGCGGCCGACCGGGTCGTCAGGACGCTCGCGGCGATTGCTCCGGTGAGGTGACCAGGGTGGCTGGGGTTTGCGTGGTGTCGACGCCCGGTCCTAGGCTGACGAGCCAGTCGGGCACGTCCCGGGAGCGTACGGCGAGCACTCGGTGCAGCGCCCCCGCCGTGCCGCAGGACCACGGCAGTCGCCGTGGCGAAAGGCTTGGAGCACCTCGACCACCTGCTCGACTGAGAGGCTGTCCGTGAACCTCGGTGCCTTCGCTCCGATCCTGGTGATGCTGGTGCTGGCGACGGCCTTCGCCGGACTCTCGATCCTGGTGTCGGCGTGGCTGGCTCCGCGCCGGCCTTCGCGCGCCAAGTATTCGGCCTACGAGTCGGGCATCGAACCGGGCCGCCTGCCCAAGGGCGAGCGCTACCCGGTGAAGTTCTACCTGACCGCAATGCTGTTCGTGGTCTTCGACGTCGAGGTGATCTTCCTCTACCCCTGGGCCGTGGTGTTCCGGCAGTTGCGCGTCTTCGGCCTCGCTGAGATGGGTGTCTTCCTGGGGCTGCTGGTCATCGCGTACGTGTACGACTGGAAGCGCGGCGGATTGGAGTGGGACTGAGCATGAGCAGCGGAAGCGGCCTGGAGAAGCTGCCGAGCGGCATTCTGGTCAGCACGGTCGAGAAGCTGGCCAACTGGGCGCGCAAGGGCTCGCTGTGGCCAGCGACCTTCGGTCTGGCCTGCTGCGCGATCGAGATGATGGCCACCGGCGCCGGCCGCTACGACCTCGCGCGCTTCGGCATGGAGGTCTTCAGGGCCTCGCCGCGGCAGGCCGACCTGATGATCGTCGCCGGGCGCGTCTCCCAGAAGATGGGCCCGGTGCTGCGGACCATCTACGACCAGATGCCGGAGCCGAAGTGGGTCATCTCCATGGGGGTGTGCGCCACCTCCGGGGGCATGTTCAACAACTACGCGGTCGTGCAGGGCGTGGACCAGATCGTGCCGGTGGACATGTACGTCCCCGGCTGCCCTCCGCGCCCCGAGATGCTGATGGAGGGGATCATCAAGCTGCACGCCAAGATCCTCAAGGGCGAGCCGCGGTCCCAGCTGGTGCTGCGGGAGACGGTGGACGCGTGATGGCGCCGCCGGATGCCATCCAGCCCGTGCTGACCGGGCTGCGGGACCGCTTCCCCGAAGCCGTCAAAGAGGTCGGCGGGCTGCGCGGCGAGGTGACCGTCGAGCTGGACCGCGACCACCTCGTCGAGGTCGCCACCTGGCTGCGGGACCACGCCTCGGCGCGCTTCCGGCTGCTGTCGGACCTGTCGGGGACCGACTACCCGGACCGGCCGGACCGGTTCTCGGTCGACTACCACCTCTACTCGGTGGACCACAACCTGCGGCTGCGGCTCAAGGTCCGGGTCGGCGTCGAGGACCCGCGCGTGCCCTCGGTGACCGGGGTATGGGGGACAGCGAACTGGCACGAGCGCGAGGTGTACGACTTCTTCGGAGTCCGCTTCGACGGGCACCCCAACCTCGTGCGCATCCTGATGCCGGAGGACTGGCAGGGGCATCCGCACCGCAAGGACTACCCGCTCGGCGGGGTGGACGTCCAGTACCGGGGGGCGCACGTCCCGCCCCCGGACAAACGGCGGTACAAGGGAGGCTGGACCAGCACATGACCGACTCGACCGAGCCCGCTGGCATCGCGGTGCGGCCGGGCGAGGCGCGCGACCTCCCGCCCCAGCCGGCCGCCCGGCGGATCGACGTCAACGAGCGGCGCGCCCATGAGGTCCTCGCCATGGGCGGCGGCGACTGGGCGGAGGTCACCGCGCGCCGGCACGCCTCCACCGACGACGACCTGATGGTCCTGAACATGGGGCCGCAGCACCCGTCCACCCACGGCGTGCTGCGGATGGTGCTGGAGCTTCGGGGCGAGGAGGTCGTCTCCTGCCAGCCGGTGATCGGCTACCTGCACACCGGCATCGAGAAGTCGGCGGAGTTCCGGACCTGGGTCCAGGGCGTGACCTTCGTGACCCGCATGGACTATCTGTCGCCGATCTTCAACGAGACGGCCTACTGCCTGGCGGTGGAGAAGCTGCTGGGTGTGGAGGCGCCGGAGCGGGCGCAGGCCCTGCGCGTGCTGCTGATGGAGCTGAACCGCATCTCCTCGCACCTGGTGTGGCTGGCGACCACGGGCCTGGAGCTGGGCGCTCTGTCGATGATGCTGTACGGCTTCCGCGAGCGCGAGCAGATCCTGGACATCCTCGAGGAGGTCACCGGGCTGCGGATGAACCACGCGTGGGTGCGTCCCGGCGGCGTCCTGCAGGACATGCCGGAGGGCACCGAGTCCAGGATCCGAGCGTTCGTGCACGAGATGCGCCAAAAGGCCGACGAGTACGAGGACCTGCTGACCAACAACCCCATCTGGATCGAGCGCACCAAGGGCATCGGCGTGCTCGACGAGGACCAGTGCCTGGACCTCGGCGTGACCGGCCCGGTGCTGCGCGCCACCGGGCTGGCGCTGGACCTGCGCAAGACCGAGCCCTACTGCGGCTACGAGCGGTACCAGTTCGAGGTCCCGACCGCCACAGGCGCCGACGTCTACGCGCGCTACCAGCTCCGCGTGGCGGAGATGCGCGAGAGCCTGAGGATCGTCGAGCAGGTGCTCGACTCGCTGCCCTCCGGGCCGATCATGCACCCGGACCCCAAGATCGGCTGGCCTGCCCGCCTGGCGCTCGGCCCCGACGGGCTCGGCAACTCGCCGGAGCACGTGCGCCACATCATGGGCGAGTCCATGGAGGCCCTGATCCACCACTTCAAGATGGTCACCGAAGGCTTCAAGGTCCCGCCCGGCGAGGTCTATGTGCCGGTCGAGTCGCCGCGCGGCGAGCTGGGCTACCACGTCGTCAGCGACGGCGGGAACCTGCCCTATCGCGTGCACGTGCGCGACCCGTCGTTCGTCAACCTCCAGGCCGTTCCCGCGATGGTCGTCGGCGGCCTGGTCGCCGACGTGATCGCCGCGGTCTCCTCGGTCGACCCCATCATGGGAGGAGTGGACCGGTGATGCGAGTAGCGGCCACACCTGGCCAGGCGTGGCACAGGCGCTCTTGGGGGGCCGTGGGGGGAGCGAGCTCCCCCCACATGGACAGGGGACTTGGGATGATGCGCAGCCTGGAGACCTCCCAGTGCCGATGACCAGGGAGACGCTTGCAAGAGCCGAGGCGCTGATCGGCCGCTACCCGGAGCGCCGCTCCGCGCTGCTGCCGCTGCTGTTCCTGGTGCAGGCCGCCGACGGCTACGTGTCGCCGGCCGGGATCGGGCAGGTGGCCGGGCTGCTCGGCCTGACCAAGGCCGAGGTCGCCGGGGTCGCCACCTTCTACAACATGTTCTGGCGCCGCCCGGTGGGCAAGTACCTGGTGTCGGTCTGCCGTACGCTGCCCTGCCAGCTCCGCGGCTCGCGGGAGATCTCGGCGGCGCTGTGCAAGCGGCTCGACGTGCCGCTGGGCGGCACCGACGCGACCGGCATGGTCACCGTCGAGGAGGTCGAGTGCCTGGCAGCCTGTGACGGCGCCCCGGTCGTGCAGGTCAACACCGAGAACTACGAGCGGCTCTCCGAAGCGCAGGCGCTGGAGCTGGTCGAGCGCCTGCTGCACGACGAGGTGCCGCCGCCGACCCTGGCCGGCGACGGCGCGGTCACCGAGCCGTCCACCGCCGCGCTGCACTGGCGCCTGTCCGGCCTCGGCGAACCGCCGGCCGAGCTGGCCGACCGGGCGGCCGGGGACGAGGACGCGGGGGGTGAGCGGCGGTGACCTCCACCGGCGGCTCGGCTCCCCGGGTGGAGCCGGTCAGCGTGCTGACCAGCCGCTGGCGCGACGGGCTGGCCCACGGGATCGACCGCTACATGGAGCTCGACGGGTACGCGAGCCTGGACGCCGCCTTTGCCAGGGACCCCGCCGAGCTGGTGCAGATCGTCAAGGACTCGGGGCTGCGCGGCCGCGGCGGCGCCGGCTTCCCGACCGGCATGAAGTGGGGGTTCCTGGCCAAGGGCACCGGCAAGCCGACCTACCTGGTGGTCAACGCCGACGAGAGCGAGCCGGGCACCTTCAAGGACATGGAGCTGGTGGAGCGCGACCCGCACGCGCTGGTCGAGGGCACGATCGTGTCCGCCTACGCGATCGGCTGCAACCAGGCCTTCATCTACATCCGGGGCGAGTGCGGCTTCGCCGGCCGGCGCCTGGCCGCTGCCGTCGGCCAGGCCTACGAGCGCGGGTTGCTCGGCCGCGACATCAAGGGCTCCGGCTTCGACCTGGACGTGGTCCTGCACCGCGGCGCCGGCGCCTATATCTGCGGTGAGGAGACGGCGCTGCTCTCCTCGCTGGAGGGCCAGCGCGGGCAGCCCAAGCTGCGGCCGCCGTTCCCGGCGGTCGAGGGGCTCTACCGGGCGCCGACGACGGTCAACAACGTCGAGACGATCGCCGCCGTGCCGTGGATCTTCCGCAAGGGCGTCGACTGGTTCCGGTCCATGGGCACCGAGAAGTCCCCTGGGCCCAAGCTGTTCAGCGTCTGCGGCGAGGTGGAACGCCCCGGGAACTACGAGTACCCGCTCGGCACGCCCGCCAGCGAGCTGATCATGGGCGCCGGCGGCGGCATGCTGGACGGCAAGACGCTCAAGGCGTGGACGCCGGGCGGCTCCTCCACGCCGCTGCTCACCCCCGACCACCTGGACACCCCGATGGACTTCGAGAGCATCCAGGGCGCCGGCAGCCTGCTCGGCACCGCCGCGATGATCGTGCTCTCCGAGGACGTCTGCATCGTCGGCGCGTGCCTGAACTTCATGAGGTTCTACGCCCACGAGTCCTGCGGCAAGTGCACGCCCTGCCGCGAGGGCACCGACTGGATGGCCAAGATCCTCACCCGGCTGGAGAACGGCGCTGGCCGCAAAGAGGACATGGACACGCTGAAGGACATCTGCGACTCGATCTTCGGCCGCTCCTTCTGCGCGCTCGGCGACGGGGCCACCAGCCCGATCGTCTCGGCCCTGCAGTACTTCCGCGAAGAGTTCGACCAGCACGTCGAAGGCCGTGGCTGCCCGTTCGGCGGGCAGCGCGTGGCGGTCGGCGCGCACTCGGGAGACGCCCCCAATGCCTGACAAGCCGACCACGGTGAAGGTGACCATCGACGACCACGAGCTGGAGGTGGCGCCGGGCACGCTGGTGATCCGCGCCGCCGAACAGATCGGGATCCAGGTCCCGCGCTTCTGCGACCACCGGCTGCTGGCGCCGCTGGGCGCCTGCCGCCAGTGCCTCGTCGAGGTGGTGGGCCAGCGCAAGCCGCTCACCGCCTGCACCACCACCGTCACCGACGGCATGGTCGTCAAGACCCAGCTCACCAGCGAGGTCGCCCGCGCGGGGCAGGAGGGCACGCTCGAGTTCCTGCTGATCAACCACCCGCTCGACTGCCCCATGTGCGACAAGGGCGGGGAGTGCCCGCTGCAGGACCAGACGATGGCGAACGGGCCTGGCGAGACGCGCTTCATCGAGCCGAAGCGGCACTACGAGAAGCCGATCAAGATCGGCGAGACAGTCCTCCTGGACCGGGAGCGCTGCGTCCTCTGCGCACGCTGTACGCGTTTCTCCGCCGAGATCGCCGGCGACCCGTTCATCGAACTGTTCGAGCGGGGCTCCCTGGAACAGGTGGCGATCTACTCCGACGAGCCCTTCCGCAGCTACTTCTCCGGCAACGTGGTGCAGATCTGCCCGGTGGGCGCGCTGACCTCGCCGTCGTACCGGTTCCAGGCGCGCCCCTTCGACCTGTCGTCGACCGACGGCGTGTGCGCGCACTGCGCGGCCGGCTGCAACCTGCGGATCGACTCCAGGCGGGGGCTGGTCACCCGCCAGCTCGCCCGCGACAACGACGACGTCAACGAGGCGTGGAACTGCGACCGCGGCCGCTACGGGTTCTACTACGCCCAGGACCCCGAGCGCGTGCTGGCCCCCCGCCTCTCCGAGGCCCACCAGATGCGCACGGCGTCGTGGGCCGAGGCGCTGCGCCGCGCCACCGACGGGATCCGGTCGCACCGGGCCAGGGGAGTGGGCGTGCTGGTCGGGGGCCATCTGGCCGACCAGGACGCCTACGCGCTGCAGAAGCTGGCGCGCGTGGCGCTCGGCACCAACAACGTGGACGCCCGCAACTGGAGCGGCGGCGACGCCGAGGCTGCCGTGGCCGGCCGCATCGCCGGGACCGCCCCTGGTGGGGTGACCTACGCCGACCTGGAGTCCGCCAAGGCGGTGGTGGTCGTGGACCTCGACCCCCACGAGGAGTCGCCGATCCTGTTCCTGCGCCTGCGCAAGGCGGCCCTGCACGGCGTCCGGGTCGTCGCCGTCGGGCCGCGCCCCGGCCGCCTCGCCGAGTTCGCCGCCCTGGTGCCGACCCCGCCCGGCGGCGAGGCCGCCGCGCTGGATCGCCTGTCCCGCGGGGAGGGCGAGGCCGGCGAGCTGGTCACGTCCGCGGGCGCGGGGCCCGGTGCCGGCGCTGGCCCAAGCACCGCCGATGGGCCTGGAGCCGTGGTCGTGCTGGCGGGGTGGCGGGCGGCGACCACCGGGGCGCTGGCCGCCGCGGCGCGGCTGGCGGACGGGCTGGGCGGCGGGTTCGCGTGGGTGCCCCGGCGGGCGGGCGACCGCGGCGCGCTGGACGTCGGCGCGCGGCCCGACCTGCTGCCGGGCGGGCGCCCCGTGTCGGACGCGGCCGCCCGGGAGGCGCTCGGCGAGGAGTGGGGCGCGGAGCTGCCGAGCGAGCCTGGTCTGGACGGCCCCGCGATCCTCCAGGCCGCGGCGGACGGCCAGCTCGGCGTGCTGGTGCTGGCTGGCGTCGACCTGATCCGCGACTACGGCCCCCGGGAGCTGGCCGAGCGGGCGCTCGACAACACCTTCGTGATCGCCGTCGACCACCTGCTCACCGACACCGCCCGCCGCGCCGACGTGCTCCTGCCGGGGATCGTCCACGCCGAGACCGAGGGCACCTGGACCGACTGGGAGGGTCGCGTGCAGGGCCAGCGCGCCGCGGTCGAGATCGGCGGCGCCGCACAGCCCATCTGGGAACTGGCCGACCAGCTCGCCGTGCGCCTCCAGGTCGACCTCGGCCTGGCCACCCTGGAGCGGGCCACCTCGGAGACCGAGCGCTTCCGGGCGCGGCCGGAGGGCCTGGCACCCGCCGTGCCGGCCACCGCCGAGCCGGCGACCTCCGGGGGCTCCGCGACCGAGCTCGACGGCCCGGCCGACGGGCTCGCGCTGGTCACCTACCCGCTGCTGCTGGACGGCGCCTCCATGCTGGCGCGCGCCGACGACCTCAACCGCAGCACCCTGCCGGCCTTCGTGGAGCTGCACCCCGGCGACGCCGAGCGGCTGGGCGTGCGCGACGGGGCCGCGGTCGAGGTCGACCTCGGCGAGGACCGCGTGGTCCAGCTCCCGGCGAGGGTCAGCACGGCGCTGGCCGCCGGCTGCGCGTTCATTCCCACCAACCAGCCCGACCTGGCGCTGCGGGAGCTGCTCGGCCCGGCTCCCGCGCTGCGCGTGGTCGTGCGCGCCGCCAGGGAGGTGGCGGCGTGAACTGGTGGGACTTCGTGATCATGCTGGTCAAGGTGGTCGGCGTGTTCGCCTTCCTGCTGGTCTCGGTGCTGTTCGTGATCTGGCTGGAGCGAAAGGTCGTCGCCTGGATGCAGACCCGCGTCGGCCCCAACCGGGTCGGCCCGGCCGGCCTGTTCCAGTCGCTGGCCGACGGCATCAAGCTGTTCTTCAAGGAGGACGTGCGGCCGAGCCAGTCCGACCGCTGGCTCTACGCGCTGGCGCCGATCCTGATGATGGTGCCCGCGTTCCTGTCCATCTCGGTGGTGCCGTTCGGCCGCAACTTCGGCAGCCAGAGCGCGCAGCTCACCAACCTCAACGTCGGCATCCTGTTCGTGCTCGCCATGGGCAGCCTGCAGGTCTACGGCATCGTGCTGGCCGGCTGGGCGGCCGGGTCGAACTACCCGCTGCTCGGCGCCATCCGCTCCTCCGCCCAGATGATCAGCTACGAGATCGCCCAGGGGCTGTCCCTGGTCGGGGTGTTCATGCTGGCCGGCACGCTGTCGGCGGCCGGCATCGTCGCCGCCCAGCACGGGACCTTCGAGGTCAGCTTCGGCAGCGTGCACTTCCCGATTTTCCCGCGCTGGTACCTCGTGCAGCAGCTGCCGATGTTCGCGGTCTTCCTGCTGGCCGGGATCGCCGAGACCAACCGGGCACCGTTCGACCTGCCCGAGGCCGAATCGGAGCTGGTGGGCGGCTACCACACCGAGTACTCGGGCGTGAAGTTCGCGCTGTTCTTCCTGGCCGAGTACCTGAACATGATCACCGTCTCGGCCGTCGCCGCGACCCTCTTCCTCGGCGGGCCCGACGGGCCCATCTTCCACAACCCCTCGTGGCTGCAGTGGTTCTGGCCGATCCTGTGGTTCGTGGCCAAGGTCTACCTGTTCCTGTTCCTGTTCATCTGGCTGCGCGCGACCCTGCCGCGGCTGCGCTTCGACAAGCTGATGGCCCTGGGGTGGAAGGTCCTGATCCCGTTCGCGCTGGCGTGGATCCCGGTAACGGCGCTGATGATCATCCAGCCGTTCCCGGCGGGCTGGCGCAGGGGGCTGGGCGTCGTCGCCGTGGCGGTGCTGGTCCTGCTGCTGGCGTCGCTGCTGTTCACCCGGGAGGCACCCGAGGAGGAGCGCCCCGCACCGAGAGGTTCCGCCCCATGACACCAGAGATCCTCAAAGGCCTGTCGATCACCTTCCGGAGCATGTTCCGGAAGCGCAACACCATCCAGTACCCGGAGCAGCGCAAGCCGACGGCGCCGCGCTTCCACGGCCGCCACCTGCTCAACCGCTACGACGACGGCCTGGAGCGCTGCATCGGCTGCGAGCTGTGCGCCTACGCGTGCCCGGCGGACGCGATCTACGTGCAGGGAGCCGAAAACACCCCCGAGGAGCGCTGGTCGGTGGGCGAGCGCTACGCAGCCATCTACCAGATCAACTACAACCGCTGCATCTTCTGCGGGTTGTGCATCGAGGCGTGCCCGACCAGGGCGCTGACCATGACCAACGAGTACGAGCTGTCCGAGTCCTCGCGCGCCGACCTGGTCTACGACAAGGAGCGCCTGCTGGCGCCGGTGCCCGCCGGGGCCAAGCCCCCGCCGCACACCGACGCCCTCGACGGGCCGCCCACCATCGCCCGCTACGGCCCGCAGGCCTCGCTGTCGCAGGAGTCGGTGGAGCCGGTGTGGGCGCTGCTCCAGGCCGGCGAGGCGCGCGAGGCCGGTCGGGACCTGCCCGACGACGAGGCGGTGCCGCGGTGACCGCGCTGCACGCCACCACCGTGCTGGCGGCCACCACCTCCGCCGAGCGGGTCGAGCTGGTCTTCTTCGTGGTGCTCGCGCCGCTGTCGGTGGTGACCGCGCTCGGCATGGTGCTCAACCGCAACGCCGTCTACTCGGCGCTGCTGCTGGTGGTCAACTTCTTCTGCCTGGCCGCCTTCTACGTCTTCCTGCAGGCGCAGTTCCTCGCCGTCGTCCAGGTGATCGTCTACGCCGGCGCGATCATGGTGCTGTTCCTGTTCGTGCTGATGCTGCTCGGCATCTCCCGCGAGGACGTGCTGCACGAGACGATCAGGGGCCAGCGCCCGGCCGCCGCGATCCTGGTGGCGCTGCTGCTGGGCGGAACCATCTGGGCGCTGTTCCTGCACCCGTTCCGTGGCCCCGGCGTGGACCTGAACCGGGTCGCCAACAACGACAACGTGCGGGCGATCGGTCAGCTGCTGTTCACCCGCTACCTGTTCGCCTTCGAGGCCACCGGCCTGCTGCTGGTGGTGGCCGCCGTCGGCGCGCTGGTGCTCGGCAAGCGCCCGGTGCTGCCCCGGGCTCGGGAGCGTGCCGCCCGCACCTCCCCTGCGGCCAGCGAAGGCGGTGGGCCCCCGGGCGGCGCCCGCGAGCAGGAGCCGGTGTCATGAAAGTCGAGCCGAGCTGGTACCTGGTGCTGTCGGCGCTGCTGTTCACCATCGGCGTGGCGGGCGTGCTGATCCGGCGCAACGCCATCGTGGTGTTCATGTGCATCGAGCTCATGCTGAATGCCGTCAACCTGTCGTTCATCGCCTTCTCCAAGCTGAACGGCGACCTCAACGGCCAGATCCTGTCGTTCTTCGTGATGGTGGTCGCCGCCGCCGAGGTGGTCGTCGGCCTCGGGATCCTGGTGGCCATCTTCCGCAAGCGCTCGTCGACCAGCGTCGACGACGTCAACCTGCTCAAGGGGTGACGAGGCCCTGAACGCTACCGGCGCGATCCGCCTGGTCTGGCTGCTGCCGCTGCTGCCGCTGGCCGGCTTCGCCATCAACACCCTGGTGGGCCGGCGGCTGCGGGGAGCCGCCGGCTGGCTCGCCACGCTGCTGATGGCTGCGGCCTTCGCCATCGCCGTCGCGGCGTTCCTCGAGCTGATCGGCAAGAGCGCGGATTCCCGGGTGGCGATCCTGCGCGGCTACGACTGGTTCGTCTCCGGCAACCTGCGGGTGGCGATGGACCTGCGCTTCGACCAGCTCTCGGCCACGCTGGCGCTGGTGGTCACCGGGGTGGGCGCGCTGATCCACTTCTACTCGATCGGCTACATGGCGGCCGACCAGCGGCGCGGCACCTACTTCGCCTGGCTGAACCTGTTCGCCGCCGCCATGCTCACGCTGGTGCTGGCGCAGAATTTCCTGGTTATGTTCCTCGGCTGGGAGGGGGTCGGCCTGTGCTCGTACCTGCTGATCGGGTTCTGGTTCACCAGGCCCGAGGTGCCCCCGGCGGCCAAGAAGGCGTTCATCGCCAACCGCATCGGCGACGTCGGCTTCCTGCTGGCGATGTTCCTGATCTTCGCCAAGTTCGGCACCCTCGACTTCGACCAGGTCTTCGGCCGCGTCTCCGGGCTGGCCGGCGGCGCGGCCACCGCCATCGCGCTGCTGCTGTTCCTGGCCTGCACCGGCAAGAGCGCGCAGATACCGCTGTACGTGTGGCTGCCGGACGCGATGGCCGGCCCCACCCCCGTGTCGGCGCTGATCCACGCGGCCACCATGGTCACCGCCGGCGTGTTCCTGATCGCCCGCACCCACGTGCTGTTCGAGGCCTCCAGCTCGGCGGCGACCGTGGTGGTGGTGATCGGCGCGGCCACCGCCCTGCTGGCCGCGGTGATCGCCACCGCCCAGGACGACATCAAACGGATCCTGGCCTACTCCACCGTGTCCCAGCTCGGCTACATGTTCATCGCGGTGGGGCTCGGCCCGATCGGCTACGTCGCCGGCATCTTCCATCTGGTGACCCACGCCTTTTTCAAGGCGCAGCTGTTCCTGGGGGCCGGCTCGGTGATGCACGGCAACGACGACGCCACCGACGTCAAAGAGTTCGGCGGGCTGCGCCGCGTGATGCCGATCACGTTCCTGACCACCATGGCCGCCTGGCTGGCGATCATCGGCTTCCCGTTCACCGCCGGCTTCTACTCCAAGGACCAGATCCTCGGCGCCGCCTTCGACCACGGCGGCGTCGGCAGGTTCGCCTGGGCGATCGGTGTGCTCACCGCCGGGCTCACCGGCTTCTACATGTCCCGGCTGGTCTTCCTGACCTTCTTCGGCGAGCGGCGCTGGCCGCGGGGCCGCCACCCGCACGAGTCGCCGCCGGTGATGACCTTGCCGCTGGTGGTGCTCGGCCTGCTCGCGCTGGTCGCCGGGGCGTGGCTCAGCACCTTCACGGGCGTGGGCGGGCGCATCCAGAATTTCCTGGAGCCGCTGCTCGGCGCCCCGCCGCAGGAATCGCCGGCGCTCAGCGCCGTCACGCTGAGCGTGATCGCCACCGCGGTCGCCTTCGCCGGCGCCGGGGTGGCCTGGTACCTGTACGGCGGGCCCGCCGCGCGCTGGCTGGGGCTGCGCCAGCGCTACGCGGCGGCCTGGCGAGTGCTGGCCGGCAAGCTCTACGTCGACGAGCTGTACGAGCTGCTCACCGTCAGGTTGGGGGGCGCGCTGGTCCGCTTCGCCGCCGGGCCGGTGGACCAGGGCCTGATCGACGGCACCGTCAACGGCGTGGCCCGCGAGGTCCGCGCCGTCGCCACGCGCAGCCGCCGGCTGCAGACCGGCTTCGTCCGCACCTACGCCGTGGGGGTGCTCGGCGGCGCCGTGCTGCTGCTGGTCTTCCTCGTCCTGCGGACCACGTGATGAAGGGGGAGAGCCAGAACCCGTGCTGCTGACCTCGACCGTCTTCCTGCCCCTGGTGGGTGCGCTGGTGCTGTTGTGCCTGCCGCGCGGCGGGCACGGCCCGGCGCGCTGGCTCGCGTTGGCGTTCAGCGTGGCCACCTTCGGGCTGGCCGTGGCGCTCGCCATCCGCTTCCAGATCGGCGAGCCAGGCTTCCAGCTCGGCGTCAACCAGAGCTGGGTCCGTGCGCTGGGGGTGCGCTTCCGGCTCGGCGTCGACGGCGTCAGCCTGCCGCTGCTGCTGCTCACCGCGCTGCTGGCGCCCCTGGCGGTGATCGGCTCCTGGCGGATGCAGGACCGCCCGCGCAGCTACCTGGCGCTGCTGCTGGTGCTGGAGACCGCGCTGCTGGGCGTGTTCGTGGCGCTGGACCTGTTCCTGTTCTACATCTTCTGGGAGGCGGTGCTGGTCCCCAGCTACTTCCTGGTCGGCTCGTGGGGCGGCGAGCGTCGCATCTACGCGGCGGTGAAGTTCTTCATCTACACGCTGCTCGGCGGGCTGCTCATGCTGGTCGGCATCGTCGGGCTCGCCTACCTGCACGCCAAGGCCACCGGCTCGCCGAGCTTCGATTACGACGCGCTGCGCGACCTCGGCAAGAACCCGGTCACGCAACGCTGGCTGTTCGTCGCCTTCTTCGCCGCCTTCGCCATCAAGACCCCGCTGGTGCCGCTGCACTCCTGGCTGCCCGACGCCTACGTGCAGGCGCCGACCACCACCACGGTGCTGCTGGCCGGGGTCATGTCGAAGATGGGCGTCTACGGGTTCCTGCGCTTCTCGCTGCCGCTGTTCCCCGACGCGGCCCACTGGTTCCAGCCGCTGATGCTCACGCTGGCGGTGGTCAGCATCCTCTACGCCGCGCTGGTGGCCACCGGCCAGCGCGACTTCAAACGCCTGGTCGCCTACTCGTCGGTGTCGCACCTCGGCTTCATCGTGCTCGGCATCTTCGCCTTCAACGTGCAGGGCCTCCAGGGCGGGGTGTTCTACATGGTCGCCCACGGCGTGGTGATCGGCGGCCTGTTCTTCGTCACCGGCATGCTGCTGGAGCGGCGCGGCACCGCGGACATGGCCCGGCTCGGCGGCCTGCAGCGCACCATGCCGCGCATGGCCGGCGTGATGCTGGTGATCACCCTGGCGGCCGTGGCCCTGCCGGGACTGATCGGGTTCGTCGGCGAGTTCCTCACGCTGATCGGCGCCTTCCTGACCAACCGCGCCGCCGCGGTGCTCGGCAGCGGAGGGGTGATCCTCGGCGCCGTCTACATGCTCTGGGCGTACCAGCGGATGTGGCAGGGAGCCCACAGCGGCGAGCTCTCGCTCGGCAGCGGCGGCGAGGTCTCGCCCGGCGCGGCGCCCAGACGTGCAGCCGGCGACCTCGATGGCCGAGAATGGGCGATCGTGCTGCCGTTGCTGGCCGCGATCATCGCGCTCGGCATCTTCCCGCGGCCGCTGCTCCAGCGCATCGAGCCGGCGGCCCGGCGGGTCGCCCAGATCACCGCCGAGGCGCGACCCGGACAGCCCGGCCGCGCGCTGGAGGCACCCACCCCCAGACCGACACCATGACCGCCCGGGGAACTGGTCCCGGGCCCGACGGAGGAGCCCGTGCACCTGCTGGCCCAGATCGCTGACGCGCCGCTGCCGGCGCCGCAGGTCGCCTGGCGCGCGATCGCGCCGGAGCTGGCCCTGGCCGGCGCCGGGGTCGTCCTGCTCATGGTCGTGGCCTTCTGGCCGAACGCCCGCCGCGGCACGCTGGCCTTCCTGACACTGGTCGGGCTGGCGGTCGCGGCCGCGCTGGTGGGCTGGAACTGGGACCTCCGCGCGGTCGCCTTCGACGGCGCCATCTCGCTGGACGGCATCACCCGCTACGCCCGCGTCGTCCTGCTCGCCGTAGGGGCGCTGACCACGCTGATGGCGGTCTCGGAGGGCCCCCGGCGGTCGGGGGAGGCGACCCGAGAGGGGGAGTCCCCGCCGGAGTTGTTCCCGCTGCTGCTGTTCGCGCTCACCGGCATGGTGCTGCTGGCGGCCGCATCCGACCTGCTGGTGGTGTTCATCGCCCTGGAGATGCTGTCGCTGGCGCTGTACATCATGGCCGGGGCCACCCGCCGCTCCAGCGCGCAGGAGGCGGCCGTGAAGTACTTCCTGCTGGGCGCGTTCTCGTCGGCCTTCCTGGTGTACGGGATCGCCCTGTGCTACGGCGCCACCAGGACCACCAACCTGGCGGCCATCGCCCGCGCCACCGCGACCACCCAGATCAACTTGTCGGTGCTGCTGGCCGGGGTCGCGCTGCTGGCGGTCGGGTTCTGCTTCAAGGTGGCGGCCGTGCCCTTCCACATGTGGACGCCGGACGTGTACCAGGGCGCACCCACCCCGGTGACCGCCTTCATGGCCGCGGGCACCAAGGCGGCCGGCTTCGCCGTCTTCCTGCGGGTCTTCGCCGGCGCGCTGGGCGGGCTGGTGCTCGACTGGCGGCCGGCGATCGCCGCCGTGGCCGTGCTCACCATGCTCGTCGGCGCGGTCCTGGCGGTGGTGCAGACCGACCTCAAGCGCATGCTCGCGTACTCGTCGATCGCCCATGCCGGCTACCTGCTGATCGGCCTGGCCGCCGCGCCGACCAACCCCGAGGGCATCTCGGCCTCGATGTTCTACCTGCTGGCCTACGCGTTCATGGTGATGGGCGCCTTCATGGTCGTGCAGTACGCGGCCCGCGCCCGGCAGGTCGAAGCCGCGGCGGTCCCGGCCGCGTCCCGGGCGGCGGCCGGGACGCTGCCCGCCGTGGCCGGGGGGGCGGGCGCGGCGCCGCCGGCCGTGGCCGAGGCGGCCGGGTCCTCGCCATACGGGCCCTCGCCGTCGGCGCCCGAGCCGGACGACTCGAACGGGGACGTCACACTGGACGATCTCCGTGGCTTCGGACGCCGCCATCCCCTGCCGGCGGCCCTGCTCGCGCTGTTCATGTTCGGGCTGGCCGGCATCCCGCCGCTGTCCGGCTTCTGGGCCAAGTACTACGTGTTCCAGGCCGGCATCAACGCGGGTCTCACCTGGCTGGTGGTCATCGGTGTCGTCAGCTCGGTGATCTCGGCGTTCTTCTACCTGCGTGTCATCATGGTGATGTACTTCCAGGAGCCCTCGGAGCGGCCGGCCGCAGCGGTCCTGGAGGGTTCGGAGGCTGGCGCGATCGCGGCGCCGGAGGGGGGCCGCCGCCGCCAGGTTCCGGCCGAGCCGGCGCTCGGCGTCGCCTTGGGCGTGGCCGCCGTGCTGACCGTCGCGATCGGCCTGGCTCCACAGGTGTTGGTGACGGCGGCCCAGACCGCAGGAAGGATTCTCGGCTAAGTGGTACCGGCAGCTCGACCGCTCGTGGAAGGGGACCTCGGCGCTCTCGAGGCGCGCGTGCGCGCCCGGCTGGAGCTCGTCGAGGTCGCTCTCGCCGAGGCGGTGGTCAGCGCCGACCCCTTCATCCAGGAGGCGGCGGGCTACCTGGTGCGCGCCGGCGGCAAGCGGTTCCGGCCGACGCTGGTGCTGATCTCGGGGCACCTGGGCGAGCCGGACGAGTCGCGGCTGATCGGCGCCTCGGTGGCGATCGAGCTGACCCACCTGTCGACCCTCTACCACGACGACGTGATGGACGAGGCCGAGGTGCGGCGCGGCGCCCGCTCGGCCAACGCCCGCTACGACAACAAGGTCGCCATCCTCACCGGCGACTACCTGTTCGCCCGCGCCTCTGACGTCACCGCCGACCTCGGCACCGAGCCGACCAGGGTGCTGGCCAGGGCCATCGGCCGGGTCGTGCAGGGCGAGATCCGCGAGATCCGCGGCCTGCTCCCCGGCGAGGACCCGATCGGTCACTACCTCGGCGTGGTCACCGACAAGACCGGCGCGCTGATCGCCGCCGCCTGCCGCCTCGGCGGCTGGCTCGCCGGGGCAAGCGACCGGGAGGTCGACGCGCTCACCGAGTACGGCGAGCGGGTCGGGGTCGCCTTCCAGCTCGGCGACGACCTGCTCGACATCACCACGGAGACCGCCATCGCCGGCAAGGAACCTGGCACCGACCTGCGCGCCGGCGTGCGCACCCTGCCCGTGTTGTACCTGCTGCGCCGTGGCGGCCCGCAGGCCCGCCGGCTGACCGAGCTGCTGGAGGGCGAGCGGGACGACGACGACGTCGCCGAGGCGCTCGCCCTGCTGCGCTGCTCTCCCGCCCTGGCCGAGGCTCGCGCCTCTGCCGAAGCCGAGGTCGACCGCGCCAAGGCCGCCCTGGGCCGCCTCCCCCGGGGCGCCGGCCGCCTCGCCCTCGAAGCCGTCGCCGACCAGGTCTTCGACCGCCAGGTCTAGCCGCGGACGGCCACGGCCCCCCAAGGACTCCGGGTGGCGGGCGCGACGCGCCCGCGCTTGTTCGTTCGTGCGAAAACTGGCTTCTACCTGGCGCTTTACAATTGGCTGGGGTTGCGGCCAGTGGCATAGAATGCCCCCAGCCAGGCCGGGCACGCGGCCTGCGCTGCCGGCGCCGATGCGGCCGCCCCGCTGTGAAGCAGTCGGGTCGCGGGCGGTGCCGGGTCAGGCGGAGGGTGCGCTGCTCCCAAGCGCCCGACGGTGGAATCGAGGGAGTCGATGACCCAGTACTTCCAGGCCTACGGAACGCTGGCCGGCCTGCTCGTGCTCGCGATCGGGTTCGTGGCGCTGGCGTTCGGGGTCAACTGGGCACTGCGGCCCCACCGGCCGACACCGGGCAAGCTCACCACCTACGAGAGCGGCATGCAGCCGATCGGCAGCCACTGGGGGCAGACGCAGATCCGCTACTACGTCTTCGCTTTCCTGTTCGTGATCTTCGATGTCGAGAGCGTCTTCCTGTTCCCCTGGGCGCTGGTGTTCTCATCGCTCGGGGTGGCCGCGCTGTGGGAGATGGTGGTCTTCATCGCCGTCCTGGCGGTCGGCCTGCTCTATGCCTTCCGGAAGGGTGTCCTGAAATGGGTCTGATCGACGCCGTCGAGCTTCCCCAGCCCATCAAATTCGTCTTCAACTGGGGCCGCAAGTACTCCCTGTGGGTGTTCAACTTCGGCCTTGCCTGCTGCGCGATCGAGTTCATCGCCACCTCCATGGCGCGGCACGACTTCATCCGCCTCGGCGTGATCCCGTTCGCGCACGGCCCCCGGCAGGCGGACCTGCTGGTGGTGTCGGGCACCCTCACCGACAAGATGGCCCCGGCCATCAAGCGGCTCTACGACGAGATGCCGGAGCCGAAGTACGTGATCTCGTTCGGGTCGTGCTCCAACTGCGGCGGCCCCTACTGGGACTCCTACTCGGTGACCAAGGGCGTCGACCAGATCATCCCGGTGGACGTGTACGTCCCCGGATGCCCGCCCCGGCCCGAGGCGCTGCTGCACGGGATCATCAAGCTCCAGGAGCGCATCGGGACCGAGTCGCTGCACCAGCGCTACGCCAAGGGCGAGCTGGAGCCCATCGTGGTGGGCGACCCGAATCAGGTCCCGGTGGGTTCCTAGTGGACGCCGAAGCCCTGCGCGACCACCTGGTCGCCGAGTTCGGTTCCGAGCCGCTCGACCCGGAGATCTCCTACGGCCTGCTGACCGTGACGCTGGCGGGGGACCAGTGGCGACGGGCCGCCGAGTTCGTGCGGCGCGACCCGGAGGTGGCCTGCAACTTCTTCGACTTCCTCTGCGGCGTGGACGAGGAGGCCGCGGGCATCGCCGTGGTGCTGCACGTGTATTCCACCAACCACCGGCACCACGTCCAGCTCCGCACGGTGGTGCCGCGCGACGGCGGGCACCTGCCGACGCTGTACGACCTGTGGGCGGGCGCCAACTGGCACGAGCGCGAGACCGCCGAGCTGTTCGGCGTGAGCTTCGACGGCCACCCCAACCTGGCCAAGCTGCTCCTGCCGGAGGAGTTCGAGGGCTACCCGCTGCGCAAGGAGTTCGCCCTGCTGGCCAGGGAGGCCAAGGTCTGGCCCGGGGGCAAGGAACCAGGGGAGTAGCGGTGGCCATCATCGAGCAGACCAACGCGGGCAACGGCAGCGGCGCCAGGGCCGCGGAGACGGCGCCGGCGGGCGCGGCCTTCCAGGCCGCGGACGGCACCGGCATCGGCATCATCGTCACGGACAAGGCCGACCGGGCGCTGCAGACGCAGGACATGACGCTCAACGTGGGCCCGCAGCACCCGGCGACCCATGGCGTGCTGCGGGTCATCGTGACGCTCGACGGCGAGATGATCGAGAACGCCCAGCCGGTCATCGGCTACATGCACCGCTCCTTCGAGAAGCTGGCGGAGTACCGCGACTACCGGCAGATCATCGCCCTGGTCAACCGGCACGACTGGGTCTCGGCGGTGTGCAACGAGCTGGGCGTGGCCCTGGTGGTCGAGAAGCAGATGGAGATGGAGGTCCCGGAGCGGGCCACCTGGATCCGCATGCTGATGTGCGAATGGACCCGGGTGCTCAACCACCTGATGTTCGTCGGCTCCTACCCGCTCGAGCTGGGCGCTATCACGCCGATGTTCTACGCCTTCCGCGAGCGGGAGGAGATCCAGGCGCTGATGGAGTGGATCACCGGCGGCCGGCTCCACCTCACCTACTGCCGCGTGGGCGGGCTCAAGCAGGACCTGCCGCGCGGCGCCCTCCAGATGTCGCGCCAGCTCGTCCCCAAGATCCGCGAGCGCATCAAGGAGTACGAGGACCTGGTCCTCGGCAACGAGATCTTCATGGCCCGCACCAGGGGCGTCGGCGTGCTGCCCGCCGACGTGGCCTGCTCCTACGGGGTCTCGGGCGCGCTGCTGCAGGCGTCGGGCGTCCCCGAGGACGCGCGCAAGACCGAGCCGTACTGCTTCTACGACCAGGTCTCCTTCGACGTGCCCGTGCGGACCAACGGCGACTGCTACGACCGCTACTCGGTGCTGATCGCGCGCATGAAGGAGTCGCTGCGGATCATCGAGCAGGTCCACGACCGGATCCCGCCAGGGCCGGTCAACGTGCGGCTGCCCAAGGTCGTCCGCGCCCCCGCCGGCCACGCCTACGTGCGCGCCGAGAACCCGCTCGGCCAGCTCTCGTACTACATGGTCTCGCACAACGAGAAGACGCCCTGGCGCTTCAAGATGCGCACCCCCTCGTTCAACAACATCTCCTCGCTGCCCTACCTGCTGAAGGGAACCCTGGTGCCCGACATGATCGCGGTGATGGGCTCGATGTTCTTCATCGTGGGGGACATCGACCGATGATGGACACCCTCCGGGACTGGTTCTCGCACTACTGGGTGCTGATGCCGGTCAAGGTCGTCGTGGTGCTGCTGGTGTTCCTCACCATCCCGCTGGTCGTGGGCTACCTGGAGCACAAGGTCCTGGCTCACATGCAGGCCCGGCTCGGGCCCATGGAGGCGGGGCGCTTCCACGGCGTGCTCCAGTTGGTCGCCGACGGGGTCAAGTTCGTTCAGAAGGAGAGCATCGTCCCCAAGGCGGCCGACAAATGGGTGTTCGCGCTGGCTCCCGCGGTCGCCCTCATCCCGACCATCCTGCTGTTCGGGTTCCTGCCCTACGGCCCGGACCTGGTGCCCATCCGCTCGGACGTGGGGCTGTTCGTGGTGCTGGCGCTTGGCAGCGTCAGCGTGATCGGCACGCTGATGGCCGCCTGGTCGAGCGCGAACAAGTACTCGCTGATGGGCGGGGTGCGCGCGGCCGCCCAATTGATCGCCTACGAGCTGCCGCTGGTGCTGGCCGCGGCGGCCGTGGCGATGCAGGCGGGGTCGGCCGACCTCGCGGTCATCGTGGAGCGCCAGGACACCGTCTGGAACATCGTCTACCCCTGGCAGTGGTTCGCGTTCCTGATCTTCGGCACCGCGGCGGTCGCCGAACTGACACGGCCGCCGTTCGACATGCCGGTGGCCGATTCCGAGCTGGTGTTCGGGCACCTGACCGAGTACACGGGATTGCGCTTCGCCTTCTTTCTGCTGACCGAGTACGCCGGCATCGTGGTGCAGTCGGCGATCGCGGCCACGCTGTGGTTCGGCGGCTACCGGGGCTGGATCATCCCGTCCGGCCCCTGGTGGCTGCTGGCCAAGGTGTTCGCGCTGTCGTTCGTGGTGATCTGGCTGCGGGCGACCTACCCGCGGCTGCGCGAGGACCAGCTCCAGTCGCTGGCCTGGCTCCGGCTGGTGCCCGTGGCGCTGCTGCTCATCCTGGTCGTCGGATTCGTGAAGGTGGGGTTCTAGGATGCCGGCGCTCAAGGGAGCCGGGCTGCTCAAGGGGCTCGGCGTCACATTCAGGACGATGTCGCGGCGATCGGCCACCGCGCAGTACCCGCACGTCCGCCCGGACCTGCCGGCGCGGTCGCGCGGAGTGATCGCGCTGGTGGAGGAGAACTGCACCGTCTGCATGCTGTGCTCGCGCGAGTGCCCCGACTGGTGCATCTACATCGACTCGCACAAGGAGACGGTCGCGCCCAAGGAGGGCGGCCGCGCGCGCACCCGCAACATCCTGGACCGCTTCGCGATCGACTTCGCGCTCTGCATGTACTGCGGGATCTGCGTGGAGGTCTGCCCCTTCGACGCGCTCTACTGGAGCCCCGAGTTCGAGTACGCCGAGTACTCCCACGAGCCGCTGACGCACGAGAAGGAGCGGCTGCGCGAGTGGGCCTACACGGTCCCGGCGCCTGACCCGCTCGAGGAGGGCGCGGTCGAGCCGCCCGAGTTCGCGGCCGTCCGCAAGGCGCGCGAGGCGGCCGCCGCCAAGGCCGCGGCGGCCGCGGAGGCGGCACGGGAGGCTGCCGCGCAGGCCGCGGCGGCGCCCGCCGAGACGCCGGAGGGGGCCGGGGAACCCCCAGGGGATGCCCCACTGCGTCAGGCTGCCGCGGGGACCTCGGCAGCGCCAGCCGCGGCGGAGGCGGCCCCGGCCGCGCCCGCCAGGCAGCCGGACGTGCACGTCGAGCCAGGGATCGACCAGGAGACCTTCGACCGGCTGGTCGCCGCGGGCGAGCCCGAGCGGACCGCCAGGGCCAAGGCCAAGGCCGCCTACATGCGCAAGGCCAAGGCAGAGGCCCGGGCGAAGTTGGCGGAGGGGTCCGGGGAACCCCAAGGGAATGCCCCGGTGAATCAGGCCGAGCAGAATGGGGGCGGGGGATGAGCGGGCAGGAGATCGCCTTCCTGATCCTGGCGATCATCGGCGGGATCGGCGGCCTGCTGGTGGTGACCAGCCGCAACATCGTCCACGCCGCGCTCTACCTGGTGGTCGCGCTGGCCAGCGTGGCGGGCATCTACCTGCTGCTGGCCGCGCCGTTCGTCGCCTTCGTGCAGGTGATCATCTACGTCGGCGCCATCGTGGTGCTGCTGCTGTTCGGGATCATGCTGACCCGCGCCCCCATCGGCCGGCGCGTGCTCGACAACACCGTCCGCGCCCGCATCGGCGCGCTGGTGGTGGCCGGCGGCTTCTTCGCCATGCTCACGACCTTCCTGGTGCGAGCCTTCGGCGGCGACCGCATCGCCAACCGGGCCGCCACCGCCACGGCCGCGCTCGGGAACTCGCTCTTCAGGAACTTCGTGCTGCCCTTCGAGGCGGTCAGCGTGCTCCTGCTGGCCGCCCTGGTCGGCGCGATCGTGCTCGCCCGCCGCGACTAGAAACTGGAAGGAGAGCTACGGATGCGTCTGCTCTACCCGCTGGTGTTCGCCGCCTTCCTGTTCAGCGCCGGGATCTACGGCGTGCTTGCCCGGCGCAACGCGGTGATGGTGCTGATGAGCAGCGATCGTGCTGCTGATCTTCCGCAACCGGGAGACGGTCAACATCGACGAGGTGGATCTGCTCAGATGGTGAAGCTCGCCTGGCTCGTCCCCGCCCTGCCGCTGGCGGCATGGGCGGTCATCCTGCTCGTGGGCAAGCGGACCCCGGGCAAGGGCGCCCCGATCGGCATCCTGGCGGTCGCGGTCGGCTGGGTCCTGTCCATCGGCATCCTCGCCAGCGTGATCGGCGGGAGCCAGCCGTACCACGTGAGCACGACCTGGGCCCCGATTTCCGGCCAGTTCACCATCCCGGTCGGCATCACCGTGGACGGTCTGGCGGCGGTGCTGCTGTTCGTAGTCACCACCATCTCGCTGTTCGTGCAGGTCTACTCGGTCTCCTACATGCGCGGGGACGAGCGCTACACGATGTTCTTCGCCAACCTGTCGCTGTTCACCGCCGGCATGCTGATCGTGGTGGTGGCCGACAACCTGCTGATGCTGCTGGTCGGCTGGGAGATCATGGGCATCTGCTCGTACTTCCTGATCGGCCACTACTGGGAGGACCACGCCAACTCGCGGGCGGCCATCAAGGCGTTCCTCACCACCCGGGTGGGCGACCTCGGCTTCATGGCCGGCATCTTCGTGCTGTTCTGGGCCGCTCGCAGCTTCGAGATCCCCAGGATCGTCGACGCGGCCCACTCGGGGCAGCTCTCCAGCGGCACCATCACGCTCGGCGCGGTGCTGCTGTTCTGCGGCGCGATCGGAAAGTCGGGCCAGTTCCCGCTGCACACCTGGCTCCCCGACGCTATGGCCGGCCCGACCCCGGTGTCGGCGCTGATCCACGCGGCCACCATGGTGGCGGCGGGGGTGTTCCTGGTGGCGCGCATGTACCCGGTGTTCGAGGCCTCGCCGGCGGCGCTCAACGAGGTCGCCCTGATCGGCAGCCTCACCATGCTGATCGCCGCTCTGCTCGCGCTGATCCAGGACGACATCAAGCGCGTGCTCGCCTACTCGACGATCTCGCAGCTCGCCTACATGATGGCCGGGCTCGGAGTCGGCGGCTACTCGGCCGGCATCTTCCACCTGTTCACGCACGCCTTCTTCAAGGCGCTGCTGTTCCTGGCGGCCGGGTCGATCATCCACTCGATCCACACCAACAATCTGAGCGAGATGGGCGGCCTGCGCCGGGTCATGCCGTGGACGTTCTGGACCTTCACGATCGGGGCGCTGTCGCTGGCCGGGTTGATCCCGCTTGCGGGGTTCTGGTCCAAGGACGAGATCCTCAACGACGCCTGGCGCATGGGTTTCGGCGGCGGAATCGATGGCGTGGCCGGCTCGCGGGGGGTGGCGCAGGTGGTCTTCGTCGTCGGCGTGGTCACCGCCTTCCTCACCGCCTTCTACGTGGCGCGGATGCTGTGGCTGGCGTTCGGCGGCGCCTACCGGGGCCAGGGGCGCCCGCGCGAGTCCGACGGCATCATCCTTGTCCCCCTGGTGGTGCTGGCGATCGGCTCGGTCGGCGCCGGCGTGGTCGGCTCGCCGCTGGTCGGCTCCAACAACATCGGCAAGTGGATCTCGACGTCGCTGCTGCCCAGCGAGGGCGCCGTGGCGGTGAACTGGGGCCTGGTCGCCGCCACCACGGCGGTCGCCCTGCTGGGCCTGGGGTTCGCCAGCGCCCTGTACCGGCGCGGCCTGCCCGAGCGCGAGTACCTGACACGGGTCCCGCCGCTGTACACGCTGCTCCAGCGCAAGTACTTCCTGGACGACCTGTACGAGGGCGTGTTCGTGCGCGCGGTGACCGGGCAGCTCGCCCCCGCCACCTACTGGTTCGACCAGCGGGTCATCGACGGGGTGGTCAACGGCGCGGCGCTGGGCACGCGCCGGCTCTCCAGGGGGCTTCGCTACCTCCAGTCGGGCCAGGCGCAGTGGTACGCGGCCGCGCTGTTCATCGGTGTGGTGGGTCTGGCGGTGCTGGTGACCCAGGTGATCGGCAGGTAGCTCGGCGGGGCTGGAAGCCGTGCCGCCGGCTGGCGGCACTCGACACAGGAGGATGCGGGCGGCGTGGAGTGGTTCGACACCTGGGCGTTGAGCCTGGCGGTGTTCCTGCCCCTGGTGGGAGCGGTGGTCATCGCCGTGCTGCCAGGCGCCCGGCGGAGCGCCGCGGTCCCGGCCACCGGCGGTGCGGCGCCCGCCGAAGGCGGGGCCGCGGTCGAGGGCACCCGGCCCGGCGAGCGGCCGCTGAAGGCGGCGGCGCTGCTGTTCACCGGCCTGCCGCTGCTGGTCGGCATCGTGATGCTGGCCCGCTTCGACTACGGCGCCGGCAGGACCATGCAGTTCGAGGTCAAGCGGTCGTGGATCGCCTCGATCGGCGCCGGCTACCATGTCGGCGTCGACGGCATCGCCCTGCCGCTGCTGGTGCTGTCACTGCTGCTCAGCTTCCTGTGCGTGGTCTACTCCACCCGGATCCTGCCGGAGCCGCGCAACCCCAGGGCGTTCCTGGCGCTGCTGCTGGCGCTCGAGACCGGGATGAACGGCACCTTCGCCGCCCTGGACCTGATCCTGTTCTTCGTGTTCTGGGAGCTCGTGCTCATCCCGATGTACTTCACGATCGCCGTCTGGGGCGGGCCCAGGCGCGACTACGCCTCGGTCAAGTTCATCCTCTACACGCTGACCGGCTCGGTGATCATGCTGCTGGGCTTCCTGGCGCTGTGGTTCAAGAGCGGGCCGGATGCCGCCAGCCGCACCTTCGACATGCTCACCCTTCAGGGGATGGGCGCCGCCCGCTTCGGCGGGACCTTCGGGACGATCGTGTTCCTGGCCATGGGCATCGGCTTCGCCGTCAAGGTGCCGATGTGGCCGCTGCACACCTGGCTCCCCGACGCCCACACCGAGGCGCCGACGGTCGGCTCGGTGCTGCTGGCCGGGATCCTGCTGAAGATGGGCACCTACGCGTTCGTGCGGATCGGCCTGCCGATCCTGCCGGAGGCCGCCCGCTGGTGGGCGCCGACCATCGGCGTGCTCGGCGCCATCGCGATCATCTACGGGTCGCTGTGCTGCCTGGCCCAGCGCGACGTGAAGCGGCTGATCGCCTACTCGTCGGTCGGGCACATGGGCTTCGTGATGCTGGGCATCGCCACCCTCACCCCCATCGGGATCAACGCCGCCGTGTTCGGCATGGTCGCCCACGGGGTCATCACCGGGATGCTGTTCTTTCTGGCCGGCTCCATCCACGAGCGCTACCACACCCGCGACATCGTCGAGCTCGGCGGTGGCATGGCCAAGTCGATGCCCCGGCTGGCCGGCATCTTCACGCTGTCGTGCATCGCGTCGCTGGGCCTGCCGGGGCTCGCCGGCTTCTGGGGCGAGATCCTGGCGCTGCTGGCCGCCTGGAACCCGGCCGCCGGCCTGCAGGTCGGGCTGTTCCGGACGCTGGCGGTCGTCGGGCTGATCGGGACCCTGCTGACCGCCGGCTACTTCCTCTGGCTGCTGCAGCGCGTCACCCTCGGTCGCCCGCACGACCGCTGGAGCGGCCGGGTGCTCGGCGACGTGGCCGCCGTGGAGTACAGCGCCTGGACCCCGCTGATCCTGCTGACCGTCGCCCTCGGCTTCCTGCCGCGGATGATCCTGGGCGTCACCAACCCGGCCGTCGTCGGCTGGTTCGCCGACCTGTTCAAGTGATCTAGAGGAGACCCCCGTGCCGATCGATTTCCACGCGATCCTGCCGGAGATGCTGCTGGCCGGCACGGCGATCCTCGTGCTGGTCGTGGACCTGTTCCTGGACGACCGGGCCAAGGTGGCCAACAACTACCTGGCCCTGGCCGGCACGGTGGCGGCCGGGATCGCGCTGGCGACCCTGGTCGGGCAGGGCAACCGCAGCACCTTCGGTGGCTCGTTCGTGATCGACAACTACGCCCTGCTGTTCAAGGGCCTGTTCCTGGGCTCGCTGGTCCTGGTGCTGCTGATGAGCGGCCGCTACATCGCTCAGGGCACCGTCTACCAGGGAGAGTTCTACTTCCTGGTGCTGTCCAGCTTCGTCGGCATGCTGCTGATGCCGTCCTCCCGCGACCTGCTGATGCTGTTCCTGTCGCTGGAGATCCTCTCGGCCACCGGCTTCATCGTCGCCGGCTTCCGCAAGGGCGACGCGCGCTCCAACGAGGGCGCGCTCAAGTTCCTGCTGATCGGCGTGCTGTCGACCGCGGTGATGCTCTTCGGCATGAGCCTGGTCTACGGCTTCACCGGCTCGTTGAACCTCGGGGTGGTCGCGCAGCGGCTGCAGGCCGTCGGCAACGAGCCGGCCGCCGTGATGGCCGTGTTCCTGGTGGTCACCGGCTTCGCCTTCAAGGTCTCCGCCGCGCCGTTCCACTTCTGGGCACCCGACACCTACGAGGGCTCCCCGATCCCGGTGGCCGCCTACCTGTCGGTGGCGTCCAAGGCCGCCGGGTTCGCCGGCCTGCTCCAGGTGACCTTCGTCGCCTTCCCCGCCTACTCGCGGTACTGGGCGCCGGCGTTCGCCGTGCTGGCCGCGCTGACCATGCTGATCGGCAACGTCATCGCGCTCGCCCAGACCAACATCGTCCGGCTGCTCGCCTACTCGTCGGTGGCGCAGGCCGGCTACATGCTGGTCCCGTTCGCGGTGGGGTCCTCCAGCCCGGACGCCCGCTCCCAGGCCTTCCAGGCGGTGCTCATCTACCTGCTGATCTACGCCTTCACCAACCTCGGCGCCTTCGCCGTGGTCACCCTGGTGAGCCAGCGCCAGCCCGGCAACCTGATCGCCGACTACGCCGGGCTCGGGCAGCGCTCCCCCGCGCTGGCGACCGCCATGACCATCTTCCTGCTGTCGCTGGCGGGGCTGCCGCCGCTGGCCGGCTGGTACGCCAAGTTCGTGGTGTTCCGGGCCGCGATCAACGGCGACCGCGCGAGCCTGTTCGCGCTGGCCGTGTTCATGGGCGTGATGACCGTGGTCGCGCTGTTCTACTACGCCGCCATCGCCCGCAGCATGTGGGTCTCAAAGCCGCCGGAGGGCGCCCCGATCGAGCGCACCCCCGCACGCCCGTCCCCCGCCCTCACCGTCGCCATCGGCCTCGCCCTGGCCGGCGTCATCGTCCTCGGCATCCTCCCCAACCTGCTGGTCCAGTACGCCCCCCTCTCCACCCTGGTCGCCAGCAAGTAGTCACGCGGCTGGCATATGCTCTACCATATGCCCATGGCACGAAGAGAAGTTCTCGTCCAGCTTGACGACCAGCTCGTCGATCGACTCGACGCCCTCGCCCGGAAGGCTGGGACCAGCCGGTCTGAGCTGCTGCGCCGTGGCGCGGTCGCGGTCCTCGAAGCGGCGGATCTTGCCGAGGCCGACCGGGAGCTGGTCGACGCCTACCGTCGCCAGCCCCAGGATCCGGCGATCGTGGAGGCCGCTGCGCGCCTCGCCGCAGAGAACGCACCCGAGTGGTAGCCCGGTGTGAGATTTACTGGGCTGAGCTGGGGCCACCTGCCGGCAGGCGGCCGGTGTGTGTCCTGACCCGCGAGGCGGCAATAGGGGTGCTCCACACGGTCACCTGCGCGCCGATCACCCGCACGATTCGGGGGATCCGCTCTGAGGTCGAGGTCGGACAGGAGCATGGCCTGCCTGCTGCAAGCGTCATCTCATGCGACAACCTGTTGACGGTTCCGCAGAGGGCGCTGGCTCCCACACCCGTGGGTCGACTGGACGAGGTCAAGCGAGCGCAGCTCGACCGTGCGCTGCGCTATGCACTCGATATCCGTTATTGAGGGGTCATCCAAGCGGGTGAATCGTTGTCGTCGCTGGCGTAGGCGCCTCGAGAATCACGCCGGCTGGCGGGTGGGGTCGGCGGCGCGGGTGGCGGACCTCCAGGCGTCGAGGAGCTTGACGCGGGCGCCGGTGCGCAGGATGGCTCCGGCGTAGACGCGACTGGCGAGCAGCACCACCAGCACGGTGGAGGCCAGCATGATCGCCAGGGTGACGCCGACCTGCCAGGGCGCGATGTCACCGCTGGCGATGCGCAGCGGGACGATCAGCGGCGCCGTCGGCGGCAGGTAGGTGCAGACCTGGGCCAGCGGCGTGGTGGAGCTGCCGAACGCCGAGTTGATCGCGACGAAGAAGGACGCGACCAGCACCAGCGTCAGCGGCGTGGTGCTGTTCTGCAGCTCCTCCTGGCGCGAGACGACCGCGCCGGCCACGGCGAACAGGCTCGCGTAGAAGGCGTAGCCGAGCACGAACCACAGCAGCACGATGCCGATGGTGCCGAACGCCCCCGCCGGCAGCGTGATCGTCCGCAGCCCCACCGCCATCGCCAGGCCGATGGTCCCGATCAGCAGCAACTGCAACAGCCCGACCACGCCGATGCCGATCACCTTGCCGGCCAGGAGCTGCACCGGCCGCACCGTGGCCAGCAGCACCTCGACCACGCGCGTGGCCTTCTCCTCGACCACGCCGCTGGCCACGCCCATGCAGTAGCCGATGATCTGCCCGTACAGCAGGAACACGGCGATGGTGGCGATGTTCTTCTTGGCGGTGGCGTTCCGGTCGGTCGGCTCCAGCGAGCGCACCGGCAGCGGCTCCGGCGCCAGCGTCGAGCTGATCTCGCTCGGGCTGAGCCCGCGGGCCGCCAGGCCCTCCTGCGCCCTCCACGTGCGCGAGGCGGCCTGGATGATCAGCGCCAGCCGGTCGTTGGGCTGCGTCTTGGAGACCAGTTCGCCGCCGTCCAGGACGGCGGCGTCCAGCTTGCCGCTGCGCACCTCCGCCTCGGCGTCGGCGGCGTCGGCGGGAGACTGCAGCCGGATCCTGACGTCCGCGGCGGCGGCCTGCGAGGTCAGCGCCGGCCCGAGCCGCTGCGACGCCGCGCCGACCAGCCCGACATCGAAGGTGTTGGAGTCCGAGCCGAACAGCTTGGGCACCACGATCACGGCGGCGAGGATCAGCAGGGTGACGAGGGTCGAGATGAGGAACGCCCGGTCGCGGGTGCGCTCCACCACCTCGCGCCGGGCGGTCAGCCGGATGCCGTCGACGGTCTTCACGAGCCCACCGCCTCGCGGAACAGGTCCGCCAGCGAGGGCGTCGCCGAGCTGAAATACGTCACCCTGCCCGCTCGCCGCGCCGCGTCCAGCACGCCCTGCTCGTCCACCCCGTCCTCCAGTTCCAGCATCACCTGGCCGTTGCTGCCCTCCACCGGCCGCACTCCCCGCAGTCCCGCCCACCACCGGTCCGCCGAGCCGTCCACGCCCACCCGGTAGCGCCGCTGCGCGCCGGCGGCGCGGAGGTCGGTGACCCGGCCAGCAGCCACCAGCCGCCCGTGGTCGATGATCGCCACCGCCTCGCACAGGCGCTCCACCAGCTCGAGCTGATGACTGGAGAAGATCACCGGCACGCCAGCCGCGGCCTGCTCCGTGAGGATTTCGGCGAGCGCGTCCACCCCGACCGGGTCCAGCCCGGAGAACGGTTCGTCGAGCACCAGCAGCTCCGGACGGTGCACCAGTGCCGCGGCGAGCTGCACGCGCTGCTGGTTGCCGAGCGACAGCGCCTCGACGCGGTCCCCGGCTCGTGCCGCCACGCCGAGGCGCTCGGTCCAGAAGGCGGTGGAGTCGTGGGCGTCTTCAGGGGATAAGCCGTGGAGCCGCGCGAAGTATTCGAGCTGGCCCCGGACCTTCATCCTCGGATACAGGCCCCGTTCTTCGGGCATGTATCCGACCCGCCTGCGGACCTCGTCGTCGATCGGGCGACCGCGCCAGAGGACCTCTCCGGCGTCGGGTTCCAGGACGCCGAGGATGATTCGCATCGCGGTGGTCTTGCCGGCACCGTTGGGTCCGACAAACCCGAACATCTGGCCATCGGCGACCGTGAACGACAGGTCGTCCAGGGCGACCAGGTCACCATAGCGGCGTGTGAGTCCGATGAGCTCGAGCAAGGTCGTTCCCACCCATGTCCGCAGGATCCGGAGATGTCAGCCTGCACCATAGCAGCGTGGCGCATCCGTGCCGTCCTGCCCTGGGACGAGCTCGCGTCTTCCCAGGGAAGGAGCCCGGCGGCGGCCGCGCGGATCACAGAAACCCGCACGTCAGAGGGTGGGGATATCCTTACGCGCTCTTGAATCCGCCTGGGTACCCTTGAATTGTCCGATCGAGGGGAGCAGCTCGACCGAAGCCCCGCCAGAACGCCGCCAAGGGCGGCCGGGGCCCGGGCCAACCCTCTGGTGCAGCAAGACCTCGACCGGGCCGATGTCGACCCGTTTGGGGGAGTGTGTCTCGATGAACAGCCGCAATTACATGAAGACCACGCTGCTGCTGGCGGCGATGAGCGCGATCGTCCTCTTCATTGGCTCGCGGATCGGCGGTGGCGCTTATCTTCCGCTGGCGCTGGCGTTCGCGGTCCTGATGAACGGCGTGGCCTACTTCTTCTCGGACAAGATCGCGATCCTGTCGGCGCGGGCGAAGCCCGTCACCGAGTCCGAGTACCCGGAGCTGTACCGGATCGTCAGAGGGCTGGCGGGCAGAGCCGGGATGCCCATGCCGAGGCTCTACGTGTCGCCGAGCCAGCAGCCGAACGCCTTCGCCACCGGCCGCAATCCCAAGCACGCCGCGGTCGCGGTGACTCAGGGCATCCTGCCGATCCTGGAGCCGCGCGAGCTGGAGGGCGTGCTCGCCCACGAGCTGTCGCACGTGAAGAACCGGGACATCCTGATCTCGTCGGTGGCCGCGACCATGGGCGCCATCATCATGTTCCTGGCGCGCCTGGCCTGGTTCATCCCGCTCGGCGGCGGGGACAGGGACCGCAACCCGCTCGCGGAGCTGGCCCTGCTCATCCTCGGCCCGATCGCCGCGCTGCTGATCCAGATGGCGGTGACCCGTAGCCGCGAGTTCGGCGCCGATTCCTCTGGCGCCGCGTTGACCGCCGACCCGCTCGCGCTCGCCAACGCGCTCCGCAAGATCGAGGCGTACTCGCGCGGGACCCAGCCGGCGACCACCAACCCGTCCACCGCCCACCTGTTCATCTCCAACCCGTTCAAGTTCAACGGGGGCGGGATGGCCAGGCTGTTCTCCACCCACCCGCCGACAGCCGAGCGCGTCGCCCGCCTCGAGGCGATGGCCTACGACCCCCACAAGCGCCCCTGATCGGCGCCGTGCGGCCGGCACGACGGCGCGGCACCGGTTGCGGCAGGGCGGCCTCGTGCCGGGCGCCGGCCGCGGCGGGAGGCGGGACCGGGGCATGGGGCGGCACACGGCTCTGAGAGCTGGCTTACTCTGCCCCTGCCGTGACCTCCTGGAGGCGGTGGGCGAGGAAGCTCCGTTCGGCCGCGTTGGTCGCCAGCTCCATCGCGGTCCGGTAGGCCGCGGCCGCCTCGTCCTGGCGCCCGAGCCGACGGAGCAGGTCCGCCCGGGCGGCCTGGAGGTACGGATAGGCAGCCAGGCGAGAATCCCCGGCGACCGTGTCGATCGCCGCCAGGCCGGCCACCGGCCCGTCGACCATGGCGACCGCGACCGCCCGGTTGAGCTCGACGACAGGGGAGCGCCAGACCGCCAGCAGGGCGTCATAGAGCCCGAGGATCTCGCGCCAGTCGGTGTCCGCGTAGGTCGGCGCCTCGGCGTGCACCGCCGCGATTGCCGCCTGCAGCGAGAACCGGCCCGGCCGCCCGCGGCGGAGCGCCTGGCGCACCAGCTCGGTGCCCTCGGCGATGGCCTGCCCGTCCCAACGCGAGCGGTCCTGCTCCTCCAGGAGAAGCAGCCGCCCGCGCTCGCCGGTCCGGGTCGCGCGCCGCGCGTCGTTCAGCAACAGCAGCGCCAGCAGCCCGCGCACCTCGCGGTCGTCCGGCATCAGCGCGCTCAGCATTCGCGCCAGGTCCAGCGCCCGTTCCACCAGCTCCGGCCGCACCAGCCGGTCGCCCTCCGGAGCGGTGTGGCCGGTGGTGTAGAGCAGGTGCACGACGGTCAGCACCGCGTCCAGCCGGTCGGGCAGCTCGTGCACCGGCGGGATCCGGTAGGGGATGCGGGCCACCGCGATCTTCTTCTTGGCCCTGGTGATCCGCGCGGCCATGGTGGTCTCGCTGACCAGGAACGCCCGGGCGATTTCCGTGGTGGTCAGCCCGCACAGCAGCCGCAGAGTCAGTGCCACCTGCGCCTCCACGGCCAGGGCAGGGTGGCAGCAGGTGAACACTAGCCGCAGCCGGTCGTCAGGGATCACGCTCGCCTCCTCGGCGCCGCCGACCTCGTCGCTGAAGGCCGCGCGCTCGGTGCCCACCAGCAGCGGCAGCTTTGCGCGCAGGGTGCGGTCGCGCCGCCGCAGGTCGAGAGCGCGGCGCCGAGCGGCGGTGGTCAGCCACGCGCCTGGATTGTCGGGGACGCCGCGCTCCGACCAGGTCGCCAAGGCCGAGACGAACGCGTCCTGTACGCACTCCTCGGCGATGTCCAGGTCCCCGGCAACGCGCACCGTCGCGGCGAGCACGAAAGCCCACTCGCGACGGTGCGCCTGCGCCAGGACCTGACTGACCTCGGTCACGACCTGGCGTCCCCCCGCTCTTACGCCCCGGCCGAAGACTGGGACGTATCCATCACCGGCCGGACCTCGATCCCGCCGGCGGGCGCTGGGCACTGCTTGGCGAAGGTGATGGCCTGGTCCAGGTCAGCGGCTTCGACGATATAGAAGCCGCCCAGCGCCTCCTTGGTCTCCACGAACGGGCCGTCGGTGACCACCGGGTCGCCCGAGTCCCAGCCGCGGACCGAGGTCGCCGTCGCCGTCGGCTGGAGCGCCTCTCCGGCGACGATCTTGCCGCCCTGCTTCACCACGCCCTGGGCGAACGTCCCGTGCTGCTCCATCATCTGGTTCCAGAGCTCGGGAGTCGGGTTCTCGAACTGGGTCTCGTCTCCGTAGATCAGCAGGAGATACTGTGCCATCCTGGCCTCCTTGGCCGTCGCTGTGGCCCCAACACCCTATCCGACGAACGGCCATCGGCTGAATCGACAACCGAAGGTCGAGAACGCGAGATTCTTGCGCGGACCGGCGATGCGAGCCCTCAGCCGAGCGTGTCGTGCAGCTTCGCCGCGATCGCACGGAGTGCCCTGGCCTGGGGGCAATCGCGGTCGTCCACAACCACCGGGCGGCCGGCCGCGCTGGAGCGGCTGAGCTTCGGGTCGAGCGGGACCGAGCCGAGTCGCTGGACGCCGAACGCCCAGATCGAGTCCTCCTCGCGGACCGGCGGGAAGACCTCGATGGTCGTGTCGCAGCAGGGGCATCTGAGCCCGCGCATGTTCTCCACCGCGCCGAGCACTCGGACCCCGGCCGCCCCCAGCATGGTCAGGACTTTTTTGGCATCAAGGTGCGCCACGTCCTGCGGGGTCACCACCAGGACCACCCCGCTGGGGCGCAGCGTGCGCATCGCCGCCTGCTGGAGATCGGCCGTTCCAGGCGGGAGGTCGACCAGCAGGTAGTCGAGCTCACCCCAGGTCGTCGACTGGACGAGCTGCGTAAACAGCACCTCGATCATGCCCGAGGCCAGCGCCAGCGCCTGGTCCTCGCCGAACAGGAATCCCGCCGAGGCCAGCTTCACGCCGAAGCGCTCGACCGGGTCGAGCACCACCGGCCCGAACGCCGGGCTGCGCGCCACCGTCCACTGCTGGACCCGACGGCGCCTGGTCAGCCCCACCATCCGCGGGATGTCCGGGCCGTACAGGTCCGCGTCCAGCAGGCCCACCCGCAGCCCCCGCTCCGCCAGCGACACCGCCACGTTCAACGCCACTGTCGACTTGCCAACCCCGCCCTTCCCGCTCGCCACCGCCACGACCACCCGCGCCGGCGCCTCCGCGGCCCCCAGACCTCGCACCACCCGCCGTCACCCCACCCTCCGGCCTCCTGGTCCTGGTCCCACCACGGGACCGGCCGTGACGCAGCCTCACCCGTCGGCGATCGACCGTCCGGGCCGCATGATTGTCGCGAGGAACATTAGGGGAGAATCGTTGTCACTTACGCCCGCCAGACATGTCGCCTGGAGGAGCTTGCATCCGACGAGCCTTCTTCGGCGCCGGAGCAAAGCAGCCTCCGAGGCGGCAGCAGGCCCCCGCCGGCTAGGGCTCGATCACCGGTAGTTGGTGTACCGCACGCAGCGCCCCGGTGACCTGCGGCGATGCGGGGACGGCCCTGCTGACCAGGGTGAACGCCGGTTGTTGGCGGGTGACGTTCGGTGCTGCCGGTTGGCCTGGGATGCGCCGGATCTGCGCCACGCTAGTCGTCCGCCTGGTGCTCGACGATCCAGCGGTCGAGGTCCGCCTTGCGATAGCGGCGGCCACCGGACGGCAGCTTGATCGAGGGTGGCGCGATGCCCTGCTGAATCCAGCGCGCCAAGGTCCGGCGCGACACGCGCAGGTAGTCGGCCGCCTCGATCGTGGTGAGAAGCCGTTCCCCGCGTTCGTCCCGGTCGTGCTGCATGTTACGCATGCTGGCAGGCGACAACTACGGACGTAAGAGGACGGCATCGGGTGGCATAGGTTGACTACGGATTGCTCAGGGCGTACAACCACGATTCACGCAATGTGCCCCGGCGCGGAGTGGGTCCGCCCGGGGCGTGGCCACCGCCCCCGAGGAGGCGATGACGGATGGACTCTACCGTCCCAAGCGACCAGGCTAGCCATGACCGGGCCAGGGTCGATCTGACCCGCCAGGTCTTCGCCCTCGCCGATCAGGAGTACCAGCGGGGCCTCCGCGACATGGCCGAGGCGGTCCTGGATCAGCTCAAGCGCCAAGGCGCGACCTACGTTCAGACGTTGTTGGACGAGCTGGACCGCGCCCCTGGCCGTGTCGTGCTGGACGCGCTCCGCCGGGATGGCCGCTGATGGACGTCAAGCTGGTCTACTCGCTCGAGCGGACCGACAGTCGGATCACCAGGACGCTGCTGAACGGCCGGCGCACCATCATCATCAGCGTTCCCTGGCAGCGGGCCCCGTTGGACACCTGGCGGGAGGTGCAGGGCCAGCTCAGCGAGGCGGAGCGGGTCGCGCTGGCCGGGGTGCTGCACGTCAACCCGTACCAGTTCACCGAGGACGGCCCGGCATGATCAGGTACCTGGCCGACCATGCCGGCCCGGTCCTGGTCGCGGTCAGCGCCGCGGCCGCGGGGATCTCGACGGCGAAGTGGTGGCTCGACCTTCGGGACGCGAAAGGAACCGAGTCCGACTCGGATGCTTTCGATCAGCGCTTAGAAACTAAGCATCCGGACCCGCCCGAGGCGGCATGATGGGTGAGGGTGAGGCGTGGCGGTGGATGGGCGAACCCCACGACATCGGCAAGGCGCTCCGCAACGCCGCCCAGCGGATCCACAGCGAC
>WNGD01001253.1_pt1 | contig 45833 bp, 34 predicted proteins | sample 5400671 | NCBI WGS metagenome assembly WNGD01 (sample SAMN13153369, study PRJNA577476) | soil metagenome | isolation source: 40 cm soil or saprolite under grassland replicate 2 | place: USA:California | collected 2016-06-15 | reverse complement strand
TACCTATCCCACCGGTCTCAAGATTTCGGATGACGAATTGGCTGCGCTCAATCTTTCCAAGGACGCTTTTCATGGGGAATGGAATTACACCATCAAGCCCCAAATTGCTTAATCATTTTATTCGTGGAAGACTCCTTAGAAATCACCCACGAATTACTCCTTTTGGGTACTGCTTTGTCCCCCTGAGATCAACTACACTCCTATGATAGAGAACAGCAGCAGATTAGCCCCTTTCCGAGTTGCTCAAACCCCTGGACCAATTAAGTACACAGTAGCGAAATCAACAGCAGGGGTGAGTGATGCCAGAAGCAGGCTTTGCACCTTTTATGGCGGAAAACGACAGCGCAAAAGGAGGACTTTTCTATGACAACTCGTGTAGGCATTAACGGTTTCGGGCGCATCGGTCGCCAGTCGCTCAAAGCAATGCTGGAACGTCATCCAGATGACCTCGAAGTTGTAGCTGTGAACGATCTTACCGATACAACGACGAACGCGCATCTCTTAAAATACGACTCCACCTATGGTCGCTTCCCAGGCGAAGTTGAGACAACCCCAGACTCTCTCATCGTTAACGGACACACAGTCAAAGTAATTTCGCAACGTGACCCGGCGCAGATCCCCTGGGGTGATCTGGGCGTCGAGATCGTGGTTGAGTCAACGGGTCTCTTTACCGATGCACCAAAGGCAGCCGCTCATCTCAAGGGTGGGGCGAAGAAAGTCATTATCTCTGCACCAGCTAAGGGCGAAGACATCACGATCGTGCTCGGGGTCAATGAGGACATGTATGATCCGCACACGCACAACATTATTTCCAATGCCTCCTGCACGACTAACTGCCTGGCCCCCACCGCCAAAGTGCTCAATGACGCGTTCGGCATCGAGCGTGGCCTGATGAATACGATCCACTCCTACACCAACGACCAGCGTATCCTGGACCAGGTGCACAAAGACCTGCGGCGTGCCCGTAGCGCCGGCGTCAATATCATTCCTACCACTACTGGCGCCGCCCGCGCGCTTGCACTGGTCATTCCTGAACTCAAGGGACGCTTCGATGGCATGTCGCTACGCGTGCCCACTATCACCGTCTCAGTCGTTGACTTTGTGGCCATTGTGCGCAAGGAAGCCACGAAAGACGCTCTCAACGATGCATTCAGACAAGCAGCAACAGGTCCTCTCAAGGGTATTCTCGAGTATAGCGACGAGCCATTGGTCTCTAGCGATTTCCGTGGTGACTCACACTCTGCTATCGTTGATGGCCTCTCGACGATGGTCCTCGGTGGCAATATGGTGAAAGTCATAGCCTGGTACGACAACGAATGGGGCTATTCCTCCCGCGTCGCCGATCTCGTCCACTTCCTCGCGGGAAAGGGCCTGTAGCGATACCGCTTAAGGAATGAGGAGAACCGATGCGACGTACTAAAATTGTGTGTACGATCGGCCCGGCGACCAGTAGCGAAGAGCAACTCGAACAACTCATGCGTGCTGGCATGAATGTTGCTCGTCTGAACTTTTCGCATGGGACGTACCCTGATCACGAACTGGTCATAAATCGCATTCGCACGATTTCCGCCCGCTTAGAATGTGCCATCGCCATCCTGCAAGACCTGCAAGGACCCAAGATCAGGACTGGAATATTGGAAGGAGGCCAGCCCGTCATCCTGGCACGTGATGCCAGGGTGACGATTACCACCCGTGCTGTGGTAGGAAACGCAGAGACGATCTCAACGACTTACCAGCAGTTACCGCACGATGTGAAGGGCGGTGACCGTATCCTGCTGGACGATGGCCTCCTTGAACTGAGCGTGCTTGGCTCGAATGAGACCGAGGTTCAATGCCAGGTCGTACATGGTGGTGTACTCAAGGAGCACAAGGGCATCAACCTGCCCGGAGTCGCGGTGAGCGCGCCAGCGCTCACCGCGAAAGATCGTGACGACTTACGGTTCGGCGTGAGCCACGGCGTTGATTATGTCGCGCTCAGTTTCGTGCGTCGACCGGAGGATGTAGTAGAGACCAGAGCTTTCATGCAGCAATTGCAAGGGGAGCAGCAGGAGGAACAGGGCTACGTAAGTATTCCCCTGATTGCTAAACTGGAGAAGCCAGAGGCGGTCAGCCGGCTCGATGAGATTCTCGACGTCGTCGATGGTGTGATGGTCGCCCGCGGCGATCTGGGAGTGGAGATGGCCCTGGAGAAAGTGCCACTCATCCAGAAGCGTATTATTGCCGCCTGCCATGATCGTGGATTGCCTGTCATTACCGCAACGCAGATGCTCGAATCCATGATCACGCACCCCCGTCCAACGCGAGCGGAGGCCAGTGACGTCGCCAATGCCATCTTCGATGGAACGGACGCCCTCATGCTCAGCGCGGAGACCGCCTCGGGGGCCTATCCTCTAGAAGCGGTTCAGACGATGGTGAACATTGCCCAGGCGATGGAGATTGACCCTCGTAGCACTCGTCAGCCGCAGTGCCAGCAACTGACCTCGGCACATGCGGTCAGTCATGCCGCCCGCGCATTGGCAGAGGAAACCAGCGTACAGGCAATTGTTGTCTTGACCCGTTCAGGTGCCTCAGCTCACCTCATCTCCACGGATCGACCGCGTACACCAATCCTGGCCTTTACCCCTTCGGAGCGTGTCTATCGCCAGCTTGCGCTCTGGTGGGGCGTGTGGCCGTATCTCATTGACCTGGGAAATACGACGGAAGATCTAATCGCGCGCGTCGATCAGAAGCTACTGGAGGATGGGCTTGTAAAGCAAGGCGAGCATGTTGTGATCATGGGGGGGCTACCCATTGCAAGTCAGGCACGGACAAACTTTGTGAAGTTGCAGACAGTAAGCAGTGATGCATAATGCAATAAACGAGAGGAGAAATGTATGTCGCACAGAAGCACAATCATCGAAGATGTACAGGCGAGAGAAATTCTGGACTCACGTGGCGGCCCCACTATTGAAGTCGCTGTGCAGTTGGTAGGAGAAGCGCGTGGCGTGGCGGCTGTTCCCTCTGGAGCCTCAACCGGAGTACATGAAGCGGTCGAACTGCGCGATGGAGACAAGAGCCGCTATGGTGGCAAGGGCGTGCTAAAAGCTGTTCGGAACGTCAATGAGACCATTCGCGAGGCGCTCGTTGGACTCGATGCTGTCGAGCAGGTGCAGGTGGATAAGCGCATGATCGCCCTGGATGGAACGGCCAATAAAGGCAAATTGGGGGCCAATGCCATCCTCGGCGTTTCGCTCGCCGTGTCAAAGGCGGCAGCAAACGCGTGCCGGCAGCCATTGTACCGCTATCTTGGAGGCGTCTCGGCGTATGAGTTGCCCGTTCCCATGATGAACATTCTGAACGGCGGTAAACATGCAGACAATTCTACCGATATGCAGGAATACATGATCTTGCCGGTCGGTGCAACCTCCTTTCACGAAGCTCTGCGCATGGGCGCGGAGGTGTACCAGGGCCTGAAAAAGGTCTTGCATGACAAAAAGCTCAATACGAATGTTGGGGATGAAGGCGGCTTCGCTCCCTCGCTCGGCTCCAACCGCGAGGCTTTAGAGGTCATTGTCTCCGCCATAGAGTCGGCGGGCTATAAACCCGGCGTGGATATATTCCTGGGGATGGACCCGGCTGCGAGCGAGTTCTATCAAGATGGCAAGTATGTACTGGCGCGCGAGGGCCGTACCCTTACCTCCAGCGAAATGGTCGACCTCTACGAGCAATGGCTGAATGAATACCCGATCGCCACCATCGAAGACGGTCTGGCGGAAGACGACTGGGATGGATGGTCTCAGTTACGTCAGCGCCTGGGCAATCGTGTACAATTAGTAGGTGATGATCTCTTTGTCACCAATACTGAGCGTCTCAAGCGGGGAATTCAAGAACATTCGGCTAACTCGATTCTTATCAAGCTCAATCAGATCGGAACACTCACAGAGACTCTGGCAGCCATTGAGATGGCAAAGCGGGCAGCATTTACAGCGGTGGTTTCCCATCGCTCTGGCGAGACCGAGGACACGACGATCGCCGACCTGGTGGTTGCCACCAATGCCGGACAGATCAAAACGGGCTCACCCGCCCGCAGCGAACGCGTGGCAAAGTATAACCGCTTACTTGCAATCGAGGACGAGTTAGGGGAAGAGACGGCACACTACGCCGGATTCAGCGCATTCTATAATGTGCCGGTCCTTTACGCTAAAGGATGACTGCTTCTCTCTTCAGTAGGGATGGGGCTGGCCCCCATCCGGCTCGGCCAGTGCGATCAGGGACCAGGATGGGGGCCAGCCCCATCCCTACTCCGAAGGGAGTCACGTAGTAATGAGCGCGACATCTTCAAGGCGACCTCGCCCTTTTGTGTTAATTGTTATGGACGGCTGGGGCATCAATCCTCGCAAAGAGGGGAACGCCATCGCCCTGGCCCGTACTCCTACGATTGATCGGTTGACACGCGAGTGGCCTCATACCGCCGTCAGAACGTCGGGGGCAGCGGTAGGCCTACCAGAGGGCCAGATGGGGAACTCGGAGGTGGGCCATCAGAATATTGGAGCGGGGAAGCGCGTCTTGCAAGACTATACCCGTGTCAGCGAGTCAATTGAAGATGGCAGCTTCTTCCAGAACCCGGCGCTGTTGAAAGCTATCGAGCACGTTAAGAAGAACTCATCGCAATTGCATATTTGCGGCCTGCTCGGCGATGGCGGAGTCCATGCCCACGAGACCCACCTGGAGGCCCTCCTGCGCCTGGCACGGGCCCATGATGTCGAGCGTATCTACATCCACTCCTTTACCGATGGCCGCGATACCTCACCTACCGGTGGTATCGAGTTCATGCAGTTCCTCCAGGCTCGTGCGCGCGAGATTGGTGGAGAGCACGGGGCGAAGGTGGCGACGGTAAGTGGTCGCTATTATGCGATGGATCGTGATAATCGCTGGGACCGCACCGGTATGACGTATTTTGCCATGACCCGTGGAGAGGGGCTGCGGGCCGGTTCGGCAGTAGAAGCGATCCAGCAGTCTTATGACAATAAAGTCACCGACGAGTTTATCCTTCCCACGGTCGTCATGGAGGAAGGCCATCCCGTTGCCGTAGTGAAGGCTGGTGATGCCCTGATTCATTATAACTTCCGCCCCGACCGCGCTCGTCAGCTCACCAAGGCATTTGTGTTGAAGGAGCTGCCGCCGCAGGCCGAAGGCAAGTTTAATAGAGGGGCGCCGCTGGCAGACCTGGCGTTTGTAATGATGACGGCTTACGAGAAAGGGCTGGACGCGGATGTTGCCTACCGTGCTGATGAAGTGGACATGCCCCTGGCGCGGGTGATCGCCAATGCCGCTTTGCGCCAGTTCCACACCGCTGAGACAGAGAAATACGCTCATGTTACCTACTTCATCAACGGACGGCGCGAGACACCGTATCCGGGTGAGGACCGATTACTGGTGCCGTCTCCGAAAGTGCCCACATACGATCTGCAACCAGAGATGAGCGCGGCAGGTATCACCGATACAGCGGTCGAGCGTATTCGCAGTGGCCAGTATGATCTGGTGATCATGAACTATGCCAACGCCGATATGGTTGGTCATACGGGGGTGATCGAGGCCGCCGTCAAAGGTGTTGAAACAGTCGATACCGGTGTCGGGCGCGTTGTGGAAGCTGCGTTGGCCGCGAAGGGAGCGGTGCTGATCACCGCAGATCATGGGAATGCCGAACAGCTCATCTACTACGATACGGGCAAGCCCTTCACCGCGCATACCACATTCCCGGTGCCACTTTATCTGGTGGCGCCACAACTGGCCGGAGCAAAGTTGCGCACGGACGGGATATTAGCCGACGTATCACCCACAATTTTGCAAATTATGGGTATTGCGCAACCTGCGGATATGACAGGAAAATCGTTGATTTTGCCAGGATCTCTCTAGCCTTTGAAGGCGTTTTTGTGCGACACTATCTATTCAGACAGAAACGATGCTGCGCATCCAGTTTTTGGCTTATCTGGCTGAGCAAGAAGGAAGTCTCGCGAGAAGAGGGCAGGCTCCTCCTCTCGCGAAAGTAAAGAAGGGAAGAAACAGATGGTACAAACCAGAGTACGGATTTCCCACGGAAAGTTCAATGGGATCAATGCCGTTGCTGATGAACGAGGCGTCATCGCCGCTGCAGCGATGGACCAGCGTGGTTCGTTGCGCAAAGCCATTGCGAAGGCGAAGGGGAGTGATGCCACCGAAGCAGAGGTAAGCGAGTTTAAAGTGCTGGTGTCCGAGGTGCTTACGCCCCATGCCAGTGCGATTTTGCTGGACCCGGAGTACGGACTCGAAGCGGTGAAGCACCGTGCCCCCCATACGGGAGTGTTTCTCGCGTATGAAAAAACCGGCTACGACGCTATGGTCAAGGGGCGACTGCCCGATCTCCTGTCGGAATGGTCAGTGCGGCGTCTTGTAGAGGCGGGCGCCGATGTGATCAAAATTCTGCTCTACTATGATCCAGACGATGCAGTTCAGCATACCAATACGGTGAAACATGCCTTCATCGAGCGGATCGGAGCCGAATGTCGCGCTTATGACGTGCCCTTCTTCCTGGAGGTGATTGCCTACAGCGACGAAATTGGCAACGAGAACAGCCTCGAGTTCGCGCGGGTCAAACCCGCTAAGGTAGAGAAGTACATGCAGGAGTATACCAAACCACAGTACGGGGTGGATGTGTTGAAAGTCGAGGTCCCGGTCAATATGCGCTATGTGGAGGGCTCCAGGGCCAACCCTGATGGGCAGGTTGCCTACACTCGGGAAGAGGCTAAGCGGCACTTCCGCGAAGCCGCAGCCTCGACGAACGTGCCTTTTATCTACCTCAGCGCTGGTGTGAGCGACGAGATCTTCCGCGAGACACTCGAGCTGGCCGCCGAAGCAGGCACGCCCTTCTCCGGCGTGTTGTGCGGGCGGGCGACGTGGCAAGACGGAATCCCTGTATATGGGCGAGGCGGCGCTGCAGCATTGCGGAGCTGGCTCGAAGATCAGGGCGTGCGCAACATCGAGGCACTGAACGAGGTGCTCAAGAAAGGCGCAAAGCCGTGGTGGGACTTCTATGGGGGCAAGGATAACATAGAGGTAGTAGATACTACGCAGGTGTAACGTCCATCGCTGAACGAAATATCGAAGAAGGAGATGGAGGCATGAAAGCCGAAGATGTGATGACCACCGGTGTCATTACGGTCACAGAAGACCAGACCAGGCAGCAAGCGGCACAACTGCTCGCACAGCACCACATTAGTGGTCTCCCGGTCGTCAGTGCTCACCATGTCGTGGGGGTAGTGACTGAGTACGATGTTATTAGCAAAGAGGGGCAAACGGTCAGTGACATTATGACTCGTGGGGTTATCAGCGTGACTCCAGATACTGACCTGGAGGAAGTGAGCCACATTCTCATACATGAGCGTATCAAGCGGTTGCCTGTAATGGATCAGGGACAGTTGGTTGGTATTGTCAGCCGTGCCGACCTGGTCCGAGAACTGGCGATGCGTTGGATCTGCCCTGTGTGTGGGGAGGCGGTTCATAGCGAGGAGCAGCCGGAACATTGTCCTCGCTGTGGAGCGAGGAGTGTGTCCACTTCACTTGAGCCAGCGCCTCCTGGATCATAAAGTATGGGGTCTGTCACTATCCTCATTTCTCATGCGCTCTAGAGGGGGGGTATTCGCCCCTGGGTTCCACTCCGTGGCGACTCCCCCTCCCTTAGCAGGAAAGGACCAGGTGCGATTTGGACACACAAAGCAAACAGCAAGCAGATGTGCAGGGTGCTGTATCTGCGCAGGAGCACGCGCAACTTCCCATCCCTGAGGGGGAAGACCGTGAGACGTTGCTCAACTATTATCACGAGATGGTGCTGATTCGTCACTTTGAAGAGAAGACCGGCGAAATGTACACCAAAGCCCGTATCGGGGGCTACTGTCACCTCAATATCGGCGAAGAGGCGACCGTGGTTGGACTCTGCACCGGTCTGGGGCCGGACGATTATGTGTACACGAATTATCGGGAGCATGGCTACGCGATTGGCCGTGGCATCACGCCTGAGGCTACCATGGCCGAGTTGTTCGGCAAGGAGACAGGCTGCTCGCATGGACGTGGCGGCTCGATGCACTTGTTTGACGTCAATAAACACTTTATGGGTGGCTACGCCATCGTGGGCGGGCAGGTCCCGCTGGCGACCGGGGCCGCCTTTGCCATCGCCTATCGCGATTCTCATGAAGTGGTGGCCTGCCAGATGGGCGAGGGCACGACCAACGGTGGCCCTTTCTACGAATCACTCAACCTGGCCAAGATTTATCGTCTCCCCATCATCTATTTCGTCGTCAACAACCTGTATGGGATGGGACTGCGGGTGGAAAAGGGATCGGCGGTCAGCAACATCTCCCGCAAGGCCTGTGCGTTTGACATGTACAGTGAGCGCGTAGACGGCACCGACGTGCTGGCTGTGCGCGATGCGGTACGGCGGGCGGCGGCGCTGGCGCGGGAGCAGCACGAACCCAGCCTGATCGAGGCCGTTAGCTTCCGTTTTCGCGGTCACTCGGTGGTAGACCCGGACCGTTATCGCGACAAAGAAGAGGTCAAGGCCGGGCGGGTCGCTGGCGATCCTATTGCCGCCTTTACGGCGCGCCTCACTGCGGTCGGACTGGCCGATGAGGAGACGTTGCAGGCGATTGAAGAGCGGGTCGAGCACGAGGTGGAGCAAGCGGTCAAGTTCGCCGAGGAGAGTCCCTTTCCAGAGCTCTCGACGCTCTTTGACCACATCTATGCTCCGGATGATTTTCAGCAAGAGGGAGGTAAGTGATGGTTCAGATGACTTATCGGCAGGCGCTGCATGACACGCTGCGCGAAGAACTCTTGCGCGACGAGAACGTGTTTTTGTTGGGGGAAGAGATCGGGAACTTCGAGGGCTCCTACAAGATCACAGCGGGCCTACTCAAGGAATTCGGCCCCAGGCGCGTCGTCGATACCCCGATCGCAGAGAATGGTTTTGTGGGCATGGCAACCGGGGCGGCGATGCTAGGGCTGCGCCCGGTTGTAGAGATCATGACCATCAACTTCATTATTCTGGCCATGGATGAAATCGTCAACCATGCCGCCAAAATCCACTATATGTTTGGCGGTCAGTGCGCCATACCCATGGTCATTCGCACGCCGGGGGGAGGCGGACAACAACTGGCCGCTACCCACTCGCAGAACCTGGAGGTGTGGTTCGCGCATATCCCCGGCCTCAAAGTCGTCGCGCCCGCTACGCCAGCCGACGCGCGCGGCATGTTACGGACCGCGATACGTGATAATAATCCTGTTTTCTTCCTGGAGAGCCTGGCGCTCTACAACGTCAAGGGCGAAGTAGACGAGAGTGACGAGATGGTGCCATTCGGGCAGGCCAAAGTGAGCAAAGAGGGGAAGGACCTGACCATCATCACCTACTCGCGCATGGCGACCGTGGCCCTCGGTGTGGCGCAACGCATGGAGCAGGAGAGCGGGCTGAGCATCGAAGTCGTCGACCTGCGCTCGCTGCGCCCGTTAGATACCGAGACCATCCTCGCCTCAGTCAGGAAAACGAACCGCGCGATTGTCTTTGAGGAGGACTGGCTCTCCTTTGGCATAGGCGCGGAGATCGCGGCGCGCATCCAGGAGGAGGCATTCGACGACCTGGACGCGCCGGTCACACGCGTAGCGAGCATCGAAGTGCCGCTGCCATACTCCAAACCGTTAGAGCAAGCGGCCCTGACCGGGGCGAAGCAGTTAGAAGATGCGATTAGTGCACTGGCACCTAGAAGAAGGAGGTGATCTCGCAATGCCTGAAATCACAATGCCGCGACTCAGCGATACAATGGAAGAGGGCACAATAGCCCGCTGGCTCAAGCACCCAGGTGACAAGGTCAACAAGGGCGATATCCTGGGGGAGATCGAGACAGATAAAGCCACGATGGATCTGGAGTCTTACGACGCCGGAGTGCTCGAGCAGATCCTCGTGCAGGAAGGCGAGACCGTGCCGATCGGTCAGCCGATAGCGCTTATTGGCACCGGTGAGGGTACGGCAGCAGCTTCCAGCGCGGCGCAGCCCGTCGCAGCAGCAGCGAGCACGTCAGCAGCGCCAGCGGCACCAGCAGCTCCCCCAGCGCCTGCCGTCAGCGCCAGGAGCGCCGCAACCAGCGATGGGTCAGCAGACGTCAAGGCATCGCCACTGGCACGCCGGATCGCGGAGGAGCACCAGATCGACTTGAGCAAGGTGCAGGGAACTGGTCCGGGTGGGCGCATAGTGCGCGATGATATCGAAGACGCGCTAGGGCAGGGCAAAGCGCCGGCTGCACCCGCACCTGCACCCGCCGCACCCGCGCCGTCTGCACCCGCGCCGGCCCCGGCACCGAGCGCAGCACCACCGCCAGACGCAGAAGTGGTCAAGCTCACCCGTGTGCAGACGATCATTGCCCGGCGCCTCACCGAATCGAAACAGACCATACCGCATTTTTACGTCAGCAGCGAAGTCGACATGACCGCTATGCTAGCCATACGGCAGACCATCAACGCCGACCTCGAAGAAGGGGGCGTGAAGGTCACCGTCAACGATCTCATCATCAAAGCCTGTGCGCTGGCCCTGGAGAAGTTCCCCGAGGTCAACAGTTCCCTCAAAGACGATTCATTCGTGCGCTACAGGCACGTCAACGTTGGCATGGCCGTTGACGCCCCAACCGGGCTGGTGGTGCCGGTGGTTCACGATGCCAATACCAAAGGGGTACGCTCCATAGCTCGCGAAACCAAAGCGCTCGTCGCAAAGGCGCGGGCGGGCAAACTCACGCCCGCCGATCTGGAGGGAGGGACCTTCTCGGTCTCGAACCTGGGCATGATGGACGCCTCTAACTTTATAGCCGTCATCAACCCACCGCAGGCAGCGATACTGGCGATAGCAGCCACGCGCAAACAATTCGTCCCCGTGGATGGTCAGCCGGTGATCCGTGACCTGATGACCATGACCATGTCCACGGACCATCGCATTCTCTCAGGAGCGGCAGTAGCGCGCTTCCTCCAGGAGGTCAAGCGCCTGTTGCAGAACCCGTACAGCGTATTAGGTTAGGCGGGTAAGTACTACCTCCTTGCATTCAAATGAGTGCGAAGCACTAGCTGCGAAGGCAGCGTTTTTGAATGGAGTCTGGTATACACAGAGGAGAAAGAGCATGGCAAGTACGCACTATGACGTCGCGGTGATCGGCGCTGGTCCTGGGGGCTATGTGGCGGCCATTCGGGCCGCGCAACTGGGCGCAAAGACTGCGATCGTCGAAAAGCAGTATCTGGGGGGCACCTGTCTCAACGTCGGGTGCATCCCCTCCAAGGCGATGCTACATATTGCAGAAGTGATGAACACGGTGGAAACAATGGGCGAGCTGGGCATCGAACTGACCACGCCACCGAAGTTGAACATGGGCAAAGCCGTCGCCTTCACCCAGAGCGTCGTCAAGCGTATGACCGGCGGCATCGGGGCATTGATGAAGGGCAACCACGTAGATGTTTTTGATGGCATAGGCAGCGTTGATGCCGCGCGCAACGTCACGGTCAACAAGGATGATAGTTCACAGCAGAACGGATCGCAGCAGCAATTCAGCGCGGACAAGATCATACTTGCCACCGGGTCCGTGCCGTTCGTGCCTCCATTTCCTGGCGTAGACGGGCGCAACGTCATCACGAGCGACACCTGCTGGCATCTCCCGAAGCTGCCGGACAGTCTCATCTGTGTCGGTGGCGGCGTGATCGGGGTCGAACTGGCGTGCATGTTCAACGGATTAGGGACGAAGGTCACTGTCGTCGAGATGTTGCCGGGTGTACTGGCCCCGCTGGATGACGAGGTGCGCACGCTGCTGGTGCGCGCGCTGGCGAAGAGTGGCATTACGATAGTCACCAATACCCGTGTGGAGACGATCGCAGATGAAGGCGATCTGAAGAAGGTCGTCGCCAGCACGCCCGATGGGGAAAAGAGTTTCAGTGCCGAGTATGTGCTCATGGCGGTTAGCCGCCGTGCCAATACCAGTGGACTGGAACGACTCATGGAGCAAGGACTGGCGAACGATCGGGGGCGTGTGCTCGCCAACGAGAAGATGGAGACGAATCTACCAGGTATCTACGCCATTGGGGATCTGGTGCATGGCGCGGGCCTGGCACACGTAGCCTCGACCGAGGGCGAGGTGGCGGCAGAGAACGCGCTGGGCCACGAGGCGAAGATGGACTACCAGGTAGTCCCCAACCCCATCTACACCTTCCCCGAGGTAGCATTTGTCGGGCTGACGGAGGCGCAGGCGAAAGAGAAATATAGCGAACTGCGGATCGAGCGTTTCCCCTGGGCTGCGAACGGCAAGGCGGTTGGCAGTGCGCACGCCGAAGGCTTCACCAAGGTCATCCTGGGCAAATATAATGAGATTGTGGGTGCGCATATCATCGGCCCGGACGCTACAAACCTGATCACAGAGTACTCGGTGGCGATGCAGAGTGAACTCACGGCGGACGAAATCATTGCGACGATCCACCCACATCCAACACTCAGCGAGGGGTTGCGCGAAGCGCTGCTGGCAGCGGAGGGACGTCCAATCCATATTCCGCCAAAGCAACCTGCCCGAGCGAGGAGGTAAAGAAGGACACCTTTCTATCACTCTCTGAAGGAGAGGCTTTGTATGCAGACAGAAACGAGGCCGTCGTCTCTAACTGATCACTTATCTGTCTGAAAGGAAGGAGCTGATAATGAAGGATGTACCTGATACAGAGACGAATGCAGCCAATAAAAAGCAGGCCGCAGCACAGAGTATTCAGCCCGCCGGTGAGTCTGTTCCCACGATCACGCCGCGCGTCGTGATCGTGGGAGGAGGCTTTGGCGGCCTACATGCAGCACGCGCTTTGGGAGAGGCACCTGTCAATGTACTGGTGATCGACCGCAATAACCACCACCTGTTTCAACCTCTGCTCTACCAGGTGGCGACCGGTGTGCTCTCCCCGGCTGAAATCTCTGCACCTATCCGCAGTGTGCTGCGCAAACAGAAGAATACCGAAGTGATCATGGGCGAGGTGACGGGAGTAGATACCGAGGCCCAGCGCGTGCTCATAGGCGATGAGTCCATCCCGTATGATTACCTGATCCTGGCGACTGGCGCACGCGATGGCTACTTTGGGCATAACGAGTGGGCACAGTTCGCCCCTGGCCTCAAATCGATTGTCCAGGCGACCGCTATTCGGCGGGAGATCCTGCTGGCTTTTGAGCGGGCAGAAAAGGAGCCGAACCCCGAGAAGCGCAGGGCATTGTTAACGTTTGTGCTGGTCGGCGCTGGTCCGACAGGGGTCGAGATGGCGGGGGCGATCGGGGGTCTGTCCCACAAAACCCTGGTCTCTGACTTCCGCCATATCAATCCAAAGGATGCTCGCGTTGTCCTGGTCGAGGCGCTCCCACGCATCCTGATGCCTTTTGATGAGAGGCTCGCGCGCAAAGCGCACAACGCTCTGAGGAGCCTGGGCGTCGAAATCAGAACGAGTTCTCCCGTCGAAGTGATCGACAGTGAAGGCGTAGTCATCGCAGGAGAACGCATTGCCTCCAGGACAGTGATCTGGACGGCGGGCGTCGCGGCCTCCCCTGCCGGTCAGTGGTTAGGGACCGAAACGGACCGGGCAGGGCGCGTCAAGGTCGGCAGCGATGTAGCCGTTCCAGGACATCCCAACATTTTTGTGATTGGGGATACGGCCTCCTGCACTCAAGATGGTAAGCCCTTGCCAGGAGTCGCCCAGGTCGCGATCCAGCAAGGGCAGTATGTGGCGTCCTTGATCGCTGATCGGGCCGCGGGTAAGCCTCATCCCGATGCGTTTCACTACGTCGATAAAGGGAGCATGGCCGTGATTGGGCGCTTCTATGGCATCGTCTCGATCGGTAAGTTTCGCGTCGCCGGCCTGGTGGGATGGTTCCTGTGGCTGGTCCTGCATCTCATGTACCTGATCGGCTTTCGCAACCGCCTGGTGGTCGGGTTCCAATGGCTGGTGTACTTCACTACATTTAACCGTGGAGCGCGGCTCATTACCTTCGACAATACAAAATATCCTATGTAGAGCTCTATTCGTTTTTCATCTGCAGAGATGCGCAAGTGGTTCCTGATGCAGACAGAAACGCCGTATGCACGGCTAGCCAGCGGCTCATCTGTCTGAAAGGAAGTAAGGGCTCCTGAGCCCAGGCCTCGAGAGGAGAGAGCAACAATGACAACCTTGGAAGGTGCAGTGGTCGTCGTCACTGGTGCCGGCAGAGGCATAGGCAGTGCCATCGCGGAAGAAATGGCGCGCGGTGGAGCAAAAGTAGTCGTGAACTATGCCCGCAGCAAGGGACCTGCCGAGGAACTGGTCCAGTCCCTCAAAGAGCTTGGATCACCACAGGCCGTGGCAATTCAGGCCGATGTCGCCGATGCGGCGCAGGCGCAACGGCTCATCGAGGAGACGATCAAGCAACTGGGCCGCATCGATGTGCTGGTCAATAATGCGGGCATCACGCTGGACCGGGGCATGAAGAAGATGAGTCTCCAGGACTGGGATACCGTGATTCAGGTCGACTTGAGCAGTTGCTTCTATACGGTCAAAGCTGCTCTGCCGTATTTCACGGAACAAAAAAGCGGCAACATCATCAATATCAGCTCGTTTGTCGGGCAGGCGGGCAACTTCGGACAGGCCAACTACTCCGCCGCCAAGGCCGGCATCATCGGCTTTACCAAAACCGCCGCCCTGGAACTGGCCCGCTCGAACGTCACGGTCAATGCGATCTGTCCCGGCTTCATCGGGACCGAGATGTACGAAAATGTTCCCGATAAGGTGAAGGAGGTCATTCTCCAGCGTATCCCACTGCGTCGCGTCGGGACCCCGCACGAGATCGCGCGCGCCGTTCGCTACCTGATTGTGGATGGCGGCTATATCACCGGCCAGGCCCTGAGCATCAATGGAGGCATTTATATGTAGGAGCCAGCCTATCGGCTGTGTCAAAGCCCATTGGGCTGATGGCACGCCACCGTATCTTCCCGTCAACAACGAATCGTCCTTGAGGTCACTACTCAGGAAAGGAGCAAATAGCTATGGCTGAATTGCAAGAAGCGGTTATTGTGAGCGCGGTACGTACTGCGATCGGTACCTATGGCGGCGGCCTGGCCGAAGTGCCGGCCGTGAAGCTCGGTGAAATTTGTATTCGAGCGGCATTAGAGCGGGCCGACCTCAAACCTGATCAAGTCGATGAAGTAACAATGGGCAACGTGCTCCAGGCTGGACTAGGACAGAATCCAGCGCGTCAGGCGGCGGTTAATGCAGGTTTACCGGTGGAGGTTCCGGCGCTGACGATTAATAAGGTCTGCGGTAGTGGCCTCAACGCGGTCGCGCTGGCGGCACAAGCCGTTAAGCTAGGAGACGCAGAGATCGTCGTGGCCGGTGGCATGGAGAACATGAGCCGGGCGCCCTATCTGGTGGAGAAGGCGCGCTTTGGCTACCGGATGGGCGATGGGCAACTGGTCGATTCGATGATCCGGGACGGCTTATGGGACGCCTTTAACCAGTACCATATGGGGACAACCGCCGAAAATATCTGCACCGATTGCCACCTGACGCGCGAAGAACTGGACGCCTTCGCCCTGGAGAGCCAGCAGCGGGCGGTCCGTGCGATGGCGGAGGGGACCTTCCGCGCCGAGATCGTGCCGGTGGAGGTGCCGGGCAGGAAGGGCGTTACTCTCTTCGAGCAGGATCAACAGCCACGCGCGGAAACGACGGCGGAGGGGCTGGCGAAATTGCGTCCGGCCTTCAAGAAGGACGGGATGGTGACGGCGGGCAACTCGTCGGGGCTCAACGATGGGGGAGCGGCATTGGTGGTAATGAGCCGGAGGAAGGCGGAGGAGCTGGGTCTCAAGCCGATGGCAACCATTCGCAGCTACGCCTCGGCAGGGGTGGATCCGCGCGTGATGGGGCTGGGACCGATCCCGTCGAGTCGCAAGGCGCTGGAGAAGGCGGGGCTCAGCGTCTCAGACATGGATCTGGTGGAGGCCAATGAGGCATTTGCGGCGCAGTCGGTGGCGGTGGGCAAGGAACTGGGCTTCGATCGCTCCAGGCTCAACGTCAACGGTGGAGCGATTGCGCTGGGCCACCCGATCGGGGCCAGTGGCGCACGCGTGCTGGTGACCTTGCTCTACGAGATGCAGCGGCGCAAAGCCCACTACGGTCTGGCAACTCTGTGTATCGGAGGCGGTCAGGGCGTGGCGCTGGTCGTCGAGCGCTAACCATCTAGCGTATTGGCGGTATAATAAAATAAGAGCCGTCAATACCTTGCTCTGGAAGCCAGGGCTTTTCCAAAGTAGGGATGGGGCTTGTCCCCATCCGCAGCCGGGTGTAGCGCGTTTCCGCGGAAACCATTGACTCCTCCAGCCCGGTCGTTTTTGATACCGTGTCCTTTATTTTGAACTTCGACAGGAGCAATCTCTATGGCAGATACACTATCAAGTGGTCAGAATCCCTTTGAGGCCTGGAGTAAGTTGCTCGAAAGCACGATGAAGGGCTATTCGGCCACCCAAACGACAGCCGGACAAACACAGGCCGGTGGGAAAGATCCCTGGATTACTTTCATTGATCAGCTCTGGGAGGCAAACCCGACCAGCAAAGTAGTGCCGCTTGATCCCGGCGAGATCACACGTGCATTCCAGCAGGTCTGGCTTGACGCGCTAAAAAATCCGGACCGTACCTGGGCCAGCTACAACGAGTATATGCAGCAGTATACGCAGTTGATGACGAGCGCAGCATTGAAGTTCTGGGGCCAGGGCCAGGATGTCAAGCCGATTATAGAGCCAGAGAAGGGTGATAAACGCTTCAGTGCGCCCGATTGGCAGCAGAATGCTCTCTTCGATGCGCTGAAACAAAGTTATTTGCTCGCGGCCACTACCCTCCTGAAGTCAACTGCGCAGATCAAGGGACTGGATGAACACGAGCAGCGTAAGATGACGTTCTACCTGCGCCAGTTTGTGGATTCCATCAGCCCGAGCAACTTTACCTTCACCAATCCACAAGTGCTCCATGAGACTCTACAAAGCGGTGGTCAAAACCTGGTGAAGGGCACCGAACACCTCCTGCGTGACTTCGAGGCCGGAAAACTCAAGATGACCGATACCGACGCGTTTGCTCCTGGGCGTAACCTTGCTCTCTCGCCCGGCCAGGTCGTCTACCGGAATGCGCTGATCGAATTGATCCAGTATGCACCGACGACTGAGAAGACCTACGAGACCCCTTTATTGTTTATCCCACCCTGGATTAATAAGTACTACATTCTGGATATGCAGCCGCAAGGGAGCCTCGTCAAGTTTCTCGTGGACGCGGGCTTTACCGTGTTTATGATCAGTTGGAAGAATCCCGATGCCTCGATGGAGAAGACAAGCTTCGACGATTATCTGACGCTCGGGCCGTTGTCTGCTCTGGATGTGATCAAGGAGATTGTAGGGACGCAGCAGGTGAATGTGGTCGGGTACTGCATCGGTGGCACGCTGCTGGCGATGATGTTGGCCTATCTTGCAGCCAGAGATGATGAGACGGTGCGTGCTGCGACGTTCTTCGTGTCGCTGCTGGATTTTAGCGAAGTGGGCGAAACGTCGGTGTTTATTGATGAGCCGCAGGTAGCCTATATTGAGGGGCAGATGATGGAGCGTGGCTACATGGATAGTCGTACCATGGCAACGACATTCAGTATGTTGCGTGCCAACGATTTGATCTGGAGCAACGTGGTAAACAACTATCTTCTGGGCAAGGAACCGCCGGCCTTCGATTTGCTGTACTGGAACGCCGATGGGACGCGCATGGCACGCGTGGCGCACTCGTTCTACCTGCGCAATACGTATTTAGAGAACAATCTTATGAAGCCCAACAAGGTGATCTTGAAGGATACTCCTCTCGACCTGGGCAAGATTCAGCAGGACATCTATGCTGTCGGGGCCGAACAGGATCATATCGTTCCCTGGAAGTCGGCCTGGCGGATCTCCCAACTTGTGGGCGGCAAGGTGCGCTTTGTCCTTGGTGGCAGCGGCCATATTGCCGGGGTCATTAACCATCCCAACAAGGGCAGAGGTTACTGGATCAATGAGAAACCAGCGGCCAACGCCGATCAGTGGTTTGAGCAAGCCAAATCCCACAAGGGTAGCTGGTGGACGGACTGGCTGCCATGGCTCAGGGAGCGTTCTGGGAAAGAGGTTGTGCCGCCATCTATGGGGAGCGAGGCACATCCGCCGATTACGCCAGCTCCGGGTACGTATGTGTTAGAAAAGTAAGATCCTTATTCAGTCAGGAACGAGACATGCGTCTCTAGCTTCGCTCACCTGACTGAGAAGAAGTGAACAGATGAAGAAACAACTCTTCTGGCTGATGAGATATATACCGGGTACTCTGACCGTTACGATCGTCCTGGGTCTGCTGGCGACGGTCGCGACAATTGCTCAGATGACCCTTTTGAGCAGGATCGTGGGCCAGGTATTCCTGGCCCACCGTGGCCTCGCCCAGGTGAGCCTGCTGCTCGTTCTTCTGCCTGGCATCATCATCATGCGCGCGGGCCTTGTCTGGGGCCGCGAAGTGAGCGCCCAACGAGGTGCGATTCGCGTCAAGTCTGAGATACGCGAGCGTTTATTTGCCCACCTGCTCCGGTTGGGTCCGGCGTACAGCAGGGGCGAACGCGTTGGCGAACTGGTAGCAACCCTCAACGAAGGCATTGAGCGGCTCGATGCCTATGTGAGTCGCTATGTACCACAGATGTTCCTGAGCCTGCTGGTCCCACTCATCATTGCTGCTTACATCATCCCCATTGACTGGACCAGCGGAGTTCTGCTGCTAGTCACCGGCCCGGTTATTCCGCTCCTGATGATCCTGGTGGGCAGTTATGCTGAGCGGCGCATCCAGCGCCAATGGGTCGCGCTCTCACGGATGAGCGCGCACTTCCTGGATGTCGTGCAGGGGTTGCCAACGTTGAAGCTCTATGGACGCAGTGGAGTACAGCAGGCACGGATTGAGCAGGCAAGTGACGTGTATCGTGACAGAACGCTGGGTGTGCTGCGCGTCGCATTTCTCTCCGGCGCGGTGCTTGAATTCATGACGGCCATCGCTATTGGCTTGATTGCCGTCGTCCTGGGAGTGCGCCTGTTGAATGGGGGGATTGCCTTTGAGCAAGCCTTTCTCGTGCTGCTCCTGGCACCGGAGTTCTACCGGCCACTGCGCGAACTTGGCGTCCATCGTCACGCGGGCATGGAGGGGAAAGCGGCTGCCGGGCGGATGGTCGAGATTTTAGAAACTCCTGCCCCCCTGCACACAAAGCAGGTAGAGACAGCGCCTGTAGAGATCCCTGGTGGACTCACCATTACGTTTACCGACGTAACCTACACCTATCCTGGAAACGCTGGTCCGGCCCTGCAAAATGTCAATCTGACCCTGCCGGCCCGCACATGCACTGCGCTGGTGGGACGCAGCGGCGCGGGCAAGAGCACCCTTGTGAACCTGTTGCTGCGCTTCATAGATAGCCAGGATGGAGGAATTAGCGCCAATGGCATCCCGCTCACCAATCTGCCGGTTGAGGCGTGGCGGGAGTATATCGCCCTGGTCCCGCAGCGACCGCATCTCTTCTATGGGAGCGTGCAGGAGAATATCCGCCTGGCCCGTCCCGGCGCGAGTGACGATGAGGTGACGCAGGCCGCTGAACTCGCCGGAGCGGCAGAGTTCATTACAAGACTGCCCCAGGGCTATGACACGGAGATCGGAGAGCGGGGGACACGTTTGAGCGCCGGCCAGGTCCAGCGCATCGCCATCGCGCGCGCATTTCTCAAGAACGCTCCCCTGCTGGTCCTTGACGAGCCAACCTCAAGCCTTGACCCTGAGAGCGAGACACGTATCCGGCAGGCATTGGAGCGCCTTGTGCAGGACCGGACGGTGCTGGTAATTGCTCACAGGCTGAACACCATCGCGCACGCGGAACAGGTCGCCGTCCTTGAGGGTGGGCGACTCGTTGAGATTGGCTGCTCTGCCGAACTGGTGCAGCGCAATGGAGCATACGCACAGCTCATAGGTGCTTGCTCTAAATCCCGCCAGCCAACGCCGCCTTCGCGTCTAGATCCTTATGCGGTCGCTAACGATGCTATGCCTCTAGCCTACGGCTCAAGCGACCGAGCGGAAGTAGCTACCGCTCAGGCCGGCGGATCAGAAGATCAGAGATGGGAGGTGCGCGTATGAGGCTCTTCGTGCGCCTGCTTACCCTTTTGCGCCCTTACTGGTGGCAGGTAGCCCTCGCCCTCATTCTGGGGAGCGCTACGGTGGCAAGCAATATCGGCTTGCTGGGCATGGCCGCGTACCTGATCGCGGCGGCAGCGCTGGCTCCGCTGCTGGTGCTACTCACGCTGCCAATCTATATAGTACGCTTTATGGGTGTCTCACGGGCGGTTGCGCGCTACAGCGAGCGGCTGATGGCGCACAATGTCACCTTTCGTCTCCTGGCCCAGTTACGCATCTGGGTCTATAGTCGTCTTGAGCCGCTGGCGCCTGCTGGCCTGCTCATGTACCGCAGTGGCGATGTACTGACGCGGCTGGTCGCGGACGTTGAGGAATTGCAGGATGTCTATTTGCGCGTGGCGTCACCTTTCATCATCGCCATCATGATCGCCATCATGACGTTCGGCCTGTTCAGCATCTTCAGTCCTGTACTGGCCTGGACCGCGCTGGCATTTCTTGTCGCCGCCGGTCTCGGCGTTCCGCCCCTGGTCAGCGCCCTTGCGCGCGGCATGGGGAAACGCCAGCTAGCACTGCGCGCGGCACTGAACGCGCAAGTGGTGGATACCGTGCAGGGGGTGCAGGATATTCTGGCCTGCGGGCGAGCAGACGATCAGCAACAGAAGATCATAGGACTCGATCGTGCTCTGGCGCAGGTCCAGCGCCGGTTAGCGTTCGTCACGGGATTACAGCAGGCGCTCAACGACATCTTGATGAACCTGGCGCTGTGCACCATCCTCGTGCTGGCGATCCCACTCGTGGTCACAAAGAGCATTAACGGCGTCTACCTGGCCGCGCTCGCCCTGCTGATCCTGGCGAGCTTCGAGGCCATCGAGCCACTGGGGCAGGCATTTCAATCTCTCGGTCGCTCACTGGCAGCCGGCAAGCGCATATTCGAGGTGATAGACGCCACTCCCCAGGTAAGCGAATGCGCCGCTCCTCTGCCGCTAGCGGACAGGCAGGAGACTGGCGGGCACATACTGGAGTTCGACCAGGTACATTTCACTTATTCCGCCACGGAGGGCGAGGTATTGCAGGGGATCACCCTTACCGTGCGACCCGACCGCCGCGTTGCGATCGTGGGTCCCAGCGGCTCGGGCAAAACGACGCTGAGCAGGCTGGCGCTGCGCTTCTGGGACCCGACGCAAGGCAGCATTCGCCTCGACGGTCAGGATATACGAAGCTATACGCTCAGCGACCTGCGCAGCATCATTGGCGTCGTGGCACAAGACACGTATCTCTTTAACGGCACTATACGCAGTAACCTGCTGCTGGCCAATGCACATGCCAGCGAAAGCGAGATAGAGCAGGTGCTGGAACAGGCGCAACTCACCGAATTTGTTGCTCAACTCCCCAGGAGGCTTGAAACATGGGTGGGTGAACAGGGATTACGACTCTCCGGTGGAGAACGGCAGCGTCTCGCAATTGCCCGTGCGTTGCTCAAGGATGCTCCACTGCTCATTTTAGATGAGGCAACAGCCAACCTGGACCCTCTGACGGAGCAGGCAGTGCTGGATGCGCTCGCGACCCTCATGCGGGGCCGAACGACACTCACCATCACCCATCGCCTGGTTGCGATGGAGCAGATGGATGAGATCCTGGTACTCGATTCTGGCCGTGTCAGACAGCGTGGCACCCATACCCAACTTGTAGAGGAAGATGGTCTCTACCGGCAGATGTTTGATGTACAGAATGCAATGCTGACCCTTCTGTGAGCTGTCCCGTTCTCAGTAGCAGGAGGACATAAGGAGCAGGCAAAATATGGATACTTCAACAATCTTATCGCGTTTACAATTCGCCTTCACGATAGCCTTTCACTATCTTTTTCCGCAACTCACCATGGGGCTGGCCCTGCTCATATTAATACTCAAAACGCTGTACCTTATTCGTAAGGATGAGCGCTATAATAAAGGGGCACGCTTCTGGGCGCGCATATTTGCTATTACCTTCGTGATGGGCGTCGTGACAGGTATTCCCATGGAGTTCCAGTTCGGCACGAACTGGGCGCGCTTCTCCATCTTTGCCGGCGATATCATCGCGCAAACGCTGGCGATGGAAGGGGCTTTCGCCTTCTTTATCGAATCGGCCTTCCTGGGCATCTTTTTATTTGGCGAACAGACCTTCGGACAAAGGATGCACTGGTTCTCGGCCTTCATGGTATGGCTGGGCACGTGGGCCTCGGGCGGCTTCATCATAGCTTCGAACGCGTGGATGCAGCACCCCGTCGGCTATGTCATGGCGGCGAATGGTCGCCTGCATATCGCTAATTACTGGGCAGTGCTCTTCAATCCCTGGATTCTAGCCCAATACATGCATACCATGAGCGGAGCTGTCGTGACCGGCTCCTTCGCGATGGCGGGAGTCGGAGCGTACTATTTGCTCATGAAACAGCATATCGACTATGGGAGACTGTTTATCACTTTAGGGGTAATCGTGGGTCTCATCGCCAGCGCCATTCAGCTCTTCCCGAGTGGAGATCTGGAGGGACGGCAGGTTTCGATCTACCAACCAATCAAGCTTGCGGCGATGGAGGGCCTCTTCCATACTGAACTGGGCGCGGGTATTGTGATTATCGGTCAGCCCGATGTGGCCCGTCAGCAGCTTGATAATCCCATCGTTTTCCCCTATGTGCTCAGCTTCCTGACGTACCGGCGCTGGACAGCAGAAGTGGAGGGACTCGACGCCTTTCCTACCAGTCAGTGGCCTGACGAGATTGAACTCCTCTACTACAGTTACCATATCATGGTCGGCCTGGGGACCTTTTTCATCGCCATTATGGGTCTCGCGCTGCTCTTATTCCTGTGGGAGCGTCGGCTCTTCCGCTGGCGCTGGATGCACTGGATACTGCTGCTGTCGATTCCCTTTCCCTTCATTGCCAATACTGCTGGCTGGTTCACGACTGAGCTTGGTCGCCAGCCCTGGATTGTCTATGGTCTGCTGCAGACCGCTCGGGGATCATCGACAACGCTCTCGCCCGGCAACGTCCTCTTTACGCTGATCGGATTCGCCGGCATGTACGCGCTGCTGGGTCTGCTCTACGTCTTCATGGTGGTGCAAGAGGCACTCCATGGTCCCGAGCCAGCAGTTGAGAATACGACAACTTCTTCGGATGAGTGGCTGCCAGATGGCCCCGAACAACAACACAACCCATCTGCTCAAGATAAACGCGCATTGAAGAAACAGCAGAAGCACAAACCCCAGGAGGAAAAGGGTCCTTCTAAAGCCGGAGTGATGATCGGAGTCATTGCAGGAACTGTCCTGGCATTTGGAATGGAGCTCATACGACAACGCAGGCGAAAGTAGGGATGGGGCTGGCCCCCATCCGGCTCGGGCAGCGCGATCAGGCCACGCAACGCAGTGTTCGGGGACCAGGATGGGGCCAGCCCCACCCCTACTGAAGAGATACGAAAGTAGAGGAAAAAGATGCCAATACTGCCAACACTGTGGTTTATCCTGGTCGCATTTATGATCACGATGTACGTGCTGCTGGATGGTTTTGACCTGGGGGTGGGTGTCATCCACCTGTTCGCGGCCAGAACCAATGATGAACGACGCATGATACTACAGGCAATCGGCCCGGTGTGGGATGGAAACGAGGTCTGGCTTATTGCTGCCGGGGGCACCCTCTTCTTCTCCTTTCCAGTGCTCTATGCCGCCAGCTTCAGTGGGTTCTACCTGCCCTTGATTATGGTCCTCTGGTTCTTAATGCTGCGTGGGATCGCCATCGAACTGCGCTCGCACATCAACAATCCTGTGTGGGCCTCCTTCTGGGACGGAGTCTTCTTTCTCGGCAGCACCCTGCTCGCCATCTTCTACGGGGCCGCGATGGCAAACGTGATCCGTGGTGTTCCCCTGGATGCAAGTGGCAACTTCTTCGAAGCACTGTGGACTGATTTCAACCCTTACAACTCGAATCCCGGTATTCTGGACTGGTATACTATTCTGATAGGGCTATTGGCACTCGCGGTTCTGACGGCTCATGGGGCCAACTACATTACCGTGAAGACGGAGGGCGAGCTCAACGCGCGCGCCCGGCGCATTGCCAGGGGCGCGTGGCTTGTGACGATAGTGCTCGCCGTGCTGGCAACGCCTATCACCTTCTCGGTACAGCCGCTGCTGGGGGCGAACTTCTTTGGTCGTCCCTGGGGATTCATCTTCCCGATCATTGCTCTGCTCGGGTTGATCGGGATGGGTTACTTTAATTTCATGAAGCGAGACCTGTTCGCCTTTTTTTCTTCGGGGATCTTCATTATAGGTATGCTGGCGAGTGCAGCCTTTGGCCTGTATCCTGATGTGCTCCCTGCCGTCAACCCGGTCTATAGTCTGACGGTCCAGAATGCCTCATCGTCCCAGTATGGTCAGACGGTCGGGTTAGTCTGGTGGAGCATAGGCATGCTGCTCGCCATCGTCTACTTCGTGCTTACGTACCGTCTCTTCTGGGGCAAGGTGCGCCTGACGAAGATGGAAGGCTACTAACAAGACGCGCTCTATACGTAATCAATTGGTGCGGCCCGTAGTAGGGATGGGGCTCGCCCCCATCCGGCTCAGGGAGCGTGATCAGGCAAAGAAGCGGAGTTCGTGGGAAAGCGGATGGGGGCAAGCCCCATCCCTACTGTTGAATAGCCCTGAGCATGCGAAGAAGCTCAGCTCATTACAAAGGAGCAGAGGCTATGGATAAACACGACAATGACGGAACGCGCGATCAGCATGTTTCCGAGAAGGCTGTCAGCGAGCAGGACGATTTTGATGCCATCCTGCTGGGAACCGTCGAGGAACGCCAGGGCAGCATACCGGGCAATATGCGCGTGCGTATAACATTGCCACGGCATCAGCCCTTTCATCGCATCCAGGAAGGCGTATTGGAGGCCACTGAAGTCGCCGGCGCGCCGGAGACAACGCTGGGGCGCGCGCTCTCACGGCTCAAACGCATCTTGATCGGCGTCCCGATCTCCAGCTTGCAGGCCGAAGGGGAACGCCTTAGCAAGTTCAAGGCCCTGGCCGTTCTCTCCTCTGACGCCATCTCCTCAGTGGCCTACGCCACCGAGGCCATATTGATCAATCTCGTGGCCGGCGGGTCCGAGCATCTGGGACTTACCCTACCCATCAGCGTCGTCATCGTCGTCCTGCTTGCCATCGTCGCAACATCCTACCGCCAGACCATTCCCGCCTATCCCAGCGGCGGTGGCTCCTATATCGTCGCCAAAGAGAATCTGGGCACGCTGCCAGGGCTGGTAGCGGCGGCGGCCCTGCTCATCGACTATGTGCTCAACGTATCCGTCAGTGTGGCTGCTGGCGTGCAGAACATCGCCTCTCTCTTTAGCGGACTGGGGCACTTCGTCGTGCTGCTGGATGTCGCGCTGGTGCTGCTAATGATGATCCTCAATCTACGCGGCGTGCGTGAGTCAGGATCGATCTTCGCCCTGCCCACCTACTTCTTTATTGTCAGTGCCCTGCTACTCATCGTGGTCGGCCTCTTCAAAGCCTTCGTCCTGCATCACCAGCCGGTCATCGGCGACTATGCACCCGTGCAGGCGATCGAACCGCTCTCGCTCTTCCTGATTCTGAGATCCTTTGCCACTGGCTGTTCGGCGATGACGGGGGTGGAGGCCATCTCCAATGGGGTGCCCGCCTTCGAGAAGCCCGAGACGCGCAATGCCGCCATCACCCTGACATGGATGGCGCTGATCCTGGGCACGCTCTTCCTGGGCATCACCCTGCTGGCGACCAGTTACCATGTGGAGGCCAATCCGGCGGGCAATCCAACGGTGATCGCCCAGATCGCCACCCAGGTCTTCAGCGGCCCACTCGTCTTCCTGTTTCCGGTCTTCCAGATCGCTACCCTGGGGATTCTCACCCTCTCTGCCGAAACAAGCTATTCGGATTTCCCGCGCCTGGCGTCTCTACTGGCGCGCGATGAGTTCCTCCCTCGGCTCTTTGGTCTGCGTGGGGATCGGCTGGCCTTTTCGGTGGGCATCACCTTCCTCTCCGTCCTGGCGGCGGCGCTGCTCATCATCTTCCATGGCGATACAAATGCGCTGATCAACCTGTTCGCCGTCGGGGTCTTTATCTCCTTTACCCTCTCACAAGGGGGGATGGTGCGTCACTGGTGGCGCCTGCGCGGGCAGGAGCGGGGTTGGAAGCGTAGCATGGTCATCAACGGCATCGGCGCCTGCACGACGCTGCTGGTGGCCGGGGTGATCTCCTCAATGAAGTTTCTGGAGGGGGCGTGGATCGTGCTGCTGCTGATCCCTTTGCTGGTGCTGCTGTTTCTGGGCATTCACCGGCACTATGGGTATGTGAAGCGGGAGCGCACGACGACCATACCACTACGTCCGCAGGACATCCATCACCGCATCATCGTCCCCGTAGCGGCGCTGAATCAAGCATCAAAGCAGGCGCTGGCGTATGCGCGCTCGATAGGGCCGCAGGTCATCGCTCTGCATGTCGCCATCAATAAGAACAAGGCCGATGCGCTGCAGGCCGAGTGGGCCGAGTGGCTAAAGAGCCTTCCTGCGCAGGAGGGGACCCTGTTGCAGATTATCGATCCCGGCCATCGCCTGCCCCTGCTGCCCCTGCTTGAGACGATCGATGCGTTGCATCAGCAGTATCCGGGGGACACGTTGACGGTCATTCTTCCTGAAGAGGTGGAGACTTCGCTGAAACGGGTGTTGACGAGTCCTAAGATTCTGGGACTCAAGGCGACGCTGCTCTTCCGACCAGATATTGTGGTAGCCAACGTGCCGCTACAGCAGCGCGCCAGTGTAGCCCCCATCCATCCACAAGAGGTGCGTCATCGCTTCATTGTGCCGATGGCGGGGCTGGACCGCGCGGCGATCGCGAGCCTGGCGTATGCGCGCTCCGTCTCAGGTCACGTCATCGCCATGCACGTAGTGGCCGACGAAGAGCAGGCCGAGCAGGTACGGACGAGCTGGCAGCAGTGGCAAAAGCAGATCGCGGCAGGTGAGGAGACGCATCTGCTCATCATCGAGTCGCCGTACCGTACGCTGCTGCGTCCGATCCTGGCCTATATCGACGCGGTGCACCAGCGCCATCCCGAGGATTTCTTGACGGTGATCGTGCCGGAATTTGTGGTGGCGCACTGGTGGGAATACATGCTGCATAACCAGGTGGCTCTGCGCCTGAAGGCGGCGCTGCTCTTCCGTCCGGGCGTAGCGGTTCTCAATGTGCCCCAGCACCTGCGCAGCCGGGCATCACAGCGCCGGGCGTCTTGATTTTTTTAAGCGGAGGAAGCATCCAGCAGTGTTCTGTAAGAATGAACAATCCAACAGAACTGCTGAATGCTTCTGGCCATCTGGCCAGAAGCAAACTATTGGCTTTCCAGTCTACCTGACCATCGCAAAGTCGACGGAGGGAAATCAATAAGTCTACCTGACCATCGCAAAGTCGACGGAGGGAAATCAATACGCCGTACCAAAGCAAGGGCATCCTGAGCCCCCCATTCGCGGTCCATGCCCGCATCCTCCCACTCACACGAGAGTGGTCCCGCGTAGCCAATGCGATTAAGAGCTCGTACCAGGGACTGGAAATCGACATCACCATGTCCTGGAGAAACAAAATCCCATCCGCGTTCGGCCTCTCCAAAATTGAGATGGGACCCCAGGATGCTCCTGCGTCCATTCAAGTTTCTTTTCGAGTCTTTAATATGTACGTGGTAGATACGGTCGGCGAACTCTTCGACAAAGACAGCAGGATCGAGGAATTGAGGAATAAAATGGCTTGGATCAAAGTTAATACCAAAGCCAGGACGATTGCCGATGGCATCGAGCGTCTTGCGGGTTGTCACAAAATCGTAGGCGATTTCAGCAGGATGTACCTCCAGGCCATACTTCACGCCTTCCCGCTCAAAGACATCGATAATGGGATTCCAGCGCCGGGCAAAATCCTCGTACCCACGCTCGATTTCAGTGGGGTCGCCTGGCGGGAAGGGGTAGAATAGGTGCCAGATGCTTGATCCTGTGAATCCATTGACCTGGGTCACACCCAATGCTGCAGCGGCGCGGGCAGTATCCATAAGTTCTTTTGCAGCACGCTGGCGCACTCCTTCCGGCTCACCGTCGCCCCAGATATAGGCGGGAAGAATCGTCTTATGGCGTGAGTCAATGAGATCGCAAACGGCCTGTCCCACGGGATGGTAGCTGATGGCATAACACTTCAAGTTGTACCTGTTGAGAATATCCCAACGCGTTTGCACATATTCTGGTTCAGTGATTGCCCGACGCACATCGAAGTGGTCACCCTGGCACGCCAATTCAAGACCATCAAAGCCCCATTGACTGGCTTTTTTGGCAAGAACCTCCAATGGTAGGTCAATCCACTGTGAGGTACAAAGGGTTACGAGTCGCCTCATTGTTCTTCCTTTCTATAGTTGGATTCCTCTCAGCTTTCGCTCAAACGGACCGGGCGGTGTTCGGCCAGGGACTTTTTCGCGGCCAGTCCCAGGACCAGTGCCATGCGCCCATCATATCCAGTGACCGGGACGGGTTTATCATGGAGCGCAGCGTCCACGAAGGCTTCTATCTCCGTGACATAACTCTGGGTATAGCGCTCGATGTAGAAGTGGAGTGGCAGATCACGCCGGATGCCATGGCTATCGCTGATAATGGCGGTGTTGGGATACTTGTTTTCGGTCCGCACCGCCCCGGCGCTACCCAGTACTTCCACGCGTTGATCATAGCCGTAGGCAGCGCGTCGGCAGTTCTCGATCGTGCCGATCACGCCATTGGTAAAGTGCAACAGGATGGTCGCCGTGTCCACGTCGCCCACCTCCCCAATAGCCGGGTCCACCGTCACACCTGCCATCGCGAAGATTTCCTCCACTTCACTACCAGCCAGGAAACGGGCCATGTCAAAATCGTGGATGGTCATATCAAGGAAGAGGCCACCTGAACCGGGGATATACTCAATCGGCGGCGGGGCAGGGTCCCGGCTGATGATATGGATCTGCTGCAAGCGGCCAGTCTCCCCCTGTTCCACCGCCTGGCGCACCCGGCGATAACTGGCGTCAAAGCGGCGGTTGAAGCCGAGTTGCAGTTTGATGCCAGCGCGTGCCACGGCATCCAGCGCCCGGTCAATCGACGGGAGATCGAGTGCGATGGGTTTCTCGCAGAAGATGTGCTTCCCAGCCTGCGCTGCTTCCTCGATGATGCGGGCATGGGTGTCGGTGGATGAGCAGATCACCACCGCCTCAATATCCGGACGGTCCAATATAGCGTGGTAATCCTGTGTGGCGAAAGGTATAGCATAGCGCTTCGCACACTGCCTGGCGTTCTCCTCAAACACGTCAGCAACCATGACGAGCTCGACTGACGGGATATGCGTGGTAAGATGCTCGGCATGCACGCGACCAATGCGCCCAGCACCGATCAAACCTATCTTCAACAACTGTTCAGGCATGAGACGTTCATCTCCTTTTGTCTATTGCAACCGTTCAGGCCCCCACTAGTAGGGATGGGGCTTGCCCCCATCCGGCTCGGGGAGCACGATCAGGCACGGGAGCAGCGTTCTGGGGAACCGGATGGGGGCAAGCCCCATCCCTACTGAATACGTAGTGCTCCTACAAAAATGTTCCCTACAATATAATAATGTTCTTCATCCCCCTCACATTGCCGAGCAACAACTGTGGGGCTTGCTCAATAGGATAGCGTCCCGTAATCAGCGAACGCAGCGCCTGCGGCCAGCGCTGCTTGAAGACGCCGAGATCGCGAATAGCAGCCTCGAAGGCGGCGTCGTCAGTGTTCACTGTGCCCAGGATAACCTGATTCTTCAGCACACGATCGAGGATCAAGAGATCGGTATCGACTTCTGTGGCGGCTTGATGGTCAGGCACACCGGCGAAGACAAAGATGCCATTGGGACCCAATACGCGCATAACATCGAGGGCCAGCCGGGAGGCTCCTGCAGCTTCAAAACCGAGGTCGATAGCGCCGATCTGCCTGGCAAGCTGCTCGACCGGTGTTGTCTCACTGGAGATATATTTGCCGCCGATGGCCTCTACCAGCTCTGCCTTGGGATTGGGTGCCTTCGAACGTGAATAGACATACGTCTCGAAACCCGTTGTAATGAACAGCATTGCCCCGAGTAGTCCAACCGGACCGGCACCCAACACCAGCGCCTTAAGACCCTTCCCGCGCAGGTGAGCTGGTGCGTTGGGATCAATCCACGGCAGGCGCTGCTGAATTTGCCAGACCTGCGCTATGCCTTTCTCGGCAACGGTAAGCGGCTCTGCCAGCACCCCTACATCGCGCAGTTCATGCGGCACCAGGTGCATATAGCGTCCTTCATCGACTACAAACTCGGCCATGAAGCCGTGCGACTCTTTAATGCCGTGCTCGGTGAAATCGCCTGTGAAACAGAAACCCTGATGCCCTACACGACAGGCGCGACATTCGTCATGTAGACAAGGATGCCGCACTATCGTCACTGCCAGATCGCCCGGCTTGAGATCGCGCACCTCCGAACCCACCTCGACCACCTCACCGAGCATCTCATGTCCAATCACAAAGTAGTCATAGCCAGCGGGAGGAGTGCCGAACTGGAAGGAGGTAATCTTCTTATCAGTGCCACACACGCCAACCTCCAGCGTGCGCAGCTTGACCTGCGTCGGCCTTGTGATCTTCGGCTCCTCGTGATCGATCAACTTTACCTCGCGCGTCTTAGGAAAGACAGCAATAGCTTTCATAACATCCTTCTTTTTGCGCTCTCAAAGCGCTGTGTTGCTCGGTTCGATGACTTCTATATTGTCCTTGCCGCCGTACACATCCCACCACGCGGTCGCACCGCGCGCCAGCACGGCGTTGAGGGCCTGGACGTTTTGCCTTCCCTGCTGCGATAGCCAGTCTTCGAGGGCTGCGACCCCTTTATTCGCGTAGATTGAAATCGCATCCTGCCAGGTGGCGCGACCGCATAGTACTCCTGCATATTTCACGCCTGCCTCGGCATGCAGATCTAACATCTCGCAGAAGACCGCGTCGCTCGTGCCAGCGCTCAGGTAAATGAATGGTTTGGGCGTCGCAGTGGCCAGCGTGCGGAAATGCTCCAGCGCCTCTTGACGAGTATAGGCCCTCCCCTCTCCGGTGAAGCTGCTTGTCCCCTCGACGAAGGCGGGATTGACAGGGATCTCGACTTTGAGCACATCCACACCATAGCGCGGCTGAGCAAACTCCTGCATCGCTCGTATGACGTATTCCGGCTTCTTTCTGGCAAAAGCCAGCCCCTTTTCATCGCCGACTGCATCGTCGTAGACCAGCGGCTCCAGGAAAAAGGGCACATCCATCCCCTCGCACTCAGCGCCTATGCGTTCGATGTACGCCTGTTTGATCGCGTTGATCTGCGCCTCGTCGAGCGGGTTGTAGTAGAGCAGAATTTTGATCGCCTGCGCCCCGGCTTCTACTAAGCGCCGAACACTCCACTCTGGCAGCAAGTCGGGCAGGCGTCCCTTCGTGCTGAAGTCGTAACCGGACTTCTCATAGGCCAGCAGCACACCGGTGCCGGGGGCGCGACTGGCGATGGCCTCAAGACCATACTCAGGGTCCAGGAGGATGGCGCTGCTGTAGGGCGTGAGGATGCGTGTGACCGCTGTTTTGAATGCGCGCATGTCCGCCGCGTTCGCCTGCCCATGCTCACCGCGCGCCCTGGCGATGGCCTCCAGGAGATTGCCGCGATGATCAACTGCCAGGGCGGCGATGGCTCCATGACTGTCGGCGCAGGCGTTGAGTCCATTGAATTTGCCTCGTGTGATCTTGACCTTCATGCGCGCCTCCTCAGAACTTGCGTGACCACTCTCTGGGCCAGCGCTCGATCACGACCTTCTTTTCCGTGTAGAATTCGATGGCGTCACGGCTCTGGGCATGCATATCGCCAAAGAAGCTTTCCTTCCAGCCAGAGAAGGGGAAGAAGGCTATCGGAGCGGCCACGCCAATATTGATCCCGATGTTGCCTGCCTGGGCCTCATAGCGGAACTTGCGGGCTGCAGTCCCACTGGTCGTGAACAAACAGGCCATGTTGCCGTAGGAGGTGGCGTTCACGAAGTCAATCGCCTCATCAATCGTCTGAGCGTGCATCAAGCTGAGGACCGGCCCGAAGATCTCGGTCCCGGAGAGCTCACTGCGCGGGCTGACGTTGTCCAGGACCGTCGGGCGTACGAAGTAGCCGTGCTCGTAGCCTGGGATCGATGGGTTGCGTCCGTCAACGAGGACGCTGGCCCCTTCGTTGGCGCCTTTGCCGATCAATGACTCGATGCGCTGCTTGCTCTCCGCCGTGATCACCGGTCCCATCTCGACATCTGGATCGACGCCATAGCCCACCTTGCGCGACTCCGCCACGTGGGCGATCCGATCTCTGAATTCGCGGCCCGCCTCACCGACTGTGATCGTCACCGAGGTCGCCAGGCAGCGCTGTCCCGCGCAGCCAAAGGAAGAGTCGGCGATGATACGGGTGGTCATCTCCATATCGGCGTCGGGCAAGACCACGACCGGGTTCTTGGCCCCACCCTGGCATTGGGCGCGCTTGCCGTTGGCCGCGGCCCGGCTATAAATGTACTTCGCGACCGGAGATGAGCCGACGAAGGAGAGGGCGCGCACCGCCGGATGGTCGAGCAGGGTATCGACGGCCTCCTTCGAGCCATTGACCAGGCTGATCACTCCCGGCGGCAGGTCTAACTGGTCGATCAGATCAAAGACGCGGCTCATCGTCATCGGCACCTTCTCCGAGGGCTTCAAGATGAAGCAGTTGCCACAGGCGATGGCGTAGGGCAGGAACCAGAGCGGGATCATGCCGGGAAAGTTGAATGGGGTGATCGCGGCCACCACCCCGACCGGTTGGCGCAGCATGAACTCGTCAATGCCACGTGCGATGTCTTCGGAGTTGTAGCCCTGCATCAGCAATGGGATGCCGCAGGCGACTTCGACGTTCTCAACGCCGCGTCGCAGCTCCCCGCGCGATTCGTCCATTGTTTTGCCGCACTCATCGACCGTCAGGCGTGCGATCTCGTCGAAGTTTTCATCCAATAACCTCTTGAGCTTGAAGAGATACTGGATGCGCTGGGTCGGTGGTGTGCGTCGCCACTCAGGGAAGGCCGCCTGGGCCGCCTGGATCGCTTCGTCTACCTCACTTGCCGGTGTGAGCGGTACGCGTACGAGTGTTTCGGCGGTGGCAGGGTTATGCACATCGAGATACTCACTGGCACGCGAGCGCTGCCATTTTCCACCGATATAGTTGAGTAGTTGTCCCTTCTCTATCATGGTATGTCTCCTCTTCTATTGTGGGGGCGCGGCGGGCTTGTGAACCGCGCCCCTACATGCATGGGTATTAATTTATGTATGGCATTTACGGTTGCATTAATCATTCCAGGAAGTCCCGTTCCTGGGCACGCATGGCGACCCATTCGGCGCGTGCCTCCTGCACGGAGGGCATTGTGCTGACTTCTGCGAGTGGTACGTCCCACCAGCCTTCGTAGCCGGATATGGCCTGGTAGCGATCGTTCTGGATGTAGATCACTGTCGTGCGCTCGCTGCCCTTTGCCGCTGCGAGGGCCGCTACGAACTCGGCGTGCGTTTTGCATTCAATGACGTGCGCGCCCAGGCTGCGCGCGTTGGCCGCCAGGTCAACCGGTAACGTCTGCACATCGTCTCCTGCCGCATCTGTTGGCCACTGACCATGCTGCGGATAGACGTAGCGGGTGCCGAAGCCGTCCTGACCCAGCGAACGGCTGAGCGCGCCAATGCTCTTGAAGCCCGAGTTGTCCAGCAGGACAATGTTCAGCTTGTAACCCTCTTGAATCGAGGTGACGATCTCGCTGTTCATCATCAGGTAAGAGCCATCGCCAACCATGACATACACATCACGCTCGGGCGCAGCCATCTTGACGCCCAGGCCACCGGCGATCTCATAGCCCATGCAGCTATACCCGTATTCCATGTGGTAGTTCTTGGGATGACGCGCGCGCCAGACCTTGTGCAGGTCGCCGGGCAGACTTCCGGCGGCGCAGACCATGATCGCGGAGGGCTCGCTCAGTTCGTTTACCGCGCCGATCAGCTCGCCCTGGCTTGGCAGTGGTGCGTGGCGTATACTGTAGATCCGTTCTACCTCCCTGTCCCATTCGCTGTGCAATTGCTCGGCCCGCGCCCGGTAGCCCGCGTCGACGCTGTAGCCTGTTACCAGCTCGCCCAGTTCCTCCAGCGTGACCTGCGCATCACCAATCAGGGGCAATGCCTGGTGCTTACCGGCGTCGAAGGCGGCGACGTTGATGTTGATGAAACGCACGCCGGGATTCTGAAAGGCCGTCTTAGAGGATGTGGTGAAGTCGCTGTAGCGCGTGCCGATGCCGATGATCAGATCGGCATCCTTTGCTACACGGTTGGCCGCGAAGGTGCCGGTAGCCCCGATCGCGCCCAGGTTGAGTGGATGATCATAGCCCAGGCTGCCCTTGCCCGCCATCGTCTCGCTTACAGGTATGCCCGTCTGCTCTACGAAGCGCTGCAATGTCTCCGTGGCCTCCGCGTAGATCACGCCGCCTCCGGCGATAATCAATGGTCGCTCGCTGGCACGGAGCCAGGATGCGGCCTGTTCTAGCGTCCGGCGGTCCGCCCGGTTGCGCGGCACGTGCCAGGTGCGCTTGCTAAAAAGAGTCTGGGGATAGTCGTATGCCTCCGTCTGCACGTCCTCGGGAAGCCCCAGCGTGACGGCTCCGGTCTCCGCTGGACTGGTCAGTACGCGCATGGCCTCGGGCAGGGCAGTGAGCAGTTGCTCGGGGCGCGTGATTCGGTCCCAATAGCGGCTGACCGGCTTGAAGCTGTTGTTGACGGAGATGTCCTGTGTGTGTTCAGATTCCAACTGCTGCAGGACCGGGGCGACGTTGCGGCGCGCAAAGATGTCTCCGGGCAAGAGCAACACGGGGAGACGGTTGATCGTGGCTAGAGCAGCTCCCGTCACCATGTTAGTCGCGCCGGGGCCAACCGATGAGGTACAGGCAAATGTCTGCAAACGGTTCTTTGTCTTCGCGTAGGCCGCGGCGATATGCACCATAGCCTGCTCGTTGCGTCCCTGGTAATAGCGGAACTCGGGCATCTGCTGCAATGCCTGGCCGATCCCGGCGATATTGCCGTGACCGAAAATGCCAAAGCAGCCAGCAAAAAAAGATTGTTCTTTCCCATCACGCTCCACATACTGGTTTTTGAGAAAGGCAATAAGAGCCTGCGCCATCGTCAGGCGTTGCGTTGCCCGTTCGGTCATATTCGTCCTCCTTCCCGTTGCAGAGAGGCGGGCTTATAAATCGCGCCCCTACAATTAAATCGCGCCCCTACTAGAACCCGCCGTGGTTTTCAATGAATGTCATTACTTCATCGTAGGTGGCCATGAAGTTGGCACAGCCATGTTTTGTGACCATGATCGCACCACAGGCATTGGCAAGACGCGCAGTCTTGTACCAGTCCCATCCTTTGACGAAGCCGCAGAGTAGCCCGGAGGCAAAGGCGTCCCCTGCTCCCAGGATGTTGTGCACCTGTACCGGGAAGCCGGGGGCGTCGATCTGTGAGGTGACGCCAGCCTCTGAGACCACGTGAATGCGCGAACCTTCCCCGCCGCGTTTCTGTGCCAGCACGCGTGGACCCAGGCTCAGCAATGTTGCGATGGCGGTATCAATGTCGCCACTGACGCGCGCATCGGAGACCTGGGAATGGGTCAGGCTGATCTGGGCCGCGCTGGTGAGCATGGCGGCGTTGATCTCGTCTTCAGTGCCGATCACGATATCGACCAGGCGCAAGGCCGAGCGCAGCGTCACACCGAAGGCGCGCGGGTCGTCCCACTGGTCGGGACGGAAGTCGATATCGAGCGCCACCGTCGTTCCCGCCCGTTGCGCCTCCTCCGCCGCGAAGAGCGTTGCGCTGCGGCTCGGCTCCTTGCTAAAGTCCATGCCGGAGATCAGCAGGACGCGGGCATTGGCTATGGGCGTTGCCAGCACATCGTCGATGTTCAGTGCCATATCGGCGGCGTTCTCCCGGTAGTAGGTCAGCGGGAAACGGTCCGGCGGCTCGATGCCCAGGACGACTGCGCTGGAACGTCTCCCCGGCTTGCGTGGAATAAAAGCGGTCTCAACCCCTTCACGCTCTAGAAAGTGCAGGATGAAGTTGCCCACCTGGTCATCGCCGATCGCAGTCAATAACGCCGAGCGCAGACCCAGCCGCCGCGTGCCCACGCTGATATTGGTCGGACAGCCCCCGACATAGGCGGCGAAGCTGGTGATCTCCACGAATGGCGCGCCTATGTCGTTGGAGTAGAGGTCAATCGAAGATCTTCCCACCGCAACGATGTCGTATGACCTGTTGCTTGCATCCATGTCTGACTCCTCTTCCGCTTACTGGGCTCTCTTTGCGGATGGATAAACGATCGAACCGGTGATTTTCCCCGAAGCTGAAAGCAGGCGGTGAAATGCAGGATCGACCTGGTAGTTCCATGCGCGATGAGGACCGGCCATAATGTTGAGATAGTAGAGATCAAATCCGGGAGGCGCAGAGACGACATGAAACCCCTTGGGGACCAGGACAAGATCTCCATCGTGTACTGCGACCGTTTCATCGAAATCCTCGCTATACACACGCTGGAAGGCGAACCCATCGTCCGGCGAGACGCGATGATAATACGTCTCCTCAAGGTAAGCTTCGTACGGCGGGTTCTCGGTATCGTGTTTGTGTGGAGGGAACGAGGACCAATTGCCCGCCGGCGTGATGACCTCGACGATGATCAGGCGCTCCGCTGCCTGGTCGGTATCCAGGATGTGCTGGACGCGGCGCTGCGCATTGCCCTCACCGCGTAGTTCGACACTGACCTCTTCCGGACGAACCACCCGGGCCGGCAGGTGCTGGTGCGTCGTGGGCGCGCTTGCTACAGCGACCTCCATGTTATCCGAGGTACATTCTACCTGATAGCTGGCGTCCTCGGACAGGTAGAGCGCATACGGAGCCCTGTCTTCAAAAACGCTGAGCCGCTCACCGACCTGCCCCACCGGCTGTCCATTGAGTTCGGCCCTGCCTATGCCAGACAATACGACCAGGGCGGTCTCCCGGCCATCTGCTGCCCCACGCAGCGTCTGCCCTCTGGTCAGGTGATACACCGCGAACGAGACGTACTGCCACCCGGCGGTCTCTGGCGTAACGGCAACCGGGCGCAGAATCCCGCCAGCTTGATCAGCTTGTGGCTTGATAAGTACACCCATATATGTTCCTCCTTCTTGGGGCGATTGGCTATCGCCCCGGTAACGTACAATACTCTCGGTACAAGAGCTTCATTTCGCTTCCCGCACAAAGAGTTCTATCATGTAGCCATCAGGGTCACAGATAAATACCCGTTGTACACCGTCGCCTCGGGGAAGCGGACCTCCCACGATCTCCACATTGTGGGCGCGGAGGTGCTGTATTGTTGCTTCCAGGTCGTCAACCTCGAAGGCGGCATGTGTCCCGTAGCCTTGCGCTATCTCATCGCGTCGGTAGTGCCCATGTATCTGAGCCATGCGACCTTCTTCGGTCTCGCCAATGAGGTGAACCTCAAAACTGTGCTCATCGTTAGTGAGCCAGGCGCCGGAAACATCGGAGCTATTTGGACGCGGAAGCTCATGCAGCCCCAGTACCTGAACATAGAAGCGGCGTGAACGCTCAACATCTTTCACGAGGAATGATGCATGATCTAGTTTACGAATGTTCATGAAGTTCTTCTCCTCACCTATAGGCTGGCGGCAGCGCGAGCGTTCTGTCAGCTAAACTTCGGTTCCGTTTTGACCCAGCAGCCCGTCTCGGCGCTTTCGATGGCGGCATCCAGCAGTTGTTGCATCCGCGCCCCATCGCTAAAGTTTGGTACCATCGGTTGTCCGTTTGCCACCGCATGCACGAACTCACAGATCATCGACCCCTGTTTGCGAAACACGTCCTCCCAGGTTTCGATCACGCGCTCACGGCGGGCGTCGCCCCAATAACGATCAGGGACGGGCAGTTCACGCTCCGGTCCGTCCCCTGGCCGGTCCCCCGTGATACGCTGCCTGAAATCCCAGTCGATGACCTGGCGCAGCGTGCCGTTCGAGCCGTGAAAATCCCATTCATGGACCTGATCGAAGCCGTAGCCCTTATCCTCGTAGGTCTTTTCGTAGGCGATGGCCGACGCATGTACCAGCCCCTGCGCCCCGTTCTTGAAGCGCAGCATCACCATGGCCGTGTCGTCGGCCTGTTCGTATGATTGGCCTTGTGGGTCGGGTGGGCGTTTCACCAGGGCGCTCAACTGAGCGCACACGGCCTCGATTTCGCCATAAAACCATTCGGCCACGTGGAGGAAGTGTGACCCGATGTCGGCCAGAGCGCCCGAGCCGGCGATCTTCCGATCAAAACGCCACAAGTACGTCTCTGGATCGCGGGCGAACCCGGCGTAGTAGCGCATATGCAGGTGATAAGGCTGCCCCAGGTAGCCCTCATCAACGAGGTGTTTGAGATAGCGCGTCGATGGCATGTAGCGGTAGGTGAAAGGCACGCACGTAATCAAGCCTTTTTTCTGGGCTGTAGCAGCCATTTCGGACGCCTGGGCGTAGTTGAGAGCGAGTGGCTTTTCGCAAATGGCATGCAGCCCGTGATTGAGCACGTCCATGGTGATGGGGTAATGCGCGTTATTGGTTGTAACTACGTCAACCGCTTCGCATAAACCACTCGCGAGCAATTCCTTGTAATCGGTGAACGTATGGGGAATGTGATACTTCTGCGCGAGAGCCTCTGCTCGCTCTGGAATCAGGTCACAGACAGCGACGACATTGGCCTGATCGCAGGCCGCTAATGCCGGCATATGCATCGTGTTCGGCCACCAGCCTGCTCCAATCATCCCGATGTTGACTCGCTTTTCAGTCGACATATGCTCCTCCTTGTAGCTCCTAATTCAGTCAGAAACGAAGCTGCCGCTTCTAGTGCTCCGCACTCATCTGACTGCAAGGAAGTCCTCCTATTCCTGATAGAAGCCCGGTCTAGCCGGCGTTGACACTGGTACCGGTGTGCCACTCTGTAAGGATTGAATACAGGCATCGCTGACCAGCAGCGATATATAGCCATCCCAGGCAGTCGCCCCGGTAAACGTTTGCCTGGTCTGGACCGAATGCACCCACTCCGTCAACTCTGGGAAATAGGCTTCCTGAAAGCGCGTGAGGTGATCTCTGGGAACGGTCACGGACTGTGCTCCTCGGGACCGTATCAGTGCAAGGCCAGGTGGCATGGTCACAGCGGTGCCCCGTTCACCGACGATTTCGGCGGACACTTCGTACCCATACTCAACCGCGACAGACACCTCCGCCGTGGCTAAACACTCGCCGCTCAACGCCATCTGTATGAGCAGCATATCCCGTGTCTCCTCACTGAACGATGTGTGCGTTCTCACTCCTCGCACATACACTTCGGTAACCTCCTGCCCCAGGAGCCAGCGGGTCGAATCAATATCATGAATGGCCGAGTTCGTGACAACGGTCTCGCCGGGTAGATGGGGCGGAATCATCGGGTTCCGATGCACACCCTTGAACAGAATCGGACGGCCAATTTCCCCCGCTGCAACCATCTGACGGACAGCCACATGCTGGGGATCAAAGCGGCGCATAAAGCCGACGGAGATGAAGCGACGCCCCAGAGCTTGTTCCGCCTCGATAATCTTCAGCGCCTCGTCGGCTTTGGTCGCCAGAGGTTTCTCGCAGAGCACAGGCTTGTGATATCGCAAACACGCATGCACAAACTCTGCGTGGGTGGGGTCGGGTGACGCGATCACCACGGCATCAACGCCAGCATCCTGGATCAGTTGCACCGGGTCCTGGAAAGCCTTCGCAGAACCACATTCCTCGGCAACCTGCCCAGCGCGCTCCTGGTCAAGGTCATAGATTGCCGCCACCTGCGCGCCTTTCACGTGGCGCTGCAAATTTACCGCATGGCGCGAGCCCATACCGCCTGCGCCAATCACACCAATCGATATGTCAGCCATCAGTATCCTCCTTTCAGTACAGCAATTTATAAGCCGATCGAACGAAGGTAGTCGCGGTTTCGCTGCGCACTTTCTTTGGGCGTACCCATGCCGGGCAGCACATCCTGCTCCACGACGATCCAGCCATTGTACCCGCTGTCTTTCAGCTCCTGTATGACCGCCGGGAAGTCGACATCCCCGTGGCCCAGTTCGCAGAACACGCCGTGTTCGACGGACTGGATGGCATCCCATTCGTTGCGACGGGATTGTTCGGCGACCTGCGGATCGTGATCTTTGAAGTGGACATGCCACACGCGGTCGGCGTGTCGGCGCAGCCCTTCGACCGGATCGCCGCCGGCAAAACGGTAGTGTCCGGTGTCAAAGCACAGGCCTACCACGCCTGGATCGGTCAGACTCAGGAATCTGGCCGTTTCCTCCGGCGTTTCTACCCAGGTGCCGATGTGATGGTGAAACACCATTCGCAGGCCGGTCTCGCGTTGTACAGCGTGGGCGATCCGGTTTGCCCCTGCAGCAAAGCTCTGCCACTGTGTGTCGCTCATGCCCTGTTCCGGCTTGATGCGCCCGGCGTATTTAGTGCGCATGGGATCGGTATACGGATCATTGCCGAGCACGATCAAGGCGTCTGGTCCGCCTACTTCCGCCAGCAGCCGGGCGGTGCGAACTGCGGCCTCTTCGCTTTCGGCCAGGCGGCTCGGATCGTGCAGATAGACGGTGACCCAGGACGCCAGCAGCTTGAGGTCGCGTGCCTCCAGTTCCTGCCGCAGCTTATTGGGATTGGTGGGCATGAACCCCCAATCCCCCAGTTCGGTGCCCTGATAGCCGGTCTCATGCATTTCATCGATCACCCAGGCATATCCCTCGCGCTCGCCTGCCACGTTCTCGATGACACCCCACGAACAGGGTGCATTAGCAACTCTAATCAAGATAACCTCCTTCCTTGTCTGCTCCAACAGTTTGCCCGTCCTCTACGACACTTCTACACTATACCCGTATTGGCTGCACCTCGGCCATGACGCTAGCGCCCGCCGCGCAGCGCGCGCTCCCACACCGCGAGGGTTTTGGCTTTTGCCTCGCGGGCCACGGCCAGCGGGTCCTGTTGCCAGTACTCCTCACGGAATAGCTCGACTGACAGCACACCATCCCACCCGGTCGCGCGAACGGCGCCGAGGATGTCCTGGAGGGGAATGACGCCTTCACCAGGATAGAGTCGGTGGCCGTCGGTGATGTCGGGCTTTGCGACATCCTCTACATCGTTGATATGCAACACGATGAGCCGCTCTGGATCGACTTCCCTGATCGACTCCAGCGTTGAGCCACCTGCGTAGAAGTGGGCGGTGTCCACAATGATGCCGAGGTTGGGCCGGTTGGCTTCCTGGACGACCGCCCAGGCGCCCGCGACGTCGCGAACGGCAGCCCAGGGAAAGCCCATGAACTCGAACGCGACGCTGACGCCAAACTCTGCCGTTGCGTCAGCCATCTCGCGCAGCGTAGCGATGGTGTCGCTCATGACCTGCGCGTCTGTGCGGCCCTCGGTCGGGCCGGGCACGACCAGCACCCACGGACACTCGATCGCCTGAGCGTAGCGGCTCAACTGACGGCAGCGCGCGACTGCACGCGCCGTGCCGGCTGCACCATCCACGCCGACCCGATCGATCGCGTTGATGGTCCACGCCGCCACGCCAGCCCCGCGCAGCATCCGGCGCACGTCGTCGAGTGAGCCCTGGGCCAGAAACTGGTCGAGCTTGACATCGCGCAGCTCGATCACGTCGTAGCCGGCCTGTCCGGTGATATTTATATCGGTCGCGAGGTCGGCAGTTTGCGTAGTCGCGCCATTGAAACCAAGTCGCATAGTTTCCTCCTTATAATAGTACATAAAGCGGAGCTTCAACATTCTCAATAACACCTCTTCACAGTAGGGATGGGGCTTGCCCCCAATCCCTCTGACTTCATGAGTTCTGGGACTGGCGAGAGGACAAGCGCAAGGCCCCCTCCCAGGCCCCCATCCACCCCTTGTCCCTACTGTGACCTCATTAGGCTAGGGAGAGGACAGGCGCAAGGCCCCCTCCTCGCCCCGCCGCCACCCCTTGTCCCTACTTACGGGTTCCACTTTTCTAATGTTCAACGGCCTCCCAGCGTTCGCTTTCCCACGAGCGGATAATCGCCTGCTGGACGTTGGCCACGGCCAGGGCTTCGGCAAAGCCTGGTTCTCCCTGCTGACCGGTGACGACGGAGTGCAAGAAGTTGTAGACTTCAATCACTTTCAGGTCGTCGTAGCCCAGGTTCAGCCCCCAGGCCGGGTTAAAGTGGCCATGGTACGGATGAGCTGGCCCACTCAAGAGGGTAGTATAGCCGTCCTCCGCCGGATTTTCATCGTTGCGCCATTGGAGTTGGAGCTCATTCATGCTCTCCATGTTCCACTTGATGGCGCCTCTGGTCCCGTGAATTTCAAAGGACATATCGCATTTAGCCCCGTTGATGATCCGGCACGATTCCAACATGCCACGCGTGCCGTTGGCAAAATGCACCAGGGCGCTGACGTAATCCTCGTTGGTCACATCTCCCATCGGGCCGTCGCTGCTGCCGACGTCGTAATGGGTGCCGCTGCCCGGTTGGGGAATGGGACGCCGGCGGATAAAGATTTCTTTGTCGCTGGTGACGCGCGTGATGGGGCCGGCCAGCATATGGGCCATATCAATTACGTGCGACATCAAGTCGCTCAGGGTGCCCAGGCCATGCTCCTGCTCAAAGCGCCAGGAGAGGAAGCCGTTGGGGTCAGCTGCGTAGCCGTTGAGAAAGCGACCGTGATAATGGGTCACCTGTCCAAGTTTTCCCTCGGTGATGAGCTGCCGGGCATACTGGACGAGCGGCGCCCAGCGATAGTTGTAGCCGACGGCGGTCAACACCCCGGCCTCGCGGGCAGCGGTGGCGCTCTGGATGGTTTCCTGCGGGTCCTTGCCGGCCGGTTTCTCACACAGGATGTGTTTCCCGGCCTGGGCCGCCGCCCGGTTGATTTCCAGGTGCATCCCGTTGGGCGCAGCCACGCTGACGACCTCAACTGCCGGATCGGCGATCACCGCGCGCCAGTCGGTCGTGTAGCGCTCGAAGCCAAAGCGTTGCTGGGCAGCCTGCGCACGTGCCTCCACCGCATCGGCGCAGACAACAAGCCGGGGAACAATTCCGCTCTCATGAAAACGATCTGGAATGGCGCGATACGAGCGGCTGTGCACTTCGCCCATCCAGCCCAGGCCAATCACACCAATACCGATGGTACGTGTCATGGTGATACCTCCACTCATGAGAAACCGCTGTTACTTCCGCTCTGTCGGATGATCGACTGAATACTTCCGCTCAGCCGCATGAGCGTCAGCTAGAGACATCGTCTCGTTTGCGGCTGAATACGGAGCGTAAGGAGCTTACTCAGGCTGCCAATAGGTAATCTTGACCGGTTGATTTGTGTGCAACGATTCGACCGCCGCTTCCGCAATCGTCTGCGCACGCAAGCCGTCCATCAGCGATGGATAGGAGGTCTCCTTGCCCTCAAGGGCGGAGATGAAGGCATCCAACGCCAGGGCAAAGCTGGGTTCGAACCGTTCAAACCAACCGGGATGTAATCCATCGGAGACCATCTTTGTGCCAGTGTACAGGGCCACCTCGCGTACTGGTTTGCGTAGCGATTGCACCATCCCTTTGGAGCCAAAGACCTCGATGCGTTCATCGTAGCCATATGCGGTGCGGCGGCTGCTGTCGATGTGACAGAGCGCTCCACCTGGCATTTTCAGGATGACCATGGAAGTGTCGACATCCCCCACCTCACCAATGGCCGGGTCAATCAAAGCTGCGCCGGTGGCGTACACCTCAACCGGGGCTTCATCGGCAAGCCAGCAGGCCAGATCAAAATGGTGGATGGTCTGGTCGCGGAATTGTCCCCCCGACACTTTGACGTAACTGATGGGGGGCGGCTCCTGGGCGCGTGTGGTGAGGTCCATCATCTCCACCTTGCCGATCGTGCCATTCTGGATGGCTTCGCGGACGCCCAGGTGATTGGCGTCAAAACGACGACTGAAGCCGATCATGATGGGGACATGCGCGTGATATACTTCCTGCACCACAGCTTTGACCCGGTCCATATTCAAATCAATCGGCTTTTCGCAATAGGCTGGTTTGTGGGCCCGGACGGCTCCGCTCAACAAATCGGCATGGGTGTTGGTGGATGAGGCGATGAGGACGGCGTCCACATCATCCGCCGTCCAGATCTCCTCCGGGCTCAAAGCAATTTTTGCGCCGAAACGGGACGCCAACTGTTCCGCGGCCTCGCTATTGATATCATACACATACTGTAATGTAGCCCGTGGATGAGCGGCGATATTGTTTGCATGGACCCTGCCAATAAAACCAGCACCAAACAGAGCAAATTTCACCATGGTGTTCACCTCTTTATGTTTCTGCGATACAAGGCGGGCTTATAAGCTCCTTATGCAGCGAGAAACGAAGCTACCGCTTCTAGCCTTCGGCTCATCTCGCTGAAAGGAAGTAATCGCGCCGCTGCTGGACGTCGATGATCGCATTCACCCAGCGACCATCCTGCTGATGGGACGCAACGGCGGCGTCGACAAACTTCACACCCTGCACGCCATCCTCAACCGTGGGAAACAGGTAGGCCAGCGGGTCGGCCTCGACCCCATCCCGGCGGGCGAGAACGGCATCGGCAATATCAGAATAAATATTGGCGAAGGCCTCTAAATAGCCCTCCGGGTGACCGGGCCACAGGCGCGAGGCGCGCCGGGCCGCCGGAGATAGCCAATCGAAACCACGCGAGAGAATTTGATGGGGGCCATCAACCGGGTGCAGGACAAGCTCATTGGGCTGCTCCTGCACCCACTCCAGGCTGCCTTTCTCGCCATACACCCGAATACGCAGCCCGTGCAGATGCCCTGCCGCGACCATACTGACCCACATCATCCCTTTCGCCCCATTATTGAAGCGCAGCATGATGTGGGCGTTGTCATCAACCAGGCGGCCTGGCACAATACTGGACAACTCGGCGGATACTTCGTTGATTTCCAGGCCGGTGATAAAGCGGGCCAGGTGCTGGGCATGCGTTCCCAGGTCGCCGACCACGCTGGATTTCCCGGCAATGCTGGGAGTGGTGCGCCAGACCGCTTGCTTGTGTCCTTGCGCTTCCAGCAGGGTGGAAGCCCAGCCGGAGGCCTGCTCGACCTGCACCAGCCTGATTGCGCCCAACTTCCCGCTGCGCACCATCTCGCGGGCCTGGCGTACCATCGGATAGCCGCTATAGCAGTAGGTCACGCCAAAAACCAGACCCATCTGGCGTACCAGGCGCATCAACTCAAGAGCCTGCTCCACATCGGTGGTCAAGGGCTTATCGCAGATGACATCGATGCCGTATTCCAGAAAGGCTCTGGCAATGGCATAATGGCTATTGTTGGGGGTCATAATGCTGACCACCTCAAGACCATCTTTCAGCTTCGCCTCCTGCTCGGCCATCTCCTGCCAGGAGCCATAGCGGCGCTCTGGAGCGATATCAAGTGTGGCGGCAAAGTCCCGGCTGCGTTCAGCAT
>WNGD01001026.1_pt1 | contig 45863 bp, 29 predicted proteins | sample 5400671 | NCBI WGS metagenome assembly WNGD01 (sample SAMN13153369, study PRJNA577476) | soil metagenome | isolation source: 40 cm soil or saprolite under grassland replicate 2 | place: USA:California | collected 2016-06-15 | reverse complement strand
AGCGGCTGGCCGAGCTCGGGCGCGAGCGCACCGCGTGCATTGTGGCCTTCCCAGACGCCTATGACGTTACCCTGGTCCTGAAGAACGCCGCGGCGCTCGACACCGTCCCGGACCTGGGGAAGACCGCTGCGGTCCGCGCGCTGGACGTGGCCCGGATCGAATCGCTCGTCGTGCAGCGCATCCTCGGAGCGGGCACGGCGACGCCGTCCCTCGCCTACACGCCCGATCCGCATGCCGCCTTCGATGCGGTCCGGAACGGTCGGGCGGCCGCCGCCGTCCTCCTCAATCCCACCAAAGTGCGGGACGTGTTCGCCGTGGCGGACGCAGGCGACGTCATGCCGCCCAAGTCGACGTACTTCGTCCCCAAGGTGCCGAGTGGGCTGGTGGTGCGGGCGGTTTGAAGTCCGTCGCTTTATCGACCATCGCCTCTATATTCTCTTCCCATGCCCCGTCCGCGCGACCGCGTCCTCGGTAATCTCGAGTCCATCTACCGCGAGGCCTACGAGCGCGCCAAGGCCGCCGGCGACCAGGTGCGCATGGCGGATCTCGACGCCGCCTACCAGCGCGAGCAGCTGCTGCTCGAGGTGCTGCTCGACGTCCGCGATGCCCTCGCGTCCCTCCCGGCATCTGCCGAGCCGGGCTCCGGCAAGACCACGGGAACCGACCCGATCACCGCGCTCGAGACCATCCACCGCATCACCAAGCTCCGCTGAGGGAACGCATGCGCCGACGCCTGACCCTGGGCCTCCTCTGCCTCGCCCTCGCCGCCTGTGCCCGGAAAGCCGACGTCATCGTCTCCGGCGGAATGGTCTGGACCGGCCTCTCGAGCGGGGCACCCCAAAGGGGCGCCGTCGCCCTCGCCGACGGCAAGATCCTCGCGATCGGCGACGACTCGGCAGTCGGGCGCTATGCGGGACCCAAAACCCAATGGATTCACGCCAACGACGGGCTCGTCCTGCCCGGCTTCACCGACGGACACACCCACTTCATCGACGGGGGCTTCCAGCTCGCGTCAGTGAGCCTGCGCGATGCCGCGACCCCGCAGGAGTTCATCCGGCGCGTGCGGGAATACGCGAAGGCCCTGAAGCCCGGCGACTGGATCACCGGCGGTGACTGGGACCACACGCTCTGGGCCGGCCAGCCGCTACCGCGTCACGAGTGGATCGATTCGGTGACGCCGAGCAATCCGGTATTCGTGAGTCGCGTAGACGGCCATGAGGCGCTTGCGAACGCGGCGGCCATGCGAGCCGCCGCCGTCACGAAGGACACCCCCACCCCATCCGGCGGCGAGATTCTCCGGGACGCGAGGACGGGTGAGCCGACCGGCATCTTCAAGGACCGGGCGCTCGATCTCATCGGCCGCGCGATCCCCGAGCCGTCGCCGGCCCAGCGCGACTCGGCCCTCGCCCGCGCGCTTGTCTATGCCGCTTCCCTGGGCGTCACGGCGACCTCTCACGTATCCGCGTCGTGGGCCGACCTCGCCAGCTACCGCCGCCTCGAGCGGGCGGGCCGCCTTTCGGGCCGCGGCGACGATTGGGTCAAGATCGGCGGGCTCAAGGGCTACATGGACGGGTCGGCGGGCTCGCGGACCGCGTACTTCTTCGACCCCTATAGCGATTCAGCGGGCTACCACGGGCTGCTGCAGCACTCGGAGGGAGACATGCGCCGCTGGATCGGCAGCGCCGACTCGGCGGGACTGCAGGTCGCCGTCCACGCGATCGGTGACCGCGCCAACGCCATCCTCCTGTCGATCTACGATAGCGTGACGGGGGCACACGGGCCGCGCGACCGACGCTTCCGGGTCGAGCACGCCCAGCACCTGCGCCCCCAGGACATCCCCCTGTTCGGAAAACTCGGCGTCGTCGCCTCGGTGCAGCCGTATCACGCCATCGACGACGGCCGCTGGGTGGAGCGGCGCATCGGACCGGTCCGCATCAAGACCACCTACCCGTTCCGCACACTGCTCGACACGGGCGGCAGACTCGCGTTCGGGTCTGACTGGACGGTCGCGCCGCTCGACCCGATCCTCGGCGTGTACGCGGCGGTCACGCGCCGCACCCTCGACGGGAAAAACCCGGACGGGTGGGTGCCGGAGCAGAAACTCTCGGTGGGCGAGGCGCTGCGCGCGTACACGGCCGGCAACGCCTATGCGACGTTCGACGAAACGAAGCGCGGCACGCTCGTACCCGGCGCCGATGGCGATCTCGCGGTGCTGGACCGCAACCTCTTCACCGTGCCGCCGGATTCGCTCGATCAGGCACGCGTGCGTTACACGATCGTGGGCGGCCGGGTGGTCTACCGGCGCTAGTCGGAGTACGTGAGCCCCGACTCCTGAAGCGTGAGGGGTCGCGCTCCCTCGTGCTCGACGCCTGCCTCTACCACCTCACCAAGCACCAGCGTATGGTCGCCGCTCGGGAGTGTTGCGACGACGCGACACTCCACCCAGCCCAGGGCCTCGGCGAGCACGGGCGCACCGGAGATCGGCCCCGGCTTGGTCTTGATTCCCTTGAGCGTCGGCGACGCGCCCGCCGGCCCTCGACCGAGCTTGTCCGCCAGGTCGCGTTGCCCCTCGTGAAACACACTGATGGCAAAGTGATGCGCGTCGCGGATCATCTCGATCATCTTGGACGTGCTCTCGACTGCCACCACGACCATGGGAGGATCAAACGAGGCTTGGCTCACCCAGTTGGCGGTGATGCCGTGTTCATCGCCCTCACGCTTTACGGTCAGCGCGTACAGGCCGCACGTGAAGAGTCGGAGGACCGTCTGTTTAGCGGCTGCGTTCATGCACAGGAATATGGGACGCCAGATGCGTAGCACGCCAATTGCGGTGAGGTACCTCTAGTGCGCGCGCGAACACCGTTTGCCTTCATCGCGCTGCTCGGCGCAGCGGTCAGGCTGTCGGCCCAGCAACCGGCCGCCCGGCAGCCGTCCGCCTACGAGGAGCTGCAGACGTTTTCGGCGGTGCTGAATCACATCCGCGTTAATTACATGGACTCCGTGACCTATACGCAGCTGGTCCGCGCGGCCATTGACGGAGTCTTGCAGGCCCTCGATCCGCACAGCCGCTTCGAGTCGCACGCCGACCGCGACAAGGCCGGGAAGGTCGAGCGCGGCGAGCTCGCCGTGACGGGCTTGGTGCTCGAGGACGTGGACGGCAGCGCCAACGTTCTGGCAGTCATGTCCAAGAGTCCGGCGGACAAGGCCGGCATCCAGCCGGGCGACCGGCTCACCCTCGTCAACGACACCACCGTCGCGGGCCTGGACGCGAGGGCGCTCGAGCTCCGGCTCGCCGGCGACAAGGGATCCAAGGTTCGCCTGCGCTTCGAGCGCGGCCCGCGGCTCGAGCCCGACACGTTTTCGGTCACGCTCAAGCGGGAATACGTCAAGACTCCATCGGTGTCGATCGTGCGACTGGCCGATCCCGTGACGGGGTATGTGCGCCTCGATGAGTTCGGGGAAAAGGCGGCGTCCGAGGTGCACGACGCCCTCAAGCGGCTCCGGGGCCAGGGCGCCACCCAGTTCATGTTGGACCTCCGCCGCAACCCCGGCGGAGCGGTGCGCGCGTCCGTGGAGCTCGCGTCGGAGTTCTTCCCCAAGAACACGGTCGTGTTCAGCACGCGAGGACGGAAGAAGGAGGTCGACACGACCTTTGTGACCAAGCGCGACGGCGAGTTCAGGTCCGCTCCGCTGATCGTCTTGATCGATGGCGGCAGCGCGAGCGCCGCCGAGGCTCTGGCCGCTTCGCTCCAGGACCACGACCGCGCGCTCCTCCTGGGTCGCCGCAGCTTCGGCAAGGCCCTCATGCAGACGGCCTTCCTCACACCGTCGGGCGACGTCGTATGGCTCACCGTCGGCCGCGTGATCACGCCCAGCGGCCGCTTCATCCAGCGGCGCTACCGCGGCCTGCGGTACGAGGAGTACCGCGCCTTCGGCGGCGTCGCCGGCGCGGGCGAGGATACGCTGGAAACCTTCCGCACGGACAATGGCCGGACCATGCGTGGCGGCGGCGGTATCGCGCCCGACGTCGAGCTCCCCCGGCCGACCCGGGTGCCCGTCTGGTGGAGCGCGGCCGGGGACTCGGGGCTCGCCGACGCGCTGGCCGACAGCTTCGCCCTCACCCTGCCGGCTACCCCCGCGGCTCGCACAGCCTGGATGAATGCCCGTGCGGAGTGGGACGTGAAGCTCGTGAATCCATTCCTGGAACGGGTCCGGAGCCGCTTCCACGTGGCTGCGCAGCCGGACTCCATGCTCGCCGCGCGGATCGGGCGCAACCTCGCGCTCCGCGTCGCCGAGGTGCGGTGGGGGCCCGACGCGCGCGACGAGTTCCTCGTGCGGAACGACCCCGACATCCGCGCCGCCGCGGACTACTTCCGCCGCCTGCCGGAGCTTTTGAGCGGGCCGAAGTAGACTATCTTTCTCCCATGGCGACACGCGCTCAACCCCGGCCCCGGGCCGCCAAGTCCCTCTCGAAGGCCGACCTGCTGGACATGTATCGCCTCATGCTCCTGTCGCGGCGCATCGACGACAAGGAGATCCAGCTCAAGCGGCAGAACAAGATCTTCTTCCAGATCTCGGGGGCCGGGCACGAGGCCGTGTTGGTCGCGGCGGGCAAGGCCCTCCGTCCCGCGTACGACTGGTTCTATCCCTACTATCGCGACCGCGCGCTCTGTCTGAGCCTCGGCATGACCCCCACCGAGATGCTGCTCTCGGCCGTTGGCGCGGCCGAGGACCCCAACTCGGGGGGCCGCCAGATGCCGTCCCACTGGGGCCACAAGGCGCTCAACATCGTCAGTCAGTCGAGCCCCACCGGCACCCAGCTGCTCCAGGCCGTGGGCTGTGCGGAGGCGTGGCTCCGCTACGAGCGGATCGACGCGATCACCGAAAAACCGATCCAGGGCGACGAGCTCGTGTACGTCTCGGCGGGGGACGGCACGACGAGCGAAGGGGAGTTCTGGGAAGCGCTCAACACCGCCAGCAACCTGAGGCTGCCCGTGCTGTTCCTCATCGAGGACAACAAGTACGCGATCTCGGTGCCGGTGGAGGTGCAGACCGCGGGCGGCTCGGTGTCGAAGCTCGTCCGAAACTTCCCCGGCCTCCTCGTCGAGGAAGTGGACGGCTGCGATCCGGTCGTCTCCTACGACGTGCTGTTACGGGCCTCGGAGTACGTCCGCCAGCGCAAGGGTCCCGCCCTGGTGCACGCGCACGTGACCAGGCCCTACTCGCACTCCCTCTCGGACGACGAAGTGCTGTACAAGCCGCCCAAGGAGCGGGAAGAGGAGGCACGCCACGATTGCCTCGCCCTGTTTCCCAAGCGGCTCATCGCCGACGGCGTGGCCTCCGAAGCCGAGATCGAGGCCATCAAGCGTCAGGTGGATGAGGAAGTCGGCGTCGCCGCCGACATGGCGCTGACTTCGCCCCAGCCCGAGCCGGAGACGGCGCTGCTGTACGTCTACTCGCCCGAGGTCGATCCCACGTCCGAGCAGTTCGATACGGAGGACGACCCGCACTTCGGGGGTGATCCGACGACGATGGTGGACCTGCTCAATGCCTGTCTGAAAGATGAAATGGCACGCGATCCCCGCATCGTGGTGTTCGGCGAGGACGTAGCCGACGTCAGCCGCGAGCAGCACCTGGAGCACGTGAAGGGGAAGGGCGGTGTCTTCAAGGTCACCTGGGGCCTGCAGCGGCAGTTCGGGAGCGATCGGGTCTACAACTCCCCGCTCGCCGAGGCCAACATCGTGGGCCGGGCGATCGGCCTCGCGACCCGCGGCCTGAAACCCGTCGTCGAGATTCAATTCTTCGACTACATCTGGCCCGCCTACCATCAACTGCGCAACGAGCTCGCCACGTTGCGGTGGCGCTCCAGCAACGCCTTCTCGAGCCCGGTGGTGGTGCGCGTCACCTACGGGGGCTATCTGAAGGGCGGTTCGATTTACCATTCCCAGACGGGCGCCGTCGTGTTCACGGCCGTTCCAGGGCTCCGCGTGGTGTGCCCCAGCACGGCGCTCGACGCCAGCGGCCTGTTACGCACGGCGATTCGGTGTGACGACCCCGTGTTGTTCCTGGAGCACAAGCACCTCTATCGCCAGACGTACAACAAAGCGCCCAATCCCGGGCCGAACTTCATGATCCCGTTCGGCAAGGCCAAGGTGGTGCGAGAGGGCCGGGACCTCACGGTGGTGACCTACGGCGCCGTGGTGCAGCGCTCGCTGGTCGCCGCGAAGGAGCTGGAGGAGCGAGACGGCGTGAGCGTGGAGGTGATCGACCTGCGCACCCTCTCCCCTGTAGACTGGGAGGCAATCGCCGCGTCGGTGACCAAGACGAACAAGGTCCTCGTCGCCTATGAGGACGCGCAGTCGTGGGGCTACGGGGCCGAGATCGCGGCCCGCATCGCCGACGAGTGCTTCCCGTGGCTGGATGCGCCCGTGAAGCGCGTGGCGTCGACCGACACCTTCGTCGGCTACGCCCCCAGGCTCGAAGACTTCATCCTGCCTCAGGTGGAGGATCTCGCGCGGGCGATGCGCGACCTGCATGCGTTCTAGCGCGGCCCGCGCGTACAGTCTTCTCTTCTTCTTGTCCGGAGCGACGGGGCTCGTATACGAGCTCCTCTGGGTCCGGGTCCTCTATCAGACGTTCGGCTCGACCATCCAGTCGGTGACGACGGTGGTGGCCGCCTACATGGGGGGCCTGGGCCTCGGCGCCTGGCTGCTCGGCCGCCGCGCGGATCGCCATCCTCGGCCCGCCGCCCTGTACGGCGTCCTCGAGGTCGCGATCGGTGTCTTCGGGTTGATCTCCCCCCTCGTGCTCGGGCTCGCGCACCGGCTCTACCTCGGCATCGCTGGGACGCTTCAGCTCGGTAGCGCCGTCAGCGTGGCGCTGCGTTTCGGGCTCGCCGCGCTGGTGCTGCTCGTCCCCACAACCCTCATGGGCGGCACGCTCCCGGTGCTCACCCGCGCCTTCATGGGCGCCGACCGCGGCGAGCTGAGGCGCTCCCTCGGCCTGCTCTACGGGCTCAACACCCTCGGCGCCGTGGCGGGGACGGCGCTGGCGGGCTTCCTCCTGATCGAGCTCGTTGGCATCCGGGCGAGTCTGTGGGGGACGGCGGCCGTGAATCTCGCGTTGGGCGTGGGCGCCATCGTCCTCGCCCGGCCGATGACCCCTCTGGCGGAGGAACCCCCCCCGGCCCCCCCGCACGGTGTGGAGGCGTCCGGGCTCGTGCCGCGGCGGCTCCGCTACCTCGCCTTCACGCTCCTCGCGCTCACCGCCTTCGCGTCGCTGCTCGACGAGATCGCGTGGACGCGTGTGATGGTAATGGTGGTCGGCGGCTCGACGTACGCGTTCACGTTGGTGCTGCTGGTCTTCCTGCTCGGGATCGGGCTGGGAAGCGGCTTCGTGGCCCGCCGTAGCGCGGTCCGGCCCGCCACCGCCGCCGCCGCGGCCCTAGCGCAGGGGATCACCGGCGCCGGCGCCGCGCTGCTCCTCCTGTTCTTCGCCGCCCTGCCGCTCTACGTCATCGCGGTCTTCGGGCACTTGGAGTTCGGCGCCGGCACCCGCCTGCTCCTGTTGGGCGTCGCGGTCGGTGCGGTCGTGTTCGTCCCAGCGGTCGGGATGGGTCTCAGCTTCCCGCTCCTGACCGACCTCGCCGCTCCGCGGGACGCCGCCCGTGCCGCCGATGTCGGAACGGCGTACGCGCTCAATACGCTCGGGAGCATCGCCGGAGCGGTCCTCACCGGCTTCGTCCTGGTCGTCGCGCTGGGCAGCGAAACGACGCTCCGCATCGGCCTCGTAATCAACGGCGTGGCGGCGCTGGCCCTGGCTGCGCTCGCCGCGCACGGGGTCGCCGAAGGCTCGGCGGAGCATCGCGCCCTGCGCCGCCGCGTGCTCGGTGCCGGGGCGCTCGCCAGCGTCGCGTTAGGGGTCGCGGTCGGCGCGCCGAGGTGGAGCACGCGCTTGATCGACCTGGGTCCGACCATCTACGCCCGGGAGCCCATGAACGCCGCGCGGCGTCAGGCCTTCCTCGCCCACCGCGGGTCGCGCCTGCTCGCGTTCCACGAGGGGCGCAACGCTACCGTGAGCGTGTGGGAGGGCCTGAGTGGACGCACGCTCCGCGTGAACGGCAAGGTGGACGCGTCCGATCACGGCGACATGAATACGCAGATCATGGTCGGGCTGGCGGCGGCTGCGGCGCGGCCGGACCCCGCTTCGGCGCTGGTCATCGGTTTCGGGAGCGGTGTGACCACCCACGTGCTCGCCGACGTTCCGGGTATGCGGCGGGTGCGGGTGGTGGAGATCGAGCCTGCCGTCCTGCACATGGGGCGGTACTTCGCCGGGGTGAACGACGACGTGCTCACGCGCCCAGGCGTCTCGGCCGTGGTCGACGACGCCCGGAGCGCCCTGCAGCTCCGAGACGAGCGCTTCGACATCATCGTATCGGAGCCCTCCAATCCGTGGGTCGCCGGCGTGGCGACCCTCTACACGCCGGAGTTCTTCCGGATCGTTCGCTCGCGCCTCACCGACGGCGGGGTCTTTTGTCAGTGGCTCCAGGTCTACCAGCTCCCAATGGACGTCGCGGCAGCGATCGTCCGCAACCTGCGCCAGGTGTTCCCCCACGTGGAGGTCTGGTTTTCCACGAACCTGGACCTCCAGATTCTGGCCTCCGGGCGGCCGTTTCGGTATGACCGCGCTTGGCTCCGGCGACTGTTCGATCCGACGACCGCGATCGGAGTCCTGAGCAGCGAGTGGCTCGGCATCGACTCCGTGGGTGATCACTTCGGGCGCCGACTGCTTGGTGACGCCGGCGCGGCGCGACTGAGCGCACGAGGGACGCTCGTGCACCGAGATGACCGGCCCCAGCTCGAGTTCGTCGCCGCGCGTCGGTTCCTCGACCCGGTCTGGGACCCGCATGTTTTCGACTCGTTGCTCGCGATCGGAGTGCAGGCAGGCGAGTCACCTGGGGGCTCGCCGGTCCTGCTCGCGCGCGGCATGACGGCCCCGCGGGTGCAGTCCACGCAGATCGCCCTGCTCGAGGCGGCCCACCGGGCGCGGCCCGACGATCCCGTCTGGACCGTGCGGCTGGCGCGGGCACGCTTCGCGGCCGGAGACACGACCTATGCCGACAGCGTCCTTCCGGCGATCGTCGGGCGCGACCGTACGCCGGGGACGCTGGTGTTCGCCGCATGGCTGGCCGGGCGGCGCGGAAGTATCGCGCGCCGTCGCGCGCTGCTCACGGAGGCTCTCTCGCAAGGGGATACTGCGGAGGCGGGTTCGGGTCTCGCCGCGCTCGCGGCGCGAGACGGGCGGTGGGTGGAGGCCACGGCCGACGTGCGAGCCGCCCTCCGCGTCGGCCGCGGCACGTATCGTCACCCGTTCCCCGCCGACGAGCTGCGCGAAGCGTTGACCGCACTCGCCTTAGCGGGACCGCCGGCGCTGGCGGACAGTGTCATCAGTGCGGCGCTCGCGGCCCGCCCCGGGTGGGCGACGTTGTACGAGCTCCGTGCCGTCGTTGCCCTGCGCGACGGCCACTGCGACGCTGCCGCCAGCGCCTTTCTGGAATTGGCGGACTTCGGAATCGAGCCGGTGGACGCGCCCGAGCGGGTCCTGCGGTGCCGGCGCGGGGAGACGCGCTAGGCGCCGCTTTGCTCGCCCAGCACGGCTTTGACCTCACCCGCCGCCGCGATGACGTGGTCAACGTCGCGCGCCAGCGCACGAGCTTGCTGTGTGGCGCGGGTGAGATCGTCGAGCGCCGCCGCCACGCCGGCGGAGCGGAGCCGCAGCAGGTCGAACCGGACGTTTTGCATTGCCAGCACGCACGACTCGAGCTGGTCCGCGACCAGCTGACGCCGGGTCAGGAGGTCGGTGAGCGCCTGGCGCTGGCGCTCGAGCAGGCCCATTTGCCGATCCCGCTCCGTGCTGTCCCCCTGATGCTTGGTCGCCTGGATCCTTTCCTCGAGGCGGCTCAATGCGCCCCGGTCCACGCTCCCGCTCATGGCATGCAGCGTCCGGGCCAGTTCTTCGGCTCGATTCAACAGTCCGTCCGCCGTCGCGACCACGTCGGGCAGTAGCTTCCGCTCCGACTTGGGGAGGCGATCGACGATCCGCAGGATGGCCTTGCGATCGCTGCGGGCCTGCTGGATCGGCTCGGCGTGGCCGCCGAACTCGTCGGTCGTCGCGCGCGGCAGCTCGACCGGGCGACTGCCCACGGCCGCTAACCGCGCCTCGATCGCGTCGGGGGCCGGCGGCCGGGCGAAGACGTCGCGCCACGAATAGCCGGCATGCCACAGCCGTATGTAACGGGGGACCAGCGCGGTGCCGCCCCAGATCGCCGCGACGAAGAGCGACCAGCCCGGCGTGTGGTTGCCCGTAGCGAGGTCGATGATGAACAGCGAGCCGCACACTGAAGCCCACGTGACGAACCGGCTCCGCAGCTCGCGCACGATCTCGGGTTCGCCGCTGGGCGCGAGGGTCGGTCGGTCGCGCATCCGGTCGAGCCGCTGGGCGCGCTGATCGAGCGCGGCCCCCCCCGCCCCCCCCGCCCCCCCCGCCCCCCAACCCCCTCCTCCCGCCCCCCCCATCCCCCCCGCCCCCCGTCCCCGCGACGGGGGCTGCGCGGGCAGCGGTGGCGCTCGCACGCCCCGCGACGGGGACGGGCCGCTCGAGCGGCGCGGCTGGTGCATAGTCGCGCTCCGGGCCTCGAGCGCGCGCCGCAGCGCGTCCGCGGTGGGCCAGCGGTCCTCGGGATCCTTTTCGAGCGACCGCATCACGCAGGCGGCGAGGTCCTCGGGCACCTCGGGCCGCCGGTCGGTGATCAGCGGCGCTCGCTCGGTGATGTGCTTCATCAGGATCCCGGGGACCGTGGGGGCTTGGAACGGCAGCTCCCCCGCGAGCATCTGGTAGGCTACCACACCCAGACTATAGATGTCCGACCGCCCGTCGATCTCGCGGTCTCCCGCCGCCTGCTCCGGGCTCATGTAGTGCGGTGTGCCGATCGCTACACCCGTCGCGGTGAGCGTAGCGCCGCCCGTCGTCGAGGATAATGCCTTTGCGATCCCGAAGTCGGTGACGACGACCCGGCCGCGACTCCCCTCGAGCAGGATGTTGTCGGGCTTCACGTCGCGGTGGATGATCCCAAACGCGTGCGCGGCTCCCAGGGCGTCGGCTGTCTCCTGCATGATGCGCCGTGACTCGTCCGGTGGCAGTCTGCCGCGCCGCTTGAGTTTCGCGCCGAGCGACTCCCCGTCCACGTAGGCCATGACGAAGTAGACCAGCCCGTCCGGGCTTTCGCCGACGGAGTGGATCGGCACGATATGCGGGTGCGACAGCCGCGCTGCCGTCTCGGCCTCGCGCACGAACCGCAGCCGGATCTCCTCCCGGAACGCGAGGTCCGGAGGGAGCACCTTGACCGCGACCTGGCGCTTCAACCGCTCGTCGCGGGCGTTGAACACCACACCCATCCCGCCCCGGCCGATCTCTCCTTCGAGCGTGTAGGAGCTGCCGAGCGCTTGGCTCAGGCGGGTGGCGAGTGCCTTGTCTGCATCGTTCATCGAGCTTCGCGTGAAGTGCGCGCGGATAGATTAGCCGTGGAGCGACGAGCGTGCAACCTGCAAGCGGCTTTTGACTTACGATGCGGCCGCCGGGTTGGCGTCGGTGCCGTGGCTATTCGGCAGCGTCTGCCTTATTGGCCGCAGCTTCCCGGAACGTGTGTGCTCAGCGGAGCGTTCTAGTGGTGGCACGGACGATGCTTAAGCCCGTGCGAACCATGCGTATGCTTACCCTGACCAGAGTTTTTGCCCATGTCTGAACGACTGACCCTCCCCGTGCTTCCGCTCCGGGAGGTCGTGCTGTTCCCGGGTGTTTCGACGCCGGTCGGTGCCGGACGCCCCGCCACACTGCGCGCGATCGAGTCGGCGCTGAAGAGCGACTCCCGGCTCATCTTTGCCGTGGCGCAGCGCGAGAACGTCGACACGGTCAGCCCCGACGTGCTGTACACCACGGGGACGATCACCAAAATCAGCCAGATCCAGCGCGGCCTCGGCGGCGTGCAGCTGTTGCTGCACGGCGAGCGCCGCGGCACCGCGCTGCATTACACCGATAACGGCCGCTACCTCGAGGCGGTGGTGCACGAAGTCGACGATATGCCGCCCCTGAACGCGCAGGATCCTGCGTTCGTCGGGCTGCACCGGGAGGCGCGCGAGCGTGCCGCGGAGCTGGGCCAGAAATCGGGTCTCCCCGAGGAAGTCGTCCGGCAGGTGCTCGAAGAAGTCGCCGACCCCGGCCGGCTCGCGGATCTGGTGGCCGGGTACCTCGAGATCCAGCCGGCGGAGCGCCAGGGGCTGCTCGAGACCCTGTCCGTAGAGGAGCGGCTGCGCCGTGTCCTCATTCACGTCCAGCGGCAGATCGGCGTACTCGACGCCCAGGAGCACATCAAGTCGCAGGTCCAGGAAGAGCTGGGCGAGCGGCAGCGTGAGATGTTCCTGCGGGAGCAGATGAAGGCGATCCGCAAGGAGCTCGGCGAAGAGGACGAAGCGACCGAAGGGGAGGACCTGCGGAAGCGGTTCGAGGTGCTCGACCTCCCCGAAGCGGCGCGCAAGGAAGTCGACCGCGAGCTCGAGCGGCTGAAGCGGGCCAACCGCGACTCGATGGAAGGCCAGGTGATCCGCACCTACCTCGAGACGATGGCGGAATTGCCGTGGAACAAGCGCGCGGAGGAGTCGCTCGACTTGAAGCTGGCGGCGGAGATCCTCGAGCAGGATCACTACGGTCTCAAGGACGTCAAGGATCAGGTCCTCGAGTTTCTGGCCGTGCGTCAGCTGCGCCAGCGCTCGCCTGAAGCGGTGGCGCAGGGCAACGAAGACGATAAGCAGGCGCGGGGGCAGATCTTGTTGTTTGTCGGCCCCCCGGGGGTTGGCAAGACCTCGATCGCCAAGTCGATCGCGCGCGCCATGGGACGGCCGTACGTTCGCATTTCGCTGGGCGGCGCCCGCGACGAGGCCGATATCCGGGGCCACCGGCGCACCTACGTCGGCGCCATGCCGGGCCGGATCATCCAGGGCATGAAGCAAGCGGGCGCCAAGAACCCGGTGTTCCTCCTCGACGAGCTCGACAAGCTGGGCGTCTCGTTCCAGGGAGACCCGGCGGCGGCGCTGCTCGAGGTGCTCGATCCGGCGCAGAACGATTCGTTCACGGATCACTACCTGGGCGTGCCCTTCGACCTGTCGGAAGTGCTGTTCGTCGCGACCGCGAACTTCCCGCAAGGCATCCCGGGCCCGCTGCTCGACCGCCTGGAGACCGTGACGTTCGCGGGCTACACCGAGCGTGAAAAGCTCGAGATCGCGAAGCGCTATCTGGTTCCAAGGCAGGTGCGCGAGAACGGTGTGACTCCAGAGCAGCTCACGATCACGGACGCCGCGCTGAGCGAGATCATTACGAGCTACACGCGTGAGGCCGGCGTGCGCCAGCTGGAGCGCGAGATCGGGAAGCTCGGACGCAAGGTCGCGCGCCAGATCGCCGGTGGCGAGGTGGAGCGCGTCGCGGTCGACGCCAAGGATGTGGACGACCTGATCGGGCGTCCCAGGGTCCATCCCGAGCACAAGGCGCGAGAGGACCAGGTCGGCGTGGCCACGGGGATGTACTACACGCCGGTCGGCGGCGACATCATGTTCGTCGAGGCGAGTGTGATGCGCGGTAAGGGCGAGCTCGTACTCACGGGCCAGCTCGGAGACGTCATGAAAGAGTCGGCCCGGGCGGCGCTCACGTACGCCAAGTCCCACGCCGACCAGCTCGGCATTCCTGAGGAGGCGTTCGCGAATACGGACATCCACGTCCACGTCCCTGCGGGAGCCATCCCGAAGGACGGGCCGTCGGCGGGCGTCACGATGGCAACGGCACTCGTTTCGGCGCTGTCTCGCCGCCCGGCACGCCACGACCTGGCCATGACGGGAGAGGTCACCCTGCGTGGTCGAGTGCTGCCGATCGGCGGCGTGAAGGAAAAGGTGCTGGGCGCGGTGCGGGCGGGCATCGGCACCATCGTGCTACCAAAGGAGAACGCCGCCGACCTGGAGGATCTCCCCGAGGACGTGCGCTCGTCGCTGGAGGTGCACCTCGTGGAAGACCTGGACGAAGTCCTGACATTGGCGCTGCGCGGCGCGCGGTTCGAGGCTGGCCACCTCGTGTTCGACGGCGAAGTCCCGATCGAGCCGAGCCTGATGGCCAAGCACAACTAAGCCCGGCGAACCAACAAGCCCCCGGAGACCCCGGGGCCTTGTGCGGTTCTGGTGACAGCCGGAACCTGCCCAACCCTTTCCCCGTAAGACCTGTCTAATCGTCCGACCAGGTCACGGGGAGCTTCCGTCATGCCGGCTGTCGTCCTGCTCGCGATTCTCCTGCAAACCGCCACGCCGCCTTCCGGCACCGGCGGCGTCGTCGCACCCCCACCTTCCAGCGCCACCCACGCAACGGCCGTGCGGGCCGCCGTCCCGGTGGTGATCGACGGGCGGGACGACGACGCGGTGTGGCGCATCGCGCAGCCGATCACCCAGTTCCGGGAGTTCCAACCGAAAGAAGACGGGGATCCGCGATTCCCCACCGAAGCCAAGGTCGCCTACGACGACCGCTACTTCTACGTCTTTATCCGTGCGTTCGACCCGCATCCCGACAGCATCCTGAAGCTGCTCGCGCGGCGCGACGTCCGGGCCGCCACCGATCAGCTGAAGATCATGGTCGACTCCTACCACGACCGCCGCTCCGGCTTCGAGTTCGCGGTGAACCCGGCCGGGGTGAAGCGCGATTACGCGATGTACAACGACAATCAGGAGGACGATGCCTGGGACGCGGTGTGGGACGTCGGCACCCAGGTCGACTCGCTCGGCTGGACGGCCGAGTTTCGGATTCCGCTCTCGCAGCTGCGCTACGTCCCGGGGGCCACAAACACCTTCGGGTTCGCGGTGTGGCGGGACATTCAGCGTTACTCCGAGCGGGTGAGCTGGCCGGTGTACCGGGGCTCCCAGGCGGGAGTGTCGTCGCAGCTGGGCGAGCTGACCGGCCTCGAGGGCCTGCCGTCACCGCGCCGGCCCGAAGTCGCGCCGTACGTGGTGACGAAGAACGTGTCCGTGCCGACCGGCGGCGCCTTTGACCGCTCTCAGAAGGTGACGGGCGGCGCCGACTTGAAGTACGGGCTCACGCCGAGCCTCACGCTCGATGCGACCATCAACCCCGATTTTGGACAGGTCGAAGCGGATCCGGCGGTACTCAACCTAACCGCGTTCGAGACCTTCTTTCAAGAACGGCGTCCCTTCTTCGTCCAGGGGGCGGGGATCTTTCGGTTCGACGTGAATTGCAGCGCGGTCAACGACTGCAACACGGGTGAGGGCCTGTTCTACTCGCGGCGGATCGGGCGCGCGCCGCAGCTCGATTACGGTGACCCGAACCCCCCAACTGCCACGACGATCTTTGGCGCGGCGAAGCTTACCGGCCGCCTTCCCGGCGGCCAAACTCTGGGCCTGTTGGACGCGGTCACCGGGCGCGAGGTCGCTACCCTGGACCGCACCATGGAGCCGATCACGAATTACGCCGTCGTGCGGGCCCAACAGGACTTCCGCAGCGGCGAGAGCGGCATCGGCGCCATGGTGACGACGGTGAATCGTCACCTCGACCAGTGGACCGAAGGCTCGTTGCACCGCAGCGCCTACGTGGGGGCTCTCGACTTCCGGCACCGATTCCCCGGCCGCAAGTACCAGATCTCGGGATCGCTCGACCTGAGCCGGGTCGCCGGTACGCCTTCGGCGATCGCCGCCACCCAGAACGATCCCGTACACTACTACCAACGGCACGGCGCTGGCGTCTCCTACGACCCGACCCGGACGTCGCTCTGGGGCGACGCTGAAGAGATCAAATTCGGGAAGGTGGGTGGCGGCATCACCCGGTTCGAGACCAGCTACCAGCGCCGCTCCCAGGGCTTCGATGTGAACGATCTCGGCTTCCTGCGGCAGGCGGACCAGCAGAGCTGGTACACGTGGTTTGCGTTTCAGTCCCGACATCCCAGCTCGTTCTATCAGACCGCGTTCTGGAACTTCAATTGGTGGCAGTACTGGACGGCGGCGGCAACGGCCGTGGAGCGCGCCGCCAACACGAACGTGCACGCCCAGCTGAACAACCGCTGGTGGTTGCACGCGGGCGTGACCGCGGGCCAGCTCGGGACTACGTTTTGCGACCGCAACTGCTCGCGGGGGGGGCCGCCCGTGCGGGTCGATCCTTATATCGCCCCGTGGGTGGAGGTGGACGGCGACGGCCGTCCGCCGTTCGTGCCATACATGTGGTTCAACTACTGGCGGGGTGACGGGGGCCGATCGGAGTCCTTTAATGGCAATGCACAGGTCACGTATCGCATCGCGTCCCAGCTCAATACCTCCTTGACCCTGAGCGCGACGCACAACGTGAACGACGTCCAATGGTTCCGCAACATCACCGACACGACGTCGCCCTTCCGCACACACTACACATTCGCGCATCTCGAGCAGAAGACGATCTCTCTGACCGGCCGGGTCGATTACACCCTCAGCACGGCCCTCACGTTACAGGTCTACGCGCAGCCGTTTGTCAGCAAGGGCACTTTCTCGCACGTACGCGAGCTCGCGGATCCCGGCGCCGTCGCTTTCGACCAGCGGTACAAGGCTTATGCGGATACATCGGTGGCCAACCATCCAGGTGGGTTCAACCGCAAGGCGTTCAACTCGACCACCGTGCTGCGCTGGGAGTATCGACCCGGTTCGACGTTGTTCCTGGTATGGACGCAGGGACGCGTGGGATCTGCGCCGCTCGCAGGGCCCCGGTCGCTCCCGGGCGACTTCCACGACCTGTTCGACCTCCACCCCAACAACACCTTCCTCGTGAAGGCATCCTACTGGATCAACTGGTAGGAGTCAGCGCGCCGCTACTCCCTCCAGCACCAGCCTCACGGCAGCGTCTTTCCAGCGCTCACGTAACGCCGGCTCGTCGGCGCCCAGGGGCGGGGCGCTCGTGGCGATCAGCGATTCGAGGCCGAGGTACGCGACCATCAGCACGAGGGCCTGGGCGGCGGCCAAGTGCGGGTCGAGATCGTCCCGCACCTGACCGCGGCCCTGCCCCTCGGCGAGGTGGACGACCAGCCGCTTGATGGCGGGCGCGAAGGGCCGCGCCTCGGACCGGCCGGCTTGCGTGAGCAGCGTGACGAGGTCTGGATGCCCCGCCAGGAAATCGAACTGGGCGCCCAGGGCGACACGGATCCGGTCCAGGGGACGATCGCCCCCGGTCGGGAGGTCGGCCAGCGCCTGCTCGAGCTCGGCTGCACCGTGGGCGAGCACCGCCGTGAACAGGCCACGCTTGGAGTGGAAGTAGTAGAACAGCAGCTGCTTGTTCACCCCCGCCTGCCGCGCGATCTGCTCCACCCGCGCGCCGTCGAAACCGCGACGAGAGAACTCCTCACGAGCCGCGGCGATTAGTCGTAATGCACTGGCGTTGCTTAGCTTAGGTTTCATGGCGTAGTTTCATCAACCGGATGGTTGATGAAATATACTGCCCTAACGAGCAAGCGCCAGATCCGCCGGGATCCGCGGCAGCCCGTCCTTCAGAAACTTGATGACCAGTTGGTTCACTTCACCCGGCGCCTCCTCCTGAACCGAGTGCCCGGCGCGCGGCACGCTCAGGAACGCGGAGCGCGTGATCCCGGCGGCGAGCGCACGTCCGAGTCCGATCGGCACCCAGCGGTCCGCCTCCCCCCACAGCACCAGCGTGGGAGCCGCGATGCGATCGAGCCGTCCGTCCAGCGCCGTGAAGCGGAACTGCGTCAGCACCCCTCGCAGCGCTCGTCCGTAGTCCGGCAGGGCGACGGGGGCGTAATACTGATCCACGTCGGCCTCCGTCACCTTGCTCGGATCAAAGTAGGTGGACCTGAGCAGACGGCCGGTGAGGCCCCGCCCACGGAACGCGAGCAGGGTCGGTCCGACCACGGGCCACCGGGCCACGCGGAACAGGAGCGGCTCCCGGGCGCCCAAGCCGGCCGAGCCGACCAGCACGAGCCCTCGCACGCGCTGCGGATACTCGATCGCGACCTCGGCGGCGATCGCGCCGCCCATGGAATGTCCGATGAGCACGGCATTCGGGAGACCGAGGGAGTCCATGAGGGCGACCGCGAGACGCGCGTACGCGGTGTTGTCGTAGGGGGCCGGCGGCTTGTCGGAGAGACCGAAGCCGCGGTTGTCGAACGCGATCACGCGAAAGCCCGCTGCGGCCACGGCTGCGATGTTCTTGCGCCACGCGTACAGCGACGCACCAAGGCCGTGTAGGAGGAGGACCGGAGCACCGCGCCCCGCGTCGATGTAGCGGATCCTCGCTCCGTCGACCAGGAGGTAGCGGGCCGTGAGCTGGGTCCCGGCGGGAAACAGCTGTGCCTCGGGCAAGGCGGCGGCCCGGCACCCACCGGCAGCACAGAGGAGCAAGGGAAGCAGGGGCCTCACGCGAGCCCCCGGAGCCACGCGCGAACCAGGGCGGCGACGGCTGGATGCGAGCTCCACATCCCGGCGGCTGCCTCGCCGCTTCCTGCCACGATCACTGCTTGCACGTCGTCGATCAGCAGAACGGTGGGTAAGTCCCCCGCTACGGTCCCGCTGAGGATCGGACCAGCCTCCGCGGGCGCTTCCCCCGCGACTCGCAGCTCGAGCGCCGCGCGTTCCTTGGCGCGGCGCCAGGCGGGCAACGTAGGGCGGAGCAGCTCGGCTGAGAGCACGCCCTCCGCCCGCCGCTCGGCGCGGGCGACGACCTGCATGATCAGGTTCGCGACGGCGCGCCCGCCCGTGACGCTCCGGGTTTCCGGCTCCGCGGGACCAGTCGCGTCGCGCAGGGACCGGCTGAGGCGGTCAAGGGCCTCGCCCTGCTGCGCGGCCAGCTGGGCGATCAGCGCCGCCGGGTCCGTCGCGCGATAGCGGGCGGGACGCCCCGGGAGCCGCAGCGCGGCCGTGCGGCCTACCAGTCCCTCCAGCGCGCCGTAGGTGTTGGCGCGCGCCACGCGCGCTGCATGGGCAACCGCGTACCCGGTGGACGGACCGAGCCGGAGCAGGGCGGCGTACGCCTGGGACTCGGTGGCCGTGAACCCGAAAGGGGTGAGATCGATTTCGCTGGGCATTAGCGTAGTAGTGATTACTACTACGTTGACGAGTCCCAAGACGCAAGTGGGAGAGGTTAGAGAATCTCGACGGGAATCCCCATCAGCCGGGCGATGAGCCCCAGGCGGAACGTTGTGTCCGTTTGCCGTTGCGCGGGGCTCTTCCCCGGTCCCTCCAGTGGGAAGTAGTGTGCTGTGAGGGGGCTCGCCGCCTTCGGCATGGCGCGCAGGCTCTTCGGGCTCCAGATCCCCTGGTCGTCGCACTCGTTGAACAGCCGCGCCAGCACCCGACTGGCGCTCGGGATCTGGCGCACGAGACCGAGTCGAGCCAGGAGCTCGAGCCAATAGAGCGCGAACGGAATATCGCTGACGTGGCCCTGGGCGTCGGAGCGCAACGGGTCGCCCAGGATCTCGAACATCGGCTTCAGGAGCTTCTTGCCCGCAAGGATGAAGAACGCCCGGCGCGGCGCGGGCGAGGAACAATACTGCCCCAATCGCTCGATGAAGCCGGCCCGCTCCCGCTGCACGGGGGGCAGGAAAGCGAGCATTTCCACGGCGAATATGGTCGGAGGGCACGCATGGGGATCGAGCACCGTCTTCCCCTGGGCCTTCTTGAAGGGGTTCGCGGCGAGCTCGCTGCGCAGGTACTGGGAGATGTTGCTGGCGATGGTGTGCGCCGTGCCGCGCACCCGCGGGTCGTCGCTGTGCCCACCGCGCGCCAGCGCGCACGCCGCTCCCTCGCGCCCCATGCGGCGCGCCCAACGCCCCAGCCCAGGGTCCGTCTTGGCCGGCTTGTGAAACTCCACGAGCAGGTCGAGCGCCCGCTGGGCGACCGTTCGATCGGGATCGTCGGGCTCGATGCGCGACAGCAGTTGAAACAGGAACCGGTCGGCGTTGCGAAACACCCGCTCCGATGGTGGCCACCCCAGCTCGAGCAGCCGCCGATACTGGTAAACCGTGCCCGGCTCGGTCCAGCCGTACGCTTTGGACGCTAAGGGCGCGAGCAGGTTCCCGCCCCACAACCCCGTAGCCCTCTGCTTGCGAGCGATCGCCTGGGCCGGCTTGTACTGCGACACAGCTTGGCGCATCACGTCGAGCCGCGCCGGGTCCTGCTCGACCTCCCGCACGACCTCGGCGTAAGCTCGATACACGATCGGCGGGCTCGCTGCCTCGAGCAACCAGGACAGCGGCAGCCGATGCGATGTGGGGAGTTCCAGGTGCCCACTCCGGAGTGCGGGAGGTGCGACTGCCCGAAAGGCGGGCGCAAACTTATGTGCGTGCGTCCCAATAGGCCAGAGGCACCTACGTTCCGGTCGTCGGAACGCTCACATAGCATTTATTGACAGTAGCTTACATATGCTGCAACATATTGCACTCAGGGACGCGCACGCTCGTCAGGCCGCTGGAATTCCGAATTCGGAAGCCAACGCGGAATCGCCGGCGCGTTCGCCACCGCGAGCGCGACTCGCAGCGCCACCCGAACCTCCTGCGCCATCCCCGCGTAGCTGAAGGTCGGGCGATACTCGTCGCCCGGTTGGTGGTAGCGCTCGCGGTTGTAGCGCGCGGCCTCCGCTTGACCCCAGCCGGCGGGGCGGCCGACGAAGTCCCTGCCGGGCTCGATCGACAGCGCTGGCACGCCGGCCTTTGAAAAGGGGAAATGGTCCGACCGATAGAACGAGCCGCGCACATCGGGCTCGTGCACCACGGCTAGCGATTCCGCGCGAGCCGCCGCATCGAACACAGCGCCCAGAGTCGAGCGGTCGAGGCCCAGCGCGTCGATGTCGCGCGTCGCGCCGCGAACGTTGGTCACATCAAGATTGATCACCGCTGCCGTCTGCTCGAGCGGGACCAGGGGATCCCGCGTGTACGCCTCGCTGCCGAGCAAGCCGCTCTCCTCGGCAGTGGTCGCCACGAACAGGAGCGTCCGCCGGGGCCGGGGCTGCACCTGAGCTAGCGCCTCGGCGGCACCGAGCATCGCTGCGACACCCGATGCATTGTCCTCCGCGCCGTTGTAAATCGAGTCGCCGTTCGCGGCGGGGCCGATCCCTTTGTGATCCCAGTGCGCCGTGAACAACACCGCCTGGCGGGCCAGCGCGGGGTCGCCCCCGGGGATCCTGGCCACTACGTTCTCCGAGCGGACGTGACGCAGCGCGCTCGTGACCTCGACCGCGACCTTGATTCCGGTCGTCACCGGACGAAACTCGCGGTGCCCCGCCGCACGGGTCAGCGAGTCGAGGTTGAGGCCGACCCGTGCGAGGGCGGCTTGAGCGGCGTCGTGTGTCACCCACGCGGCGAATGCGATGCTTTGGGCGGCCGGCCGGTCGAGCTTGAATTGCTCCACCGACCACGACCCACGCACCACGTCCCAGCCGTAGGTTGCGCTCTCGGCCGTGTGGAGGAGGATCGCGCCCGCCGCGCCGCGGCGCGCCGCCTCTTCGAGCTTGTACGTCCACCGGCCGTAGTAGGTCAGGGCCCGCCCGTTGAAGATGGTCGAATCCTGGAGGCCGGGATCGTTCACGAGCATCAAGAGCACCTTGCCGCGAACGTCGACGTCCTTGTAGTCGTCCCAGCGCCACTCCTCCGCTGCCACGCCGTAGCCCACGAACACGACCTCGCCGTCAGCGACGATGTGACTCTCCGGCCGCTCCGCCCACGCCACGAAATCGTCGAGATAGGTGAGCGCGCGGGTCGCGCCGCCCTTGCCCCACATGAGCGACGGATGCGGCGTCATGCCGACGAGCGCGACGGGTTGGAAGTAGGATCCGTCGCCGCCCGCGGGCTCCAGGCCGAGGGCCTCGAACTGAGCGGCGATGTACTTCGCGGCCAGGCGGCCGCCGCGCGTCGCCGGCGCCCGGCCCTCGAGCAGATCATCGGCGAGGTATTTGAGATGGGCGTCCATGGCCGCCGTGCTCACGGAGGCCGTGGGAGCACCGAGGGTCGCCGGCGTGGCGGCGGGCTCCGGCGCGCCGGTGCAAGCGAACGACATGATCATGACAGCGGTCGGCCATTTCAAGGACACGTGACTCGCTCCTGTGGAAGTCAATCGGGGCATCTCACGGTGTGGATCGGGCCGCGGCCGCGCCGATCGGCCTCGCCGGTGAGCACGAACGTGGAGTCGTCCAGGAAATCGATTGCTTCGCCCTGCAGCTCGAGCCCGGTGACGTTGCAGACCGGCCGCCCGCTCGGCTTCAGACGGCCGCCCGCATCCGGGACGAACGTATAGATCTCCGTGTACGTGCGGACCGCTACGAGCCGGCCGTCCGACCGGATCGCCGCACCGGTGACGAGGCGACCCAGCGGCGCGAACGGCGCGATCGGCAACTGCTCGAGGGCCGAGATGGTGATCGTCGTGTCGCCCCCCCACGCGGTCGGCGGCACCCGGTACAACTGAACCACGCCGCTGCGTCCCTTGCTCACGAGGTAGAGCGCGCTGTCGCGCGGGGAGACGTACATCGCCTCCACGTCGTCCGGTCCGCCGGCGTATCTGAGACGCAGCAACGCGGCCGAAGCGGAGCGCACCGGACCCCTCCCCTTGCCCGGTGGATCGGGCTCGGTCACCGCGTAGATGACTACGGATTTGCGGCGCCGCTCGTTATCGCCCGTGTCCGCGATGTACAGGCACGCGCCGCGCCGCATGGGGCAGGGGCCGAGAGCGATGTCCTCCCAATCGACGGCACGGGCGCCGCGGATTCGGACGAAGCCGCCGTCGGCGCGGCCTCCAAGGAAATCGGCTTGCTCGGGCCTAGGCAAGGGGTAATCTTTCGCCCGATGCTCGCTGCCCTGCGCTCCCGTCACGTCGAGAAACTGCCGGATCGAGTGGTGCTCGGGGGGCGGATCCTGTTCCTGGCCGAGGACGCGGACCTGGTGCGCCGGCAGCTCGAGGGGGAGGATATCGACTGGCAGCCCGCGATGAAGCTCCGCGACAACATCTCCACCGACGAAATAACTCCCGCCTACATCTGCTACTACTACGACGAAACCCTGGGCGACTTCCCCTACCTGGGGCTCAAGTGCGGCGAACAGTTTCCCATCACTCGCGGCGCGGTGAAGCGTGGTGGCTTCGTCGCCTCGGTGAGCGGCAAGCGCCGGGGCAAGGGCTCGTCGCGTGAGCAGTCGCCCTACGCCGAGATGTGCGCGGGGATCAAGCTGGTCGTCGCGGAGAACATCGAGCGCATCTATCGGGAGAACTGTCAGAATCTGGGCGTCCTCACCACGACCGACTTCTCCATCATCGACAAGGCGCGACGCGGCGAGGCGATCCCCTTGACCGCGTTCACCGCGGGCGAAGGTGAAATCACCCGCGGCATCATCGAATACGGAGGGCTGTTCAACTTCAACGTCGCCCGGCTTCAGGGGAAGGTCGTGCTCTCACCCCCCGACACCCCGCGTCGCCCGATGACGCTCGGCGAGAAGATCATCGCTCGTCATTGGGTCGTGGATCCGTCCAAGCAGAAGATCGGCGTCCCGGCCGTGAAGCCGGGAGATGAAGGGTTCATCGTCACCGACGTCCGGTTCAGCCACGAATACGTCACCCCCATGGCGGCGATCTTTTTCGAGCAGCTCGTGGGACCCGACGAGCAGGTGCACGATCCGGGCTCGATCCTCATGTTCCGCGATCACCTCACCTTTCTCGGCGAGGCGATGACGCCCGAGCGCGTGAAGGAGGGCCTGCTCGACGTGGCGCTCGAGCTCGAGAAGAAGCAGCGCGCGTTCGCGGAGAAGCAGGGAATCCGGCTGTACGGCGAGCTGCGGCTGGGCCACCACGGGTCCGAGGCGATCTGCCACTCCAAGATCCTCGAGGGGCACGCCGAGCCGGGGATGGTGATCATCGGCAGCGACTCCCACACGCCGCATGCCGGCGCCGTGGGGTGTGTCGCCTTCGGGGTCGGCACGACGGCCATCTTCAACTCCTGGATCACGAAGGACGTGCGGCTCACGGTGCCCGAGACCGTGCAAGTCGTGGTGCGCGGCAGGAAGCCCGACAACGTGACGGCGAAGGACTTCATGCTCGAGATCCTGCGTCACCCGTACGTGAAAAGCGGTCGCGCCATCGGCAAGCTGGCGGAGTACTGTGGTGATGCTGTCGAGTCGCTGTCGGTAGACGAGCGCGCCACAATGACCAATATGACGGCCGAAGTCGGCGGCTTCACCGGCTACGTCGCTCCCGACGAGAAGACCGTTGCGTACCTGATGGAGTATCGCGGCATGACGCGAGACGCGGCGGAGCGGCTGTGTCGGGGTCTCGCGAGCGATCCTGGCGCGGAGTACTGCCAGGTGATCGAGATCGACGCCGGCACGATCCGGCCGCTGATCGCGCTGCCGGGCGATCCCGGGAATGGGCGCTACATCGCGGAGGCCGTGGAGCGGGTGAGGGTGGACATCGCGTACGCCGGGTCCTGCACCGCGGGAAAGAAAGCAGACATGGATATGTACGCCCGTGTCCTCGAGGAGGCGGCGGAGCGCGGGGAGCGCGTCGCGCCCTGGGTGCGGTTCTTCATCCAGTGCGGGTCGCAGGACGTGAAGCGTTATTGTGAGGAGCGGGGGTACCTGGAGCTGTTCCGGAAGGTGGGTGCCACGTTCCTCGAGCCGTCGTGCGGAGCGTGCATCAACGCGGGGCCCGGCGTCTCGAAGACAGGCGACGAAGTCACCATCAGCGCGATCAACCGCAACTTCCCAGGCCGTTCGGGGCCCGGACAACTGTACCTCGCCAATCCCTACACGGTCGCCGCGTCAGCGATTGCGGGCTATATCACCGAGTGGCAGCCCGGGATGGCGCTCGCCGAACCGACCTAGCGGGCCCCGCGGCTCGAGAGGCCCTGTCCCGTCACCGGTTCGGCGCTCTGCTTCGGTCGCAGCGAGCCGCGCTGGTACACACTCCGCGGGTTCCACAACACCCATGACGTGATGCCCAGCTCCTCGACCGCGCGGATCTGCTCGCGGATCTCGAATGGCGTGTAGCGGGGCAGCCGACGCCCGAGTGTGAACGCTTGCAGGAAGGGGCGGATCTCGGCCGAGCCCGGGAGCGGTTCCGAGCGCTTCAGCGCTTCGGTCAGGGCGCTGCGCACGATGCGGTAGGGCTGGCCGTTGGGCCACGCGTAGCCGAAGGCGCCACGGTAGTAGTGACTCGGGTACACCATCGGGAGCACCACGTCGGCCACACTCACGAAGTCCTCCCACACCTGCCCGATGCCCAGGTCGCCGGTGGCGGACGCGGTGAGCCCGAAGATGTCGAACGTGACGGGTACGCCCGATGCCTTCAGGCGATCCTTCAGCAGCGCCACATGCTCGCGGACCGCCTCGCGCTGGGTCTGCCCGGGCCGGTGTGCCGGGAAGATCGCCGTGGCCATCCGTTCGCGCGGCTCGTCGGGGAAGCGAACGTAGTCGAACTGCACCTCCTGAAATCCCATCCGCGCAGCTTCCTGGGCGAGCTGCCCGGAATAGATCCAGACGGAGTCGTTGTAGGCGTCGACCCAGGCGCTGTTGATCCGGTCGCGCCACAGCACGCCCGTCACGCGGTCCTTGACCGACCACGCGGCCTTCCGCTCTGCGAGGAGCGGATCCTTCGCGACCACGATGCGCGCGATGGCGTAGATGTGATGCGCCGCGAGGGTGTCGAGCCGCGCCCGCGCGTCCTTCGCGCGCACGCAGCGGTTAGCGCCGATCAGCTCGGCGGTAGGCACCGTCGAGGGGTAGAGCAGGCAGCCGGTGTCGTCCTTCACGTCGACGACGAAGGCATTGATCTCGGTCTCGTCGGCGAGACGTACGAGCTGCCACAGTTTTGGCGACCCGAACGCCCACGCGTTGACGTACAGGCCTTTGATCTTCGCAGTGGGCGGGAGCAGCACGGACTCTTGCTGCATGTACCGGATCTCGGTCGGTCGCAGCAGGACCTTGACCTGATCCGCGGGACTCGCGGTCACGACCGCGGCGCTGTCTTGTGCAAAAAGGCCGCGACTCGTAATGAGCGCGGCCAGCAAGAGAGCACCTGCCTGCCGGACCACAACCATAGGGGGCTACACGATAGGAATCACCGGACAATCGGACAAGAGACGGGCATCACGTTACCGTGGAGTCAGCCGCAAGCTGTTGAATAGCAATGGATAAGTAGCGATGCTCTGTCCTCGATACTGCGGCCGGAAGCCGAACAGGACGACCCGACCGGTGCCGAGCTTGGCCTCCACCAGCGCCCCCCGACCTGCCACCCGCTCGGGATGCAACGCCCAGCCGGACAAGAGCACCTTGTCGGCGTCAGCGGGATACCGTCCCACGACGTGCGCGGCGCTCGAATCGAGCACCTCGAACGCGGGACCGCTTTCATACCAGGCCACGGACTGGGCGGGCATGCCACGCGCGATCGGGTCGCTCGGGTCGAGCTCGAGCCGGAAAATCGATCCGGGGGCGTAGAACTCATCGTCGGCCACGCTCTCGAGGACGTTGCGGACGGGGAGGAGGAGGCGCTCGACGGCGAAGCGGCTCGCATCGTTGAGCGCGACGAGCGTGCCGCCGTCGGTCACGAACTGGCGCAACGCGTCCACGCCCTCCTGGCCGAGGCCTCCGGCGTAGGGCGCGGGGTATTGACGCGGCAGGCCGTCGAACAGCTCGTGGGGCGACTGGTCCGGCAGGACGATCACTTCGAAATGGTCCCGGAGCTTCCCCGCACGCACCACCGAGTCGACGACGGACACGTAGGGCACCTTCCACGTATCGAACACCCAGCGCGTCCACCCCTCGTCGATCGACGCCGCATAGGAGCGGTACAGCCCGATTCGCGGCGGCTCCGGGCCGGCGAAGCCCGGATACCCGGCGCTCGCGGCGGGAGGCTCGATCGGGGCGGAGAGGGCGATGCGCAGCGAGTCGCGCGCTGCCACGGCGGTCACGCCCATCAGCAGCGGGAGCGTGTGGGCGGTGACGTCGTACGGCGGGAGTGGCGGACCACCGGGGTACAGCCGCAGGTCGGGATAGCGCTGCGGCTCGAGCAGTGTCTTGGCGAACCCGGCATACGGCTGCCGCAGCACCACGACGTAGCTCCCGGCCGGGAATCGCTGGCCACCGAGCGCGACGGGGTGGAGCGCGGTCCGAATCTCGACCTGACCACGATGCAGGATGCCGAGCAGCGTGGCGAGCCCGATGGAATCCTGACGCTCTCGGGGCACGACGTACGCATAGGGCCAGCCCTTCCAGCCGCGCGCGGCGCGACCCTCGACCGTCAGGAAGGTCGCGAGCCAGCGCTCGCGATAGCGGGCCGCGTTCTCGAGCAGGGCGTAGGCTCCGTCCGTCTGGTAGGTCACGATGTCGCGCAGGGTCCACCGACCGCCCGGCCAGGGATTCGTGAAGTTCCAGGATCGCTCGCGCGGATTGAAGCCCCGGCCGCGCGCGGCGAGCTGGTCGGGAGGGAGGTCGAGGGGCGACGCGAGGTTCGCGCTCGCCGCCTCCGACAGGATGCGGACGCCGCCGTGATAATGCTGGTAGGCGCGGGCGGGCGTCCACGCATCGTAGACCGCGTTGATGACGATTCCCGTTTTCCCCTGGCCGGCGAGCGCCCACGCCATGGCGGCGCCGAGGGCGTTCACGCCGTCGACCAGCAGGGGATCGACGTTCGGCTCGATCGGATCGAGATAGGGTGGGAGGAAGAGCCGCGACCCGTCGGTGTCCTGCTGGTGGATGTCGTGCACGATCTGCGGGTGCCACACGTTGTGGATCGAGTCCACGACCAGCTGCGTCTCGACCTGGGTGAAGGCGTACCAGTCGCGGTTGTTGTCGTGCCCGGCGTAATGATGATACAGCTCGGGTGGATCGGTGCCCTCGGCTGTCGTTCCGATCGTGCGGTTGTACCAATGGGTGACGATCGAGACCCCGTCCGGGTTGAGCGAGGGCACGAGCCAGAGGATCACATTGTCGAGGATCGTCCGGGTCGCGAGGCTGGTGTCGCTCGCGAGCCGGTACGCGAGCATCGCGGGCGTCAGGTGCCCGCCGACCTCGGTCGAGTGTATGCCCGACGTGACGAGCACCACGGTCTTGCCGCCCCGGAGCACGTCCTCCGCTTCCCTGGCGCTCTTGAAACCCCGGGGGTCCGCGAGCTTGGCGTTGAGCGTACGGTAGCGGTCCAGGGCCCGCAGGTTCTCTGGGCTCGAGATCACGAGCGCAACGAGCGGGGCACCGAGCGTGGTGCGTCCCAGCTCGCGGTACCGCAGGCGGTTGCTCGCCGAGGCGAGCGCTTGGTAGTAGCGGACGAGGGTCGGCCAGTCGGCGAGCTTCTTATCGTCGCCGGGCTCGAACCCCAGCACCGACCGCGGGGTCGGGATCCGTTGCGCGGTGACCGGGGGGCGGCGTCGGGGCGGCGGCGTGCGGTGCGGTTGCTGCGCCGCGGCAGGGGGGGCCGGCGCGGCGGCGATCGCCACGGCGAACAGGAGCACCAGCGGGCGGAGCATGGGGGCAGGAGAACTTACCGAGGCCCCGCCCGCCCCCGCTACGGCAGCTTGTGCAGCTCCACCCGACGGTTCTGCGCGCGCCCCGCGGCACCGCTGTTGGGTGCGATGTAGCCGGAGGCGCCGTACCCCTTGGCCGTCATGCGGGCCGGTGTCACACCCTTGCGTGCGAGGTAAAACCGCACGGCGACGGCGCGTGCCTGCGACAACCGCAGGTTCGAGAACTTCGTCCCGGTGCTGTCGGTGTATCCCGCGATCTCGATCCGGATCTCCGGGTTCGCAAGCAGGGAGGCCGCGACCGCGTCGAGCACCATGTAGGAGTCCCGCGTCAACGCCGACCTGCCGGTCTCGAAGTTCACACCGGTCAGGATCAGGGTGGGCCGCGGCGGCGCGCCGGGCGTCGGGGACCGCGCCGCCTCGGGTGTGAACAGGATGAGACAGCCGTTCGCGTCCACCTGACTCCCCGGCGGCGCGGGCGGACACTTCCCGGGAGCGGTTGGCGGGACCGCTGCCTGCGGCCTGACCGCTTCAACGGGTAGCGGGCAGCCGGTCGCATCCACCTTGGTGCCCGCCGCTGTGTTGGGACACTTGTCGAGCCCGTCCGGTACGCCATCAAGGTCCGCGTCCAATGGGCAGCCGCTCGCATCCACAGTGGCCCCGACGGGGGTGTTGGGGCACTTGTCGATGCCGTCGGCGACGCCGTCCTTGTCCGAGTCCAGCGGGCACCCGGCGGGGTCGACCGTGACGCCCGCCGGCGTGTTGGGACACTGATCGACGCCATCGGGGACGCCGTCGACATCGGAGTCGACCGGACAGCCCTTCGCGTCCACATGCACGCCCGCCGGGGTGGCCGGGCATTGATCGATCCCGTCGGGGACGCCATCGGCGTCGGCGTCGCCGGTGCAACCGGTCGCATCGACATGCGCGCCCGCCGGCGTGCCGGGGCACTTGTCGATCCCATCGTACACGCCGTCACGGTCGGAATCGATGGGGCAGCCCTTTGAGTCCACGGCCGCTCCAGCGGGGGTGTCCGGGCAGGCGTCCTTCTCGTCGGTGACGCCGTCGTGGTCGGAGTCCTTGACCGGCGTACCCAGGTGGAAGACGGAGAGCCCCGCGGTACCCACGAAGTGGGTCGCCGTCTTGGGGCCGAACGTCGACTGGGTGCTGGGGCTGTAAATCGCCCGGCCCTCCACCCGCAGGGCGACGCGCTCCGTCAGGAACAGGCGAACACCGGCGCCGCCGTGGGCGCCGTTATCGGTGAAGCGGTAGGGCGCGCGGGTGCCGAAGTCGAGCAGTGAGTAGCCACCCAGTACGTAGACCATCAGTCGCTTCGCGTGCAACGCGTTGACCACAAGAGACGCGCTGCCAATCAACGGCTCGAGCGTGGTGGGCGTGCCGCTTGGCGAGACGGTGTACGCGGGCTGGAAGAGGATGTCTCCCTCCACGCCGACGATGTTGCCGAACAGGTATCCCAGCCGGACTCCGCCCCCGATCTTGTGGGCGAGCCCGAACGTGGCATCGTAGCGCGTGTAGGAGCCGAACGCGCCGACTTCGACCTGTCCGGCATGCTGCGCGGCGAGGCCCCCCGCGGCGAGTGCCAGCACGGCCGACAACAACGCGAACCGTCTCATAGCCACTCCCGCGCGCAAGCGCTCAAGGTAACTGGTGCAGCTCGACGCGCCGGTTCTGTGCCCGCCCCGCGGCCGTCGTATTGGGCGCGATCGGATTCGCCGCGCCGTACCCCTTCGTCACCATGCGGTTCGGTGCGACATCCTTGCTTCCGAGGTACGCTCGCACCGCGTCCGCCCGCGCCTGTGAGAGCCGCAGGTTGGTGGCGGACGAGCCGGTGTTGTCCGTATAGCCGGCGATCTCGATCCGGATGTCCGGATTGGCGTTCAGCGACTGGGCGACGATGTCCAGGACGGTGAAGGACTCTGGCTTGAGGGCCGACTTCCCGGTCTCGAAGATCACGCCGCGCAGGATGACCGGCGTCCGCTCCGGGGTGAACAGAATCGGGCAGCCGGCGGCGTCCACGCGCGTGCCGGGCGTGGTGCTCGGGCAGCGGTCCTTCGCATCATCCACGCCGTCTCCGTCCGAATCCCTGAACCGCTGGCAGCCGACATCGTCGACCTCCGCTCCGGGCGGCGTGTTGGGACACTTGTCCAGTCCGTCCGGGACCCCGTCCTTGTCCGCGTCGAGCGGGCACCCGGCCGGGTCGACGACCGCTCCCGCGGGCGTGCTCGGGCATTGGTCGAGGCCGTCGAGGACGCCGTCACCGTCCGCGTCCGCGGGGCAGCCCTTCGCGTCCACGCTCGCGCCCGCCGGTGTACTCGGGCACTGGTCGAGGCCGTCGAGCACGCCGTCACCGTCGGCGTCGGCGGGGCAGCCCTTGGAGTTGACGTGCGCCCGCGCAGGCGTGCCGGGGCACTGGTCGAGCCCATCGTACACCCCGTCGCGGTCGGAGTCAGAGGGGCAACCACGCGCGTCCGTCGCGGCGCCGACGGGCGTGTCGGGACACGCATCCCGCCGGTCGGGGACTCCGTCGTGGTCCGCGTCCGCCGCCGGCCCGCTGCGGGTGAAGACGGACAAGCCGAGGGAGCCGACGATGTGACCCGCCCAGTCTCCGCCCGCGAATCCCGTGTTGGGCGTGTAGAAGCCACGCACTTCGAGGCGGAGGGCGGCGTGGTCGCCGAGAAAGATCCGGTCGCCGATCGCGCCGTGGACGGCGTCGTCGGTGAAGCGGTAGGGTCCCGTCTTCTCGAAGTCGAGCCGGGAGTAGCCGCCGAGGATATAGAAGAGGTTGCGGGCCGTTCCGAAATTGAGGACCAGGCTGGCGCTGCCGTGGGCCAGTGTGGGCGAGCCGGTGCCTGTCTTCGGGTTGGGGCTCTGGTAGCCCGCGTCGAGCTCCGCGCTGACGACGTTGGTGAAGAAGTAGCCTAGCCGGCCGCCGCCGCCGATCTGGTCGTCCAGGTTGAAGACCTGGTCGTAGTGCGTGAACGATCCGAACGCACCGAATTCGAACTGGTGGGCCCGTTGTGCGCCGAGGCTCGTGACCCCGCACGTGAGCGCTGCTCCCAGAACCGCGAGTGTTCGCACGGACCGGCTTCTCCTCAGGATAGGGCTGGCCCTACGGTAATAATTCGGTCTCAGGTTAGAAACCCCGGAGGCCGGGCGTGGTGATGTGGGTCACTAGGGCTACCGGCGCCCGTTCTCGCTCCGCACGAACCGGACGGCCCTGGCGAGGGTGTCGGCGAGCGCCGTCAGGTCGGTAGCGCCTTGGGCCAGACCCTCGATGGCCTGCAGCTGCTCTGCGGCCGCGGCGGCGACGGCTTCGGCATCCTGCATCGAGGAGTGGGCGCCAGCCTTGGCCTGCTCGAGCGATTGGCTGATCCTGGCTACCCGCTCGCTGATGCCCTGCGCCAGCGCGGCGACCTGTTTCCCGGCGCGCGCCGTGCCGCCCGCCGCCTCGGCGATTCGGGTCAGGTCCTGCACCCAGTCGGTCGAGCTGTGCACGACGTCTCCGAGATCTCCGCGGACGCGCTCCAGCAGCTGCGCGGCCCGGTCGAGCGCCCGGCGTGTCTCCTGAGCGGACTTGCCCACGTTGCGCGCCTCTCGACCGCTCGCCTCGGCGAGTTTGTGGACCTCGTCGGCGACCACCGCGAAGCCCCGGCCGTGAACGCCGGCGCGCGCCGCTTCGATCGTGGCGTTGAGCGCGAGCAGGTTCGTCTGGTTAGCGATGAAGCCGATCGTTTCCGAGAACTTCTCCACCTGCTCCGCCACGTCGCGCAACCGCCGCACCTCGCGGGCGCTCTCTTCGGTGGTCACACCCAGATCGGTGAGGCGACGCACGGCGGTCTGGGTTGCGAGGCGGATCTTCTCGGTGGTCTGCTCCATCTGCGCACCGGAGTCGCGGGTCTCGGCCCCCGCGGCCGCCACCTCGCCGGCGTGCTGGGTCAGTTGCTCCGAGTCGCGGGCCAGCGCGCTTACGAGACTCGCGGCTTGGGCGGCTCCCTGGCTGGCGCGACGCGCCGTGGCGGCCACCTCCTGGCTGGAAGCGTGGATCTGCTTGGTCGTGGCGGTCAATGTCTGGATGTAGGCGCTCGTGCGATCCGACGCACCGACGACCGGCTGGACCGAGCCCTCGATCGCGAGCATCAGCGCGAGCTGTGGCGCCAACAGCGCCAGCATGTCGCCGTCGGCGTCGCGGTACATGGTGGGATCCGAATGCCGCACGCTCCATAGGCCCACCAGCTGCCCCGCGTGATACAGCGGGACCAGCACCTCCGCGCCGGGCGTTTCCCGTCCCGGGACGACCACCTGCTCGGGGGCGAGCGCGCGGGCCACGACCGGTCGCCGCAGCCGCACGGCCTCGCCGCTCAATCCGGCGTTGGCGTCGAAGCGGAACTGGCCGCCCCCGCGTTCACCCGTCGCCGTGTCCGCGACGAGCTCCATTTCGTTCGTTCCGGCGTGGTACCGCGCGAAGCCCATCTGCTCCCAGGGGACCAACCGTCGGGCCAGCTCCTGAATCCGGGGGAAGCTCTTCGCCAGGCTGATGTCCCGCGCGATCGCCTGCGACAAGCTCTGAATGAGCGCGAGCTCGTCGGCGTGAACACCCCGCCGGACGACCGATACGCTGGCGACCGCGGCGCTCACGATGACGACGCCGATTACCACGAACCCGACCATGTCGAGGCCCGCGTGCGCGAGCTGGAGAGACGCGAGGGCCAGGCCCACCGAGCAGGCGTACACGACGGCCTCCCACCGCGCCGTGAGCGCAGCGTCGACCCAGGCGAGGGTTCGCCCGAGCGCGCGCTCCATGTAAAACGTGCCGTTCACGACGCAGGGTAGCAGGACGAGGAACACCACGAGAGGCACGAGGTTGCCCGCGGCGAGCGCCTGGGCACCCGTTGCCCCGCCGAGCCGCGCATACGCGAGGCCGGCGAGGGCCGCGCCGGTCGTGAGGTGGGCGGCGTTGTCGAGCGCCGCCGCCACGGGGAGACGGCGCAGCGCGAGGTCGCCCGCGACCATCGCCAGCGGCGCGACCAGGACGCCGAAGGTCCAGCCACGATCGAGCATGGCGTACGCCGCGACACCGAGAATGAACGAGGAGAACCCATTGCCCGGGAGGGCGATGCCGTAGCGGCGGGTCAGCGCGCCGACCACGACGAGCACCACGATTTCTTGCGCGACGTCCGGGCCGAGCGGCACGCGTCGGGACGCGAACGCCGCCAGCCCTGCGGCGAGCGCCGCCACGGCACCGAGCGCGACGAGCGCCCGTACCAGCAGGCCCGACGACACTTTGAGGCGGGAGAGGGCACTCATGGGCAAGCTTGGAGCAAAGTCAGCCCCTTGGCGTGACCTGTCAAGCGCGACTATCGTTTACGGCATGCGCGTTACGATCGAATACTGCGTCATCTGAAACTACGAGCCGCGGGCCGCCGGTCTGGCGGCCGAAGTCCGCAAGACCTACCCCCAGGCCGACGTGAAGCTGATCCAGTCTTCCGGCGGGGTGTTCGAAGTTGAGGTTGACGGGCGTCGCGTTTTCTCCAAGAAGGCGCAAGGGCGCCACGCCGAGGCGGGAGAAGTGCTCCGGCTGATGCGCCAGGTGGCCCCACCACCGTCGCGTTGAAGGTTGCAGGAACCGGGGACAGTCGTGACCCGGGCAGGTGACACTCTCCTGCTCTCTCCAGCGCTCCACCAAGCGCCCTAAGTCACCTCGGCAGTTGCCGTTGCGACGGCGCAGTCGCGTCTGGCACGACCCTTCCACAAAGGACCGGCCGGAGGTGACCCATGAAACGTGTGCTCTTGGCAACTGGACTGGCGCTCGCGCTCGGTGTTCTGCCGATCGCGGCGCAAACGCGCGTCACCGTCGCCGTCGGTTTCGGCGTACCGCGGTCGTACGTGACCGGCGTCGTGATCGTGGGACGGCCGCATGTCTATTACCCACCCCGGCGTGCATACTCTTACCGGCCCCCGCTGTTCGTGGCGCGGCGCGCCTACTTGGCTCGGTATCGTCGTCACCATCACCGCTACCACTACGATTACGACTGCGACAAAGACTGAGGTAACGGTCGCGAGCCGGTCAGAGCTTCGCCGCTGCGTCGGCCGGCTTGCGGCGGAACAGCTTGCGCAGGAACGCCGCCGCCGCGACGAGTCCCAGCGCGATGAGCTTCTTCAGGGCGATGAGCGCCCCGAGCAGCACCTTGAACAGCCCGGCCTTCGCGGCGAGACCACCCGCGATCAGCGCCGCGATGCCGTACTCGGCCACCTTGTCAGTGCCGGGGATGAAGTCGGCGTAGCGATGCCCCCCGCTGAACTCGACGAAGCCGATTACCTTCGCCATGTCCTGCCTGACGGGCTCGAGCTGGTCCATCGACGCGACGGCGTTGAGTACCAGGACCCCGTGCCTCCCTAGTACGCGGATGCTGTAGTTGAGCGTGTGCGCCGAGTCGTCCGTGAACTTGAGGTCCTTGGCCCAGTAGAGCTTGTGGGCCACGCTGTCGTAATGCGGGGCCTCGGCCCACCCGACGAGCTCCACGGTCGCGTACCCGGCCTTCGCCCGCTTGGGATTCGCCTCGCGCGTTGCTCGCTGCATGCTCGTGAGGAGCTCGCGGTAGTCGATCTTGGCTGCGTCATCGTCCTTGACGTAGCCGTCCTCGCTGAAGCTGATGATGACGCCCCAGCCCTCGGGCGCGAGCACGCGGACACCTGCGGGCACGAGCATCCCCAGCGTCTCTTGGCCGGGCGGGTTGCCCCACGCGCGCAACACAACGTCGGTCTCCTGGGGGTCGAGATACCGAAAGTCGGCGGGCAGGTCGAGGGTCGCGAGACCGCGGCGCAGAGTGACGCGGCCGCGCTGATAGCGGAGCTGCGCCTCGAGCTGCTCCCGAGTGGGTTTCCCGGGAGTCCGTTCGAGCCGCTGCGCGAGTCCGACGAGCGGCGCGGCGGTGAGCAACGGCACGACCAGCAGGTACCTCAGGGGTCGATAACGCATCTCTCCCTCCTCCGCCAATCTATATTGCGACCGTGCGAATTTCCCGCGATCACTTCCTCCCCCTCGATCCCAACGCCTTCCGCGCCGCGGAGCCCTCCACCGGGCGAGTCGTGGTGATCGCCCCGACGCGCGCGGCCTGCGAAACCATCGAGCTGGCGATGAGTCTCGATATCGACACGCTGCTCGCCCGCGAGCATGGCGAGGACATCCGCCGCTTGGCGGCGTCGGGGCCGGGTTTCGGCATCGTTGCGGGGACGGGCACGGGCAAGACGCTCGCGATCCGGTCGATCGCGACGACCATTCTGCAGGCACCGCTCAAGGTCGGCGTCGTGAACCGCGAGCGCGAAGCCACGCCCGAGACACCGACGTGGAACGTCGTGATCGTGACCACCGGGATCGCGCGCCGCTGGTTCGAGGACGGCCTCATCACCGCTCAGGATACGCTGGTGGTCGACGAGATCCACCAGACCTCTGCGGAGCTCGAGCTGTGCCTCGCGCTCGGCAAGCGAGCGGGCTGCCGTTTCATCTGGCTCTCCGCCACCGTGGATCCGGCCTTCTACGCCCGTTACCTGGGGTCGGTGGAGGTCCTCGAGACCCGAGCGTTCGATCCCGCGCGGGCGGCCGAGGTGCGCGTCCTGCCTCAGCAGCCGCTCGAGTTCCTGAACGATCGCTTCATGAAGCGCGTCCTGCGGGAGCGGCGCGGCGTGGCGGTATTCGTGCCCACCCGGGCCGAGGTCGAGCAGATCGCGCAGGAGCTGGGCGACCGCTGGCAGGGGCTGCCGACCGCGTTTTACCACGGGGGCGAGCCGATCCGCGTCATCCGGCCGTTCCTCGACGGTGAGGTGCGGCGACCGTTCCTGCTGGCGATGACAGCGGCGGGCCAGTCGGCCCTCAACATCCGCGGGCTCGACACCGTGGTGATCTACGACGCGCGCTACGCCAATGTCGTCGAGCGCGGTCGGAACGTCCTGACCCGGCTCTACCTCGGCGCGAACGAAATCCTCCAGATGGCGGGCCGCGTGCACGGGCGCGTGGAAGGCGGCGAGGTCTACATCTTGAGCGACCGGGAGCTCGTGTTCGACCAGCTCCAGCCGACGCCGCCGGAGTTCCAGCTCGCGGGAGACGCGGAGCGGGTGGCGATCACGTGCGCGGCGCTCGGCGTGGACGCGCGCGAGCTCGATCTGCCCGTGCCGCTCGACCGGACGGCGTACCGCAACGCCGTCGACCTGCTCACCGAGCGCGGCTTGATCGAGCGCGGGCGGCTGACCCGTTACGGCCGGGAGGTGGAGGCCATGCCGGTCGAGCGACCGTGGGGCGAGCTGCTCTATCACGCCGATCCCGATCTCGTTTCGATGGTGGCCGTCGCGGCGAGCGGCGAGTCGCTGCACCGCATGACGCGCGAGGAGCGGGACCTGCGAGGCCTGATTGTGTCCGGAAGCGATCACCTCACGGCGTACAACGTCTACGCCGAGGCGGTAAACAAGCACGGCTACCTGGGGGAGGTGTACGGTCTGCCGCGCCACCTGTTCCGGGACAGCGTCGATGACTGGGCCGAAGGCCGCGGCGTGCTCCTGAAGGCGATCGAGGATGTGGCGCTCGGGCTGGCGTCGGTGTATCGCCAGCTCGAGCTGCCCCTGCCCGAGCGGCTGCCCCACGCGGACGAGAAAGCCCTCGCGGCGTTCGCGGACCTCGTGGCCAAGATCCAACCCTTCGACTTGGTGATCGACGAGGAAACGGCGGACGGCCGTGAGGCCCGCGTGAGCCGCGGTTCGGTGTGCTCGAGCTGGGGCGCCGTCGCCGGCACGCTGCGCTATTTCGCGGACCGCTTCGGGGTGCCGCGCGCCAGCATCGAGGGCACGCAGCTGCCCGAGCGCGCGATCCGCCGCCACGCGCGGCGCGGCGCGCCCACCGTCGTGTTCGAGCGGCAGCGCCGACACGAGGGGCTGACGCGGGTCCGGACCCTCAGCTATTTCGGGTTCTTGCTCGAGCGCGATGTCGAGCCACTCCCGAGTCCGTTCCCCCTGGAGCTCGTCGACGCCGCGCGGGCGGCGCTGGTCGAGGCCCTGCTCGCCGGCCACACGCCGCACCCCGATCAGGCACGCGTGCGGCGTGCGCTCGAGCGGCTCGGATTCTACTGGCGGCGCTCGGGCGGGCGGCTGACGCACGCGGCCACGGAGCACGTGAGCGCCCGGCTCGGAGCCCAGCTTTCAGGGGTCGGGTCGTGGGATGAGTTCATCAACACACGGCTGGTGCTCGACGTAGACGAAATGGTCCCCGAGGCCGAGCGCCGCGCCCTGGAAGCGCTCCCGGCATCCGCCCACCTCTACGGCGACCGCGTGCCAGTGGATTACGAGGTGGAGCAGGGAATTGGCGTGGTGCGCCTGCGCCTCAAGGAGGGCCAGGCGCGGCGTCTGCAACCACGGGATCTACCCCCATTCGACCGTCCGGTGCGTTTCACGGTCCTCCGGGGCAAGCGGGACGCGGTGCGGTCGGAGTCGCTGGAGGATCTGCGCCGCCAGTTGAGCGGCCTGTCCAGGGGGGAACGACAGCGCCTGGCGCGAGGTGGCAGGCGGGGCCGCGGGGGCGGGGGAAAGGGAGGGGGAGGCCGGCGCCGCTAAAATCGGCGCCCGCGGGCTGTGACCTCCGGACGCTCCGCGGGTCTTGCTTAAGACGGTGCTGTCTGGAACTTTAACCGCAAACTGAGCTATCCAAGGATGTATGGCTGCGAGAGAGAAGAACCCGAGTCTCCCACCCCCGCTGAGCTTCGCCCCCCTCGGGCAGGCCGTGATGGAAACATTCAGTGAGGGAGTGGTCGTCTTCGATTCCTACGGCCGGATGCTGTATGCGAACCAGCGGGCGCGGCGCACGATCGACGCCCTGGGCGACGGCGCGGCCCACCGGGGCGAGAACGTGCGCGAGCGGCTGGTCGCTTTCGGCGGGCGGGCCAGAACCCTGAAGCAGGGCGCGCTCGACCTGGGTGAAGTGGTGTTCCTGCCGGACGGCGCAGACAGCCCGACGCTGGCCGAGCGCGAACGCCAGGCCATTCTCGACACCCTTGCTGTGACGCACGGCAAACTGGCCGAGACCGCGCGACGGCTCGGCATCAGCCGTACGACGCTGTGGCGCCGGTTGCGCGCCTACGGGCTCCGGCCCAACGGGCACGGAGGCTCCGGGCCCGCGGCGCGCGTCTAGCGCCGCTCCGCCGTCCTGGCGTCGGTGTTTCACGCCCCCTAGCTTCCCGCTCGGGCTCCACCGTTCGGGAAGCAATGCCCGCCACGCCGTACATCATCCAAGAGTATGTCCGGTGGTCCGACGTGGACTTCGCCGGCATCATTTTCTACGGGTCCTACGTCCGCTTCTTCGAGATCGCCGAAACGGAGCTGTTCCGTGCCTGCGGCCTCGCCTATGCCCGCGTGTTCGACCGCTACGACATCTTTCTGCCGCGCAAGGCCGTTCATAGCGAGTTCTACTTTCCTGCGCGACTGGATGACCGGCTGCGGGTGGCGACGTACGTGGGCCGCGTCGGCACCAAGTCCATGACACTCAACTTCGACGTGTTGCGCGATGACCCGCCAAGGCTCGGTGCCGCGGGGTGGATGGTGCTGGTCTCGGTCGACCGTAAGGCGCTGAAGCCGCGCCCTCTGCCCCCGGGGCTGGTCGAGGCGCTCGCTCCGCACACCCTGACGACCGCCGCTGCGCGCGCGATCCTCGGTATCACGACCCCGCCGGGCGCGCGAGCGTTCCCCTGAGACCGCGTCGGATCGTCGTCCTCCCGCTCGCGCTGCTGGGCGCGGCGTGCGGTAGCGCACCCGAGCAGGCGGGCCGTATTCGCGCCCTCGTGGCGCGCCCGCCCAACGACACCATCCGATTCGAAGCTCCGGCGCATGCGACGCGGTGCGGCGGCGGTACCGGGAGGGGGGGGCTGCTGCTGCAGGGGTCGAGCAACGGGAACGGCGTGGTCGTGTGGTTGCGCGCGACCGGGGGCGGGGCGGACTCGCTCGTCCGGGGGACGTGGCCGCTTCTGCAGCGGGGCGATACCGTGTCGCCGCGCGGCGCGACGGTCGGCGTGCGGTACATGTTCCACGAGGTGGCGCACGGCCTTTCGCTCGACAGCGGCACGGTCGACGTGAGGGAGACCGCTCGCGCCTTCACGGTCGTCGCGCGTGGCTCCGGACACGAGACGATGGCCGCGGGCCGCGTGGCGCTCGCGGCGTCGTTCGACGCGGTGGCGCTCGAGCCGGACACCGCTTCCTGCCAGCCGAGACTATGACGCTCCGGGTCGGGCTGGTCGGCACGGGGTTCGCGCGCCGGGTGCAAGTCCCGGCGCTGCGCCTGGTGCCCGGCGTCGCGGTGACCGCCATCGCGAGCGGCAGCTTGGAGCGCGCTCGGGAGGTCGCCCGAGAATTCGGCATTCCCAGCGCCTTCGGCAGCGGTGAGGCGCTCGCCCGCGCTCCCGAGGTCGACCTCGTCATCGTATCCTCGACGCCTGACGCCCACGCGCGTCACACGATCGCGGCGCTGGAGGCGGGGAAGCACGTGTTGTGTGAGAAGCCGATGGCCCTCACGGTCCGGGAGGCGGAGCAGATGCTCGAGGTCGCGGAGCGGAGCCGTGGGCTGGCCCGCATCGACCACGAGCTGCGCTACGAGCCGAATCGGCGCAAGGTGCGGCAGCTGATCCAGCTCGGTACCATCGGCCCGGTGCTCCATCTCGAGCTCCTGCTCAGGCCGTACGTGCGCGGCGACGGCAGACCGCAGGCGTTCGATGCTCCCTGGAGCTGGTGGTACGATGCCGCGAGAGGCGGCGGCATCTTGGGGGCGGTCGGGTCGCACCTCATCGACCTGTGCCGCTTCTGGACCGGCAGTGAGGTCGTCGAAGTCAGCGGCCGAGCAGCCACGTTCGTTCCCACACGCTACGACGCGGAGCGGGTGCGGCGCGCGGTCACCGCGGACGAATACGCGAGCTTCGTGATGCGGCTCGCGAGCGGCGCAGTAGCCACGATCACGCTCACCACGGTGGCGGCGCATGGCCCCGGGCATTTCGCCCAGATCACGGGACGCTACGGCACCCTCGTGTTGACGGGCGAGACGACGCTCGAAGTCGGCCGTCCCGGAGGGCCGCTCGAAGATACCAGCGTCGCCGTGCAGCGTGTCATGGACGCCGTGCGCGACGGGCGGGGCGCGCGGTTAGATTGACCTGCGTGGAACAGACCTATTTCCGACGCGGCTTCGGTCTCAAGGGCGACATCGAAGGGGCGCTCGCGGCGGACTATCACAGCCGCGTGGTGGATCGCATCCGCGCCCAGGGCTACGTCCTCGCCGTCGGCGACCTGACCTTCAAGCTCGCGCGCGAGTTCGGGTTCTGCTACGGCGTGGACCGCGCCGTCGAATACGCCTACGAGACCCGCACCAAGTTTCCCGAGCGCCGTGTGTTCCTGGTCGGCGAAATCATCCACAATCCCCACGTCAACCAGAAGCTGCAGGCCATGGGCGTCGAGTTCCTGCAGCGGCCCGACGACGGTGAGTTCGCCTTCCGCGGGATCACCCCGGCGGACGTCGTCATTCTCCCGGCGTTCGGGGTCACCGTGAAGGATTTCGAGCGGCTGCGCGCGGCGGGGTGCGTCCTGGTGGACACGACGTGCGGATCGGTGCTCAACGTGTGGAAGCGCGTGGACTCCTACGCGAAGGACGGCTTCACCGCCGTGATCCACGGCAAGTACTACCACGAGGAGACCAAGGCCACCTCCAGCCAGGTCACCAAATACGCAGGCGGCCAATACCTGGTCGTGCGCGATATGGCTGAAGCGCGCGAAGTCTGCGGGTACGTGGAGGGAGCAGGGAGCAGGGAGCGGTTCCTTGGTCTCTTCGCGGACAAGTTGTCGCCCGGGTTCGATCCGGACCGCGACCTGGTCCGCATCGGCGTGGCCAACCAGACCACTATGCTCTCCGGGGAGTCGCTCGCCATCGCGGCCGAGATCCGGCGCAGCATGGCGAAGCGGTACGGTGAAACGGCGCTACCCGAGCACTTCCGGACTTTCGACACGATCTGCTCCGCCACCCAGGACCGTCAGGATGCGGTCCTGAAGCTCATCGCCGACCCGCTCGACCTCATGGTGGTGATCGGGGGGTACAACTCGAGCAACACGACGCACCTCGCCGCCATCTGCCACGACAAAGCGCCGACCTACCACATTGAAGATGCCAGCTGCATCGACCCGGTGGCGGGGACGATCCGGTTCCGCCCCGTGGGGGCTACGGAGGAGCGGTGTGTGACCGGGTGGCTCTCCGCGGGGCCGCTGACGGTGGGTGTGACGGCGGGCGCATCGACGCCGAACAACAAAATCGGGGAAACGGTCGAGCGCATCGCGGCGTCGCGGGGGGTGTCGCTGCTTCGGTAAATCTTCGCCATATTTCAGCATGTCGTTGCCCGGTTTTCATCCCGCCATTGAGCGCTGGTTCGAGTCCCGCTTCCGCGAGCCGACCGAGCCGCAGCAGCGCGCGTGGCCGGTCGTCCAGGCCGGCCGGAACGCTCTGATCGCCGCCCCTACGGGCTCGGGTAAGACGTTCGCGGCCTTCCTGGCCGCCATCGACTCGCTCTTGCGTCAAGGTCTCGACGGCACGCTCGCCGACGGGACGCAGGTGGTGTACGTCTCGCCGCTCAAGGCGCTCTCCAACGACGTCCAGAAGAACTTGGCGGAGCCGCTCGCCGAGATCCGCCGCACGCTGGAAGCATTGTGCCTGCCGGATGTGGAGATCCGCACGCTGGTGCGGACCGGCGACACGCCCGGGGCGGAGCGCCAGGAGATGGTACGGCGACCCCCGCATATCCTCGTTACCACTCCCGAGTCGCTCTATCTCATCCTCACGTCCGAGCGCGCCCGCGAGATGCTACGCGGCGTGCGCACGGTGATCGTGGACGAGATCCACGCCGTGGCGCGCGACAAGCGGGGGAGCCACTTGGCGCTGTCGCTCGAGCGGCTGGAGCACCTCGCCGGCCGCCCGCTCCAGCGCATCGGCCTCTCGGCGACGCAGGAGCCCATCGAAGAGATCGCTCAATTCCTGGTCGGTGCCAATCGAGCCCCGAGCCCCGACTCCCGAGCCCCTACCATCATCGACGCGGGACACACGCGCACACTCGATCTGGCGATCGAGATTCCCTCCTCGCCACTCGAGGCGGTCATGGCGGCCGAGGTATGGGAGGAGATCTACGAGCGCCTGGTGCAGCTGATCCTCGAGCATCGTACGACGCTGGTGTTCGTGAACACGCGCCGGCTGGCGGAGCGGCTGACGCTGCACCTCTCCGAGCGTCTGGGCGTGGACCAGGTGACGTCGCACCACGGCAGCCTCTCCAAAGAAAAGCGCCTCGATGCCGAGACCCGGCTCAAGGAAGGGAAGCTCAAGGCGCTGGTCGCGACCGCGTCGCTCGAGCTGGGGATCGACATCGGTGCCGTGGACCTCGTTTGTCAGATCGGGTCCACTCGCTCGATCGCGACGCTGCTGCAGCGCGTGGGTCGCTCGGGACACCACCTCGCTGCCGTGCCCAAGGGTCGCCTGTTCCCGCTGTCGCGCGACGAGCTGATCGAGTGCGCGGCGTTGGTGCGGGCCGCGCGGGAGCGCCAGCTCGACCGCTTGATCATCCCGGCGCACCCGCTCGACATCCTGGCGCAGCAGATCGTGGCGGCGGTAGCGTGCGAGGAGTGGCAGGAGGACGCGTTGTTCGACCTAGTGCGGGGGGCGTACCCGTACCGCGACGTTTCGCGCAAGGATTTCGACGCCGTTGTACAGATGCTGGCCGAGGGATTCACGACGCGGCGGGGGCGGCGCGGCGCGTACGTCCACTACGATGGCGTGAATCGCCGGCTGCGTGCGCGGCGCGGCGCCCGGCTCGCCGCACTCACGTCGGGCGGGGCGATTCCGGACATCGGCGACTACCGCGTGATCCTCGAGCCCACGGAGACGTTCGTCGGAACGCTCAACGAAGATTTCGCCATCGAGAGCATGCCGGGCGACATCTTCCAGCTGGGCAACCGCTCCTATCTGATCCAAAGAATCGAGTCGGGCCAGGTGCGCGTCGTAGACGCCCAGGGCCAGCCCCCGTCGATCCCGTTCTGGCTGGGCGAGGCGCCGGGTCGCACGCCGGAGCTGTCGCAGGAGGTTTCCCGGCTGCGCCGGGACGTCGACGGTCGGCTGGGGGATCTCCGCGAAGCGACCACCTGGCTCGCCGGCGCGATCCCCGGCGTCGCCGAGCCCGCGGCCCGGCAGGTGGTCGAGTATCTCGAAGCCTCGAAGAAGATCTTGGGGGTCATCCCGACGCAGGAGACGCTCGTGCTGGAGCGCTTCTTCGATGAGGCGGGCGGGATGCAGCTCGTGTTGCACGCGCCGTTCGGGAGTCGGGTGAACCGCGCGTGGGGACTCGCGCTCCGCAAGCGGTTCTGCCGCAGCTTCAACTTCGAGCTCCAGGCCGCCGCCACCGAGGACGCGATCGTCCTGTCGCTCGGCCCCCAGCACAGCTTCCCGCTCGAGGACGTGTTCCAATACTTGAAGCCCGAGACGGCGGAGCACCTGTTGGTGCAGGCGATGCTCGACGCGCCGATGTTCGGCTCGCGCTGGCGCTGGAACGCGACCCGCGCGCTCGCCGTGCTGCGCGCGCGCGGCGGGAAGAAGGTCCCGACGCCGCTCCAGCGCATGGATGCGGAGGACCTGGTCGCCGCCGTGTTCCCCGACCAGCTCGCGTGCCCCGAGAACCTCGTGGGAGACCGGGAAATTCCCGACCACCCGCTGGTGCAGCAGACCATCGCCGATTGTCTGCTCGAAGCGATGGACTTCCCGGGTCTGAGGCGCGTGCTCGAGGGGATGGCGGCGGGGCAGTTCACGCTGGTCGCGCGCGACACGACGGAGCCGTCGCCGCTCGCGCACGAGGTGATCAATGCCAAGCCGTATGCCTTCCTCGATGACGCGCCGCTGGAAGAGCGCCGCACCCAGGCGGTGATCACACGTCGCGGCCTCGACGTGAAGACCGCGGAGGAGCTCGGGAAGCTCGATCAGGCGGCGATCGATCGGGTGAAGGAAGAAGCCTGGCCCGACGTCGGTTCCGCCGACGAGCTGCACGATGCGTTGCTCGTCATGGGGGCGATCCCAATTGCGGATTGCGGAATGCGGAATGGGGATTGGCAGGGGTATTTCCAGGAGCTGGTCCGAGGTGGGCGAGCCGCCATGCTGCGAACCGGAGCGGGACTCTGGGTTGCGGCGGAGCGCCTCCCGATGCTTCAAGCCGCCTTCCCGGGTACCCCGTGCGAGCCGACGCTGAGCGTGCCCGAGCGCGATCGCGCGAAGGCATGGACGCGCGAGGACGCGGTGCGCGAGCTAGTGCGGGGGCGGCTCGAGGCGGTGGGTCCCACGACGGCCGCCGACATCGCCCGGTCGCTGGGCTTGGCCCTCGCGGACGTGGACTTCGCGCTCGGCGCGCTCGAGCACGAAGGGTTTGTGCTGCGCGGCCGGTTCACTCCCGCCGTCGCCGAGCTCGAGTGGTGCGAGCGGCGCCTGCTCGCCCGCATCCACCGCTACACGCTCGACCGGCTGCGTCAGGAGATCGAGCCGGTCACCGCGGCCGACTTCATGCGGTTCCAGTTGCGGTGGCAGCGTGTCGCCCCCGACGCGCGCGCCGAGGGGCCCGAGGGGCTCGGGGCAGTGCTCGAGCTGCTCGATGGATACGAGGCGCCGGCGGGCGCGTGGGAGGCGGACGTGCTCCCCGCCCGGCTGGGCGACTACGATCCCCTGTGGCTCGACGGCCTGTGTCTTTCCGGGGAGATCGCCTGGGGGCGGCTGTCGCCGGTTGCGCCGTCGAGCGGGGGCGGCCACAAGGCGGGCCCGATCCGCACGACGCCGATTGCGCTGTTTCGCAGGGAGCGGGGAACGGTTTGGCAGTCCCTGACGGTGCAGGCCGATCCAGCGCACCTCCCGCTCTCGCATTCGGGCCAGGCCGTCCTCGAGGCGCTCGACGAGCGGGGCGCGTCGTTCTTCGGCGACCTCGTGAACGCGACCGGACTGCTGCGCACCGAAGTGGAGAAGGGACTGGGTGAGCTGGTCGCCTGGGGCCTCGTGACCTCGGACAGCTTTGCCGGGCTGCGCGCACTACTCGTGCCGTCCGATCGGCGCCGCCCCATCGGGGGGTTCCGGCGGCGAAGGGCTGTGGCGCCGTTCGGGGTCGAGACGGCGGGGCGGTGGTCGCGCGTGCGGCGCCCGGGGGGGGCGCCGCTGCCGGAAGAGGCCGTCGCGGAAGCGGTGGCGCGGCAGCTGCTGCGCCGCTACGGTGTGG
>WNGD01000551.1_pt1 | contig 45900 bp, 34 predicted proteins | sample 5400671 | NCBI WGS metagenome assembly WNGD01 (sample SAMN13153369, study PRJNA577476) | soil metagenome | isolation source: 40 cm soil or saprolite under grassland replicate 2 | place: USA:California | collected 2016-06-15 | reverse complement strand
CGCTCTTTGTCTTCCTGGCCGTGGCACTGCTGACGAGCCAGTTGGCAGCGGTCATGCGCGAAAGCGTCGAGGAGTCCAGGTTGCGCGAGCGCGAGACGCGCATCCTCTACGAACTGGGTCGCGTGACCAATAGTACGGATAACGTGGAGGATCAGTTTGATACCATCGCGCTGTCCACTGTCAGAGTCTTTTCGCCCTGGGGTGTACGCGAGTGCGCCTTGCTGCTACCGGATGTAGATAGCAGCCTGCGTATCCGAGCAGATGCCCCCATACGGGTAGAGGATTTCACACTTTCGCCAGAGGAGATGAAGACAGTAGGTCTGGTACAAACACAGGGAGAAATACACCTCAGTTCCGGACTCAGTGCTACGTCTGCTTCCACTCAAAGCAGGCCAACGGGTACTCGGAGTACTCTGCCTGCGCATTCAGGATACCACATCATGGTTTGCCAGCGAACAACGTCTGCGAACGGAACAGGCGCGCTCCAGTGCCCAGGCAACGTTCTTCTGGACCTTCCTGGATCAGGCGGCGTCCATACTTGAACGCGCACGCCTGCGTGCTGGCGCGGTACCAAACAACTAACACAACAGAGATTGGTCATCATGCCTGCCAACTTGTCGTGATTGCCCCCAATGCCATCCAGCCAGTTCTATCTTCTATACTGGCTTCTCTGGCCCCAGGGATCTTCAACAGATATCCCCGGGGTCGTGAGGCACAAAGAACTGTAACCTCCTCGCGTATCAGTATATATCAAAAATCTTCTGGCATCCACTTATAACCTGTCTCTCATAATATTGGAGCAAGCCAGGAAACACTCCCGGCTCTAACCATCAGAGGCTTACCAATGAGCCAGCACAATCACCAGCCCGAGTAATGAGTGAATGTCAGCTGACATCCCTTAACGATTGCATGTCATTTCATGCAACTTTAACGACAGGGAAACGTATCCTTTAAGATAGTTGATGCGTTGATACTATGTAAAGCGGAAAGAAACACTTTAACTCAACAATAATTACTATAACACGCGCCTCGCACTATTCCATAAAGAATGGTTGTGATTGTTTCACTTTGGGGATTTTGCAATGCATTTCTGTTTCATTATTGAAGAGCAGTACCGATATGAAACGATGCCCATGGCCGTTATCGATCAACTTGCACAATGGGGATACAGCATTGATCTGCTAGCACCGGGCATTGCTATCACCTGCCTGGACGACCTGGTACGACAGAAATACGATGCCTATATTCTGAAGACGGTCTCAGATGGGCCAGGACTGAGTATTCTGGAGGCGGCAGAGGCCATCGGCATTCCAACTATCAATAATTCACGTGCCATTCGCCTGGTACGCGACAAAGCAATAGCGACGGCATTTGCCAGTGCTCATGGCCTGCCCACACCACGCACGTACTTTGTCGCTCAGCCTCAGATGCTCTCCCAGGTTCCCGAGGCAGAGTATCCACTGGTCATTAAGCCCAGTAATGGCAGTTCTGGACGCAATGTGTATCGAATAGATCATGCGAGGGATATCCAGACATTGCCATTTAATGATCACAGGAATGGTTTCTTACTTGCGCAACAGTATATAGAAAATACTGGCTTTGATATCAAACTCTATGTCATAGGTAAGGAAGCTTATGCAGTTGCGAAAAAATCTCCACTACATCCAGAGATTACTGTCGATAAGCAGCTTATTCCTCTCACCTATGAATTACGAAATCTTGCATTACGTGTCGGCGCACTCTTTGGTTTAGATATTTATGGATTGGATGTTGTTGATACCCCACAGGGTCTGGTTATGGTGGATATCAATGATTTTCCAGGCTTCGGACAGGTACCGCAGGCCGTTTCTCGTATCGCCAGGCATATTATTCGCATTGCGCAGCGTCAACAGTGCGCTGTTATTAGACCGTTCACCTCAGCATTTCATAGACAGGCTCATCGACATGCGTATGCTCACAGTCCACGGGTTGCCACGGAAGAATTACGCTCCCTGGGGTAAAGGCAGGACAGGAGGAATTCATGCTGTTTTTATGTAAATTCCTATACCGTAACCTCAAGGGATATCGCGTCCTGATTATTCTTGCGATTCTGGCAACATTTACACAGGTCGGCGCTGATCTGGTGACAGCTATGCCACTGAAGTTCATACCCAGTAAGATCAGTAATCCTGGTTCAGACCCGACATGTACATTTCCCTTTCTGGATGGCGTATTGACACTCTTTGATACGTCGACCCTGGATTCGTCCCTGAACTCGCTTGTTCCAGGTCAGAGTGCGCTGCAACCACCACCGGCGCCCTGTCCGGCTACCCCATCAAATATCAACTCGGTTCTGCATCCCAGAATTACTCATCACAGCGTTATTGGCGTCATCGTGTTTTCGTTGCTACTGCTCATCATCTCTGGCCTGGTGAGCGCCGCGTTGCTCTATCTCGACCTCTTCCTCGCTACGACCATCGCACAAGGACTCAGTGCCCAACTACGCGAAGAGTTGTTTGATCATTTACAACGCCTTCCGCTGGATTGGCATGATAGACAGAAGAAGGGTGATCTGGTTCAACGGCTGACAGGGAATATCGCGGATATCGAGAAACTTGTCAACGACGGCCTGGTAGATCTCCTCGCAGGCATATTGATGCTCGTCGGCGTAGCAACCATCATGTCGTTCATCAGCAGTCAGTATACGTTTCTCTCCTTATCGATTGCACCAATACTCTTCCTGATCATCTCTGGTTACACAGTCGGCATCAAGGAAGCAGCACGCAAGAAAGCCAGGGCAATGGGGAAGATCTCAGATATCGCCACCGAGGATATCAACGCCCTCACCGTCATTAAATCTTTTACACTTGAGAAGCGCGAGAAGGTTCGTTTCGGACGTTATGTCGGAGCGTATCGCGATGCAGGAAGACGTGCAGGCTTCTTACAGGCTCAGTTCACACCACTCGTCGCCTTCCTGGTGATAGTGGGAACAGCGATCGTCATCGGTGTAGGAGGCTATGTTGCGGCGGGCAATGGCATCAACCTGGGTCCATTCAGTATTACCCCTTCAACGATCGATGTGGGAACATTGCTGCTCTTCCTTACCTATCTCAAGATGCTCTACCAGCCTATGCGTGATCTCTCAAAGTTGACTACACTGGCCAGCAACGCGGCATCGGGAGTTGAACGAATACAGGAAGTGCTCGACCAGACTCCTGAAGTGGCTGATACAATCAATCCCTACGCTGGACCAGCCAGATTGAAGGGTGAGATTACCTTTGAGCATGTTAACTTCGGTTACACAAAAGATAAGCTGGTTCTTAAAGAGATCAATCTACACATTCCAGCGGGACGGAAGATTGCGCTGGTGGGTTTCTCAGGCGGCGGCAAAACGACGCTCGCGAGATTGATATCGCGCTTCTATGAGTTAGAGCAGGGAACGATCCGTATCGATGGCGTTGAGATACGACAGTATCCCCTCAGTGTGCTACGCCAGAATATCAGCATGGTGCACCAGGACGCGGTACTCTTCGAGGGAACCATACGCGAAAACATCGAGGCCGGACGCCCTGACGCAACTATGAAGGAGATCATTGCGGCCTGCGAAAAGGCAAATATCCATACCATGATTATGAGTTTACCAGATGGTTATGAGACAGTAGTGCGCGAAGGTGGCAATAACTTTTCAGCAGGACAACGACAGCGCCTGACAATTGCACGTGCTATCCTACGCGATACTCCGATCCTGATCGCCGATGAGCCGACCGCTAACCTGGATGTCGAGGCCGAAGCAGAGGTCATGCATGCCCTCAATAAGCTTATCGTCGGACGTACAGTGTTTATGATCTCCCATCGCCTCAGCACCCTGGGCCAGGTCGACGAGATTCTTGTGATGCGCGCAGGTAAGATCGTCGAGCGAGGAACATTTAAGGAGCTTAAACGCAAAAAAGGCGTCTTTGCCGACCTGCTGGCAGAGCAGAATCGCTATAATCTCGACCGCGTAGACGACGCGGCCTCTGTGCAAACGCTCTATAAGTCGACAGTACCACTCGTACCAGCTTCGCCTGATATTACCTTGCGACGCCTACCACCTCTACCACAATCTCTTGCAAGTTCTCATGCAAAATCAAAGACTGACACTCTTTCTCCACTCCCAGTACCGGGGTTTGATGTGCGCAATGACACCCATTTCACAAGATCGAATGGGCATAGCAACGGACATGCTGAGCAAGAGGGGAAAAAGCCTACGAAGGCGCGCATTCTCGTTGAGATGGATGGCAAAACCACAGGGGAATACCAGCTAAATAAACCGATATTTACTATTGGTCGTTTCCCTGGCAGCGATATCCAGATCTCGTCTGAGCATGTTTCGCGCTTCCATGCGCTCCTGTGGTGGCGAGATGGCGCATGGATTATCAAGGATGAGGGAAGCTTAAACGGATTGAGCCGCGAGGACATGCGCATCGATGAGCTTGCACTCACTCATAAAGACCGGATCTATCTCGATCCCGAGATAATGCTGCAATATGAAGAATTGCCTGAGTAAAGGGCTAAAAATGTGATAAAAGCAAGCCTGGCTCACATGGATGCAATGATGACAAAAATACGAGGTAAGATACTATACTTGCTAGCCTGGATGCTCTGTGCAGGATTACTACTCTTTCTCATTACACGTCTTGGTATGCAGATGACTACTCCAGCACCTGCTCACCACCTGTTATTGAGCCAGGATATTCCATTGCCCGGTTCATTGCCAGATGCGTATCGTAACACTCGGCAACCCCTTGCTCCAGGGGTGGCAACACTCTTTGATCATTTCGATTTTCAAGCTCTAGATGCACAAAGGCACCTGCTTTTCATTGCCCATACGGGGCCGAACCCCGATCGTGAGCAAGAGGTAAATCCCCGCTTTAATCCTGATACGGATACGCAATACGATGGAAATATCGTGATTTTTGATACCATGCAAAAGAAAGTGGTCAGGCTGCTGAATATCCCACAAGTCGCTGGTATCGTGGTGGCACCTGATATACATAAAGTCTACGCGGCTGATGCTAATGACAATCTCGTCTACTCTATTGATGAAAGCACATGGAAAGCGACACCTATTCATCTTCAAGAGAACGACTCACCAGATACTCTGGAGTATGATCAGAGAGATAAACTGATCTTTGTTTCTAATCCCGGTACTCCTGCCGATCCAGATCAGAGCCAGGTGATAGAGCGTAAAAATCAGAATGAGACGATCATTGACGCAAGAACCGATAAGGTGATCACCAGAATTATACTGGGCGTTGATGGTAAATGGGGTGATGATGTAGGGATTGTGAAATTTGATCCTGGCCTGCATCGTATCATTGTTCCTGTACAACAATTGCCCAATCCCGATGATCCTAATCCAAACATACTGCCTCCAGCAGGCACAGCAAAGCTTGTCGTTATCGATCCGCTGACACACCGCGTTCTCTCGCGTCTCGCGTTACCGTATGGTTGTATCACTCCTCATGGCACGGCTATCGATATCGAGCAGCATATTGCCTTTATCGCATGCGTCGATGCAGACACTCCCAGTCTTATAAGGGTCGATTTAAGGACTCTACAGGTCATTGCCGAAACTCCCTGGCCTGTGGAGTCCAACCCTGATATGATCGTACTGGACCCCTCACTGCATCTCGTCTATGTAGGTTGTGGAGCAGGAATATCGCTGTACCAGGAGAATGGACGCTCTCTTACCTGGCTGGCAAACTATAGTTTTGGCGTCAGTACGCACTCCATCGCAGTGAATCAAGAAACACACGAAATCTATTTGCCCATCACACGTGTAGGCGGCAGACCTATTTTGCGCATCATGCATTATAACCCACAGGGACTATTATAACATGTACTGGAATTCTTCAAAAGATGTAATATCACAAAAGTCAGACGCTTCTTACAAACGATCCCAACACTTTACAGAAGGTAGTATAACCCGCTAGATTGGCAAGCGCGGAACGTACAGTTGGATCATCGCGGTGTCCCTCGAAGTCGAGATAGAAGACATACTCCCAGGCACGTTGACGAGACGGGCGCGATTCCAGTTTGAGCAGGTTGATTTTGTTTGCAGCCAGAACGCCCAGGCACTGATAGAGCGACCCTGGCTGGTGTGCGGTTGCCATCACGAGCATTGTTTTAGCTTCACCTTCGCGACGAGGCGCGGGCTCCCGGCTAAGAGCAATAAAGCGTGTGTAGTTGTCTTTGATCGTCTGGATACCGCTGGCTAAAATCTCCAACTGATACAGTTCGGCGGCACCAGCAGCAGCCACAGCAGCCACGCCTTCCATATGCTCCTCGCGGATCATTTTCGCGCTGCCAGCGGTATCATACGTGGCAACAATCTCTACGCCAAGTGCGCGCAGATAGACATCGCTCTGAGCTAACGCCTGGGGATGCGAAATAACGCGCTTGATATCGCTCAACTGCTGCCCCGGCAAACAAAGGAGGCAGTGATTGACGGGGTGTCCGATCTCACCAATTACAAACAGGTCGTGCTGGCGCAATAAATCATAGACATCATTGATACTGCCTGCCTGGGAATTTTCCACTGCCACCAGGCCATACTCGACCTCGCCAGTAGCGACTGCGTGGAAGACATCGGCAAATGTGCGGCAGGGAATTGGTTCAGGTTTTATATGTGCTTCTTTGCCAAAGTATACCTGTACCGCCTCATCGCCAAACGCTCCACGTTCACCCTGGAAGGCAACTGTCGCAATGATTATAGCGTTAGCATCGCTTTCCATCATAGATTCTATCTCTCGATTTGTCGATTGTACCATGTCAACATCTCCTCGCGTGAATACTTGAGGGGATTGTGACAGCTTACACGAGGATTGTCAAGAGCAGAATGAACACAAACAGGCAGGCCCCGTATTATCTGGAGCCTGCCTGTTTGTGTTCATTCTGCTGAGATCCACGCAAACTACTGCACGCTGTAGTGGCTCTTGTGGTAATACTTCATGCCTGCGCCAACAACCTTCACAGGCTGAAGCTCCTGAAGCATAATTGGCTCTCCACACTTCTCACAAACACGAGTGGTCAGATGATTTAAGGCTTCGCGGTTTGCAAGCGAGGCACGAGCTGTCTTTGAAAGTTCACCCTTCTTAGGCATCGGTTGCTGTCCCCTTTCCCGAACTTCTGTCTACTGGATATCTTTGTTTGTAGTTTCCTACTTCGTTCTATATATATGAACACAAGCGGTCCATATTTTATTTCCTGTAGTATACCATAGTCATGTTCTTTGTACAATCGGGTAGAACATGCCCTCACGTTGATCCGTAGAGGCATGCCTTGCGTGTGCCGGGTGTCTTTCGGTCCAGGAAACGCCTCCTAATTCTGAGCTCCTATTCTGAGCCACTCGGCACACGCAAGGCATGCCTCTACGGAATCTTTATCCCCATTTGAGCCAGAGCATAGCATTGTACATCTGTATCTGCCAGACGCGCCATGAATGATAGCCAGGCTGCAAGTCGAAGTGATAGGGAATATGCAGCGCGTTCAGATGGCGCATAAAGGCCATCGTATCTGCGTAGTAAGGCTGATCCTTTGTGGCAGCTCCAAGATAGATATGAAGCTTCCATGCTGCCTTGTCTCTGGGCAGCGTAATGGCAGGACTATTCTTTTGCATATACGCGGCATTTTTACCCCAGATAGACCCTTCAGCATAGTAATAGCCCCCCAGGGAGATAACGGAACCAAAGATATCGGGATGATGTACGGCGATATTCATGGCGCCAAATCCCCCCATAGAAAGCCCACCAAGAGCACGATGTGCGGCATCAGGAATCGTACGATAGTGCTGGTCAACATACTGCACGAGGTCTCTGGCAACGAACGTCTCGATCAACTGGCGGTGATCAAAGCTATCGGCCCATTCGCTAGTTACGCCCGGTCGTCCATTGCCATCAGGCAGGACCATAATAAATTCCGGAATCTCGTTAGTAGCCATCAATGTATCGGCGGATTCATTCGCTTTGCCCCCGGTAATCCAGTCGATATCTTTACCCGGAGAGCCATGCAACAGATAGAGCACAGGGTAGCGTTTTGTCTGTCCTTCTGGCGTGTTATACGATGGTGAGAGGTAGACCAGGAAAGGTCTGTGCTGTCCATTCAAAGCAGGACTCACCAGCGTCTCCTTTGTTACCGAACCATGTGCTAATTTTCCCTGAGCTGGATGTATCACCGGCAACGTGTGCAGTCCGATATCAGGTGCGAACGTAAACAGATCGCCAGAAGTCGTTGCCAGGAGCAGCAGCCCGACCACTACAACGACACCGAACCATTGACCGACAATCTTGAGTATCCTGTCGGTACGTGAAAGATCAACTACCACAACACGACGTGTGGCCACTACTGGCACAGTTTGTTGTCGCGCGAGGCGCTGGCGTGCAAAGTGGAGCCAGATCCGGCGCAGCAACTCGTAGAATGGGTCTAGCAATGCTTCAGCAAGCGCGATACCGACAGCGGCCCCGATAAACGCGCACAGTAGAGCCAGAGCCAGCATCGTTATTGACGTATTAAACAGCGCCTGCCCATTCAGCGGCTCCAGGTGGCCGCCAGGATCGTGCAGTGGCTGCAACTCTCCCTGGATAAAATTTGCAAGATAGCCAGACCAGAAGACAATGCCAGCTCCAACAACGGCTCCAGTTTTGCGCCTTCCCAACAGGGCTCCAACAAGAGCAGTGCCCGCCGTCAGCAGCAGCGCAACCACCAGTTGAGTGCGCTGTGGATCAAGACCTATATTAATGATAGTAGAGGAGATCCCCACAACGATAGAATCACGAAACAGCAATTCTCCACCAAGCAGAGTACCAAGCAAGGAAACAGCAAACAAAAGGACAGATTGTACGCGCCCGGCTCTGAAGTGCTCAGGGGAAAGAAGCTTCATTATTTTCATGTACAGCGACTCCGTGTGGGACCCTCACCATAGGTATAAATTGTACATATCAGCGGATGGGAATTCCTAAAAAATTAGTAGAACAGGTGATTGAGCATAGAGCACCCATAATCCATAGACACAATAATATACGCCAGGTGAGGAGAAAAGTTCCCGTTGACTTTTGTCATGAAAGTAATTTAGCAGTAAAGTCAGGTATGAGCAAGGCACATAGTACTAAACAGGGACGAAATGGGGTGCTTAAGATGGCGTGATGATACACAGGACACGAAAAAAGGGAAGCCGGAAATCCGGCTTCCCTTTCGTAAAAAGCATGTCAAGGACGCTGATTTCAATTCCTACCAGAAAGCCTTACGGACAACGCACTACAGGCTTGAGTTTCGATTACCATAATACATAACATTTTTTAGAAGGAAATCGTTTCTGATCTCCTATATGCTAGAACGAACCAGAAATTGAAAATGTAACAGGCAGGTGTCCGTCAAGTTGTTGCACCAGGCATGCAGCACAGGGTCCGCAGGGCGACCGCAAGGGTCAGCGCCCCTACAAAGATGACGGCGAGAGGCCCCGATCTGGACGGATCTTTGTAGGGGCGCTGACCCTTGCGGTCGCCCTGCGGACTCATCTCTCTCAGAGATGCAAACAAGTGACGCCCACCCTAACAAGCAGGTTTGTTGTATCTGCCAAAACCTTCTGTTATACTGCCTTTAAGAGTTTACAAAGCGGCATAAAGAATTAAAAACAGTAGCCATGAAATACGAGAGGGCTAGCATGACAGAACAAGAGTTGAAAAACCAGCCCCAGCAAAAAAGTAGCGAGGGCATTACACGCATTACCGTCGCTGGTTTCAAGTCTATAGTACAAGAGCAAAGCATCGAAGTCAGGCCACTCACCATACTGGCAGGTGCCAATAGCTCCGGTAAATCCAGCATTATGCAGCCACTCCTCCTCCTTAAACAGACATTGGATGCGACCTATGATCCTGGTGCACTCCTGCTGAACGGTCCAAATGTGCGTTTCACTTCAATAGAACAGATCTTATCGCGCGTCAATAAGGGACAGGATGTGAAAAGTTTCCACGTTGGTGCTGAAATAAGTACCGGGGATGCATTGACAACTTATTTCACACGTGGCAAAAACAAGCGACTTGACGTGGAGCATACAGTATATGCTTCTAAACACGGCCAATACGATGTGTACAGAAATATATCATCGTCTGCTATTCGGAGTGCATTTTCCCTTATGTATGATGGTCAATTAGTATACAAAGATGTTGTAGATGAGTTATGGAAAGGCGTTAAACATCATATTACTATTGATAGAAACCGTTGTTTTTTGACATTTTCACTAGGGACAACTACCATTTCAGATTTTTTTGCCAGTGAACCCATTGTTGGAAAATATATCCGCCAGATAATTCATCTCTCAAGCCTGCGAGGGAACCCGGAAAGAACTTATCCTGTCACTGCTGTAGGTACAGAATTCCCTGGTACATTTGAAAAGTATGTCGCTAGCGTCATTGGACAATGGCAGGCAGATGGTAATACAAAGACCCTTGCAAAAGTAAATCGTGATCTCGCCAGACTGAGTTTAACAGGCGGTGTTGTCGCTGAACCAATCGACGATACGCAAGTTGAATTACTTATCCATCGTTACTCCACAGGAGATGCGTTTTATCACGAGGACATGGTAAGCATCGCGGACGTTGGCTTAGGCATATCGCAGACACTTCCTGTTATCGTTGCCTTGCATGCAGCAAGCCCAGGTCAACTCATATATGTTGAGCAACCTGAGCTTCATCTACATCCACGCGCGCAATCCGCAATGGCTGAAGTGCTGGCGGATGCTGCTATACAGGGAACTCGCATGGTGGTTGAGACGCATAGTTCGTTACTTCTATTGGGCATACAGACGCTGGTAGCCGAAGGGAAATTACCACCTGAACTAGTCAAACTGCACTGGTTTCAACGACGCGATGATGGTTCCACACAGATTACCAGCGCGGATCTTGATGAAACAGGGGCCTTTGGCGACTGGCCCGAAGATTTTGCCGAAGTTACCCTCTCTTCCGAAAGCCGCTACCTCGATGCGGCACAGGCTCGTATGTTGAAAGGAAAATGAGACAGCTTGACAAATCTTAAGCTATCCTGAATACTTATAGTAGTAGATCAGTTTGTCTTGATTGCTTTATTAGAAGAGTTTTATAGATGCCATTGTTTCCAGCACAAAAGAGAAAACAGTCCAGGGACATTGTTTCCCTTTGTAAGACTCAAGCATAACACGAAGAGGTGCCCTGAATATTGGAAGCGCGGCCAGATAAGGTAGCACCAGGATAGCGGAATTGTGGGGGGGTTGCAGCGGCATAAATCTTCAACTCGCTGCGTTGTATTATAGGTAGTCAGCATAGTGTAAGCCAATCAAGTGCTAGAAAGGTTGGCGGTTTTATGTTCCATTTACCAACCGTACATGTTTCACGCTCCTCTTTGAAGACAATTTTGTTTGGTGGATTGGGGGGTAGTTTGGGAGTGCTGGGAGTGTTGTTTGCAGTAGGACTTTATATCGTAGAAACACTGACACGGCCAAAACGCATTACAAATCTGACAGATCTTTATACCTTCAGTCCTTATGAACTCAATCTCCCTGCCGAAGAGGTTACGTTTCCTCCGCTCTACGGTGATCACCAGGTAAGCGGCTGGTATGTCTCGCATCAGGAGGCAACCTCAACGATCATTATCTGCCCGGGTTATCGCGGGAAGAGATCCGACGTGCTGGGAATGTGCGCTCATCTCTGGAAGGCGGGTCACAATGTGCTGGTGTTTGAGTATTATGGGCATGGAAGTATTGTCGGGAAGCCAGTAACACTCGGGTATCGTGAGATCAATGATTTTCTGGGTGCCGTGGCCTATGCAAAGCAACGCGCTCCGCAAACACGCCTGGGTGCGCTCGGCTACTCTATGGGAGGCGCAGTGGCAATCATGGCAACGGCCAGAAGCACAGAAATTGAGGCGCTGGTGGTGGATAGCGCCTTTGCTACCCACAAAAGTGCCATTGAGTATGCAGTTCGCCGCACGTTGCATATGCCCTTTGCCCTGTTTGATTGGGTAACGGACCTGTTGCTGTGGCTGCGCGCTGGATACCATTTCAACCAGGTTGAGCCGCTACGCGATATTGGCCGTATTGCACCGCGCCCGGTCTTGATCATTCACGGATTGAAAGATACCGTCGTAGACCCACGCGATGCTTCTCTCCTGTACAATGCCGCGGGCGATCCCAAAGAACTATGGTTGCTACCTGATGTTGATCATTGTGGGCCGTACTTCGCCGACCGGGTGGCTTACACCCAGAAAGTCGTCGATTTCTTCGATCTGTATCTGAAGAAATTGCATCCACCGACACAGATCCAGAATCGTATCGCTGAAGGACAGAGCGGCACGGATGACACACATCCACAGCACCTATCCGAGGCAAGCTAGGAGTCAGGGTAGTCCAGGGTAATCACCATGCCATCGCGAGCCGCTCGCGTGTTGGGAAAGATACGTCGAGCCGCTTTTTCAGCCTGTGAAGGATCGTTGATCTTTGGACTGAAATGGGTCAGAAGCAACTGGCGAGCACGCGCCGCCTTTGCAATACCAGCCGATTCTTCTGCGATCATATGTGCATTAGCCCGTGCCAGCGGTAGATCTCCGGGATCGTCATACATACTCTCACAAATGAGCAGATCCACGTCATGAGCAAACGTGCTGAGCGTAGCAGTAGGTCGAGTATCAGTGATGAATACCATGGAGATGCCACGCCTCGGCGCACCCAGGACCTGTTCAGGTCTAATAGTCTGATCATTATATTCTACAGTTTCACCATGTTGTAGATGTGACCAGAGCTGAACAGGAAGTCCCAAAGCCCTGGCCTTTTCTACTTGAAAAGCTGGTCTACGCTCTAACTCAGCCCGATATGCCAGGCAAGGTATTCCATGAGCAGCGAGAGCACAGGAACCATGTAATCCACCAGGAAGTTCGAAATCCTCACCGCCCTTTAATTCATGAATGTTTACCGGGAAAGGGAGGTCTGCTGCAATGCGCCGCAATCCCTCGACTACATACGCCGTCCCACGCGGACCATAGATATCAAGAGGCTCCGTACGGCCCGCATGCGCAACCATAAAAAGTACACCCGGTAAGCCAGCAACATGATCAGCATGCATATGTGTCAGGCAGATAGCTCCCAACTGACGAAACCCCCAACCAAGCGACTTCCACGGAACCTGCGTTCCCTCTCCACAATCGAAAAGCGTTAGTGTAGCACCGTTGCGTAACAAAGCACAAGAAAGCCAGCGCTCCGGCAACGGCATCATGCCACAGGTTCCCAGCATACAAATATCGATCATGACAAACCCTGCTTATTATAGTTTCAAGAAGTATGATATTTCATTGTACTACACGCAGGCTACTGGTAATGATCACTATTCTTCACTATATTGAAGGACAATTGAGGGATCAAGGTACACGCGATCACCATCAGTAAGTGGCATTTGACTGATACGGTGTCCTTGCCATGTCAGGCCATTCAGACTGTTTTCGTCCTCAATCGTCCACATACCATTGCTCCAATGCAGTATCGCATGACAACGCGATACACGAGGTGATGCTATCTGGATATCGCTTTTCGAGTAGCGACCGATCATAAGATGCTCTTTCTCTAATTTATACTTACCGATGCTCTTGCCGTTCACCTGTATATGTACATATGCATTATCTGGCCTTTTCGCCACTCTCTGAGTGACGAGTCCTGGATTAGAGATTGGCCCTTTTGAATATGGAAGAGGCGAGAGGGGGCGCGGCGTAGTTGGGAGATATTTCGTCGGTGTGGAGACAGAAGTACGCACGGCAGGCGTCACAACGGTCACCTCAGCAGTAATAGTGTTTACAGCACGTTGTACCGAGGTTCTCTCTGAGGTTACAGTCATCCAACCAGGAGCTTTCGTGTGCGCTGAACGTATGACAACTGTCTCCTGCTCGTCATCATCGGCAACATTGTAACGATTCTGCTCCTCAAGCAGTCTGGTAAACACGCCACCTGAGCGCCTGAGTGCTTTGTAGGTACCTTTCTCAACTATACGCCCCTCGCTTAACACGATAATCTCATCAACCTTGCCAAGAGTACTGAGGCGATGAGAGATCGTAAACACAGTGCGTCCAGAGATCAGCGTATTGAGAGCATGCATCACCTCAGCCTCCGATTCGACATCCAGATTTGCCGTCGGTTCGTCGAGGATAAGAATGGGCGTATCGCGCAAAATAGCACGTGCAATGGCAAGACGCTGGCGCTGTCCGGCAGAGAAATTGTTGCCCTGTTCTCGCACAAGAGTATCGTAGCCAAGGGGCAACTTCATGATCATATCATGAATATTCGCCTTCTTTGCTGCCGCCACCACCAGTTCCAGCGAGGCTCCGGGTCGCCCAATCTCAAGGTTTTCGCGGATTGTCCCCTCGAATAATACTGAATCCTGGAGTACCAGACTGATATTCTGTCGCAATACCTGGATCGGGTAGTGAGTAATATCGACACCGTCTATTTTGAGAGAGCCACTAAAAATCTCATAGAAGCGCGGAACCAGTTTAGCAAGTGTGGTTTTGCCGCTGCCGGAGTAACCAACGAGAGCTACCTTGCGACCTGCAGGTATAGAGAGTGTGATGCCTTTGAGCACAGGCCGATCTTTCAGGTAGCCAAAGTAGACGTTTTCAAAGCTGATATTACCTTGCAAACGCCGTGGTCCATTATATTGTATATCCGCCTCTATTACTTCAGGTGCCTGGTCAAGCACTTCCTGGATACGTTCTGCACCAGATGAAGCATTGCTAGCTACGCTTGTGAGCTTTGATAGATCACGCATAGGTTGATACAACATCTTAAGATACGTCAGAAACAGAATGAGCGTACCAACATCTATAGTTGAAGCCTGGATGGTGAAGACGCGTAGATTAAAGCTATTACCATCCGCAACATAGCCTCCCACGCCGATGACAAGCAATGTACCAATGACGACCAGGACCGAAACAAGCGGAGTAAACTGTGCCTGTAATCGCCCGGCTTGCAGTCCGGCAGCGCGATGAGATGTTATGTATTGGCCGAAACGCCGGTTTTCGTGTTTCTCAAGTGCAAAAGCACGTATGACAGTAAGCGCGTTGATATCCTCAGTAGCAACATCAGCAATCTTTCCAGCCGCCTTCGATTTACTACGGGCAGCGCTCTTAATACCCTTTGTGTAAGTAAAAACAAGCAGGAAAAGCACAGGAGCAATAAGCAGCGACAGAATTGTGTATTGTACGCTAATGAAGAGCATGACGATAGCAACGCCAATCAAGGTGAGCGTACCTGCCATAAGATCTACCAGGCCATCGGTGATCAGCTTTTCGATATCAGTGATATTGCCAGTCACGCGCTGGACCAGGTCACCCTTCTTCTGGCGATCATGCCAATCAAGGGCTAAGCGCTGCAAATGGTCGAAGAGTTCAACTCTTATTCGTGCACTGACCTGTTGCGCAACGAAAGTAGCCAGGTACAGTTCGATAGCAGCCAGTAAGGCACTCAGTAAGCCAAAGACCAGCAGTAGCAGGAGGGAGAATATAATCACGCCTATCACACTATGTTGCGTGATTCTTGGGTTGATGATGGAATTGGGATTCGAGGGCGTAGCGGGACAGGGCGCCGGCGGAGGCTGACCGGGAGGCTGATTGGCTTGCGTAGGGCGCAATGATGGATCAAAGACCGGTGAATCAAAAAGTGTGAGCACTGGGTCTAGAAAAGGAAAACTACAGGCAGGATCAGCACCCGGATTGTTTACTTTGCTAGGAATAAACTTGAGCGGCATGGCGGCAACCAGGTCGCTACCAACCTGGGCTATAGTCACCAATATGGCAATGATAACAAGTATGCGATATCCTTTAAGGTTACGGTAGAGAAGACGTGTTAAGACCATATGTATGTTCCTTATTATTTTGAAAGAGAGTTCGACAGCATAATATCTTTATGGCCTGCATAAGGTCAGGCAAGGCACGATAGCGGTTGTGTATGTAGTTGTAAAAACACCGCACGTTGTGTATGCTCTTTTTTGCGCCGCTCGGTAACATTGATAATGGATGCCGCAACACGCTTTTCCGCATCGGGAATATTCCCAAAGCTGGGGAAATCGTTGATGTCTACTACTCTGGGTCCCTGCGCCGTTTCTACTACATCCAGGCCATAGATATCCAGACCAAAGATCGTGCCGACATCCAGAGCGAGTGCATGCAAGGCCGGAGTGAGTAGAATCGGGCGCTTCTCCACTGTCACCTCGGGATGAAGGGGAGAGGGTTTAGCGACGGCAAACACTTCTGTACCTGCAACATATATCTTGATGTCAAAGCCTGTATTATCCTCATAGTGCTGGGCAAGCCAGAAGTTACTATCCAGAGCGCCTGCATCCAATGTCACCAATTCAGAAGGATTGTGAAAGTAGTAAATATCACGACAGGAACTGCCATTCGTAGGTTTTACAACGAGTGGAAATTGTTCAGTAGGAACCTGGTGGAGCAAATGTGGATGTGCCACGAAGTATGTCGTGGGTGTAGGTATCCCTTGAGCAGATGCCAACGCCATGGCCACAGCTTTGTCGCGTACACGTCGAATCGCCTGTGAATGGTTGATGGTAGGGATACCAATAGCCTCGGCAGCCTCTAAAATACTGAGGCCAGGACCATCAGAAACGGTTTTCAACACATAAGCATCGTAGTCCTGATGAATGAGATCGGACAAACACGTGATCGTAGCTTGCGGCTCCAACATATCTACTGTGTGCCCCCACTGCACGAGTTGCTCCAGGGCCGCTATGGGCATAGAGTCTTTTCGATATTGTTCTTCAATAATAAAACAGAAATTCATGCTTGATTTTTCCCCTCCCAATTACTATAATAAAGATAGCTATTAAGATCTCCTGTGAAAACTTATATACACTGGCTCCCCGGACCGCCTGTATCTTCTTTCCAGTGGTAGCAGCCTGTAGTGATGCGGGATAATTCTAACATACGGCTTGTCTGTTAACAATCAGTTAACCCTAAAGATTAAAACAAGATTAACAAAAAGTACTAAAGGATAGGTGGATGGTAAAAAATTGTTAAGTAACTGTTAAAATGGGAGACATATTGAACAATTGCAAAGTAGAGATAAAGAGGTATTTGTGGTTTATGATATCTAATGTCTTCTCATCTTTATCAACATCAAAGGCAAGGAGTATGTATAAATGGGTGGTATGGGTGGTGTGTATAATAGTATTCATACTCCTGTTTATGCAAGTGGGTATTCAATTCACGACGCCTCCTCCGGCCAGTCGGCTAGTGATGCTACGTGATATTCCGCTGCCCAGCGCATTTCCTGATCCTGCACGGACGGCGCGCAGTCCCTTTACACCCGGTACGGCATTGTTGTTCGATCACTTTGACTTTCAGGCACTCGACCCACAAACGCATTTGCTGTTTATCGCACATTCAGGACCGGGTCCAGATAAAGAGCAACTGGTAAACCCACATTTTAATCCCGATACTGACGCAAAAAACGATGGTAATGTCCTTATCTTCGATACCAGGCAGCAGAAGATCGTCGGCCTGCTCAATATTCCACAGGTTGCAGGCATGGTGGCTGCTCCCGATCTGCACAAGGTCTATGCTGCTGATTCCAACGACAATATCATCTACGATATTGATGAGAAGACATTAAAAACAACACAAATCCCGCTCCAGGATAATGATAGTCCGGATGGGATTGGCTATGACGCGGAGAACCATCTGCTCATGGTCTCTGATCCAGGTACACCGGCCAATCCTGACAAAACCAATGTGATCGATAGAAAGAACCAGAATGAGACGCTGATAGATGTATTAACAGATAAGATAGTTGCGCGTGTGATGCTAGGAGTAGATGGCAAATGGGGAGATGACGTGGGGCATGTGCGCTTCGATCCTCAGTTACACCGGATTTTTGTAGCAGTACAGCAGTTGCCTAATCCTGATAGTCTTGATCCGAACCTGCTCCCACCGCCGGGAACTTCGTGGCTGGTTGCTATCGATCCGCTCACCCATACGGTCGCCACCCGACTAAAGCTGCCTGATTTCTGTCTCTCGCCTCATGGATTAGGCATAGATACAGTTACACATATTGCTTTCATTGCCTGTGTAGATACTTCTCCTGCAAGTCTCTTACGTGTTGATTTGCAGAAAATGAAAGCTATTGAAGAAGCTCCCTGGCCGGTGGAAACTAATCCCGACATGATAAATTTTGATCTGCCTCTGCATCTTTTGTACGTATCGTCTTCCGCCGGTATCACTATCTTTAAAGAAGATGGACGGGCATTTCAATGGTTGGGCAGTTACACCTACGGAGTCAACACTCATTCCCTGGCAGTCGACGAGGAGACACATGATATCTATATTCCCTTAGCAAAAGTGGGAGGAAGGCCGATTCTGCGTATCATGCATTATAATACAGCGCAATATCCATAAGGTGATGCTCTCACTACAGCCACAGAAGTCGCGTGATTGTATTTAGAGGTTATTCTGATATGCCCATGCTAAGAGCACTATAAGAAATGAGAGCGCGGCAATGGTAGTTAGCGCGATGCTGATCACAAAAAAGGGAATATCGCCGAGGAAGAGGACAATAGCAAAGATAATCCAGAACACTACAAATATGCCTATCAGATATTGCCAGACCTGCAAACGTCGCATCTGCTTGCCTTTCTTTGCCATCATCTCTTTGACCTTATATAACAGCTATATGATATGATAATCCAAAGGATGATATACATGGATTTGACCCTTGTTGATCGCTTTCATCCTCGTCGCCGACGCGAGGAACAGCTTGCGATAGATGCTGGTCGCTTACATAAACTCGACGAGTTAGAGTTGCTAGAACCTGAGTCAATGCGTCCGTTGGCTCGTTTTGGGCTCCTTCTACTGCTGGGTAGTGGCATATTCTTCGTTGCGTTGAACTTCGCCACGTACTACTGGCAAAAACATACGCTGAATCTGGGTGTGACCTTCGGCGGCGCTATCCTATGGCTTGTTATCAATATTATAGGCTCCATCGTCATCTTGCCGCTGCATGAGCTTATTCATGGGCTGACGTTTCTTTTGTGGGGTGGCAGGCCATTCTTCGGCGCAAAATTGCCGTTCGCACTGTACTGTGGCGCCAGGCAACAACTTTTCCGCCGCAACCAGTACCTTGTAGTCGGACTGGCACCGCTGATAGTCATCACTATCGCAGCGCTCATCCTGACGCTCTTCTCGCCAGTCCTTGCTTCATACACGCTCTTCGCCAACTTGAGCAACTTTTCTGGCGCGGTCGGCGATCTCTGGACCGGCGCACGGCTCGCACGCCTACCAGCCAATGCGCTGATTGAAGATACCGATTCAGGCTATCGAGCATGGGAGATTACCCCTGATTAATCAGCAAATCGCTGCATGGACCCGTAGTGGCAGGCCTTGCGTCTGCCGAGTGGTGCGCAATGCACTCAACCTGTCCATAATGCACTCGGTCCACGCACTCGGCAGACGCAAGGCCTGCCACTACGGGGACTTTTGAATCGCCCTGCAAATCGACGTTGTCCGATTGACAATTTGGTTGCCAGTCTCTACAATCATCTGTATGGAAAAGTGTTTCATCGCCCTTCATACTGCTTAAAGATTTTTTCGATTGACCTGGAGTGAAACTCATGTACTGAATCCGGGACAAAGCAAAAGCGGGCCATATATCAGCATAGAAGGAGTACAAAAGGATGGTTGCCCAGCCACACCGCTCACGGATGAGTGTTGAAGAGTACTTAACACTTGAGCGTACGAACACTGAGATACATTACGAATTCATCGATGGCCACGTCTATATGCTGGCCGGAGGAACTGCAGACCACTCTATCATCAGTGCCAATATCATCAGAGAGTTGAGCCTCGCGCTTCGTGGTAGCCCATGTCGAGTCTATACTTCTGATATGAAAGTACGCATATCTGAGCAACGCTATGTGTATCCCGATGTCTCCGTAAGTTGTGATCCACGAGACCGGGGTTCTATAGAGGCATTGCAATATCCACGCCTGATTGTGGAAGTACTGTCGCCAAGCACTGAAGCGTACGATCGTGGAAAGAAGTTCAGCTACTATCGTGCCTGCCTGACGATTGAAGAATATATCCTTGTAGATACACAACAGCAAGCTATTGACTTCTATCGACGCGAACAAGAGACTTTTTGGAAACTCTCGCCACTAGGGTCGGACGACCAGGTCAAGATACAAAGTCTAGGCATTAGCTTTCCTGTCACGGCCATCTACGAAAATATCATGTTTCCAGAGAACAATTCGTCTGTCTAGAGGAAGAGATGGTAGTTCTACCGTGCCCCAGTTCTCTTCCGGGAGTAATTTATGTCAAAAAGCGATTGGAATTCAACACTCTACGATCAGAAACACGCCTTTGTGTTTGAATATGGCAAGAGCCTTTTCTCTCTGCTTGCCCCCCAACCGGGCGAGTCTATCCTTGATCTGGGTTGCGGCACCGGGCATCTCACCAAAACTATTGCAGAAGCGGGAGCACACGTACTTGGTATCGATAGTTCAGCGAGTATGATCGAATCAGCACGGACGGCTTACCCGGATGTTGAGTTTCTTGTGGCAGATGCCAGAGAGTTTACTGCTCCAGCGACCTTCGACGCGATTTTCTCGAATGCGGCATTGCACTGGATTCCAGAAGCGGAACAGGTTGTACGGTGTATCGCTGCGTCTTTGAAGCCAGGAGGTCGATTGATCGCAGAGCTGGGCGGCAAAGGCAATATCGCGCACATTGAACAGGCATTTCGGCAATCCTTGCGCGAACTGGCACCTTATGTGAAAAGCTCCCAGTGGTACTTTCCATCTATAGGTCAATATACATCGTTGTTGGAGAAATACGGCCTGACGGTACGCAGCGCGGTCCTGTTTGATAGGCCAACGAAGCTGGAGGAGGGTGAAAAGGGACTGCGGAATTGGTTACAGATGTTTTACACAAAAGTGTTGAACAGTGTGCCAGATGATGTACAACAACAGGTCCTGGCAAGAACCGAAGAGCAGTTACGGGGACCGCTCTTCAAAGATGGAGACTGGATTGCCGACTACAAACGCTTGCGCATTGTAGCGTATAAAGAATAACGACTCTCTAGAAGGCGATCCAGAGAGGGCCATGATTGTGTAATCACGGCCCTCTTTATTACTGCGAGCGAGCGGAGAGCCACTCGTTGATCTGCGGCCAGGTACGCTTAGCAGCGCCACTGCCCGCCATCATTCCGATATGCCCACCGTTCACCTTGAGCAAGAGCTGATCCTTGCTACTGACCTTGTCCATGATGGTCTCCGACTGGCTAGGAGGCGAGATATGGTCGGCAAGTGCGATGACGTTGAGAAGATTGGCGCGAATCTTGCTAAGATCGACGCGCTCACCGCGAATAACCAGGTTCCCGGTAATAAGCCGGTTCTCTTTGTATATCTCTTTGATCAACTGGCGATAGCTGGCTCCGGCCATCGGGATAATATCGGTCACCCAGGTATTCATAGCATGCCACGACTCGACGATGCGCGGATTGTCCAGATTATCCCACAGGGTCAGATAAGAGCCGATATAGTTCTCGACTGGTTTGAGCGCCTTGGCACCGTAGTCGATCAATTCACCAGGCATATTGCCGAAAGCATCGATGAGCTTTTCTGGATCAAAGTCCTGCTCACTGACCCAGCGTACAAAACCACTGGCCTTCTTGTCTGTAAAGTCCAACGGTGCAGTTAGCAAGACCAGATTCTTGAGACCGTCATCAGGTCGCAACGACGCATAAATGGTGGACAATATTGCACCGATGCACCAGCCAAGTATACTAAACTCATTGCTACCGGAGACCGCCTTCACCTTGCGAATGGCGCGGGTTAGATAATCCAATATGTAATCATCAAACTTCATATTTTTGTCTTCTGGCCCCGGTGCGCCCCAGTCCAGCAGATATACATCATAGCCCTGCTTCACCATAAACTCCACGAAGCTGTTGCCAGGGCGCAGGTCGAGGATATATGGTTTATTCATCAGCGCGAATACAAGTAGTAGCGGAACCCGATGGCGCTGCTCGGCTGGCACAACCGGAACGTAGCGATAGAGCTTCGTCTTGTTGAGAGCCCAGATCTGCTGTTTGGGAGTCTGGCCTACGGCTGCCCTGGTCGTATTGACACGCGTCAGAGTACGCATGCTCTCCTCAACCTTTTGCAGTTCATTGATGAGTGCCACAGGCGTGACAGGTAGTTGTGGTTGAGCCATTATTAACGTCCCTCCTCAGATTGTGACTGCACTGGACCCTGAATACCATCAAGGCGAGCATCAAGATCATCCAGCCGCATCTCAATATTCGTCAGGCGTTCTGCGATACTTATGACATCATCACGAGTCGGCATATTGAGCCCTGTCAGCACACGCGTTGTGGACGTTTCAATCGCTTGTTGGAAGGGCTTCGAGACAGTAAGATAGGTATCCAGCCATCGCGCTGTCGCCTGAGCATAGGCATCCGAATTGACCACATCGATCAGGATTTTGGACCACGTGTCCAGGCTTGCATCGCGCATGGTGCGTAGGGTCCCAAACGGATCGAGTGGATTGGGAGTATCCGATTGCTGTTTCATTATAGTTCCTTTCCTCGGGGATTGGCATTACCTGATATACCACCATACAATGCCCAGTTGCATCGAAAGGAGTACATCGTCCTCTCCCCCACCGCACCCCATAAGGAATCAGTGAAGCATTCATTGTAGTTTCTATATAGCCAAAACTTGCCTTGCATATTACAGACTACGACTCCACCACTTAGAAGAGGTGCTTGCTACTATTATAATAACCTTTTTCTGCTCTCTTTGACTAGAGAAACAGGCTTTTCGTGATTTCATTGTGATCGTGAACTTGCTTATGCACGTATAATTATATTATGCACTCCGTGCACTGGCAAAGAAACAGGGCGCTTCAAACGTCGCCGTAGAGGCAGGCCTTGCGTCTGCCGAGTGGTCTGCAATGCTTTGGTCCACCCACTCGGCAGACGCAAGGCCTGCCTCTACGGGTCCATGTGGCCACTTTTCAATCGCGCTGGCAAAGAAACGCACAACCTTGCGACGTTCAGAAACCGTTTGCTACAATTGAAGTGTCTTTCCATTGCAGAGTACTTTTATTGTGAACATGCAATGCCAGTTTACAGAGGATGAGGAACATGAGTGATCTCGATTTCAAACAATTTGCTCGCTATGGTGTGGCGACTGTGTACGAAGCAGCAGGGCAGAAAGGGCTTGTTGACGAAACATTGCTGCAGATTGTGCCAGGGAGCAAGGTAGCCGGGCCAGCGCTGACAGTGCGTTGTGGAGCGAACGATAATCTGATGGTGCATGCGGCAATAGCATACGCTCAGCCAGGCGATGTCCTGGTCCTTACGCTACCAGAGCCCGCACCTATCTCTCTTGTGGGAGAACTACTTGCCATTCAAGCCCATGCACACAAAGTTGCAGCGATCCTTGTTGACGCAGCAGTACGTGATGTGGATGAATTACGGGCGCTTGGTCTGCCAATCTGGGCACGCTGGATTCGCGCACGTGGCACCACAAAAAACACTATCGGGACACTCAACGAGACCGTTGTGGTTGGTGGCATTACTATTTCGCCGCGTGACATTGTGGTCCTTGATGCTGATGGCGCAGTCGTTGTTCCCCAGGATCAGGCCGCCAGGGTACTGGAGGCTGCACAACAGCGAGAAACGAAGGAAGCAGCTCTCAAGAGCAAACTTCAGGACGGTGCACTCACCTATGATCTGCATGGCTATCGAGCAAAAGTAGAAGGCCGAAACCAGTAAATAGTAGAAGAACTGGCAACGACGATGATCAATTTTCCAGGGTTTTGTGACTGCTCCGTGAGCACACTGTAACAGACGTGATACGTGTGTGACTCTTTTCGCGCATACTTGTTCCATGCCTCCAGTGAATGCAAGACGCGTGGATCGCTCTAGTGGCAACAGCGGCGTTCCCACGCACTCACATTCGGTGGGGGCAGGTAGACTTGAAAGAGAGAAAGCACGAAGGAGACACATACTATGTTATCAATGAGAGAAGAAGAGCAGGAACTGCGCTACAACCAGAAAAACGCGATATTTTTACAAGTAGAACAGCGTCCTCCCCAGCAGCGCAATAAAGCAGCTTATACGACATTTAAGCGTTTGCATATGCGCCTGCAAGAAAAAGTTCGTTTGAGTGGCAGACTTAGTGAACAAGATCTGGTTGCTCTTGAGTATGTTGCGGAATTAGTCTAGCTCGATAGATGTATTGCGACATATATTACATCCATTATGGTTTCCCTTCATCGTCCACCATTTTCTTTCACAAGGGATTTCACAAAAAGAGTACCTGGGAACCCTCAAGACGAGGGTTGCTGATGCAGAGATAGTGGATTTTATGCATGGAAGCAGATGAAGGCAGAACCGGAAATGGCTAGCTAGCAACTACTTGCTTCGCTCGTGCGTTACTACACATAGACCCGTTGCTGTCTGGGCACGATTTATAAGCCCATAAATTTATAAGCCCGCAGCATATCAAACCCTTGTCTATTTTATGTCTATGCTGTATGCAGGAGCTGTTATGTCAATCCATAGCGAACATCCCCAGGCACCTATACATCAGAACTCATATGCAAAGATACCGCCCCCCTATAAGCACAACAATAATCGTAAAAAAATACGTCAGCAGTCGAGACGGTACCGGGTCTTCAGTATATTTCTTACGTTACTGGCACTTCTCACTCTATTTGTTGCGATGCGTGGAGATGCCAGGCAACGGACACAGGTTGTGCAAGCGAAAAAAGCAGCCACCAGACCAATCTTTCAAGATCCTACAGGTCCTTTCATCACACCGCCGCTTTCAACTAACCAGATCGATGCGCTCAGACATATGAGCAGCCGTATCTCTTATAAGCAAGTTGCGCAAAAGTATGTCTCCCACATGACGTTGGATGAAGAACTGGGTCAGCTCTTTATGGCTGAGTACTATGATACTTACTATTCGCCGGACCTGGATACGATGGTCAACAAATTGCATGCAGGCGGTGTGGTTATGTACGCATTTCAGATGAACTCGCTGGCGCAAACAAAGCACGACATCAGCGAGATGCAGAAGCATGCAAAAATTCCTTTACTGATCTCCGCTGACGAAGAGGGCGGCTATGTCGAGCGCATCCAGAATATTTTTGGTCATCGTCCAGGAGCGTTAGAGACCTACCAGACAGGCAATCCACAGAAAGCGGCGCAATTAGGACATAGCATTGCTCATGATCTCCTGAAGCTTGGCATCAATGAAGACCTGGCCCCCGACGTGGATGTGCAACTGGTGAATGGACCGGATCAATACTTGCGCACATGGGGCTATACGCCTGGCTCTGTGATTACATACGGCGGCGCTTACTTGCGTGCAGTACAAAGCGATGGTGTTATTGGTTGCATCAAACACTTCCCGGGTCTGGGGGCGGCTCAGACGGACGCACACTTCAGTCTGCCCATAGTCAAGCGTACAAAAGACCAGATCTATGCCACTGAACTCGCACCTTTTAAAGCATTTATCCAGTCGCGGCAATCACTTGAGCAGCCGGGCATGATCATGTCGACCGATGTACTGATGCCCACCATCGATCCTGTATGGCCTGCGGAACTATCACACACCTTCATGACGGATATTCTACGCAAAGAGCTGGGCTACGATGGCGTAGTTATCACTGATGCTTTATATATGAAGGGAATCTCTGATCACTGGAGCCTGCCTCAAGCTGCCGTGTTGGCCCTCAACGCAGGTAATGACATGATCCTGGGCGCGAATGGACCGTATCAGATGCAGGATATGCTCAATGGATTGAAGGCCGCGCTCCAGGATGGTCAGCTCTCTAAAGCACGCGTTGATGAGGCAGCAACGCGCATCATCACACTGAAGTTGCAACGTCACCTGATGCCACTAGAGAACTTTCAATACTACGGCCTCTCGTGAAACCTGCTCGCTCCGTAGCGGCATGGCTTGCCTGTGCCGGAGAGCTCGGGTGTGTGAAGGTACGTACTTCCCCGGCGCACCCGGCACAGGCAAGCCATGCCGCTACGAGGCGAATATAAGCTATTTCGCATAAACGATTGACTTATGAAGCTGTAGCTGCTATTATGAAGTAACTCTACTAGCTGATGGAATTATTTCAAGCGAAGGTTACAGGCGTGGAAACATCGTCCACCTGGCGAGAATTGCTGGGAAAAGTTATTCAAGACACGCAGGAGAGACAACGTATTGCACATGAACTAGGAGTCAGTATTGTCACTCTAACGCGCTGGGTAAATAATACGTCAAACCCACGCACGCTGAACTTACGTCGCCTGCTCGAAGTCTTACCTCAACAGCGAGGTCAGCTTCTTCAGCTGATCGTAGCAGAATTCCCAGATTTCTCAAATGCACCGGTTGAAGAAGTACAAGAAGATACACAGGATTTCATTCCTTCGACATTCTATGCGCAGGTGTTCGATGCCTATACCACGACTCCCAAAATACAGCGTTTCTGGACGATCTCTAACCTGATCCTGCAACAGGTGTTAGAGCAGTTCGATCCTTATCAACTGGGTATGGCAATTATGATTGTACAATGCATGCCGCCCTGGGATGATTCCTACATTTACAGCCTGCGCGAGCGAGCCGGACACGGCACAACACCCTGGAGTATGAATCTGGAACAACATGCGATTTTCCTGGGAGCGGAATCCCTGGCTGGCAATGTTGTGAGCAACAGCCGTCCCCACGTGCTCCAGAAACGCAATGAATATTATGGCATCGTTCCAGCACATTGGGTCGAATGGGAACAGAGCGCGGCTGCCTACCCTTTGCTCCGTTCAAGTATGATTGCAGGCTGTTTGCTCATTTCTTCCACGCAACCAGGCTACTTTACTCCGACCCGTCTGCAACTGCTTCAGTACTACGCGGAGCTACTCTCCTTCATTTTCGAACCTCACGAATTCTACGATCTACAGCACATTAACTTGCGCACAATGCCCTATTACAAGATCCAGGAGCAACATCTTGGCAGTTTCAGACAACGTATCGCCAGGCTCATGGCAGAGTCTCTCAAAGACAATCAACAGTTGAGCCTGACGCAGGCGGAACAAATTATCTGGCAACAGATTGAACAGGAGTTGCTGTCCAATAATTTCTAGCCAGTGATTTTATGATTGATCGAGCGAACGGGCGAAATTCCGTACTGCCTTATTAAAAACCTCCGGTTGGTCCAGGTTACAGAGATGACCAGCTCTGCGAATGATCTGCAACCTGCCACGACGCGTAGCCGCAGCAAAGGCTCTTTCACTGGCACGATTGAATGTGTCGTATTCACCATTAAGGACCATGACGGGGCCCGGAAAGGAGCGTAGCCTGGCACTGAAGTTCTGGCGTCCTATCTCCAACATAGCATCACCCCAGGCATCAGGATGAAAGCCTGCCGTGATCTGTGTCATGGTAACGTGTGGAAACATCCAGCCGAAGGTCAGTTCCAGCATGCGTACAAAGGCGCGTTCGCCATACACTTTGATTAAGAATTGAGAATTTACCTTAGCGGCCAGCGTCATCCACGACGGATAATTGACACTGCACCCCGACAAGATCAGGCCCTTCGTCTTGTCTGGATAGCGTTGCGCAAACGCCATCGCGACATATCCGCCCAGAGATAGGCCCACAATCAGAGCCTGGCCCCGCGTTTCTTTATCGATAGCAATGGCGACATCCTGCACAGCAGCTTCCAGCCGAAACGGCTTCTTGAACAGCACGCCATGACCGGGCAGGTCTATGGCAACGACACGGAACTCGTGCGCCAGGGCCTCCATCTGGGGATGCCACATCTTACGGGTCGCAGTCGCTCCGTGAATAAAGACAATTGGTAGTGCATCGTTCGGTCCGGCAACATCGACCGGAGAGGTTTCTGTCATAGAACTCATTTGAGGTTATCCTTTTCACTTGCTTGCCTTATTTAAACATACCTCTTCTATAAGGAAAAAGTCAAGGGAAAGAGATAAACTCTTCTATGTGGCAGGACGACCATACCAATCTCATAGATGATGCTTCATAAGGAATGCATACGTTGCCTGGCTGGCATTCGGCCCTAGAGGATCAGAATAAGAACCAGTGAAACTGCCACCCGACCAGGCGTGCCCCATACCGTCGATCTTCCAGTACTCCTGAATCTCGTTTCCTCGACGATCATTCCAGGCAAACACGGTATATGCGTGACCGCCTGCTACCTGTCCAGGCGTGGTGCTGGTAGGATGTGTGAAGTTAGCAGTGTAGGTACCACGCGAGGCAAGATGGTCTGTCTGCATCCATTGCTGTACCACCTGGTCACCGTTGACGACGTTGATGATGGGATCATTGGTGCCGTGAAATACGATCGTAGGGACGACGCGCGCAAAGTCGCCCATAGCAGCGTAGGCCAGTTGTCCTTGCCGAACAGGTGCAGGTCCACCCTGACGTGAGACCTGGATGTAACCAGCAGGTGTAGTGGCCGCCTGGTATTCGCAGCCCGCGTGCACGCCGATGGCGGCAAAGATATCAGGATAGACAGCTCCCAGCGTCACGGATAAAGCGCCACCCGCAGAGATACCCTCGACATAGATACGACGTGTATCAATCGTCCAGTGGGCTGTATCCTGCTCTATTGTTTGCACAATCCCGGCAATGATTGCTGGTTCACCGCTATTGCGCACCTGGTTAGCAGGATTATACCAGTTCCAGCACAAAGCTGAGTTGTAAAGGGCTGTCTGTTGAGGATATACCACGATAAAATTATGCTGATCCGCCAGTTGATCCATGCCTGTGCCAGTAGCGAAATCGAGTGGTGTCTGCGTGCAGCCATGTAACATTACCAGCAACGGGACAGCCGTTCCAACCTGGTAATGCGCTGGCGTATAGACAAAATATGGGCGACTCCCGGCTGGACCATTATAGCTGTACCCTTGCCAGGAAGAACTATCGGCTCGCGTCCTAAGCGGAATCTGCGCTAACAGTCCGACAACAAGCAGGAGCAGAAAGCCAGATATTTGTATTTTTCGTCTCATAAAAGTTTATGGATTTACCATCCTTTTCGTAGTGTGCCAGTCTATTCACAGACTGGTGCGCGTGCATGAGGAGACAATCAGCATACCTGAGCTTCCCCTCACTACAAACAAACTGTTTTTGCATGGAAATATGCGCATTTGCTCCCTCGCTAGCAAGGATGGGTGTCTAAACTCTCTCTAGAAGACATGATCGATAACTCCTTTTCTGTATTGACAGGGCGAGTTATTTATATTATTTTACACAGGTCTATGTTCGCTGTCGAAAGCAGAGCTGTACTCATCTCCCCATGTGTTGATGACATCGAAGGATGGTTCTGCGAGCGCTTTTCATGGAAGAGGAAACCGTCATGAGGCAAGAACATTACGATGTGGTGGTTGTAGGAGCAGGAGTCATAGGCTGCGCTGTCGCCTATTATGTCGCGAGAGCAGGTTTGAGCACGGCTCTTCTTGAGAAGGGAAGAGTAGCGGGTGAAGCATCGCAAGCCGGAGCCGGGATGCTGGCTCCCCTGGGTGATGAAGGGGCTGATCCCCGCCATCCCGCCCAACAGTTCTATCTTACCGCATTACAACGTTATACAAACCTGGATCAGCAGTTGAAACAGGAGACTGGCATTGACATCGAGCTGGTGGATGCTCCAACCCTGCGTGTGGCTTTCGATGAGCGGCAGGCCGCAAGGTTGCAAGTAATACGGGATAGCTACCAGGATTTCTTGCCGGGCCTGCAATGGCTAGACGCAAAAACTGTACGGGAAGTGGAACCACTGCTCCCAGAAACCGTGCAGGGTGCCCTCATCTCTCCCGAGGAACGCAATGTGCAAGTCAGCCTGTTGACATTGGCCTTTGCACGAGGGGCAGCCTTACACAGAGCACGCATCTTTGAAGGAAGACCGCTGCTAAGATTCATGCAACAGGGCCAGCGTCTCGTTGGGGTGGAGACAGAACAGGGACCAATAACCACCAGCAATGTTGTTCTTGCCGCAGGTGCATGGGCAAGTGCATGGCATACAAAGCGATCAACCCCTCCTATTTTCCCGGTCAAAGGGCAAATACTGGCACTGCAGGCCCCGGTAGATCTCATTTTGCGACATACGCTTCAGTGTCAGGGAGTGGGAGGCATCATTCCCAAAGCCGATGGCCGCATCTATGTGGGCGCGACGATTGAAGAAGCCGGATTTGATAAAAATGTGACGCTTGAAGGACTCGCGACGCTGCGTGCAGTTGTAGAGAGACTTGCACCAGCATTGAAGAATGCACGCCTGGATCGGGCCTGGGCCGGATTACGACCTGGCTCGGCTGATCATTTGCCTCTCATTGGTGCCAGTAAGAGTCTGCAAGGATTATGGGTAGCAGGGGGTCATTACCGCGATGGCATCTTATTGGGGCCACTTACAGGCCAGATCCTGGCAGAACTTCTTCAAGGGCATGCAACCCCATCTGGCCTCGATTTGACTGCATTTGATCCTGATCGCTTTGGCGGCTGGGATAGTTCTTCAGCATAATGAAGATCTCCATCTGTTCTTGCCGGATTCCCATCCATTTTCCTATAATGATAAGAGCACCTGAAGAGTTACTGAAAAGAATATATTTCAGAAAGTAGCAAACAACAATGGCACGACCAGAAGTATATAGAATTGGGGGCGTTCCTCCTGGCGTACAGGAACAGACGCGACCTGATCTGGCAGAGCGGCGACTACGGCGTATCAGCGCATGGTTTATGCTCTTCTTTCTTTTTCAAGGGCAACTTGGGGCGACCTGGGATCGCGAGTGGCATGCCTATGTCGGGCGCGACTGGTTCTGGACTCCGCCGCATATCCTGATCTACTCCTGCGTGACAGGTGCCGGGCTGATTGCACTGGGCATTGTCCTGGCCGAGACGAGACGCTACTTTCAAGGGCGGGCAGGCGTTGATAGTACTTCGACGACCTCTGTTTTCGGGCTCTTTCACGCGCCGCTCGGTTATGTCGTTACGGGCTTTGGTGCCCTCCTGGCCCTGGTTGCCGCGCCGCTCGATAACTACTGGCATCAGTTGTATGGCATCGATATTGCGCTGTGGGCACCATTTCATATGATGGGCGTCACAGGGGCATTCATCGGCACGTTGGGTATGGTATATGTCTTTTCATCCGAGGCCGTGATCGACCGTCAGCAGCAAAGCACAAGACGGCGTTTTCTGGGTATCACAGCCCTTGAATGGGGAGCTCTGATGTCACTCGCGGGCCTGCTCAACTTCACACTCATCGGTTTTCTGCAATTCCCGCTTGTCCAGTTGGGCGTCCTGCGCATTCCTACCTATCCATTACCTGCAGTAGCCTGTGGAGCACTCTGCCTCGTCGCTTCCGTACGCCTGACAGCAAAACCAGGAGCAGCATTGCTCACCCTCTTCCTGCTCTTCATCTACACCCTGGCGACAGAGTTGTTCGTTCCCTGGGCAATTCGCACCTCGGTTGAGCTACAAGGGCTGCTCTACCGTATTCCCGGACATATTCCATATTTTAGATGGAGTGATGCGTTGCTGCCACTGGCCTTCATCATTTCAGCCTCCATTGTGGATGCTATAGCCTGGCAACGCTGGCGGCAAGGTAAGAAGCTAAACGGATACATACGCGGCACATGGTTGCTCGGCCTGGTCATTACAATTCCTGTACTGCTTCTTATGGGCTGTATTATTAATTGGAATCTGAATATAGCACAGTCGTTCCTGGAGGGGTCTGGCAGCGTTATCCCGTCCGATATGCTTCTCTTCGCCGCTCTGCTAGCTGTACCCGTTGTACTACTATTCGGTATGTTTGGGGCAATCTGGGGCGCTGATCTTGGAGATGTCTGGCGCTTGAACAGTCGTTAATATCTCCCGTAGCGGCATGGCTTGCCTGTGCCGGGTGTGCCCAGGGTACCGAGTTCCCCCCCTACATGACGATCGGTACACCCGGCACAGGCAAGCCATGCCGCTACGGGAGGAGGAGGTGTTTCTTGTGCGTAAAATCTTGATAACGAGTATAGGAGTATTCCTGTGTTTTTTCATCCTGGGATCAGGTAGCGCCCTGGCAGGCAGCAAACCAGCACATAGCGAAACGCTGATTGCTGGACCTTATATTATTGACGCAAGTCTCTCTCAAGATCCGCCCCTCACCGATCAACCGTTTGAAATAACCATCACACCGCACAACAGCGATATACAACTGAGCGGACTGGCTGTGGCCCAACCAGGGCTGGGTACAGATGCAACTAACTTACAAACAAAGCTAACGCCTGTCGCAGGCACCCACGATGCAATAGGCGGCTGGATACATATTCCTGTGCGAGGCGCGTGGCAACTGGTCTTTCAACTCAATGGTCCTCAGGGACAAAGCAGCGCCAGTATGGCAGTGACAGTTGCAGCTCCCGGCGCGATGCCTGTATGGCTTGCCTGGATGATTGGAGTGATACCGCTCATCTTCATCGCCTGGTGGATCTATCAGCAGCATCGCTATCGTGGCAAGCTATTAATCGAAAAAGGCTCATTGTAAAACAAATTGTTTCTCTTATCAGTTATGTATAATAAGATGGTATAGGGAGCGCTAGAGAAAACGTAGCAGAACAAAGACGTTATGCCTGGTGCAGGAAGTGTACCCTGCACTACTCTTTTCCACCTAGAAAGATTTACAGGCATTCTATGGAACAGCAGCAAGCAAGAGGATATACTTCTGGACAGCCTTTTTTCCGCTTCACTCTATTTATGATGCTTTTACTGACTCTAGCGGGCTGTGTTAACAATGCACCTTCGAGTTCGGCACAGGTTACTCCTCACGCGACGAAGACTCCTGCTCCAACGCCCGACCCAACGCCTGTTCCGACTGGGACAACTGTCAACCAGGCGAATGATCCTCCCCTTGACCTGGCGGCGCGGGCTGCATTTCGACGCAAATTGCTGGGACCGGAGGGGTGGACATGGCTCACAAGCGTCCCGAATAGCCGTATCGTTGCTTTCTACGGTAATCCATCGTCGGCAGTCATGGGGCCTATTGGCAAGTATGGCGATGATGAATTGATCGCCAAATTACACGAGCAGGCGCAGGCTTATGCGGAACTTGATCCGTCTCATCCTGTCGTAGCGGCCCTTGACTATGTGACGCCCATTGCACAACCGGTCGCGATGGACGACGGCTCCTGGACCTATCGCATGCCCACCGCCTCAATCGAGCACTATATGAACCTGGCCAATGATAATCACGCGCTCTTCTTCTTTGACATGCAGATTGGGCATAGCACAATTCAAAAAGAAGTGAACTTTGTCTGGCCCTACCTCCAGCGCCCGGGGGTAAGTGTGACACTCGATCCTGAATTTGATATGGCACCGGGAGATATACCCAGCCAGGAATTTGGGCGTATGACGGCGGCAGAGATTAACTGGGTGATTGATCAACTCTCGAACCTCGTCCAGCAGCAGCAGTTACCGCCTAAAACGTTGATCATTCACCAGTTCCTGGAACAGATGCTGCCAGACTGGCAAAAGATTCACATCCGGCCAGGTGTCAGCATTATTACCTGTGTTGATGGATTCGGCTCGCCTGGAGCAAAGATTGATGATTATCGAATGTTTGATAAGGAGCAACTTATTCAATATCCTGGTATGAAGCTATTCTATGCGCTGGACAAGCCGATAATGTCACCACAAGATGTGCTGGCTCTCGATCCGCCCCCTCTAATGGTCATGTACCAGTAAACCCGTAGCCGAAATCACAATACTGTGAGAATAAGCGCCTGATTATCACAAAAATGAGAGGAAGATGGAAAGAAGTTCATTCTTGACTTCTTTCACATCCATATATCAAAATAACTGATGTATCATTATAGGTGAATCGTGAAGTATCATTTGTAGGTGGTACCATGATGATAGCAGATCGATAGACCCATAGCATCAGCAAAGGGTTCTTGCTGACAGATAACCCGTCGGATGGAATCGACAGAGAAACTTTTGTACCCTGCTAGCCAGGAACGCCATTGTTCTGCGTCTGAAAGGATCAAAAAGCATGGCAGATACATCTATTTATCAGGACCCACCGGGACAGATTGAGCATGATATTTTAAATATGGCGGGCTTTCCCCCACAGCCAGACAAAAACTTTGGCACTTCGCAAGAAGGTGCCAGTAGCCAGGAAGCCATCCAACATGCTCAGCCATCTGAAGCAGTCAATGTCCCTGCTGGTTCAATGAAACGTCAATTTGAGCGCATCGCAATAGTTAACCGTGGTGAGACGGCCATGCGCCTGATTCGCGCGGTACGCGAATTGAATCGCGAAGAGCACCGGGAATTGACAACAGTGGCGCTGTTCACTGAGCCAGACCGGCGCGCAATGTTCGTACACGAGGCCGATGATGCTGTAAGTATCGGGGCGGCAAGCTTCGTCGACCCTGAAGATAGACAACGTAAAAGCAGCTACCTGGACCGAAAGCGTATTGAGCGTGCACTCGTTGCAGCTCGTGCTGATGCAGCATGGGTGGGCTGGGGCCTCATCTCTGAAGAACCCTGGTTCGCGGAACTATGCCAGCAGCTCGGTATCGCTTTTATCGGGCCGGATGCAAAAGCCTTAGCGTTATTTCGCGACAAAATCGCTGCAAAGCAGTTGGCAGAGCGGATAGGGATACCGGTGATTCCATGGAGCGGGGAACCAGTTAGCTCGCTGGCAGAGGCACAACAGCAAGCCAGCAAACTGGGGTATCCTCTGATCTTTAAATCGGCACGGGGGACGCATGGAGAAGGAATGCAGCGCGCCAACTCGCAGGATGAACTGGCACACGCCTTTGAGAGTGCACGGGCCGAGGCGCGAAACCTCTATGGAGATGCAACGATCTTCCTCGAAAGCGCAATTGCGGGCGCTCACCAGGTAGAGGTACAGATTATAGCGGATAACGCCGGGAAGACCTGGGCCGTTGGAGTACGCGATTGCACCGTTCAGCGTCATAGCCAGAAGGTCTTTGAAGAGTCGTCCTCTCCGGTTCTCTTCAAGGAACAGGAACAGGCGCTGCGCGAGGCGGCGATCCGTCTGTGCCAGGAAGTAGGATACCACAATGCAGGAACAGTAGAGTTCCTCTATGATCCCAACAGTCGCGAGTTCTGGTTCTTGGAGGTCAATCCATGCCTGGATGTTGAGCATACGGTGACTGAGGTCACTACAGGGCTGGACCTGGTCAAATTGCAACTCAGTATAGCACAGGGTGAGCCTCTCAGAGGCGAGCTACCAGCGACGAATGGTCATGCCGTCGAGGTACGTTTGTACGCGGAAGACCCGGATAATGGCTTCGCGCCTGGACCAGGTACACTCGACCTGTTCCGCCTGGCAAGCGGTCCTGGCCTGCGCATCGATACAGGCTTCAGCGAGGGTGACGTAATATCATCCGAGTTTCATCTCATGCTGGCCAAGATTATCGCCTGGGGGCGAGATCGGCAGGAGGCGCTCGCACGACTGAGCCGGGCCCTGGCAGAGAGTGCCGTCGTAGTCCGTGGGGGAATGAATAACAAGGCATTCCTGCTCGACTTCTTGAGCCATCCTGAGCTTGATTATGGAACTATCGATACACGCTGGCTGGATCGCCTGGTTGAGGCAAAAGATCATCGCCCACGACAGCATGCCGACATAGCCCTGTTGCAGGCGGCCATCGACGCGTACGACGTTGAGTCACAGATAGAACAGAAGCAATTTTATACATCAGCGGCACGCGGTCGACCCAGAGCACGCTCAGGAACTGGCATTGCGACGGACTTCCATTATCTTGGGCATGGTTACCGCTTCACAGTCGCACGCCTGGGACCACAGGAGTACCGGGTAACCACTGACAGGAAGGGATTTGATGTTCGCGTTGAGCGTATTGGAACGTTTGAGAGCCGGGTCACGTGTTTCGGCCAACGGCACCGCGTACTCTCGGTGATGAGTGGTCCTAATCATCTGGTAGAAGTCGATGGCATCTCACACCGTATCACACGCGATGAAGGCGGTATCGTCAGATCTCCCAGTCCCTCGGTTGTCGTTGCGATAGCAGTAGCTGCCGGTGATTCCGTTGAAGTCGGCGACCGGCTGATCGTTGTCGAAGCAATGAAAATGGAGATGGCGATTACCGCTCCCTTCTCCGGTCGCGTCTCACAGGTGTACGTAGGAAACAACGTTCAGGTCGATGCAGGAGCGCCGCTGGTACAGTTAGAGCCACTGACGCTGCTGGATAGCCTTGCAGTGGAACGAGTTCGCTTCAATGCGAATACTGCTAAGACTGATGCATCTGAAACCCCTGCAGAGCGACGCGACCAGGTCCTTGAAGCATTGCGCTACCAGATGCTCGGCTATGATGTCGACCAGGCTGAAGCCAAACGTTTGCCTGGCGAACTAAGCGCAGTCTACAAGGTTCTCCCGGCTGATGATAAAGAGTTGCAACGGGGCGAGGACCAGCTTCTCTCGATCTTTGCCGATATCAGTTCATTATTCCGGCGTGCGCTTGACCCGGCAGAGGCAGAGGCACAGGATATACAGGTGCACAGCGCAGAACAGGATTTGCTGACCTACCTGCGTTCGCGTGATAGTCGACTGGAACGCCTGTCGCCACAATTCACGGAGAAGCTGCAACGTGCACTTGCCCATTATGGAGTCGAAAATCTGGACCCCTCACCCGAGCTAGACACAAGTTTGCTGATGATCTACAGGTCGCACCAGAACGATACTCAGCAACTGGCAGCCATCGTAACTATACTCGAACAGCGACTGGCCCATGTCGATCTGCTAGCGACAACAGCCAGCCAGGAGTTGCGTGAATTGCTCGATCGTCTGCTCCTCGCAACACAGGGACACTATCCAACGATCAGTGACCTGGCCAGCGAGGTACGTTTCAGCTACTTCGATGAACCATTGTTTGAGCACGCACGTAACAGAATCTATAAGGAGATGGAGGCGCATCTCACTTACCTCGCTGAGCATCCCAACGCAAGTTACCGACAGGAGCGGATCGACGCGCTGGTAACATGTCCACAGCCGATGCAGGCGCTCTTGACCAGCCGCTTCCCGGCATCAGATGACACCATGCGTCGCCTCATGCTGGAAGTGCTCACGCGGCGCTACTATCGCATACGTCTGCTACAGGAGGTTGAGACTACAACCATCGATGGGCAGGCATTCGCAACAGCAAGCTACGATTTCGAAGGGGCGCATATCCACGTTGTCACTACGTTCGCAGAGTATAGTCAGCTTGAAAACGCGCTTGATGCAACGGCACGCATTGCCACCGGCGTGCCCCCCGAGCATGATGTAGTGGCTGACTTCTATGTCTGGCACCGTGGCCAACTCGGAGACGCCGAAGCAATGGAGGAAGCGATCCGTTCGCAACTGCACAAAACAGGTTTTCCACGACCCCTGCGGCGTATCGTTGTCGCTGTAATCGGCTCCGGGCGCGGCGTTGGCATGTCGAGGACCAACCACTTTACATACCGTCCGAAGGAAGATGGGTACCAGGAGAATCGCCTGTATCGCGGATTACACCCGATGATGGGTAAGCGTCTCAACATCTGGCGCCTTTCCAACTTTAATATCAAGCGCCTGCCCTCTGTTGAGGATATCTATCTCTTCCACGGCATCGCGCGTGACAATCCGAAGGACGAGCGCCTGTTCGCGATTGCCGAGGTACGCGATGTGACCCCGCTGCGCGATGACACGGGGAAGGTCGTCCAGATACCGCACCTGGAGCGTATGTTTATGGAGGCTCTGGCAGGTATTCGCCTGTATCAATCCAGGCTCCCAGCCCACCAGCGTCTCCCCTGGAACCGGGTAATCCTCTATGTCTGGCCACCACTTGAACTGACCTCCGAAGAGGTCGTGGAGCTTATGCAGAAGTTGTGGCCGTTCACCGAGGGCCTGGGCCTGGAGAAGGTCGTAATCATAACGAAGCTGATCGATCCTCAGAATGGGGGCTGGCATGAGCGCGTGCTGCATATCTCCAATCCTGGCGGCCAGGAGCTGGTTTTGCGGCTGGATGTACCTAACGACGCACCTATCCGGACACTGAACGAATACAGACAGAAAGTCGTACAGTTGCGCCGACGCGGACTCGTCTATCCGTACGAACTCATCGAGATGCTCACGCCCACATCGGAAAGCACACGCAGCCACCTGCCACCTGGAGATTTCACTGAATACGATCTGAATGAGGACAATCGGTTGGTACCTGTTGATCGTCCTTACGGCAAAAACAAGTCCGGGCTTGTCGTTGGAGTGATCCGCAACTACACAGCTAAGTATCCAGAGGGAATGACCCGCGTGCTCTTGCTGGGTGATCCAAGCAAGAACATGGGATCATTAGCCGAACCTGAGTGCCGACGCGTCATCGAAGTCATCGCTCTTTCCAGGCGGCTGCAGGTACCGATAGAATGGTTCACCCTCTCGGCAGGAGCCAAAATCTCCATGGATAGCGGCACCGAGAATATGGACTGGATCTCGCGTGCACTCAAGCACATCGTCCAGTATACTCAGGACGGTGGGCGCTTCAATATCGTGGTTAACGGGATCAACGTCGGGGGTCAGCCATACTGGAACTCCGGTGCAACCATCATGATGCACACACGTGGCACACTCATTATGACGCCCAACGGTGCCATGGTTCTCACCGGCAAGCAATCGCTCGACTATTCTGGTGGTGTTTCAGCCGAAGACAACTATGGTATTGGCGGATATGAACGTATTATGGGACCAAACGGCGAGGCGCAGTACTTCGCACCCGATCTCAGTTCGGCCTGCCAGTTGCTGATGCGTTACTATGAACACACATATGTCGTGCCGGGCGAGCGCTTCCCACGACGCGTCGCGACCAATGATCCCATCGAGCGCGATGTACGGAATTATCCGTATGTCAGCACACGGCCAGAGGATAGAGATCTCACTCGTGTGGGCGATCTATTCTCCGATGAGAAGAATGCGGGTCGCAAACACCCATTTGACATGCGCAAGGTCATGGTAGCATTGATCGATAACGATCATCAGCCACTTGAGCGCTGGCACGATATGCGTGACGCCGAGAACGCCATCGTATGGGATGCGCATATAGGAGGCTACCCGGTCGCCATGATCGGCATCGAGTCGCGTCCCATTCCCAGGCGTGGCTTCATCCCAGGCGACGGGCCGGAACAATGGACAGCGGGAACACTCTTCCCCATGTCGTCTAAAAAGATCGCACGCACCCTCAACTCCGCCAACGGCAATCGACCGGTCGTCGTCGTCGCCAACCTGTCTGGCTTCGATGGTTCACCGGAGTCTATGCGGGAGATGGAATTAGAGCTTGGCGCTGAGATCGGGAAAGCAGTCGCCAACTTCCAGGGGCCGATCGTCTTCTGCACCGTCTCGCGCTTCCACGGCGGCTCTTTCGTCGTCTTCTCAGGCGCTCTGAACGATAACGTCGAAGTAGCGGCGGTGGAAGGCTCTTATGCCTCGATCATTGGTGGCGTACCGGCGGCAGCGGTTGTTTTCACACGCGATGTTGATACACGCACAAAGGCTGATCCACGCGTCAAGGAACTGCAAGAGCAGATGGCAAAGGCCGATAGCGCACAGAAAGCGGTATTGCGTGCACAGTTGAACACAGTGATGGAGCAGGTTCGCTCTGAAAAAGTGGGCGAAGTTGCCAGCGAGTTCGACCATACACACGATATCCTGCGTGCCCAGCGTGTCGGCTCCGTCGATTATGTGATCCCGGCAGCCAGGCTCCGACCTTACCTCGTCGAGGCAATAGAGCGTGGTATCGCCCGCGAACTGGAGCAACTGGCGGTCAGGGGTTGATCTGAGCGCAAGAAACGACTACCAGTTACAAGCGAGCAGAATAAAGGAAGAAGATAGTTTTTATATCTTCTTCCTTTATTCTATTTTCAAGGTAAGATAGACACATAAAAATATGTAGTGCGTTACATAAAACCATCATAGTAGTGATGGAGTTTCAAGATGACGCAATACAACTACGATGTAGACACAGTTTTTTCTGATATCTGTACAGCTATTGGGCAGAAAGAATGTCTCCTTTTCGTAGGATGCGGTTTAGCTGGCCAGGCCTATGTACAGGACGTTCAAACAAGCATCGAATATAGCAAGCATCCTCCTTCTTCACGGAGAGAAACCTTAACACAGAGCTGCGCCAAATCGCGATTGAGGGCACGGTCGTTGAAAGGAGTCAGTTCGACCTGGATCGTCCTGGCATCACGTGTGATGGTACCAGGAAGTTGGAAGAACGGGAGTAAACGACCCCAAGTAGCGTGACCGTAAGAGGCAGGAAAGTACTGGTCTCGCACCCACATCGTCAGATTTGCCAGGGCCACTTTGCACACCGTCATCATCTGGTCGAGGCTCAGGTCCAGTTCATACATGGCTCGTTCTTTCGCCGCCAGATCTTCGAACGCACGTAACACCTCGCGTTGCTCTTTGCAATAGTGCTCCTGTTTGGCCAACTCTTGCTTGCTTTGTTGCTCCACTTCCCAGACCTTGTACGTCAACGGCTTGAGGATGACATCCAGCCTGACATTGCGCTCTTTGATTTCCTGACGCTTGAGGGGATCAGCACCACTGCATAACGTTAGCACCGTTTGATACCACTCGATTTCGCCGGAGAGCTTCTGACAAACAATACCGTATCTTACGTAGCGGAGGGCCTGGTAGTAGCAACAAATTGATCCATGATGCGCTCTGCCAGGGCAGCAATCGTCAGCGAGGGATTCGCGCAGCCCGTCGAACCTGGTATCAAGGAACCATCGACAACATAGAGGTTCTGATATCCGAAAACTCTCCCATCCAGATCACAGGCTTTGCCAAGGACCATTCCACCGAGCGGATGAACGGTCAACCTTGTTTGGACGTTTGAAGTGACTGGAGGAGATCCTGGCATCATACTCACACTCAGACGGGAGTACGTTTGCGTTCCGGCTGCCGTGAGATTGGTAATGGCAGGGTCTTGACTTGGCCAGTGCAGCGTGACGGTATCCGTCCCTGGATCGTATTGGAATACCCCTTTCGCAGGAAAGGGACCTGAGGGTGGCATGACCATAGCGAATGTACCCATCCTCCCGTCAGGCGCACCATGGATTGGGCCACTCTCAACGACAACTGGTCCCAAAGGATTTCCAAAATCTGTTATCTGGGCACTCCCTGGGCCTCCTTGTCCCGGGCTGGTAGGAGGAAAACCAACGGTGAAAGCAACCAGATCTCCGTTGTTTCCCCATCCTTGACCGATATGCCCGTTGAGTTGGGGAAGCTGCCCCTTCGCTTTGGCTTTCACCAGTAACTCAGAAGTCTTTATTGAGCCTGCTGCCAAGAAGAGATACCTGCATGTGAACGTGACGTTCTTGAGGACGGTTCCTGAGGTATCGATCTGCTGGCATGAGACACGGTAACCACCCCATGTTGTCTGCTCAATGTCTGTCACCACGTGAAGAGGAAGGATTTCAACACATCCCGTTGCTTCTGCCTGTACCAAATAATTCTGATCCAGGCTCTTGTGTGCCCCAGAATTCATCCCATACCAAACCTCTCCAGCGATTGCAGCTGGTACCCTGGCTCCACTCATCTCTTGCCGAACGATATTCCAATCGATAGCTGATTGAATCAAACTCGAACTCAATCCAGCTCTTGCAGCCCATGCCAGAAAGACCTGTGTGCAGAGATAGTAGGAAGAGGCGAGGATATCCGCAGGAAGCGGTGCAGGTTGAAGAATCGAATGAACTCGTGGGTAGTACACCTCAGCGAACTGATGATAATCAAGAGCAGGAAACTGGCGTGAGAACAACTCCTGTGTTGGTTGGACGAGCGCGGCGTTATTGACTAACGACCCCCCTCCGACACCGACACCTGAGAGCACCGTAATCCCATTGCCACTGTGGCGGTCTAAGACCCCGGTGTATTTATTAATAGGTACATTTTGATTGACCGGGTCCACGGTTGTAGGACTGAGCCATGCCGCTCGTCCATCTGGGTGTTCGTAGGTAGCAAAGGTAGTCTGTTGTGCGGTAATGGGCCAGCGGAGCCCGCGTTCCAGCACCACGGTTTGATACCCGGCTTGTCCCAATCGTAGTGCGGCTACTGAGCCACCGAAGCCACTGCCAATGACGACGGCTTCAAGAGACTCATCGTTTGCAGTTGCCTGTGCTCTATTTTCACTCATGGTATCTCCCTTTCTTCACAAGCGTGAGACTCCACTGCATCAGCGAGGAGACGACGGTTGCATGTACAGTGTCTGAGAAAAGTGATCGTGTTCAAGCCAGGCTCTGCCCTCCTGTGGGGCAGGACCCAGGTGAGCGTCTCGAACCCTGACAAAGATCACTACATCGCCTGTGTACGATATGTTTCTTTCATCCTATCGGTACTTTGTTGACCTGGGAAATCGCGCCTGATGGCGAGCATTGCCAGTGCTTCCATAACCTGCTCCCGCTGTGTATGGCTTGATTCCGCGCTCCATTTTCCTACCATCCACCAGAGACGCTTTCAAGCGCCCTCCTGGCCCACCTCTGTCATCCTCACCTGCTTGATGGTCGCTGCGTAGCCATCGAAGGAGTACACAGTGGCCCCATCTTCCAACTCTTCGGTGAAGTAGGCCTGGGCGGCCGGTTCAAGCTCGGCGACGAGCGGCTGGAGCAACTGTTGCTCGGAGAGTCTTCCCCAGCCATACTCCGCCTCAAGCAGTTTCTTCGCTGGCAGGAGTGCTTCCACGGCTGAAGAGCGAAGGAGTTGAGACAGAACAGGAGGATGCGCAAGCAGATGTTGCACCATTGCCCGATGAGAGCGTTCATCCGTCTTGCCGTTGCCCAGCGTTTCACGAGGTTGAGCAGTGACGAAGGTCTCGACGTCAACAGTGATGCGAAACGTTCGTCGTACGAGAGAAGGGGTCTGTGTCGCCATAGTGCATTCCTTTCTTGCTCCATCTCCCACATGAAAGAGGAGATGGGTGTTGTCTGATCTCGATTGTACCGATGCTCGTTCTTCTCAGTTCTCTTGCACGGGTGAGGTGACAATGGCTTCTCGTGTGCTTTCTACTCTTGCAAACAGCTCTGCTTTCTCCTGTTGGTCGGTCGACCGAGCACAGGTGTGTCATTCCATTGCTCTGCTTGCTGTCTTGCCTCTCAGGTAAGTGGAGAGGAACAAGAGCCACTCCTCTCTGAGAACATTCCATTGCATCATTCATTGAACGCCACCACGTATGCTCAACATGCTCCCTTGCATGTCTAGTACTTACTGTAAACCGTCAGGGGCACACTTCATGTGAGACCCAGGTGGAACTATGGAGAGGAAGAGTCCGGTCCAGGTGCAGCTACTCGGCTCACCGCGAGTAACGGCAACGCTAAGTCGCGCACTTTGATCAGTATCCCATGCAGCGCGGCCTCATCGACGAGCGGGCCGCGTAACACAGTGATGTCATCATCCTCATAGCTGATCGTTAAGCCGTCGAACCACGTCGACCAACGCTGATCGAGGCGTCCCTGGACGCGTATTTCGTAGATGGGCATCGCTTCTCCTTCTCAGTATTACTCTTCATCAGCACATCATAGTGCCTGCACGTAGTATAGCCTGTGAGGAAGGTGAGATACTGCACACCAAAGTTGTAGCTGGCGGGTGATTATTGGAGAGGGCATGGGTGGGAAAGGTGAGTCACAAGAGGTCGAGATCCTTGGCACGGATGATGGCCTGCGTGCGGCTCTGCACTCCGAGCTTGCCACAGAGGTTATAGACGTGCCGTTTCACCGTATTCACACTCAGGACGAGGCGATGGGCGATCTCGCGGTTGGAGGCTCCCTCAAGCAGCAGTCGCAGCACGTCGCGTTCGCGCTCGGTGAGCGGTTCCGCAAGCGGACTGGGGCGAGGAGAGGTGAGAGGGAGATTCGAGGTGTGCTGCTCATCAAAGGCTTTCAAGAGGGTAGCAACGTACTCCGGTACGATGCTGCCTGCATACGCGTGGCGCAGCAAGGCCAGCATCGGTGTGCCCTCGTCAACGAAGAGCCGGATGTAGCCCTCCGGTTCGGCGAGCACGAGCGCCCGTTCCAGGGTGGAGAGGGCGCTCGTTCGATTCCTCTGGGCTTCCAGGGCCAGCGCACGTAGCACGAGGATTTCCAGCACGCTGCCCAGACGAAAGCGCGTCTGAGCATCTAGGAGCAGCCGATCCAGGAGGCGCAGGGCCTCCTGGAGGAAAGGACTTGCCGGATCGTCGCGCGCCTGCGCGATGCGCACCCGGGCCAGTGCCAGGTACTCGCCCTCGCGAGGATAGCGCAGGTCGTCATCGTTGGTAGAGAGCCCACTGGCGTCCGCCCAGCGAATGGCTGCCGTCAGGTTGCCCTGCGCCAGCTCGAGCTGTGCCCGCACCGCGGCTCCCCTGTTCACCCAGTGAGGAGGGAAGTGACGCTGCTTGCCCAATTGCGCCAGGGCGTCCAGGGTCGCGAGGGCAGCAGTGGTGTTGCCACGCGCCTGCTGCAGACGGGCGAGAGCGGTATAGCCCCGCATTGCCACAAAAAGCTCTACTGTCAGCGTCTCATTGACCAGCGCCATGCCTTGCACCAGGTACCCCTCAGCCGCATCCAGGTCGTTCCACTCGCGTAGCAGGTCGCCCAGGCCGAAATAGTAGTAGAGGCTGGTGAACAAGGTTTGCAGTATCTCCGGTCGTGGAACCGCCTGCACCACTTGTGCATAGTCGGCAGCGGCCTGCCGGAGCCTGCCCTGCAGCACGTGCAATCGCGCCAACTGACCGATGCTGCTCACGACTGCAAACGGGTTGTCGAAGGTGTGTATCAACGCTTGCACTGCCGCGACCTCCTGTTCCGCGGCGGGCGTCACATCCCCATTCAGCTCGTAGGCGCGGATCGCAATTAAGATGGCACCTGCACGGGGGATGACCTCCGCTTCCGGTAGCAGCTCCAAGGCCTGACGTGCGAGGGTGATTGCGTACGGAATATTCCCAGAGAGACCGGCAATGCCCGCACGGGTGGAGAACACCCAGCCCTGGATGATCCGTGCCTGCTCGGGGGGCATCTCCTCCTGGACACCCCGTTCGGCCTCCTGCAGGCGAGCCTCAGCCGCCTTCAACTGATTGGTGAACATGAGCAATCGTGCGTAGTACACACACAGGCGTGGACGTGTGCGCACCAGTGCCTCGGGCAGGGCGTTCAGCCAGCCGAGCACCGTGGTGATCTGACCCTGGAATGCAATGGGGAGCGCGATTGGTTCGATCAAGCGGGCGGCGAGCGCGACATCGGGAGCGGCCAGTGCGTGCTGCACTGCTTCAATCGGCAGATCGCGCTGCTCGTACCAGGCGCTAGCACGCCGATGCAAGACGGGTGGCAACGTAGGCTTTACCTGCTGCAGGCGGCTGCGCAACATCTGGGCAAACAGGTGGTGGTAGCGATACCAGCCCCGCTCGTCGTCGAGGGCGACCACAAACAGGTTCGCTTTATCAAGCGCTTCCAGCATCGCCTGGCTCCCCTCCTGCTCTGTCACGGCATCACAGAGCGGTCCGCTGAGGCGTTCCAGGATACAGGTATGCAACAGAAACTGCTGCACCGAGGCATCCTGCCGTGCGAGCACCTCTTCGGAGAGGTAGTCGAGCACATAACGATGACTGCCGGTGAAGGCTGCGAGAAACTCAGAGACATCCGTTCTCCCTTGCAGCGAGAGGGCGGCCAGTTGCAGGCCAGCAATCCAGCCCTCCGTATGACGCTCGAGCGTGGCGATGGCCTCGGGAGGAAGGTCCAGCCCCATCACGGCCTGCAGAAACGTGCTCGCTTCGGCAGTTCCAAAGCGTAAGTCGGCGGCACGCACTTCGGCGAGACGTCCACCTGCCCGCAGCCGTGTCAGAGAGAG